>LKMJ01000201.1_pt1 | contig 39554 bp, 35 predicted proteins | sample 643391 | NCBI WGS metagenome assembly LKMJ01 (sample SAMN04112250, study PRJNA286221) | soda lake metagenome | biome: soda lake; feature: Kulunda Steppe; material: water; isolation source: sample PL-Br10 brine of Picturesque Lake | place: Russia: Kulunda steppe | collected 2010-07 | reverse complement strand
TCTTCGCGTGGGTTGGCCTCGAGTCGTTGGAGTCGACGCTGTTCGCGGCGACCGGCTTTGCCGGCTTCGGCGTTCAGGGGGCGGCGATTGCGACGATTCTCGCACGGGGGATCGGTGCAGTGATCGGTATCTGGCTGCTGCTGTCGGGATCGGTCGGAATCGAAATCTCCGTGGCTGATTTCGCCCCAGATCGGGAGACGATCCGTCGCATCTTCTCGATCGGCGCGCCGGCAAGTCTGGAAGTCAGTACAAAAGCCCTCAGCGTGACGATTCTGACCGCACTCGTCGCTATCGCCGGCGCAGAGGCGGTCGCCGCCTACGGGATCGGCTCGCGTGTCACCTCGATGGTCGTGTTGCCCGCACTTGGGCTGGCTCGTGGCGTCGAGACCGTCGTCGGCCAGAATCTCGGTGCCCAGCAAGTCGACCGCGCAAAGCGTGGGGTCCGCATTGCGATTGGGATCGTCATCGGCTGTTTTCTGGTGTTCGGACTCGGCGTCTATCTGTTTGCCCCGCTCATCGTCAGCATCTTTGTGACTGGTATGGGCGCGGCGACAGTTATCGAGATCGGTGGCGAATACCTGCAGATCATCGCCGCTAGCTACCTCTTTTTGGGAGTATTTTTCGTTATTCAGGGAGGGTTCCGCGGCAGCGGTCGAACGCGGCTGGCACTGCTGTTTGCGTTTGTCGGCTACATCGTGCTTCGGTCGGCGTTGGCCTACCTGCTCGCAGTACCGATGGGGTGGGGAGCAACCGGGATCTGGTACGGCGAGGCGGCCTCGAACGTCTTGATGGCGATCATCGTCTTCGCGTATTTCCGTCGAGGGAGTTGGACCAACCGGCTGGTCGCCGAAGGCGACTCGACCGATACCTCTACCGACGACCGCCAACCATCCAGCGTTGAGACGCCAGTAGAGACTGACTAACAACTTCTTGCTGTTAGGTAACCAGATAGTAGGGATCGGTTTCGATCCGTGGTGTGAGAAACGCCTCCATATCGCCGGCGCGAACCGCCATCACGTTTAGTCCGTCGAGGGCGTAATGATCTAGGACGCCTGCGGCGACCATCGCATCCCGAAGCTTCAGTCGGTTCCAAAAGTACAGATAGTTGTTTTTGTCGTAGTTCCGCTGGCAGATTTGAGTGGTCATGTCGTTTGTGCGCAGTTTGCCGTCGATCTCGACCGTTTTGGCGTATGGAACATCACAGACACGCTCGATATAGTGGAGCTGTGTCGAGACGAGCCACGGCGTCCCGATGTTCAGACACAGCACGTTGTCGTCGCTGAGTTGGGCATAACAGCCCTCTGGTGAGAACGTATCTCGATACGTACAGTCATCGAACCGGTAAGGTCCCTCGACGAGCACCGAATGAAGCGGGTCGGGTGTCCGAAACTCCGCTTCCTCGAAGAACAGTCCCGAAAACGCGCCCAGCTCTGGAGCTGTCTCCTCGCGGTCGAAGACACCCGTTTCGCGGAACGATTTGGTGAAGCCGGGAACCAGAACCGAGTCGAATGCCGATCGTAACTTCCCGAGAATGGCCTCGTACGGATCGGTCCCGAGGGCGGTTTTGATATCACTCAACCCGATATGAACGAAGACGACAGACGACGCCGCATACTGGTCGATGATCTCATCGAGCACGGCTTCTGTGGTCGGACCAGACGGCTGTTGGTGCTGTTTTTTCAGGTAGTGTTTCGCACTACACCACGCAGCCTTTGGGAGATGCGTAACTGTCTGTGTTGATAGTTGGTTCATACTGACCTCCGAAGGCGTTCACCATTCGGCAACACGTGTGACACTCGACGGCGACTCGATCAGTCCGCGCTGTAGCACTGTTGGGCCGACGCTGTTTGTAGATTGTTCTGTCGATGGCTAACTGGACACTGCCTGTCTCTACTGCGGGCAAACAACACACCACCCGGAACCTACGCGTGGGTATCTGGCTTGCAACCGTATTGGCCCAACTTAACAGCCGAACCGGTCGGCGGTAGGAAGAGCATAACAAACATCGAACCGACGCCCACTGCTCGTATGAGACAGCGACACCCTAGGGCAGCATCGCAAACCGGACCAGCGAATAGGACGTGGTGGCCGACCGGTTGGTCTCGACGAACCGCACGTAGCATCTCTGATCGCTAATGCGCGTCCAGTTCGATCTCACACATCCCGCGCACGTCCACTTGTTTAAAAACGCGATCCGGACGCTCGCAGCTGACGGCCACAGTGTTGCGGTCAGTTCTCGACACAAGGAGGTCACAACTGATCTGCTTGATGTCTACGGCATCGACCACACGGTGCTCTCGACCAAAGGAACGAGTACTGTCGAACTCGTCAGCGAGTGGTCGCTCCGCGAGGTTCGGACGCTGCGATATATGCGCAAGTTCAATCCGGACGTGGTCGTCAGCCGCGCCCTGCCTTCGGCCGTGCATGCAGCCGCACTGACCGGAACGACCAGCGTCGTGGTGACCGACACCGAGTACTCCTGGAAGATTGCCAAACTGATCGCACCCTTTGTCGACTACTGGTGTACCTCCGAACACTTCAGCCAGGAGTTCGGCAAGAACCATCGTCGCCACAAAGGGTTCGACGAGCTGGCGTACCTTCATCCCAACTGGTTCAACCCCGAGGCCGACCGGCTCCGGCAACACGGTGTCGATCCCGACGAACCGTATTTCGTCCTTCGGTTCGTCTCGATGGGTGCCCATCACGACGTTGGTCGCGCAGGGTTTTCGCCGGCAGCCAAACGGAGACTCGTCGAGGACCTCTCGGACCACGGCACGGTCTACATCTCCGCAGAGCGGCCACTTCCTGACGATCTCGACGCGTATGCAGTTCCAGTCGATCCGGAAGACATTCATCATCTGCTGTCGTTTGCGAACCTCTGTGTCGGCGACAGCGAGACGATGGCAACGGAGGCGGCACTGCTCGGCACGCCGACGGTTCGCGCTAACTCCCATGCGGACGACGAGAAGCTGGGTGTGTTCGTCAAACTCGAAGAACGCGGCCTCGTCGAGTCGATAGCCGACGAGACAGCTGCTCACGCCCGCGCTGTCGAGTTGGCGACCGACTCCGAGGCTACCGACCGGTGGGAGGCTCGACGGACGGCGTTGATCGACGAATCGATCGATCTGACCGCGTATCTACTGGATATAATCCACGAGGCAGCCCGCGAAAACGGGCCCGACACCGAGGGCCCGGATGTCGAGCATGAGCACTCCGAGCCAGCCCACCCCGACCCCAGCCAGCGATGACGGCGACACAACCCCACGCCGAAACGGAGTCCGCGGCGTCCACCGAACAGTCAGCCACCGACCTGCGCGTGTTGAGTCTCGTGACGAACCACCGTGCCCGGTTCTACCTCCAGCAAGTCGAGATGCTTCGGTCCCGTGGAATCGATGTCGACGTTGTCACGGTTCCGGATTCTGCGGGCGACTCCCGGCAGCTCACTGATTACGCCCGGTTTTATCTGGCCGCTCTCAGAGCCAGCGGCGGGGAGTACGATGTCGTCCACGCAAACTACGGGCTGTCGGCTCCGCCGGCAGTCCTCCAGTGGTTCCATCCAACCGTCATCTCGCTGTGGGGTAGCGATCTGTTCGGCACCTACGGCCAGGTGGGTCGCTGGGCGGCTCGGATGGCCGACGAGGTGATCGTCATGTCGCCCGAGATGGCTGCCGAACTCGACTGCGACCCCCACGTGATCGCCCACGGCATCGATCTCGACCGGTTCCGGCCGGAACCACAAGCAGCCTGTCAGGCCGACCTCGGCTGGGAGCCGACTGCCTACCACGTTCTGTTTCCGTACCCTCCATCGCGGACTGTCAAAAACTATCCGCGTGCCGAACGCATTGTGGCGGCTGCCGAATCACACCTCGACCGTCCCATCGAACTGCACACGGTGAGCGGTGTTGCCCACGAGGAAATGTACAGATACATGAATGCCGCAGACGTGCTGTTGTTGACCTCCCGACGGGAGGGCTCGCCGAACTCGATCAAGGAGGCGATGGCATGTAACTGCCCGATTGTGTCGGTCGATGTCGGCGACGTTGCCGACCGCCTGACCGGTGTCTCTCAGACAGCCGTCGAAACGACCGACGAGGCGCTCACCGCCTCGCTCGTCGAGATATTGCGCGACGACGAACCCTCCGACGGCCGAGACCACATCCGCGATATCGGTTTGAGTGGACAGATTGACCAGCTGGTTGGGGTTTATCAGCGTGCAGTCGAGCGTTAAAGCATATCGTACATCGTCACACGCCACGCATCGGGCTCTGTCGGCAGCTGTGGGCCATCCGTTGTCGGTGGCCACATCATATACTCCGTCCCGAGCCGAACCCAGTGCGGTCCGGGCTGAACGGTGCTTGCAGCGACGATCACGTCGGCTCCGATATTTCTGCTCTCGCGGGCGACGGCCTCAAACAGCTGGCGTGTAACCGATGGATGTGACCAGCTCTGTTCGAGCACACGCGACTCCGTCAGTCCATCTTTTTCGATTGTTCCCACGATAACGAAATCAAGCAGCTTACCGGTCGGCTCCTCACGAGCAACAAACAGATTTGATTTCGGATACGAAAGACAATGTTTCACACGTTCGATAGATCTGTCGAAGTGATATCGGTCCGTAAGCTGCGTCTGTAGTCGCTCGTGGACCGCCCTTGCAGCCGACTCAGAGATCGGGCCGGTCAGTCGTTGAACACTGTATTCCAGCAGTGGCTCTGTCCGCTCGGTGCCTAAGCTGTCTGATGAACTGGCCTGCGGCTTGTTCTGTGTCGGTGTGTCGCCTGACGACTGCGTGTTCTTGGAGTTCCCATAGAGCCATCCGGCGATACTCGCCACTGACTTCGAGATGACTTGGTTGGCGGTAAACTTACGATCAAAGGCCGAGAGACGACTCGACAGCTGGGATATAAACTCTTTATTTGATATATAATGAGAATAGATACGTAATGGAGAAATCACCAACGCATACACCGGTAGCGGGAGCCAGTTCCATCCGTTTTTCTTGTGGTGTTTGGTCGTGATCTTTCCAGCCCGATTGAACGTACACAGCCAGTCGGCTTCGCGTTCGCTCATAGTAGTCGAGGCATCTAGAAGATCGGTATAATAGCCTCGACCTCTGTAAGCCTCGGCAACTGCAGTGCCGCCGTGAATATGTGTTGATACTGACTCTCCGTTGGGAGTCAACAGCGTGTGCCGAAACACCCGCCGAGCCGCAACAACTCGTCCAGCATCGTTCCGGATCGTGAAATTATCTGTCGAGGGGTCATAGTCCGGATACTGTGTGTATTTCCAGGCGAAGTAGTCGTCCGACCCCCACCCATCGAACGCATCGGACAGGAGACTGTGAAGTTCCGATTGAGTCTGTTGCATCGCTACATTACAGTAGTAGACAACAACCATTGTTATACAAATACTATCGGACAGTAAACAGTGAATAATCGGGCGCAATGTAGCATTTTAGCCCGTCAACAGTGACCTAACCGCTGGGCGGAGGGTTTTTATTCGCTAACCACTTTTATACAGTAACCAAAATAACTGTATCCTGCAACCGTTCTGAAACCATCGCCTTCGCACCCCCAGATCTATCATGAACTCAACTCAACATTCATCACGCGCCAAAATCGATGTTATTAATTTCTGGTGCGTCGCGGTCTTGGTTGTTTCGGCAGTCTCCGTGGCTGGTGTTGTGGGTGCAGCCGTTGTCGCTGGCGAGTTCGAAGACCGAAACTTCGATGCGGAAGACGACGAACAGATGTCGGATGCAGAAGTGATAACGGAGACGAACCCGGATGGATCAACCCGAATCCGGTGGTCCGAAGAGGGATCGGCGCAGTTTTTGGAGATCCGCGCCGACAGTGAAGAAGAGAGCCTCGCGGTTGTCGGCGAAGAAACCGTTATCGACAGCAGCACATTCGAGGTCGTGGCAATCTACGAAGATGGTTCGCAAGTTACCATCGAATCACGCGAATAGCCGACAGAAGTAGGGGGAAATTATACTCTCACGTCGGTTCCGAAATTCGATCACAACTGTATAACAATACATGTACAGTGTCTCTGCGAGCAGAAGATGGATTGCAACCGACGGCAGTTTCTCGGCAGCGTCTGCGGTGTCGCGACAGTGGCAAAAGCAGGCTGTCTGTCCCGTTTTCGCTCCGAGCCAGTTCCTGCGGACGCGATAGATATTACGAACCATGGTGCCGATCCAACTGGCGAGCAGTCGATTCACTCCGCGCTTGAGTCGGCTGCTGAAGACGGGAGCACGATTTATTTTCCGCGCGGCGAGTACGCACTCGACGAAACGTGGTCATTTGAGGGTTTCGAGCAGTTCTCGATGGTCGGCCACGAAGCAACGATTGTTCCGGCCGAGGGGTTCGATACGCAGCTGTTTCGGCTCAACAGCCGTGAGGATCCCGCAACCCTTCGGTTCGAAGGCTTTTCGTTCGATCTCACAGCACCGAACACCGGTGGTCGGCTGCTGGATGCCCAGGTCCACTCCGAACTCGTCGTTCGGGATCTCGCTGTCGAGGGCAGATCCGATGGTGGCCCCAATCTGTTTCGGCTCGACGTCACCGATTCGGCCGGCAGCGGGCTCGTCGAGCAGCTCTCGGCACCCGATGGTGCCGTTGGTGGCTCGACAATCTCGGGCTGTTATGTCGGCAACAGAAACCGTGGTGATATCCGGTTCGTCGATTGCCACATTGAGGGGTTTCCCGACAACGGTCTGTATGCCGACCCACCCGCTGGGAGGATGGTCGTCGAGGGCGGGTATTATGCAAACAGTGGTATCTCGAACGTCCGCGTGCGGGCCGACTCGCTCGTCGAGAACGTCCACGTCCGGTGTAACAACTCGTCCGAAGGGTTCGAAAACATGCGTGGGATTCGGCTCACCAACTACACGCCGCAATCCCAAGCAGCTCCGGCAGTGGTCCGAAACTGTACGGTTGAGGTTGTCGATGTCTCCAGTAGCGATGGAGCTATCGAGCTCTCGTCCGATCTAGCCGCTGCCGTGGTGTACGACACGCAGATCCGGGCCGATGTCGACGGCGTACCCGCACTACGAGCGAAAGCTCCGACCGACTCGTTTGCTGACAGCGAGGGTGCAAACGGATTTCAGTGCGACAACGTTCGAATCACCGGCTCGGCAGCCACCGATTCAGCTGTGTACATTGTGGACCGAAACGGCTGTGTGTTCAGCAACCTCTGTGTACACCAGACAGGAACCAACCGGAACGGGATCGAGTTCCTTCGTTCGGACAACAACACCGTTCAGAACAGCTACTTTAACATCAGTGGCGAGCCGGTAGTGCTTCGTGAGTCGAGCTCCGACATCAGCGCGCTTCGAACACAGCCACTCGAAACCAACGGCGTCTCACCGGCAGGCTGGGAATGTGGTTAACCCAGCCAGTAGGCTGTTGTTACTCACATATAGCCACAGCATACACGTGTCCGGTCGTCTTTCGGTCGGTTTCGCGGGGGCCGCGGCGGCTAACCGGTAGTCAGGTTGTGGCTATCGCTCATGGAAGGCTATCCATAACAAAGGCGATTTCCGCAACAGTGGTCGACAGTTCAGCTTCGTATCACCAATTCGGCGACCACACCATTCATGAGTGAGATGAGACGACGGACGACGGTACTGAAAGCACTGTTGGCAGTCGGCTTTGTGGCCTTTGCTGGGGCGATACTCCTCGCCCACAGCCGACCGGCTACTGGGTACGAACTCTCGATCTACCGGTCGACACCGCTCGGGTTTTGGGTCGGGAGCGTGCTAGCGGGACTGATCGCGCTGACGGTTGCGTTCACACCCTCAACGCCGCGACGACTTCGCGCGGTTGGTTTCGGGCTTGCGGTAGCGACGGTGATGGCTGTGTTTGCACTCCCGCTACTCCGTGGCTACTTCTTTTATGGTGCTGGCGACTCAATGACCCATCTCGGCTGGGCACGCGAACTCGACGCAGGAACCGGAAGCGCGTTTGGATTCATCTATCCCGCCGTTCATATGTTGGCCGTATTCGTGGCGGATATCAGCGGCTTCGAGTTAACATACACGTTGCAGTTTATCCCGCTGGTTGTGTTCCCACTCGTGAGCATTGTCTTTATGACACTGTGCGTTCGGTATCTCACAGACAGTCGGTGGGCCGTACCGATCGGTATCGCAACCGGCCTGTTGTTGGTGCCCGTAAACAATCTCTCGATTCACCTGATGGCACACCCATCAAGTCAGGCGGTCATGTTTTTGCCACTCGTGTTGTATCTCCTCTTTCGGTTTGTTACCGAACCCTCGGACCGGTTCGCGTTCAGCACACCGACTGGGATCGCGCTTGGAATCGTCTGTGTTGCACTCGTGTTTATCCATCCCCAGGAGTCGATGAGCCTTGTGTTGCTGTTGGGCGCGATTGGAACTGTACAGTTCGCCTACAGACGGTTTCGTCCAACTGACCGAATCGCTCACCACCGACCAATCTACGCGCATACGTTGCTGACGTTTCTGGTGTTCGCCACATGGCTCCCGCAGCACGACCGACCACTCGACCGGATCGCGTTTGTTGTCACGCAGTTTCAGGAGGTGGGGGCAACAACCGGCGGCGAAGCAGAGGCCCAAACCGCGTCGCTGGCTGCACTCGGCGGCAGCGTCGAGGAACTGTTTGTCAAGCTACTCGGTGTCACACTGGTCATCGGACTGTGTGCGGCTGTGCTTATCGGGCTCAACATGCTCAGCCGGCTCAACACCAAAGCCGCTGATCGGTCGGCGTTGATCACGTATCTCACTGCGGGACTGATTCCGCTCGGTACTGTATTTGTGATCGTTTTTGTAGCCGATCAGGGTGATCACTACTTCCGGTTTATGGGATTTATCATGGTCTCGGTGACCATACTCGGCGCGACAGCGATTGCGGAGGCCGCGTCGAGAGCACAGTTATCGATTTCACGGAAGACAGTCGCAACCGTGCTCGTCGTGCTGTTTACGGGTATGTTGGTACTACAGAGTCTCGCTGTCCATCCGTCACCATACTACTATCAGTCTAACAACCACGTCACCGAGAGTTCGATGGATGGCTACGAGATCGCCTTCGAGCACCGCGCCGAGGAAACGGCATTTACCTCACCGCGGAGCGGCCCTCGACGGTTTGTCGATGCCTACTACGGTCGGCCAACAGCTCGCGAGGGTATGAACTTTCCCGGCTATCGGACGGGCGTCAACGAAACTGCATTTAACAATGATCTGGCGTCGTTCTATGATACCGATCGGTATCTAACGATCCGGGATGCAAACCGACAAACCGAGGTCGGTCTCTACGAGGGTCTCCGGTTCACCCAGCCCGGCTTCGATAGCCTGGAGACCAGATCGAACATCTATCGCGTCCAGGACAATGGGGATTTCACCCTGTATCTGCTCCGCAACGAGGCCTAACATATGTCGTTTGCGAACCGCATTGCCAGCGGCGTCAAAGCCAGTTTCGGCGCGCGGATCGTCGATATCATCACCAACGCACTGCTGTTGGTGATTCTCACACGGTTTTTGTTCACAACTGACCAGTACGGGCTGTTGTATACCGTCATCTCGGTGGTCGGTGTCGCCTCGATGTTTGCGACGCTCGGCTTGCCCTCTTCGGCCGCCCGCTACGTTACCGAGTACACCGAAACCGACCCCTCACAGGTGCCTCCAATACTCAAAGCCTCCGTTGGATTCATCCTCGGGTTCGGGCTGTTGACCGCCGTTGGCCTTATCATATTTAACAGCCAGATTGCCGCACTCGCCAACGAGGAGGCAATCGCTCCACTACTGTTTCTGGCGGCAATCTACGTTGTTTTCGAGTCGCTCCACCAGTACCTGACGAGCATTTTTCAGGGGCTCAACGAGATCAAACTCAGCGCGGTCGTGACGGCGACCGCACAGATCGGCCGGCTCGTTTTTGCGGTCGGCTTGGTGCTGATCGGCTTCGGCGTCTGGGGCGCGTTGGCGGGTTATCTGCTCGGTTTCGTGTTGTCGGTCACCATCGGTGGCTGGCTGCTGTACACGCGATTTTACACCCAGCTACCGACCGCTCCGAAGATCGAAGACGGGCTCTTGCGGCGAATCGCTGAGTACAGCGTCCCGCTGACGGCAACTCGCGGGGCGACGGTGATTGACAAAAAGATCGATACAATTCTGGTGACCGCGCTTGCGGGCCTGACGCCGGCGGCGTTTTATGCAGTCGCCAAACAGATATCCGATGCCTGTGTGGCACCAGCAAGCTCGCTGGGGTTTACCATCTCACCAGCGTTTGGCGAGGACAAAGCCGGCGACCGGCTTGAACGGGCTGCTCGACTGTATGAGTACTCGCTCGAACATGTGTTGATATTTTACATTCCGGCCACCGTTGGGCTCATTCTTGTCGCCGAACCGGCGATGATACACATTTTCGGCCCGGAGTATCGCGGTGCAACGCCAGTGATCCAAGTGTTTAGCCTGTTTATTTTGGCCAACTCGGTCAACAAAATCACCACCGACGGTCTCGACTATCTCGGTCGAGCCCGGATTCGCGCTATTTTCAAAGGCGGTATGGCTATCGGCAACGTCACGCTCAACCTGCTTTTGATTCCGATCTACGGGGCGACAGGCGCGGCGATGGCGTCGGTTGTCACCTTCGGCTCGTATACGATTCTGTGTGTCTACATAATCAAAGGCGAGCTACCGATTCAGTTCACCGAAGTGATCCACCCGATTGCACGGATCTTCGTGATTGCTGGCGTTATGGGGCTGGGGGTCTGGCTGCTGTTGCCGTATGTGACAGGGGTTGTAACGTTGCTACTCGTGATCGGTACCGGCGCGGTAATCTGGTTCGCCCTGTCGGCGGCCTGGGGTGTGATCGATATCGAACAGCTGTGGTCCTACGTCTCTCCCTCGTCGCCGGCCGAGTAAGAGGTACGAGCACGGCTCGCCGATGAAACTACGGCGACACATCTCGGCTGCAAAAACAGCAGGACTCCGTCAGTCGTCGGACGGCACTTCCGATTCGGCAGGCGATTCGTTCGCGGCGTCGGTCTGTTGGTTCGGTGTTTCGGTTGACCGAACACTGTCACGGATCGCTTCCTGGAGTTTGACCGTCCAGCGAGCCTCCTCGACCGAAACGGGTGGCTCGGAGTTGGTCAACAGCGCGTCGGCTTCGGCTTCGAACTGGTAGTAACTCCCGTTACGTTCGATTGCCGTTTCCCAGCTTCCCTCGCGTTTGTCTTTAAGGACGACATTCACGTTGTCGGCTGTCCCGCGGATGCGGTCGACGATCTGATCGATATTGTTTCGGGCGCGAGCAACGGGCGAAGCCTTGTAATCCTGATCCAGGCGGACGAGCGTCTGGGAGACGAGATCCGCCGCTAGCGTCGACTCGGAGCCGTGGACATACAGTGTCCGGACGGGTTTGGTTCCCGAGAGCATCTTGATCGTACACAGCGTGCCGTCTTCGCTCACGTACTGTACTTGCGCACAGTCGTAGCCGAACTCCATCTCGTAGCTGCCGACGAGACTCGACTGGGCGGAGACGTCCTCGTCGCTCCGTGGGAGTCCGCCAGCGTTCAGACCGAGATACAGCGGATGGGGGAGTCCTTCCTCGAACTCGCCGCCCAGCAGCTCGAAGTTCCAGGCTCCGCGGTTTTCGACGTCGGGTTCGGTCGAGCCAGTGTACAGCAGATCGACGCCGCGGATCTGGCCGAGCTCGCCCGACTCGATTTCGTCGAGCACCGCACGCATCACGAGGCCGAACTTGTGGTTGTGAACGACCGAAAACGGGACACCCTCTCGGTCGGCAACCGTTGCGAGTTCCTCGAACTGCTCGATGGTTTCGGTCACCGGTTTTTCCACCAGTGTCGGGATCCCGGCTTCGAGGACCTGTGTGGCCACCGCCAGATGCGTCTGAGGTGGTGTACAGACGTGGACCCAATCGAGGGATTCGCCGTCGAGTAGCTCCTCGACATCGAAATACGCCTTGATACCGTATGATCGGGCTTTGTTTTTCGCAGTTTCTTCGTCGAGATCACAGATTGCGACCAGCTCTGTCTTGGGGTTTTGGGCCAGCCCGGAGAGATGATTCTCCGAAACCGTCCCGCCACCGATAACTGCCGTGCGAAGAGACATCGTCCGTCTATGCGGCGACCGCCTATATTGTTATAGGCCGAAAACCAGTCACGGCCGAGCCGACAGTCGAGGGGTGTACTCGTCCAGAGACTGCCCACACCCGCCAGTATGACCACCGTTCCCGTATTTGGTGGTGCCTACTACCAGTCGAGGAGGTAAAACGGAGGCTACAGCTGTCGTCCTCGAAACCCATCGGAGTCTGCTGTTCGGCGGGGTGTAGAGTGAACGCCCGAGCGTTACTGCGGACGCTGACGAACGGGAAGTAATCGGGACATACGGACAGAGCTATCGACAATCACTGTTAGCCACTTGTAGAGTATTAACTACACAGAACAGAGAATGGTTATACAACTGGTCAGAATGGTTATCTGTCAAACGTCATCCTACCGTGTATGGCCAACAGCCACGATCTCGATTCGAGCGGTCCGCGGCAGACTAGGCGAAGCTATCTGCGTCTCGCGAGCGTCGCGGCCGCAGTCGGAACTGGAGCGACGGTACCTGTCGCAGCCACCCCAAAGGTGGTCGAACTGGGCGAAGCGGGGTTGACGACGGGTGAGGTAATCGATGACTACCTAGAGACATATCTCACCGACAACACCGAACTCCGGATTCCGGCCGGTGAGTACGACTGGAACGGCGAGGGGTTCACCGGGGCGACCGAAAACGCCGCCGTGATCGGCGACGGCGAGGTGCTGCTCAACAATACAGCTGGGGAGTATTATGAGCTGATTTCGGCCGAAAGCGGCACGATCGAGCTCAAAAACTTCACCGTTCGTGGGGTGGCAACCGGCGAGGGCTCGCGGTTCCGCCTGGAGGCAGCAGAGGAGGCAACGATAGTGGTCGAAAATGTGAACTTTCCGGATGGCTCGGAGGCCGGCGCGAAGGCCAAAGCGTTCTATGCTCCCGGCGGTCACGCAGGAACTCTCAAAATTCACGACTGTTACATTGCGGGGTTCGACGACAACGGGATTTACGCCAACTCGCCGGGTGACGACGATGGGGCCGGCGGCCAGGTCCGTGTTACGCACTGTGTTGCACACAATAACAACATCTCGGGAATCCGAATCGGTTCCGATAACAGCAGCGTCGAACATTGCCTGGTACTCAACGACGAACCGGCTCCCGAAAGCCGGAACGGGACGGTAAACCAGCGCGGGATACGGGTCCGGTCCGACGGCGACGATATCAGTATTGCCGACTGTACAATCGTCCACCGAATTGATGGTGTCGGCGCGCCGATTCAGCTCCATCGTGGTGCGGAGGGCGGATCGGGGACGATCTCGAACGTCCGCATACACAACGACGCCGACAGCACAGCGATCGAGGATCAAGACGGAGAGACGGCTGCAGACTGGGAGGCCAAGGAGGTAACGATCTCCGGCGAGGACCGGGAGTGTCCGTCGCATTTCGATGCGGATGAGGTTACCACTGAACCGCGAATCAAAAATCCACAACGGACGCCTGGTGGCTGGATATGAACGACAAAATCGGTTGGCTATTATTCGGTTTCGTAGTCGCTGGCTGCACGCATAGCCGCCAGGAGGGTGACTGATGGGCACCCAGACGGACCATGATCCTCACACAGAGGCTGACTGGGAATCGCTGCCGGCGGACCCGGACCCACGACGTGATCTGGGCTATTCGTGCGGCAACTGGGATGTTGTCCGAACAACGTGTGGCCGGCGAGCACATTTGTTGTTTCTACCACAGGACCAACAGCTACTCGAACAGGAAGCGTTCGTGATCGCCAGCGAGTCGGCTGTCGTCCAGCCAGTCGAACATCGGTAACTCGCCAAAACGAGTACGGGCCTCACAAGTAAACATTACATACCTATGTATGTAATAGAATAAGAGTTATCGGCGGCTTATCCCCGGTTTCGGTTGGTAGGATCCACCTACTGTGTTGTATTTGACACACCGGAAGCTCTCGGAACTACGGGTCTCAAACGGTCGAACAGCACAACAAAAAGAATTTGTACCCATTACGCTTAGCGACTGATCATACGATTGGTATCATGACCGACGATTTCACATCCGATAGCTTCGCGCAGCCAGTCGACGAAACCGACCAAAGGGCACAGACATTCAGCTGTGACGAATCCGGGCCACAGTCAGTGGGTCTTGCCATCATACAGGCCGTCGCATCAGTTACCGACACCGACCCGCTGTCGTTGCAGCCACGACTGTACGACGTGATCGATCCGGATGCCCTCGAACGGTTAGTGAGTGCTGACAACTCGGGTCTGGTACGGATCAGCTTTGAGTTCGGAGAACACATGGTAACGGTAACGAACAACAGGAATATCGTTGTCTACCCTCTGACCGGCGAACAGTAAGCAACGAGTGAAGAAAATCAGCCAGTACCTTTACATTTTTATAATAGTACGCTGAACAGTGATATGCATGTCTGACTGGCTGACCGAGGAGGAACTCGACCGCATCTCACAGTTCGTCGAGACGCCCGCGTACGCACGGCGTCCTGAGATGCTGCTTCCGAACTCCGAGGACGACTAACGGTCCCTACTGATCGCCCGCTAACCACACACAGCTGTGTGCCCTCCTGTCGGTGGCGTTTGTCACTGACACTGTTTTATACTGCGTAAAAATACCCCACGATCCACATCAGTCGATCAGATTTTTTGCCTGTATCTGTTCCCAGAGCTCCTCACCGCGTTCTGTGACGCCGTAGACCCGTCCTTTTTTGCGCTCTTCGGGGACGAGCAACTCGACGAGCGTTCGTTCGCGCAGCCGACCCAGTGCTCGTGAAACGTGCGTAATGCCGATCCCGGAGTCTTCAGCGATCCGAGATGGTGTCGCGGGGCCGTCTGCGAGTCGTTTCAATACCGCAATTCGGTACTGAGAGCTAATCACGAATCCGATTTCGTCCCAATCTTCTGCCATATGTTTTCCCTCTATTATCTGTCCGCTCCGCAAGTATCCCGTTGCTGTACGAAGGCTGGTATGCAGGCCAACACTGCCTGTTCGTCGCTGTTCCAACACTAGTCGTCCGGCAACCGAAAGCCACTGCAGAGACGGTTCACATCCACTGTGATATCCGGCGTCCGTCGGCTATACTCCCGCATCACGCCGCAGCCTCTACAACTACTGACCCTTTCTGTACATATGAGGTTGGCGATGCTACCCCTCTGTTACACACTGTTTACGCATCTATATTGACTATTTCTCAGATGATCTCATGTTTGGGTCGTCTTACCGACATGGTAACATGAGCTGAAACTGTCAGCAGATTTTGGGTCAGTTGGACAAGGATACGAACTCTCCGCTTACTGGTGTTTCTCCTTGTCGAACTGGCTGAAACGTTGCTACGACGAACATAACAAAGCAAGTTGGATTCCAGCAACGGCCATGGACGTACTATCCCATCCGGAGGCAACCGACGAAAACCGATCACCGAAACGGCAGTGTCAGAGCTGTGGCACGTATGTCACAAAACAGTTCGTTCGTGTGTTCGGTGCGAACGATGGCTCAGTGTACGGCTGTTTGAGCTGTCTCACGCTTCGAGATCTCAGAGAAGGTGGCGGTAAACAGCCGTAGGTGGTTACTTGCTGTCAACGAGGTTCGACGGGAGCTCGGTTCGTCCTCGGCGGATCGATAGATAGTGAACAGCAGCGATCACGCCAAACGCACCGAGGACGACCGCCCCCAACAGAAACAAGACGCCCGTCGAGATGCCGACAATGCCAGCGACAACGTACAGCACAAACCCAACAGCTGCCAACGCCAAATAGTAGTACTGCCAGGGACGGTCGGCTCCCTGTTGTTGGAAGTATTCACCGATTTCGCCGGCACCGGCAGCCAACTCGACTGTCCCAGTTTCGGCGTCGTAGCTAACCGCGCCCGCATCCTGGAGTTTCGGAATGTGGGTCTGATACAGCGACACGTACGTGCGCTTGCGCTGTTGGCTGGTTAGCTCCTCGACCGAGACCTCGTTTTCGATGGCCGCGATTTCGGCGGCCAACTCGCTCAATCGGACGGGGCCATCGGCGCGTTCGAGATAATGCAAGACGAACCGTCGTCTGGAGTTACTCAGAAGGTCAAAGACCTTATCTTGTGACAGGGTTTGGTAATCAGCGTCGGACATTCGATGATTGATTGGTTGGTGTTTGTGTGGTTACCCGACAGCTGTCGGGGTGAGCGCGATATTCGACTTGACACACACTGGTGTTACACTTTGTTACGAGTCGACTATTTCGAGTAAGGGGCCATTTCTCGGACAGCGCCTGTCGAGCTGCCACAGTGTGAGGTCGAGGAAACGGCAGCTTACACGCGGTAGAGAGCGAGCAGCACGCACACTGAAACTGCTCATCTTAAGACGCCATCCGTCACGGCTAGTAGAAACATCCTACGGCAGTAATGAGAACTATAACAAAGCAATACCGCTCGTCGATACCAATAGTATGAACCGACTGAGCAGTTATCACCAGCACGACAGCTGTCTCCCACGCAACGAATGACGCTTCGAGAATCATCCGATACCCAGTCGGCGAGCCGACAGTCCGCTCGTCGAGTGCCACTCGATATGATTGGCGTCTGTCTGGCCGCGCTCGGTAGTGCGGTGATCTACTACGCAGTGTCGGCTGCCGCGGTCGGCTTTCTGGTGGCCGTCCCGTTGGTGCTGTTTTTGCCAGGCTACGTCCTTGTTAGCATCCTGTTTCCGCGAGCAGGCGCGGCTTCCGCAAAGCCGAACGAACGCCATACACCGGCACAGTCGCTATCGACGGCACGTACCCTCGACCGGGTGACGATTCCCGAACGACTCGGACTCTCTTTCGGGTTGAGCATCGCACTCGTCCCGCTTGTGGGGCTGTTGCTCGAAGCACTGCCTGTCGAGGCGTTCGGTGGTGTCATCGTGCCGACGCTGATCGGCGGGATACTGATCGGAGCAGTGGTTGGAACCGCCCGACGCCTCCAAATACCGTCGGAAGAACGATTCCAGATACCGACTGCTGCGATCACCGCAGCCATCCTCGCACCACTGTCCGGATCGATGCCGCGGACCGAACGGATCGCAACACTCGCGCTGGCGGTAGCGGTTGTGTTGGCCGTCGTCTCTGTCGGATACGCGTTTGCAGTGCCACAAAGTGGCGAGCAGTACACCGACCTCCGTGTGCTGACCGAATCACCGGATGGCGAGCTGACGTTCGGCAACTATCCGGACGAGGTCGAGGCAGACGATGATACTGAGCTCGTCGTCGGTGTTGACAACCACGAGCAGACGACACAGACATACACCGTGGTTGTCACTGCCGACCAGCTTATCGATGATGGCGACGGCGTCGTCCCGATCGAGTCGACCGAAACCGACCGTTTCTCGGTCACGCTCGACGATGGGGAACGGCTCGAACAGCCCCAGACGGTAACACTCGACACGGCCGGCGAACACCGGCTCAACTACTATTTGTACCTCGACGAGCCACCCGAAACAATCAACAGTGAGACGGCCTACCGTCACGTTCATTTCACTGTCAGCGTCGTCGACGGCGAAGAGCCAGCCGACGGTGAACCGGAGTTAGACAGCAGTATCGATCCTGACGAGGCAACAACCGAGCCGGTCACAACACAGCCGCCGGCCGAAGCGGGAGACGACTCCTGAGCCGGCTGTAAGTTGGTTACTACTCGGCGCAATGGACTCATAACAAAGGTCGAAACCAGTCTTCTGTCTGATACTGCATCCGTGACTGCTGTGTCGCGGCTGAGATCACCCGTCATCATGCATCCCACTACGACAGTTACGTACGGCCCCGCACCGCCCACCAGCTACAGCGTTCGGGAGGCACTATGAGACAGATCCCGATTGCTGATCCGGATATTGGCCCCGAGGAACACCGCCGCATCGAGGCTGTCCTCGACAGCGGTCGGCTGGCTGATGGGCCGACCGTCCGGGAGTTCGAGTCAGCGTTCGGCGAGTTCTGTGATGTCGAGCATGCCGTTGCCACCTCGAACGGGACGACTGCCCTCCATACGGCGATTCGCGCACTGGGCCTGAGTGAGAGCGATACTGTGCTCACCTCGCCGTTCTCGTTTATTGCCAGTGCGAACGCGATCCGGCTGGCAGGGGCGTCGGTTGCGTTTGCGGATATCGATCCGGAAACCTACAACCTCGACCCAGATGTCGTCGAGACAGTCCTCGAAGACCGCGAGATCGACGCGATACTCGCGGTTCACTTATACGGGCTGCCGGCACCAATGGGTCGCCTCCGGGAGCTGGCCGACGAGCACGACTGTCTGCTCATCGAAGACGCCGCCCAGGCCCACGGCGCGGCAATCGACGGCCACAAAACCGGCTCGCTCGGCGATGCGGCCTGTTTTTCGTTTTATCCAACCAAAAACATGACCACCGGCGAGGGTGGGATGGTCCTGACCGACAATGAGACGGTTGCCGACCGGGCTCGTCAGTTCGTCAACCACGGCCGGACCGACACCTACGCGCATGCGACCGTCGGTCACAACTTCCGGCTGACGAGCATCGGTGGCGCGATTGGTCTCGCGCAGCTCGAAAAGCTTCCCGCGTATACGGCTGCTCGACGGTCGACAGCCGACCAGCTCACAGCGGCTCTCCAGTCGGTCGAGTCGATCACCCCACCAACCGAACCCGAGGGGTTCAAACACGTCTATCACCAGTACACCGTCCAGACCGAGAACCGCGAGGCGTTCCGGTCGTACCTGGATGACGCAAACGTCGATACCGCGGTCTACTATCCAACCCCGATCCACAAACAGCCTCCCTACGAGGAGATGGCGGTCCGCGCGCCTGAAGCCGAACGGGCCGCCGAGGAGGTCGTCTCGCTGCCGGTCCACCCCGGGCTCTCGGAGTCGGATATCGATCGGCTGACGACACTGTTGGCTGCTTACGGGCGGTTCGACGAGCCAGCCGCCGCAGAGCCGCCGACAGTCGCTGACGGAGGTGGTGAAGCGGATGACTGACCAACTGGCAGTCGGCGTGATCGGCGTCGGCAGTATGGGCCAACATCACGCCCGCGTCTACCAGGAGCTACCGAACGTCGAACTCGTTGGCGTCGCGGATGTCGACCACGAGCAGGCGGCCGAGACGGCCGAAAAGTACGGCACGGTGGCGATGTCGCGCGAATCGTTGCTGTCGGTGGCGGATGCGGTGTCGATTGTGGTACCAACAGCGTACCACTACGAGCTGGCGATGACCGCCATCGACGCCGGGGTGGATCTGTTGATCGAAAAGCCGATTACCGAAGACCCCGCGGCGGGCAGGGAGCTGGCGGCTGCGGCTGCCGAGGCCGGTGTGACCTTACAGATCGGCCACGTCGAGCGGTTCAACCCCGCTGTTCGGACGCTCTCGGAGGTCACGGCCGATCTGGATATTATCGCCCTCGACAGCCAGCGGCTGGGGCCGCCGACCGGCCGTGAGATCGACGACGGCGTCACACTGGATCTGATGATCCACGATGCGGATATCCTGCTTTCGTTGGTCGATTCACCCGTCGCCGCGGTGTCGGCAGCCGAGACGGCGGGCGATCAGTATGTGGCTGCCACCGTCGAGTTCGAAAACGGTGTCGTGGCGACGTTGACTGCCAGTCGAGTGACCCAACAGAAGGTCCGGACGCTGTCGGTGACAGCCGAAGACTGCCGGGTCAACGTCGATTATATGGCCCAGTCCGTCCAGATCAACCGCCACTCGCTGCCCGAGTATATCGAGACGAACGGCGACGTTCGCTACCGACACGAAAACATCATCGAGCGACCGACCGTTGAAAACGGCGAGCCACTCAAAAAGGAGCTGGCCGCCTTCGTCGAGGCCGTACAAACTGACCGCGATCCGGTTGTTTCGGCGGCGGATGGGATTCGCGCACTCGAACTGGTCAAGCGTATTCAGTCGGTTGCTACAAATGAGTAACTCCGTGCCACAGACACCTCCGGACCGAACCGCAGTCAGTGCCGATGGAAGCCTTGACCACGCCACACTCGACGTGGCGGTGTACGGCCTCGGCTCTACCGGGATCGGACTATCAGTGCTCTGTGGGCGTGTCTTTTCGTCGGTGATCGCAGCCGACACCGATACGACCCGGGTGAAAGCGATCCAGGCGGGCCAATCGCCGGTTTCGGATCCGCTGCTTTCGGAGTATCTGACCACAGTGGCCGAAAACGGCTCGCTTAGCGTGACCAACGAACTACCGGCAGCCGCCGCTGAGGCAACGATTCATCTCGTTGCCGTCCCGACAGGACTCCGCGAAGACGACGCGCCGGATCTTTCGACGCTTCGGTCGACGGTTCGTGATATTGCGAGTGAGCTTTCGGCTGGCGATATACTGGTTGTTACAACCCCAGTGCCGCCGGGAACAACGGAGGGCGCGCTTGCCCAGACGATCTGTGCTGAAAGCGGTCTCGACCGCGAGGAGTTCGGGATGGCGGTGTGCGCGCTACCAGCCGACCCGTCGCTACGGTCGATCAGAACGGGAACACACGTCGTCGCCGGCAGTGATCCGCGAAGCCGAACTGCTACGAGAGAGCTGTTTTCAGCAATCACGACCGGCACGGTTTCGACGACACCACAGCTTCGAACCGCCGAATGTGTCGAGGCAGTCGAACGGAGTGCTAGCGAGATGTTGCGGTGTCTCACAAACGAGCTGGCACTGTCGGCTCCCGAGATTGATGTGCCAACTGTCGCCGAACTCATCTCGATGCGAGACGAGATCGAGGTACCTGGCCCCGGTGTCGATGGCACCGAGCCACTCGGGACCGGCTTTCTTCGGGACGCACTGTTCGAGCAGACGCCAGTCCTAGACAGCGTCTATGCGGCCACCCAGCGATTTCCGAAGCTGATCGCCGAAACAGTCCTCGCAGCCATCGACGGCACCCCGACTGCCGGCGATGTGCCATCTGAAACCGGCGACTTCGAGTTCGGCGGTACAGCAGGCGATGAGAGCGACGGTGACACCAGCGACGACCGAACGGTTCTCATTCTGGGCGTTCCAACTGCGGACGGCTCGACGGCAGACAGCATGCCGACCTCGATGTTGATACGCGAGCTGACCCGGGCAGAAACCAGACCACTCATCTGTGATCCGGTTGCTGACCTGCCGCGGAGCCTCACACCCCACACCGTCTCGATACGGTCGGCGAACCGACTCGATCCCGATGCAGTCGTCGTCCTCTCGTTCCGACTAGTGTTTGAGGACATCAACTGGGACGCGTTCGACGACGCAGTCGTGATCGACTGCTGTGGCTCCAGTCTCGATGTCGACACCGAGGTTCATCGACTCGGAGTCTCCGATATTCTCCACCGCCAGTAGCAATCTGCTCGGGGACGCGGGTCACCGCGGGTTATGGACCCGCTGTGTAGGCCGACGTAGCTGGTTTCTTTTCTGTTAGTCTCGAACTCTAACAGCAACAGCAGCCACGACCAGAGCGATCAGCGCGCCGACCACACCGAAGCCAGGGATCGTGTCGTCGGTTTCGGAGGCCGACTCGGGAGCAGCTGCTCCGGGACCACCGTCGTCCAGGGTCTCGACCGAAAGCGTCACCTGCTCGTCGTGTACGGAGAGCTCGTAGTCGCCCGGTGAACTGAACGGCTGGGTGAACTCGACAGTCCGTTGTTCACCTGCGGCAACCTCGACTGTCTCGGTTTGGATCACGGTGCCGCCGACTTCGAGACGGACCGGGTAGCTGCCGTCGGCCTCACCACTGTTTTCGACGACAACCGAGATCACTGCCTCCTCGTTGGGTTCGATTGTTGACTCGTTGAGCGTGACCGACTCGACGGTTATCTCCGGAATATCACTGTCGGTCTCACTGTCCGGGCTGTGGATCTCGACCGGCTCGTCGAGACTCTCCAGAGAGACGCGGTCGAACTCGCCGTCATCCGTGGGGATGATCACCTGCCAGTCGTTGATGGTTCCGTTGTACCGTTCGCCCATTCCAGGACGGTCCGGCGGCTCGTCGGCTCGCCGCTGGTCGCCGTAGCGGTGATACGAATCGGTATTAAACGCCGGATCGATACTGATCGACGGCTCGGTGCCGATCCCGCGGAACACCATGCCGTCAGTTCGACCGGTCAGCCAGACCCAACTCAGCATGGCGTCGGCATCGTTTGGCGGCTCGCCGTCATTCCCGGCCGCACCCGCCTGGTGGTCGTCGTCGAGATAGATTCTGTCGTCGTGGTGGTCGTCGTCTGTGTACCACCCATAGTCGTCGTCAATGACGGCCCACTCGCCGTCCTCAGGCAGGCCGCTGAACTCCCAGCTGACAGAGCCACCAGTGGTCCCCTGTGATTGGTCTTCGTGGTACCGGTCGTGGATCGCCACGAGACTCACACCGTCGGGACCGTCGTACAGCATGAGGATACTGGTGTCGTCCTGTTGGTACTCGACGGTTCCCTCGGAGCTAAACGACCGGCCCCAGAAGGGGTGGTCCCGATCACCGACCTCCGGGTGGCGATATTCGTAGAACTCCTCGACCGGTTCGTCACCCTCGATTGGCTCGACTGGAACAACCCGCTCGCCCTGCACAACCTGGTAGGCTGTGTCAGAGTCGTTCGTGTCCGTCTCCGCAGCCACACCCGAAACGAACAGTACAGTTCCCAGTAGCAAACAGAGACCACTCAGCAGCAGCATTCGTCTCCGGTTGCTCATCTGGTGTTACCCCACAAACCGAACTGCTGAGCGACTGGCTGCTGTGTGCTGTGCCACCTGCGTTCTCCAATGGGTCGCCTACTGTCGCCTTTCCGTCGACTCATTGGAGACCGACTGTACTATGAACAGTTAGTTATGGATAGCAAAACAGTAGTAGTTGGCTACTACCGTGGCACTCCTACCGCGAAACAGAGCCAGCGATCCGTTCAGCAGCCCAAGACCGAATAGTCGGAGACACAGCTTTGGGAACAATCGGCGTGAGCCGGTCAGGCAGAGCATAACAAAACCCCAACCGGGCTGTATCTCCTGTCGAGGCCGGGTTATCCGTCCGCCTACCAAATCAATGTATACTGACCAAACAATCGCTGTTGTCGTACCGGCATACAACGAGTCCGGATTCGTCGGAGACGTAATCGAGACCATTCCAGAGTTCGTCGATCGGATTTACGTTATTGACGACCAGTCGACGGACGACACCTGGGACGAAATCACCGAGACAGCCACCGAAATCAACAACGCGGTGACCGCAACCGACGGTGGCGCGGCGTTCGACCAGCGCGTCGTCCCGATCCAGCACGACGAAAACCGTGGCGTCGGCGGAGCGATCAAAACGGGGTATCTTCGCGCCCGTGACGATGAAATCGATGTCACTGTCGTGATGGGTGGTGATGGACAGATGGACCCGGCGATCCTCGACCGCATCATCGATCCCATCGTCGAGGGTGAGGCCGACTACGTGAAAGGCAATCGTCTCATCAACGATCTCGACCACGAGCAGATGCCGCGGTTCCGGGAAGTCGGCAACCGGATCTTGACCGTGCTGACGAAAATCGCCAGCGGTTACTGGAAGGTCGGCGACCCACAGATGGGGTATACAGCTATCTCGCTCGACGCGCTTCGCGAGGCCGACATCGAGGATATGTACGAGTTTTACGGCTACTGCAACGATCTGTTGGTCCGGCTCAACGTCTCCGGCCAGACGGTCGCAGACGTTCCTTCGCCACTGAACTACGGCGACGAACAGAGCCATATCAGCTATCTGACCTACATCCCCCGCGTCTCGCTGATGTTACTGCGGACCTTTTTATGGCGGCTCTGGTCGGGCCGCCACAGCGCGAAAGGTGTCTCGTTGCTCGTGTTGTACGTCGGTGGTGCGGTCGGTACGGTCGGCAGCCTCGTGGCCGCGTTGCGAGGCGGCGACGACGGTTCCACACAGTCGGTGACGAGCGCGCTCGGTGGCGTGTTCGTGCTTATTGTTGCGATGGTCGTCGACGGGCTGTTCAACTGGTCGATCAACAAGCGAGTCGAGCCCGACGACGACTGATCACGTACAACACTGATTCGTCAGTTACGAACGCCTGGTTTTGAACGCAGTAGTAAAACACGTGAACAGCGAGTAGCCGCCTATCGAACCCGTTTGTAGAGCTTCGAGACCACGTTCATAACCGGCGTGCCCGTTTCGAGCGTCTGGTAGGTCTGGAGTCCAGGAGCGAACTTCGCTTTGTATTTCGAGATTCGTTCGTTGTTCGCGCCAACGAGGTCGTACTGGGTGCGTCCGCGCTCGCTGGCTGACGTAATTATCTCCCAGTCCAACAGGTCGTTGACCGGAACGTCCGTCTCCCGGCTTCCCCAGCTTTGCCAGCCGTAGATCGTCTCGCCGGCTTCCAGTGTAATATGACCGCCAACGAACTCACCGTCGGCCCGACACGTGTAGATGCGACACATTCCGTCGGGAAGTTCGTTCCAGAAATCGACGACGAACTCCGGCTCGATTGTGAAGTTCACGCCCTGTTCGGCGTGTCGATCCTGGAGCTGTCTGATCGTTCTGGTGAGTTCGGCCTCGCCACCCTCGGTGATAGTGTACGCCGAGTCATCGGTTCCGGTAATATTGCGCCGGGCGTCGCTGCTGAACGCTGCCAACAGTTCATCAGTCGGCTTCGATAGATCGACGACGTACGTGTAGCGTGTCGTCGGCTCGAAGCCGTCCCATATCAATGGCCTAGTGTCGGCGTACAGCGTGCTGGTTCTGACGTGGGTATATTTGGGGTCGATCCGGCTGTCGAGTTCGTCCAGGCAGCCACTGATAAATCGGCTGTTGGTCTTTTCGCGGCGGCGCTGTTTCTGTTTGGTATGGTTGATCAGCGCGGGACCGAGATAGCTGATTTTGAGGTTGGGTGGCGGCGAAAACGCCGTACTCACCGGTCCTTTCGAGAGCTCGAAGATCGGAAAAATCCCGACCGGCTCCTGGCCTTTGTATCCGACGAAGGGGTACAGTGTACTGTCGGTGTACTGTGCCAGTACATCGAGGCTTTCGGCCCGGTGGAACGGCGTTGCCTGGCTGCTCTGTTCGACGAGATCGTTCCACGCTGTGGGGTCCTGAAGGGTTGTAATATCGATTGCCATCTTACTCTAAGTAGCCCAGGTCTGCGAGTCGTTGTTCGACGGCTTCGTCGTCGGTCGAGACAGCCTTATCCGGTTCAAACGGAGGATAGCTCCGCCGACCGGTCGGCGAGACGACTGGCAGCGGATCGCCGTCCATCTCCCGGTCGACACCGAGTCCGAAGGACGCCAGAATCGTCGGTGCGACATCGAAAATGTGGCCCGCAGTGTCGGTGCTAGGATCGATGTCCGGTCCGGCAGCCATGACGATCCCGTTGCGTTTGTGTTCCCACGGTTCGGTCGGCTCGTCGAACCACTCACCGCGGAGCGATGCCGACAGATACTGGCTGAACGAGGCAGGGACGATGACGATATCCGGCGCGTCCTCGACGTACGGCCCGTCAAAGACCGCCTCACGCGGGAGTACCTGTTCGAAACAGAGCTCGCCGGTCGGCGTGCGGACCGACTGGAGCGTCTCGATCAGCTCGTCGCGGACTGATTCGTACTCGTCGTCGCTGACGACGCCATCGGGTTCTCGGTCCTCGACGTTGAGTCGGATTCCCATCTCGGTTCGAGAGCGCATATACGCTTGCGAGTCGGCGAAATCGACACGTTCCGAGCCCGCTCGAACCACATCCGATGGCACGATTTTGAGCACCTGCTTTTCGAGCCTGAGTCGGCGAACGATCGCGGCGAGTCGCTGGCTCGTCAGGCCAACGCTGGCTGCCAGCTCGACGGCGCGTTCGGCCGTCGAGGACGCCGAATCGGTGGTATCGTTACCGTTCTGGAGGTGGGTTTCGGCCAGACTCGACCAGGAGGGCATCCCGCCGTCGCCGGCTGTCGTCTCGACGTATCCGCGGTCCTCCAGATACTCGTTGACCCGGAACTCCCGATCCATCGGCCCGAGGCCGTGGTCGCTGACGACCAACAGCAGGTCGGGATCGCACATCTCGAGGATCTTGCCGATCTCCTCGTCGACCGTTCGGTACACCGACCGAACCACGTCCTCGTCGTCGGGATACTCGTGATAGACCGTATCGGTCTGTTGGAACTGGACGAACCCGAAATCCGGATCTCGGTCCGCGAGGAGATACCTGAATGCCTCCCCGCGCATGCGCGTGAGGCTATTGTAGTTGTCGAGTCGTTCGGCTTTCGAAGCCTCGCTGTACCGCGAGTCGGCGTACAGGCGGTACTCGCCGAGTTCGTCGATGAGCTCCTCGAAAACACCAGACGGTTGACAGTCAGGCGCCTCCGGAGCCATATAGCCGGGGACGACCGTGGCATTGGAGTCCCGCGGGGGATGCGTTACCGGAACGTTGACAACAACGCTTTCGTATCCCTCTATCGACAGCAGCTCCCAGATCGCGTGCGCTTTGACCGTCGAGCGGTTGACCACATCCCAGTCGTAGCCATCAAACTGCAGGAAGTCGTACACGCCGTGTTTACCGGGATTCTTGCCGGTGTAGATCGAGGGCCACGCACTCGGTGTCCAGGGCGGTAGCTGTGATTCGAGGGGCGCGACCGCTCCCTCGTTCTGAATGGACTCGACAGTTGGGAGGAGGCCATCGTCGATCAACGGATCGAGCACGGACGAACAGACGCCATCGATTCCGACCACGAGCGTGCGTAAGTCTGTGGACTCGGCTCTGGACATGTTGTTTAGCACCGATTGGATGATGCTTTGTTATGCTCGGCTTTGTCCGAGCACTGCTACCGATCTGATAGCTACTGGCGAACGGGATGGTCCGGTTTACAGTCTCGCTGTACAGTAGGTAGTTGCGACACAACACACCGACCTGCCGAGCTGTTTGTGCCGACGCAGTGTCGCTGTAGGCAGTACCAAACAGCGATAGGACGCCGGTAGTTTCTCCCTACCGGCAGCCACCGTACCGACCGTCTCTTGGGTTGGCAGGATCGGGCCATTGGAGGCACTGACTGCGAACATTCAGAGAGCCACTGATAGTCGGAAAGGATCACATAACAAAGCAGCCGCTTTCGGAACCATAGACCAGTTCCACGGGCAGCCACTCGTGGGTTCAGCTATGGACGACACAACACACCCCCTATCAACCAAGCGCGCGAACAGTCCCGTCTCGCCAGGAGGCTCACAATGAGCACCGAGCCACAGCTCGGCGAGAACTGTGATATCCAGCCGGATGTCCGGCTCGTCGATGGTGACGGCCCACCGCCAGTGGTTGGCCGCGAGGCGACAATCCGGTCGGGAGCGGTTATCTACCCCGCGGTCCGGATCGGCGAGCGCTTCCAGACGGGCCACAACGTACTCGTCCGCGAGCAGACGACTATCGGCGACGATGTGACCGTCGGCACGAACACGGTAATCGACGGCCGAACGACAGTCGGCGACAACGTCAGTATGCAGACCGGCGTCTACGTCCCCAGTGAGACGACGATCTGCGATAACGTCTTTTTGGGTCCGCACGCGGTGTTGACGAACGATCCGTACCCGATCCGACAAGACGTCGAACTCATCGGCCCGATTCTCGAAGACGACGTCTCGGTTGGTGCCAACGCAACGATCCTGCCGGGAGTCGCCGTCGGAAAGGGGTCGTTTGTCGCCGCCGGTGCGGTTGTCACCGAGGATGTGCCGCCAAACACGCTGGCAGTCGGTACGCCTGCTGTCCATCGCCCGTTGCCCGAACCGCTCCAGGGAGGCAATGATATCTAATGAGCCAGGACGACACACCAGGTCTGTACGGCAGCGATCTCGACGAAGCCAGCCAGCGCGAGGCTCTTCTTGCGGGGCGGGTTCCGGTTGCAGTCTATGGGCTCGGCAAGATGGGGCTCCCCCTTGCCGGTGTGTATGCCGATCTAACCGGCAACGTCACCGGTGCAGACGTCGACCAGTCGGTCGTCGAGTCAGTCAACCAAGGCGCGTGCCACGTCGACGGCGAGCCCGGATTGGCCGAGCTGGTCGAGCGAACCGTTGGCGATGGGTCGCTACAGGCGGTCACCGATCCCACAGCCGCAGCCGACGACGCGAGCCTCCACGTCGTGATCGTTCCCACACTGATCACCGACGAGGGGACCGCCGACCTCAGAATCATCGAATCGGTCGTCGAGGACATCGCCCAGGGACTCGACGCCGGCGATCTGGTCGTCATCGAGTCGACCGTACCCCCGCGAACCTGCGAAGACGTGGTCGTCCCTCTCTTGGAGGCCGAAAGCGTGCTCTCGGTCGGCGAGTTCGGTCTCGCCTTCTGTCCGGAACGAACGAAAAGTGGCCGCGCGATCCGTGATATCCGGGGCTCGTGGCCGAAAGTCGTCGGCGGCATCGACGACGAGAGCACGCGGGCGGCCGCACTCGTCTACGATCAGGTAACTACGAACGACGTGATCCGGACCTCGGATGCGACAACCGCCGAAGCGGTCAAAGTCTTCGAAGGCGTCCACCGGGATGTCAACATCGCCTTAGCCAACGAGTTGGCCACCTACACCGACGATCTGGCGGTCGATGTCCGCGAAGCAATCGCGGTCGCCAACACCCAAGACGAGTGTGACATTCTGCGGCCCGGTCCCGGTGTCGGCGGCCACTGCATCCCCTACTACCCGTACTTCCTGTACGGCGAGTTCGACAGCGACAGCCCGCTTTTGCGGACCGCCCGCCAGGTCAACGACGAGATGCCGGCGTTCGTCGTCGGAAAACTCACCTCGCTGCTCGCCGACCGCTCGATCACGCTCGGCGATGCGAAGGTGTTGGTGCTGGGTGGGACATACCGGGCCGGGGTTGCCGAAACACGGGCGAGCCCCGCAATCGGTGTCACCGAAACGCTGGCGGCCAACGGTGCGGACGTCGAGATAGTCGACCCGATGCTGGAGTCATTCGAGGAGTTCGAGGCAACGCCTGTGACTCTCGAGGAGAGCTACGACACCGCATACGACGGGGTCATCCTTGTCACCGCCCACGAGGTCTTTGAGTCGGTCCAGTGGGACCGCTTCGAGGACCCTGCGGTGGTCGACACGCGCGCGGTGCTTGATCCCGAGACAGTGGGCCATACGGTGTACACGATTGGCGGTCGCGGCGAGTTCGATATCGCCGCCCAGCGACTGACTGACGAGTCGGCCGAGTCGGAGACAGCCAGCCGACCGGCAACCGACGGAGGGAACGACTAATGCCAGCGGATTTCAGTGATGAAGCATACGCCTCGCTGCTGGATGCCGGTCTCGACGCTGGATACGAGTTCATTACCGTTCGGGAGTATCTCAGCAGCGAGCAGCTCCCAGAGCGGTTCCTCATCGTGCGGCACGACGTCGACCGGAAGCCGATGAACGCCCTCCAGATGGCCCGCACCGAGGCTGTCCGGGACATCTCCACAACGTACTACTATCGGATCATCCCCAAAACGTTCCGCCCAGAGCTTATCCAGCAGACCGAACAGCTGGGCCATGAGGTCGGCTACCACTACGAGGATCTCGACACCGCCGACGGCGATATCGAGGCGGCCCACGACTCCTTCGAGCGCAACCTCCGGCGGTTCCGGCGGCTCTGTGATGTCGAGACCATCTGCATGCACGGCAACCCGCTGACTCCACACGACAACCGAGAGATGTGGACCGGCGAACAGGTATACGCCGACTACGGCCTGTTAGGCGAAGCTTACCTCTCGATGGATTTCGAAACGGTAACCTACTTTTCGGATACGGGTCGGACCTGGGAGGACGGCCCGCTAAAGGTCAAAGACCACACGATGGGCGAAGGTGACAAACAGGTACAGGTCGATACGACGTGGGAGCTCATCGAGTTGCTCTCGACCGGCGAGCTCGACCGTGCCTGCCTGCTCGTCCATCCGAACCGCTGGGCCGGATCGTACGCCGAACTGCTGGCCGAACGCACCAAAGACGCTGCCACGAACGTCGTTAAATACGGCATGCAGCTTCGTCCATAGCCATGTTTGATGACTACAACTTCGCACTCTGTTTGACACACGACGTCGACAGACCGTACAAAACGTTTCATTCAGTGGCTTACGCGCTCCGGGACCGAGACCCCGAGCATCTCCGGTCGCTGCTGCCCGGGACGAACACGTTTTGGACGATGGAGAAACTCATGTCGCTGGAAGCAGAGCTTGGCGTGCGGTCGGCCTGGTACTTTTTAAATGAGGATCGGCTCTTCGGTGACCGGCCACCGCGCGAGTGGCTCACGAAAGACGGCTGGCGGCTGTACGCCGGTCGGTACGATCTCGACGACCAGCGAATCGTCGACCTTATCGCCGAACTGGACGCCGGCGGCTGGGAGGTGGGTCTGCACGGATCGTACGAATCTCCGACCGACCGACAGCGGTTGGCGCGAGAAAAGCGTGCGGTCGAGCGCGTGCTCGGCAAGCCGGTTCGGGGTGGTCGCCAACACTATCTGAACCTCTCGGCTCCGGAAACCTGGAGCCATCATCAGGCGATTGGCCTCGACTACGACTGCAGTCTCGGCTCTTCGGAGAGCTATGGCTTCGATCATGGCTACAACCCGAAACGACCCTTCGACGACGACTTTGTCGTTTTTCCGCTGACGATCATGGAGTTGGCACTCCCAAATGTCGAGGGCGATCTCGAAGGCGCGTGGCGGGAGTGCGAACGGCTGCTTCAGGAGGCTGCCGAACACGAGGCCGTGATGACGATCCTGTGGCATCCTCGCTTTTTCAGCGATCTGGATTTCCCCAACTACACCGAGCTGTATCGTCGCATCATCGTCCGCGCCCAAGAGTTGGGCGGCTGGGTCGGCCCACCGGGAGAGCTATATGAGCGGCTCGATCATCCGACACCCCCGATCACCGCGGCTACCCGCTGATAGTCGGGGGCTAACAAAGCCTGTATCGGCCGTCGTTCTGTTGATTTCATGCGACTCGAACGACTTCCCCTCTCGGACTGGGATACAGTGTTGCCCAGAGACGGCTTCGAGCCGTTTCATACGGCCGCGGCACTCTCGGTACTCGACGAGCACGCCAGCGGCGAACTACAGCTGTTTGCCGGGTACAACGGTCAAAACCCTGTCGCGCTGCTGCCGCTTTTCGTCCATGACCAACCGATCGGTTCAGTTATCACCTCGCCGCCACCCGGGTTTAGTGTGCCGCGACTGGGTCCAATCTTGATGCCTGCTAGCCCCAAACGGAGCAAACAGGAGCGACTCAATCGCCGGTTTACCGACCAGATCGTCGAGGAACTCGACCTCAGAGACTCACGTCGGCTGTTCCGAATGACCGGCAATACGGAGTACACCGATCCTCGGCCCTACCACTGGTCGGAGTTCGACATCGAGACATCGTTTACGTACAGACTACGCGTCGATGGACAGTCAGCCGACGACCTCCTAGCGAGTTGTAGCAAAAGCCTGCGTCGAGAGATCCGAGACGTTCGTGATCTCGATGCGGTGAGCGTCGACCGCGAAGGGTTGGCGGGTGCCGAAGCGGTTTATAATCAGACGAAAACACGGTACAACCAACAGGACGAATCCTTCTCGCTGTCGTGGTCCTACGTCCGTGATCTTGTCGAGGCACTCGACGAACGGGCGCGGACGTATGTCGCTCGAGGCCCTGACGAGGAGTTCCTCAGTGGGGTCACGGTGCTGTACTCGAACGACGCGGCCTACTTCTGGCAAGGTGGTGCGCGCGGCGAGTACAACGGTACAACTGTCAACAGCTATCTCCACTGGCAGATTATCGAGGAACTGATCGATGATCCACCGCTCGACTCGGTGACAGCGTACGATCTGGTGGGTGCTAACACTGACCGACTTTGTAAGTACAAAAGCAAGTTCGGTGCGTCGCTCGTTCCCTACTACACGGTCGAGTCGGCCGGCCCACAGATGGCACTCGCCAAGCGAGCCTACCGCGCAATCAGTGGCTAACGGGAGAGTAGGATCGGCTTATACTGACACACGAACCGGAATACAGGGGCTATCAGGTGGGGTGGCTGGTTTGGCGACAGCATAACAAAACGGTCGGTATCCGACTCGTCTGATAGTATGGAGATCCCTCCAGATACCGAGATCGTCTACACCAGCGTCTCGACACCTGGCCACCATGTCTTGGAAACGCTCATCGAGGAAGGTGTGCCGATCAGCCAACTCGTCTCGATTACCCCCGAGATGGGCGAACAAGCCGGCGTCGCAAAGTACACTGATTTCGCACCGATTGCCGACGAACACGACATACCGATCTACTATCCGGACGTGTACAGTATGGACGACGCCGACGTCGAGTTTTTCGAGGAACTCGACGCCGATCTGATGATCGTCAACGGCTGGAACCGGATTATCCCCGGTGAGGTGCTGGATACGTTCACCTACGGGGTGCTCGGCAACCATGGCAGCGCGTTCGGTCTGCCGAAAGGCCGGGGTCGCTCACCGCTGAACTGGTCGCTGATAGAAGAACTCGACCGATTTCTGCTCTCGATTATCCGGCTTGATGCCAACGTCGATGCTGGCGGTGTCGCCGCGACCCGGAAGTTCGATATCACCCAGTTCGATACGATCCAGTCGCTGTATTATAAGGTCAGCCTCTCGATCGAGGAGATGCTGCTGGACGTGATCGGTCCCATCGTCCGCGGTGAACACGAGTTCGAACCCCAGGAAGGTGATCCGACCTACTACCCCAAACGCACGCCCGACGACGGCACCATTCACTGGGGCGAGCCGATGGACGATATTTACAATCTGGTCCGGGCGGTGACACGCCCGTATCCAGGTGCGTTCAGCTTCTGTGAAGACCAGCGCGTCGATATCTGGGAACTCCGGCCATTCTCCTGTGATTTCGGCTTCGATGCCGAGCCGGGCGAGATCATCGCGGTTTTCCACACCGACGAGTTCGTCGTCTCGACACCGGACGGCTCGGTACTCGTCACCGACTGGGAGGCCGACGGCTGGCAGCCACAGGCGGGGATGGTCTTCGACTCGCCGGGCCAACACAGTCGCGTCGACGGAATCGACCAAAAACAGCACCTGACGACCACTGGCGATGACTGACACAACTCTCTCGCCAGCCGATCTCGACACCGTCGAGTACCGCCTGGATGCCTACGAATCGCTGCTTCGGTCGTTTACAACAGCCGGCTACGAGTTTTCGGGGTTCGATCCGGCCAATCCACCCGGGTCGGGCGAGATCCTGCTACGGCACGACGTCGATCTCTCGGTGACGCGCGCGCTGGCGATGGCCGAATGCGAACATCGCCTCGGTGTCGAGTCGACCTACTGTCTGTTGCTGAACGCGCCAGCCTACGATCTCACCCAACCACGAACCGTCCGGATGCTCCAGCGAATCGCGAAACTCGGCCACGATCTCGCGCTGCATTTCGATCCCCACGCCTACTGGTCATTTGACGACGACCCACACCCCACGTCGGTGGCAACCAAAGTCGAGGAAGAACTTTTGTTGTTGGGACGACTGTTGGATCGCGAGATATCGACGGTGTCGTTCCACATGCCACCACCCTGGGTGTTAGACCGATCGTACGAGCCGTTTGTCAACACCTACGCCCCGCCGTTTTTCAGCGAGATCGAGTACGTTTCTGACTCCAGCCAGAAGTGGACGACTACCCCACCGTTTCCGGACGGCCTCGCCGAGACGTTCCAGCTGCTCGTCCATCCGGGACTGTGGCACGCCGACCACCGACCGATGGGCGACATCGTCTGCGAGCTCTGTGACCAGCGACATGCCGCCGTCGACCACTACTTCGATCCATTGAAACGGGAGTAAAGCAGTCCCTGCGAGCTGACAGCCCGCGCATTACAAACCCGGTTGACCGTCTGGTCGGCCCAATGAGCGACGAGAAGCCGAACGGAGAAGATAGCCCGACCACCAGGATCGATACCGAACGCGGACCGACTGACACATCTATTCTGATCACCGGCGGCGCGGGGTTCATTGGCAGCCATCTGGTCGACGCGCTCGCAGTCGAAAACGAGGTCCACGTGCTCGACAACTGTTCAAAAGGAGATCCAGCAGTGCTGCCGGCTAGCGTCGAGTTCCACCAGGGAGATATCCGAGATCGGGTGCTGCTCGAAACCCTCGTTTCAAACGTCGACATCGTCTACCACCAGGCCGCAATCGTCAGTATCGAACAGTCGCTGGAGCGGCCCACCGAAAGCCATGCAACGAACGTCGGCGCGACCGTGTCGCTGCTTAATGCCGCCCGCAAACACGACACGCGCGTCGTCTTCGCGTCAAGCTGTGCGGCCTACGGCGATCCAACGACGCTCCCAGTCGAGGAAGGCGAGCCAGCGACGCCGCTGTCGCCGTATGCGGTCGACAAACTCGCTGCGGATAAGTATCTCCAGGTTTATGGACAGCAGTACGAGTTTCCGACGGTCGCCCTGCGGTATTTCAACGTCTACGGCCCCGGCCAGCGTGGCGACTACAGCGGCGTTATCGATGCCTTTCTCGAACGTGCGCGTGCCGGCGAGCCGCTTGAAGTCCACGGCGAAGGCACGCAAACGCGGGATTTTGTCCACATCTCGGATATCGTCCGGGCAAACCTGGCTGCTGGCGTGACATCCCACACCGGCCGGGCGTACAACGTCGGTACGGGCACTGAGACGACGATCCTGGAGCTGGCCAAAACAGTCCGCGATCTCGTCGACCCCTCCGTCGAGATCGTCCATACCGATCCACGGCCGGGCGATATCCACCGGAGCCGGGCGGATCTGTCGGCCGCACAAAATCGGCTCGGATTCGAACCACAGGTCACACTGAGCGACGGACTCAGATCGCTGGTAACCGAAGGAGACAGCCGGTGATCCGGGAGTAGTCGGTACTTACTGTGTGACGGTAGATGACACACCTATACTAGTGTGGTGGTATGACACTCCTATACACCGCTAGTAGGAAGTTCTTATAGCAGCAATGTATCAGTAAATTATACGTGAGATTTATACAATTAGTCACTCAATGTACATCTGCACAGCTACACACCGATGCTATACCCCCACAGCTCGACAGTGTCCCCCAACCGGCACAGACGGATACACGGCGGTGACAGCGAGCCCTCCAGGCATGTCATCCCGCTGTCTGCTGGCGGTTTCCCCGCGAGGCGTAGTCACTGCCAAACGTCAGTGGCTGCCAACTCGATGGCACTGCCAGCTGTAGATATGCACGGTGCAACCAATCGGCGGTTCACTCCCCACGTGAGTCGTCGACCGAACCTCCCCGTGACACATGAGTTCACAAACTGCCCCCACAGACACACCCCAGACGCAACGCACAGAGACGCCAACCGCTTCGACGCCTGCCGAAGAGGCCGACGAACGTGAGAGCCACTCGGCCGAGCCACTCTCGCTGGATCTGGTGTTCGAGGTCCTCAAAAACGAACGCCGACGGCGCGTGCTGAAATATCTTGCCGACAGACAAGAGACCGTCTCGCTGAGTGATCTTGCAGAGCATATCGCGGCAATCGAGAACGATAAAACCGAAGTCGCGCTCTCCTCCCAGGAGCGAAAACGCGTCTATGTCGGTCTCTATCAGTGCCATCTCCCGAAGATGGACGATACGAACGTGATCGATTTCAACGGCGACCGCGGCACGGTCGCACTCGGTGAGAACGCCGAACAGCTGTATCCGTTTTTGGATACCGACGACGAACAGCAACAACCGTGGCCAAAATACTATCTGGGCCACACCACGCTGAGTCTGGCACTGTTCGCCGCCGCGCTCGTCGCCGCCCCGGCCGCGTTAAGTGCCGTCTTCGGGCTCTCGTTGCTCGGATTCGTCCTGCTAGGGACGGCCCATCACTCGCTCGACTAACTCCGAGCGATCCGAACGACGAGTTGTTGTAGCGTCCACAGTTATCAACTGTATTTGTACTGTTACTGCCAGTACTCCAGCTAGTATGTGTTATCTACTGGCCGGAAATTTTCCACTCGTTCTAACAGTGAGTGGGTAGGCTTCGTATTGACTCTGGTATACGACGCCTACTCGGTGAGACCCACAAACAGCTGGTGACAATGGATCTATAACAAAGCCAGTTGGGAGTCCTGAGTGCCTGTTGACTGCCACAACGATCATACCAATGTTTCCCCTGTACAGACACTCACGACAACATCGAACTGTACTCCAACCACCGGCAGCCGATCGGCATCGCCCAACACGTACCTGGAGGGCCGACTGATGTGTGGCATTACTGGTCGCATCCGATCCGGCAACGCGGTCGGTGATCTGATGGCCGGGCTCGAAAACCTCGAGTACCGCGGCTACGATTCGGCCGGTCTCGCGGTGAAAAACGGCCACGGCATCGACGTGCTCAAACGGGAGGGCGAGGCCGCCGAACTTCGTGCGCTCGTCGACCAGCGACAGCCGTCCGGTCCCATCGGGATCGGACACACGCGCTGGAGCACGCACGGTCCGCCGAGCGATGCCAACGCCCATCCCCACACCGGCTCTACAGACCGCGTGGCGGTCGTCCACAACGGGATCATCGAGAACTACGACACGCTCCGAGAGGAACTAAAACGTCGCGGCCGCGAGTTCACCAGCGACACCGACACCGAAGTCGTCCCCCATCTCGTCGAGGAGTTCCTCGAAGACGGTGCCGAGCCGTTTGATGCCTTTATGAGTGCGGTCGACCGCCTCGAGGGGAGCTACGCGCTGGCGATGGTCGTCGAAGATACGGATGCGATTTTCGCGACCCGCAACGGCTCGCCGCTCGTTGTTGGGCTGGCCGACGACGGCTACTTCCTGGCGAGTGACGTCCCGGCGTTCATCGAGTTCACCGATCAGGTGATCTACCTCGAAAACGAGGACGTCGCCGTGTTGCGCCCCGACTCACACGGGATCTTCGACCGGTCGGCGACCGCCGTCGACCGACCGATCGACACCATCGAGTGGTCCTCCGAGGACGCCGAGAAATCAGGGTACGACCACTACATGCTCAAAGAGATCCACGAACAGCCCGCCTCGCTCAACCAGACGATCCACGGCCGGTTCGACCCCACCGACGAATCGATCACGCTTGATGAGTTCGAGCCGGGAGATTTCAGCGACATCTCCCGCGTCGAGTTCGTCGCCTGTGGCACCTCGTACCACGCAGCGCTGTACGGCTGTCACCTGCTTGGCCAGCGTGGGATTCCGGCCTACGCCCACCGGGCCGGCGAGTACGCCTCGAACCCGATGCCCGTCGACGACGAAACGCTCGTTATCGGCGTCACACAGTCCGGCGAGACCGCCGACACCCTCGAATCACTCCGCCGACTAGAGGATACACCTGCGCGGACGCTGGCGTTGACCAACGTCGTTGGATCGACTGCGGCCCGAGAGACCGACGATGTGCTCTACATTCGCGCAGGTCCTGAGATAGGCGTTGCAGCAACCAAGACGTTTTCCTCACAGGTCACCGCACTCGCATTGCTCTCCGAACGACTCCACCGCGATATTACCGGCGAGCCGAGCGAGAGATCCAGCGAGCTGCTGGGATCGCTGAGCGCACTACCCGGGCAGATCGGATCCATTCTCGACTCAGATCCGACTGCCGAACTCATCAAGAAGTACCAGGGGATGGATGCCCACTTCTTTATTGGTCGGGGGATCGCCCATCCGGTCGCTCTGGAGGGCGCGCTGAAGTTCAAGGAGATCACCTACGAACACGCCGAAGGGTTTGCCGCGGGCCAGCTCAAACATGGCCCACTCGCGCTCGTGACACCCAACACGGTCGTGATTGCGGTCTTTACCGGCGACCACGACGAAAAGACGCTGAACAACGTTCGAGAGGTCCAGGCCCGCGGCGCGAAGGTGATCGCGATCGCTCCCGAGGACGCCGAGGAAGTCAGAGACACTGCTGATGACTTCGTCTCGATTCCCTCCTCGACGCCCGAGCTCAACGGCCTGCTGGCGAACGTCCAGCTGCAGCTGCTGTCGTACCACGTCGCCAACCGGCTCGAACGCTCGATCGACAAACCGAGAAATCTCGCCAAAAGCGTCACCGTCGAGTAGAAGCCACCTACATCCCTGGTTGCTGTTTTTTGGTTGTCGGTAGGCAGTCACCAACAGCGAGTATGAACCCCATACTCAAAGCCGCGAGTCGACAGTATCAGGCCATGTTTGGAACGGGCGGTATTCGTGGCCCTGTCGGAGACACTATCGGGACCAGTCTGGCGGTTCGGCTCGGACGAGCCATTGGCTCGGAAGCCGACGCGGTCGTCGTCGGCCGGGATGTCAGAGCCAGCGGTCGGCTGCTGGAACGCGCGCTGGTCGCCGGCATCGAAGAGTGTGGCAGCGACGTCGTCCGCGTGGGCGTCCAATCCTCACCGACGATTGCCCGTAGCATCTCGTGGTACGAGGCGGATCTCGGCGTCGCGATCACCGGCTCGCACAATCCGGCTGGCGACAACGGGTTCAAACTCTGGACGGCCGACAGCCGAGCACTCAGCCGTACCGAGTACCGCCGGATCGTCCGCCGAGCTACGGCCGGAACGGTCTCGTTGGCCAACGCAGCAGATATCGGGTCGACGACACAGCGCGACTGCTGTCGGGATCGCCACCGCAGACAGCTGCTTGAGACGTTCGATTCGATGGACGGCATCTCAGTGGTCGTGGATCTCGGCAACGGAGCCGGCGGCCTGACGGCCGACGTGCTCGACGAGTTGGGCTGTCAGGTGCTGACGCTCAACGGCCATCCGGATGGGACGTTCCCGGGCCGGCCGTCGGAGCCGACAGCCGACACTTGTGAGCGACTCGGCAGTGTCGTTCAGTCGACCAACGCCGATCTCGGGATCGCTCACGACGCGGATGCCGACCGGATGCTCGCGGTCGACGAAACGGGAGCGTTCGTCGGCGGCGACGAGCTGTTCGCACTGTTCGCGTCGGCTGCCGCCCGGAGCGGGCTGCAGGTCGCGGTGACCGTCGATACCAGCTCGGTTGTCGAGCGGGCTGTTCGGGCAGCCGGCGGTAAGTTCGTCCGGACCGCCGTCGGTGAGATGGCAGTTGCTGACGCGATGGACGCCCCGCAGGTCGTCTTCGGCGGTGAACCCAGCGGGCTGTGGATCTGGGGCGAGGAGACGCGCTGTCCGGACGGCCATCTGGCGGCGTGTAAACTGGTCGAGCTGGTTCGGGACAACGGACCACTGTCCGCACAGCTCGAGGATTTCAGGGGTCAGTACACCACACGTCGGGCGTGTCTTGACGCGGATGCAAAGTACGACGCCATCGACCGGATTCGCCGTCGGCTCAACGGCGACTACGACCGGATCGACACCACCGACGGGATCCGGATCGAAACCGACAGCGGCTGGTTTCTGATTCGTGCCAGCGGTACCGAGCCAGTGGTCCGCATCACCGCCGACGCAACCGACCGACCGGCTGCCGACCGGCTGTTCGAGCGGGCTCGCGGGCTCGTCGAGTCGACCGCGCTCTCTGTGAGTCAATAAAAGAAGCCGAAACGGAGTGGTTATTCGGCAGGTGCGGCGACGTACTCGTCTTCCCACTCGCGTCGCTGTTCGATCAGCTCGCGGCCTTCTTCGG
>LKMJ01000200.1_pt1 | contig 39883 bp, 40 predicted proteins | sample 643391 | NCBI WGS metagenome assembly LKMJ01 (sample SAMN04112250, study PRJNA286221) | soda lake metagenome | biome: soda lake; feature: Kulunda Steppe; material: water; isolation source: sample PL-Br10 brine of Picturesque Lake | place: Russia: Kulunda steppe | collected 2010-07 | reverse complement strand
TGACACTACGAATCCCGAAGCAGCAGATCGAAGAGGTCGAACGCATGGTCGATACGGGGCAGTTCCCGAACCGGAGCGAGGCGATTCGCTCCGCCGTGCGCGAGATGATAAACGAACAGGAGACGGAGGCGGCCGAGAAAACACGTCCCTGGGCGAAGGTGTAGACGATGCAGGACATCGTCAACTCTGCGCTGGAGAACGCCGAAGCCGAAAAGCGTGAGATGGACGCCGACCTCGCCGATGGCGAGGAATTCGGCGATCCGCGGATCGTCATCGTCGGTGCCGGCGGTGCGGGTAACAACACGATCAATCGACTGTACAACATCGGTGTCGACGGCGCGGATACCATCGCGATCAACACCGACAAACAGCACCTGAAGATGATCGAAGCCGACACCAAAATCCTCGTCGGCAAGTCGCTGACCAACGGGCTCGGTGCCGGCGGCGATCCGTCGATGGGCGAGCGCGCGACCGAGATGGCCCAGGGGACGATCAAGGAGGTCCTCGGTGAGGCCGACCTCGTCTTCGTTACGGCGGGAATGGGCGGCGGTACCGGTACCGGTGCCGCCCCAGTCGTCTCGAAGATCGCCAAAGAGCAGGGTGCGATCGTCGTCGGGATGGTCTCGACGCCGTTTAACGTCGAGCGGGCTCGCACGGTGAAAGCCGAAGAGGGTCTCGAGAAACTTCGCAACGAGGCGGACTCGATCATCGTTCTCGACAACAACCGACTGCTAGATTACGTCCCGAACCTGCCGATCGGCAAGGCTTTCTCGGTGATGGATCAGATCATCGCCGAGACCGTCAAGGGGATCTCCGAGACGATCACCCAGCCGTCGCTCATCAATCTCGATTACGCCGACATGACGTCGATCATGGATCAGGGCGGCGTCGCGGTCATGCTGGTCGGCGAAACGCAGGACAAAAACAAGACCAAAGAGGTGGTCAACGACGCGATGAACCACCCGCTTCTCGACGTCGATTACCGTGGTGCCTCCGGCGGATTGGTTCACATCACCGGCGGTCCGGACCTCACTCTCAAGGAGGCCGAGGGAATCGCTCAGAATATCACCGAGCGGCTCGAGGCTTCCGCGAACGTCATCTGGGGCGCCCGTATTCAGGAGGAGTACAAGGGCAAGGTCCGGGTCATGGCGATCATGACCGGCGTTCAGTCGGCACAGATCCTCGGCCCGACCACCCAAAAACAGGCAGACGCCTCCCGTCAGGCGATCGAAGGGATCGATGACGACGGATTCAGTTCGGCACCGCCGGAGAACTCCGGCAGCGCGAACCGGGATTTCGGCGTCGGCGAGACCGACGGCGGACGCTCGGAAGTCGAACAGAATAACGGTATTGACGTAATCCGATAGATACGATAATCAACATTATCGAATCGGACTCTTTCGTTCACATCTTTGTATATACATCGTGCAAACTAATCTGATAATTCTATGTAAAACGATGCGTATGACGGACGGCTGACGCCCTCAATCGTCACCCGGTAGCTCACCGCCGACGACGTCGACCAGCTCGCACTTCCGGCAGACGTCGTTGTTCGTCGGCGCGCCGCACCGTTCGCATTCGCCTCCCGGTCCGCCCCCGCGATGAGCCTCTGCGGCGAGCTTTGCGAGCTCCTCGTAGCCGGACATGATCGAGTGTCGCGTCCCGGGGTGTTCGTCCTCCAGCTCGTGGAGGTGATCCTGTATCTCGCCACGGTAGGCCTCGCTGGCGTGTGGACACTCCGCCATGTGCGTCGGGAGTTCCCGGAGATGCGCATAGAGGGCGACTTCCTTCTCGGGGATGTCTCTGAGCGGCTTCGCGCGCGGAACGAAAGGATCGTCGTCGATCTCCCGGTCCTCGAAGCTGCCCAGCGAGGCGTCGAAGTGTTTGGCGATCTGTCCGACGTCGCCCGAAAGCAGGTTCATCATTGCGGTCTGCGCCTCGTCGTCGAGGTTGTGGCCGGTCAGAAGCTTGTCGGCGCCGTACTCGTCGGCGTACGTCGAGAGCGCGTCCCGTCGGAAGACACCACAGTACGCACAGGGCGCCATCCCGAGCGGATCGTCCTCGGCGACGGAATCCATCTCGACACCGTATTCGTCGGCGTAGCTTACGACCTCGTGATCGATCCCGAGGTCGTCGGTGAGTTCCAGACACGCCTCGAGTGAGGCGTCACGGTAGCCGTCGATCCCCTCGTGGATCGTGAGCGCGACGAGTTCGATCCGGGGGTCGTCCTCGAAGGTCTCGAATAAGATCTGTGTAAGGACGACGCTGTCTTTTCCCCCCGAAAGGCCGATGAGCCACGTTTCGGGGTCCTCGGGCGTCGGATTCGCCGAAAGCAGCGCGTCATTGCGAATCCGCCGCCGGACACGGGAATCGACCGAGCGACAGAAGTGGCTCTCACACAGGTGAAGCCCCGAGTAAGCGGCGTACATGACGGCCTCCTCGCCGCACTTGTCGCACTGCATCACCGGGTACTTGCCGGCTCTCGGGGATACGGGTTTCGACTCCGACTCCGAGCGCGCGCCAGAGTAACTGTTTTCGGTGACGCGATACTACTGAAAGCGATGAGCTATAGCCGCACGGAGGCCGTTTCCCGACTTCGAGACGTCGTCGAGACGGTCGAAACCGAGCCGATGCCGGTTCCCGTCCGCGAAGTGTGGGCCTTCGGGGACGTCGCGCTCGGGAAGGATCCGATCGACCGGCTCTGTGTCTATCTCACGAAGGATCTCCTCTTTAAGGACGCCCCCGAACGTGAAGCCGATTTCGAGGCCGAACTCGGCGTTTCCGGTATCGGAAAGACGGTCGCTGCGGCGTGGGCCGATTCGTTCCCCGAGCACGTCCGGGCGAACAAAAACGGTCACGCGGCTCCCGAACGGTGTCTGGCGGCGCATCTGTTCGACGACGCCGAACCGATCCACCTCGAGGTGTGTAACACCGGATTCGAGAACAACGTCACCCAGCGGCTGAAGGGAGCCCACGCTCGTGAGGATTACACGCAGCTGCTCGATCCGCGGGCCGTCTGTCTGTGGGTCGGAACCGACGATGGTGGACAGACGAGCGCGGAGGCGTTCCGCAAACTCGAAGCCGGCGAGTTCGTCTTCCCGACGCTCTCGGCAGCCTTCGAGATGCTCGGGATGGATCCCGAGGAGGCGGAGCGTGCAGCCGATACGCTTCGTGCGTACCGGGCCGAACGCGACGGCGTCTCGGTTCGCGGTGACGTGGTCTGATCGGCTTCGGACGACGAACCGAACCCTTATATCCGAACACCGTCCAATCGAAACTTAATGGTCGAGGCGTTCGCGGTCGCCTCCGGGAAGGGTGGGACCGGTAAAACGACGAGTACGGTCGCGCTCGGAATGGCGCTGGCCGATCGCTACGACGTGACGATCGTCGACGCGGATACGGGGATGGCCAACCTGCTGTTTCACGCCGGCCTCGCCGACGTCGAGACGACGCTTCACGACGTCATGGTCGACGACGGCGTCCCGGTCGAGTCGGCGACGTACGATCGGTTCGGAATGTCCGTCGTCCCGTGTGGGACGTCGCTGGCCGCCTTCGAGGCCGCCGAACCGGAACGGCTGCGCGATGTCGTCGCCGATCTCGCGGCCGATACGGACGTACTCTTGCTCGATTCGCCGGCGACGCTGGGTTCGAAAAACGCCGTCCTCCCGATCGTGCTGGCCGACCGCGTCGTCGTCGTACTCAATCCGACGATTCCGGCGATCTCCGACGGGCTGAAGGTACAGGAGTACGCGCTCTCGTATGGCTCTGAAATCGCGGGGACGATACTCAACCGGACCCGCGGCGACGTCGAATCGATCGCCGCCAAAGCCGACCGGTACTTCGAGGGGCCGACGCTCGCGACGGTTCCCGAAAGCGACGCCGTACAGACGGCCCGCTCCGAGGGCGTCCCGCTGCTCGCATACGCGCCGGACTGTCCCGCTTCGGCGGCGTTTCGGACGGCCGCCGGGCGGCTGTCGCTGAAGGACGGTGACTCCGACGCCGTCGCCGAGCGATTCCGTACGGCCGTCATTCCGGACCCGCCATGATCCCCGACGGGGAACTGCTTCGCTCCCGGGTCGTCACGACGCTCACGCCGGCGCTTTCCGACGTGTTGGAGCGGCGACTCGACGGCTACGCGCTGCTTTCTTCGCGGGACGCCTTACTCGGTAACGACGACGAAAGCGGCGTCATCACGTTCGAAGCCGGCGTTCCAGTCCTCGCGTATCACTCCGGAACCGACCGCGGAGGTCCGCCGGCGCTCGAGGACATCGGATCACCACCGTATCAGTTCGAACTGTACGCACTCGAGGCCGACGCGCTCGAGTTCCCCCATCGAACCGACGAGTTACGCGTGCCCCCCGGCGCGGTCGCCGAACGGCTGGCCGACGATCCCGACCTCGCAGCCCGAACGCGTGAGATCGCCTCGGAGACGTCGACGGCGAACGTGAGCGAAGACACCGTCGAAGCGTTTCTCGAAAACGAAGCGGCGATCGCCGATATCAAACGCTCCGCCCGCGAGGAGGCACTCGATCGGGCCGACGAGTGGGGCCTGAGCGACGCGCTCGAGCGGTGATCACTTCTCGAGCCCGATTCGGGTCATCTCGCCCCACGACGTATCGCCTCGAAGGTATCGAACGACTCCACTCCAGGCGACGAACGATTTCCATTGCCGATAGAGGACGTTCTCTGCGACACCGTAGAACAGAATCGCGGCGATATCTCTCGGACGTGTATACCGGCGAAACCCGTATACCTCGTTGAACGCGCCGAGCCAGGACATGAATGTCCCGAGTCCGACCGCAATGGCAAGAAAGAACACGAAAAACTGCGGGTCGAGAAATCCGAGTACGAACAGGATCGGAACGAGAAGATAGCCCATTCCCTCGATCAGCGGTCCGAGCGCTTCCACGAGGAGGAAAAACGGAAGTGCAACGAGTCCGATCGCGCCGTATCTGCGTCGACCGATCATACGCCGGTGTAACGACAGTGATTCGAGCAGCCCCCGGTACCATCGGTTTCGCTGGCGACCGAGAACTTGTCTGGATTCCGGGACTTCCGTCCAGACGACAGCATCGGGAACGAACTCCATGCGGTATTCTTCCTCGAGGGCACCGAAATGTCGATGCAACCGAACGACCAGTTCCATGTCCTCGGTGATCGTCTCGGTCGAGTAGCCGCCGATCTCGCGTACGGCGTTCGTCCGAAAGAGGCCGAATGCACCCGAAATGATCAGGAGGCTCCTCATCATACTCAGTCCGACCCGTCCGGAGAGGAACGCCCGGAGGTACTCCATCGTCTGGAGATCGACGAGTGGCGAGCCCGAAAGCCGAACGCGCTCGACGACGCCGTCACGGATACGACAGCCGTTTGCGACTCTGACGGTTCCCCCTGTTGCGATCATCCGATTTGGATCGCGTAGGAAGGGCCGAACGAGATCGACGAGCCCGCCCCGTTCGAGAACGGTGTCTGCATCGATCGCACAGAACAACGGTTGATCGGTGAAGAACACGCCGGCGTTGAGCGCATCTGACTTTCCGCCGTTTTCTTTGTCGATGACGACCAGATCAGCATCCGACGCGCGGTAGACGTTCAGTATCGGTTCACAGGGGATCTCGAGCGGATACTCGGCGTCGACACGTTCGAGATCGAACGCCTTCCGCAATCGCTTGAGGGTGTCGTCGTCAGAACCGTCGTTGACCGCGACGACTTCGAAGTCCGGGTACTCCACGCTCAAAAGCGATCGAACGCTCGAGGCGATGACTGGCGCTTCGTTGTACGCCGGGACGATGATCGCTATTCCGGGAATGATCGGACTCTCGTGGATGTCGTAAGCCGGTTCGACGCGCCGTTCCCGGAGGTTTTGTCGGACGCCGACGACCGCCGCCAGCTGGATCAGGAGGTAACTCCCGTTGATGAGCAGGAAGTAGCCGACGAAAAACCACGTCGTCGCCGTGGCGAGTGTCTCTACCACCATACAGCTCCCTCCGAAATATTCAGGCCCATGCCGCGGAGACCCCCCAAACACGCTGTCGTCGCCCAGCGGCTTCGTCAGCACGAACCCACTCGACGAACGGATCGAACTGGGCGGGCAGCTCCGAAAGATCGGTCCCGGCGTGTGCGCTGTAGGCTCTGACGAGTTCGAGTGTATCTCTTCCGTTTCCCGTCGATGTGAGCGCCCGCCGAAGCCACCCCGCGGACTGTTCAGTGCTCCAGGAGGCGAACATCAGGTACGCGTCGTGACGAACGGCGGGATCCGGATCGGCAAGCAACGCTTCGACATCGATCCTCGTCCGGTACGTCTCGCGCCACCCGTGACGTTCGAGAATGCCCACTGCGGCTGTACGAACGCGTGGTGACTCGTGTTCTACGAGTTCGAAAAGCGGTTCGAGGCGATTATCCGAGTCCGTGATGTTGCAGTAGCGGAGTACGATCAGCACCTGCACGAGTAGTCGTTCGCTCCACGTGTCGGAATCCTCTTCGAGCATCGAGAGCACTGGCGTGTCCGTTCCGTTATTCAGTTGATACAGCGTGTCCATGCCGAACGCTGTCATGAATTCACCGTCGACGAGTAGCTTCGTTCCGGCCCGCGTCGTGTCGGGGACGTTCCCCTTGTGTAGCACCCTGGCGGCGGCGGCTCGAAGCTGCGGCGTCTCCGAACAGCACGCCTCGAGTCGTTCGGGTTCGAGTGGCTCTTCCAGCAGCGCCAGCCAGGTGAGCGACTCTAACCGATTTCGACCCGCGTCGAGATTTTCTCCTGTGCAGGTCTGGATACCGAGTGTCGAGCCGAGCTTTCGGAGCCGGGTGTGTTCCGTCCCACGGAGCTTTCGTGCGTATTCTTCGAGCAGATATCGGAGTTGCTCGCGCTCTGTCCGCGAGAGCGTTTCGATCCACTCGTCCCACGCCGGAGGATCCGTCGAGAACAGCCGCTCGAACAGCTCCGTCCGAATCCGTTCGCGTATCGCCTCGCGTCGGGTGTGTCGATAGTGGTACCGAAACGAGAGCGCCATCGTCGCAGCGCCGACGGCCAACGTGAGAATCCCGATCCCGATAGCCGACCACGTGAGATGTTCGATCGTGATCATCCTCGAAGTCGGCTGTTCACCCGCGCGAGAAGCACGTTCGGGCTGAACGGTTTGCTCATGTAATCCGTCGCGCCACGTTCGATTCCTTCGACGACGTGTTCTTCACGCCCCCGGGAGGTCAACATGATCACTGGCACGTCGGATAGTTCCTCACTTTCGCGTATCCGTTCGAGGACCTGCAACCCCGTAAGCCCGGGCATCATCACGTCCAAGACGACGAGATCCGGCGGTTCGCTCGCCTCCAGATGCTCCCAACACTCCCGGCCGTTCTCGAAAGCCGTAATCGTTCGATCGGGACTGTTCAGCCTGAACTCGACGATATCTCGGATGGTCTCGTCGTCGTCGGCGATGACGATCTCCTGTGTCATACCGTTTTCCGTGTCGTATCTATCCGCGTCTGGTCGTCCGATCAATCTTCCGCTCTCTCCCGTTCGTCACTGTTTTTCCTGTCCTTCACCGCTTTTTCCGCTCCGTCGGTTCGGATTTCGAACCGTGCGCCGGTGTCGGTTTCGGGAATCGTGAGTTCCCATCCATGTGCAGCGACGATGTCGGTCACGCTGTCGAGTCCGATCCCGATTCCCGTCTCTGAACTGGTCCGTCCGAGAGTCAGGACATCTTCGCGCGTTTCCCCCGTCAGTCCGGGGCCGTCGTCTTCGACGTAGAATCCCGATCCCGACTCGAGTCTGCCGACCTCGACGCTGACTTCTGGGCCAGCGTGTTCGACGCTGTTTCGAAACAGGTTACCGAACAGCTGCAGAAGCCGCGTCTCGTCGGCATAAATCTCTCCCAGTTCGTCTGCTACCTTGAAAACCGCCGCTTCGGTGTCGGTGTAGGACCATGCCTCTTCGACGATCTGCGAAAGCGACAGCTCACGTGGGTCGACCGCCTCTCGTGTCCCTCTCGCGATGTCGAGCAGTTTTTCCATGAGTTCGCCCATCCGATCGAGCGAGGTTTCGACGCGATCGAAGTGGTCCTCATCGTGTGTTTCACGGGAGATCTCGAGAAACCCGATCGCCCCGGCGAGCGGGTTCCGAAGGTCGTGAGCGACGACGTGGGCGAACTCCTCGAGTCGTTCGTTTTGCCGCTGAAGGGCTTCGCCGCGTTCGACGAGCGTCTCTTCGCGCTCGACCGCCGTCATCGCTGCCTCGAGTAGCGTTGCGAGTAACCGGATGCTTTCGACGTCGCTTCCGTCGTATGCGCCCGGTTCGGTCGAGGCGCTGATGATGACGCCGTACTCGCCGATCGGAACGTGAACTTCTGATCGGAGATCCGCCTCCGAGTTGTATATTCCCGACCGATCGGTCGCGTCCCCGTAGCTCCGTATCTCACCGCTGTCGAAACTCCGCCAGATGAGCAGATCCCCTCGATCGAACGTCGGCATCTCCCCGATGACCTGTAGACACGCCTCCGTTTCGGCTACAGGGCGCAACACGTCGTCTCGTGGATCGTACTCCCAGTATGCCGTTACCGGACCATCGAACAGATTCGCCCCCGCCCGGACCGCGATCTCTGTGACCTCCTCGGTCGTTTCGGCGACGAGTAGGCGCTGGGCTGTTCGGTGTAATCCTCGCAACCGCTCTTCGAATCGCTGTCGTTCGAGTTCGTAGCCGGTCCATTGACTGAGAAGCTTGATCACTTCCCGCTCGTCGGGCGTGAAAGTTCGATCCCGGGGGGTCGGGGCCGCAAAACAGAACGTCCCGTAGAGTTCATCGCCAACCAGTACCTTCGTTCCGACGTAACACTGCAATCCAAACCACTGATACGCCGGGTCGTTCGCTCCTAACTCCGGTCGGGCGTCTTCGATCCCGACGAGATCGTCATTTTCGATCGTTTTCCGACAGTACGAACGCTCCAGCGGTACTGATTCGTCCGGCTGGAGACGCTCGTGGTCGCCCACGGCGTGAAGTATCCGCTGGGTTCCGTCGTCGATCCGCGTCAAAAACCCATACGGTAGATTCAGATACTCAGAGCCGATCGAGAGAATTCGATCGATTTTTTCCTCGAACGTCAGATCGGTGTTTGCCCCCGTCGAATACAGTTTTGCCAGCACGTCGTGTTTTCGCTCGGCGGCCTTTCGTTGCTGTTCGCGTTCCGTAACGTCTCTGACGACACCGACGACCTCTCTCGTGTCGCCCTCGAGCAGCTGCTCTGTGAGTCGAACCTCTACAGTTCGGGAGTCCTCTTGTGCCGTCTCGAGTGTCAGCCACCGTTCATTGGTATCTCCCTCGACGAGTGCGGTAACCGAATCGGCAAATCGGCTGTGCTCCCCGGATCGGAACAGCCCCGAATCCACCAGCGTTTCAACCGTCGCCCCGACCAGTTCCTCCGGTGTTTTGCCGGTGAACGATCCGATCGCGTCGTTGACGTATACGATCGTTCCCTCCCGATCGATGACGAAGATACCATCGTGGATCGCTTCGAGGATGGATTCGGATCGGTCCGTCCGCTGTGCGGTGTTTCCGACCGTATCGCCCCCGCGGTCGGCGTCCATAGCTCTTTATTTACCGGGGGCCGGATAGATGTTCGGTTCCCCATGCTTGTTTCGGATGGGTATGTTCGGCATCCGAACGAGGTCTCGACGACGTGCTGGAACGCCGAAGGCGAATCGTTCTCTATCGACGTAGATTATTATACCCGGAACGGCAACCGACAGACGATGCGAACCAGTATCATCGGTGCCGGTGCGGAGGGATCGCTGTTCGGCGGTTACTTCGCCGACGCCGGCTACGACGTCTCGTTTCTCGATATCGACCGACGGTTAATCGAGCGAATCAACGCCGGGGGGATCACGATCCGTCGCCCCGGGAAAGACGACATCGAATACGAGCCGTTCGCGACGACCGATCCAGCTGAGATCGGTGAATCGGACGTCGTCTTCGTCCTCGTGAAATCACAGGACACCCGCGCGGCGATGGAAGGGGCGTCTCCGCTCGTCGGCGAGGACACGATCGCCGTCACGCTCCAGAACGGCTATACGAACTACGACGTCATCCGGGAGTACGTCGACCGGGTCGTCGCAGGTACCACGAAATGGGGGGCCCGAACGATCGAACCGGGCGTGGTCGTTCACGACGGCCAGACCGGCGAGACGGCCGTCGGCAGCCGCGACGACGAGGCCGCGGCCGAAGTCGCCGCGATAATGAACGACGCCGACATCGACACCGAGGTCGTCGACGACCCGGTCGCGAACATCTGGAACAAGGCCTTCATCGCCGTCGGCGTCAAGCCGATCGCGGCGCTTACACACCTCACGGACGGCCAGATCAGCGAATTCGAGGATTCGAGAGTGCTCATGGAAGGCGTCGTCGAAGAGGCCGCCGCCGTCGCCGAAGCGAAGGGAATCGACGGTCTCGTCGACGATCCGATCGAGTACGTCCACGACTTCTGTGAAGCCAACAGCGAGCACGTCTCCTCGGCGCTCGAGGACGTCCGGAACGAACGGCGGACCGAACTCGAGCACCTCAACGGCTATCTGATCGAGGCCGGCGAGGAACTCGGCGTCGACACCCCCTACAACGAGTTGCTCATGCGGCTCGTCCGGAGCCGCGAGCGGGCATACGAGAACTAGACTAGAGAGCGAGGGAGCGACCTGTCAGCGATCGATCTCACGCCGTTCATCGTCCGATCGCGTGCCCGATTGCGCGATCGATCGATCTGACCCGCGGCGGTCGGAACGTCCAGAACCCCTTCCAGCGGTTGGGTTCCCGTTCGATCGCGAACATCCCGGCGGCTCGATCGCCTGCTGTCGGCGGAATAAAGACGACGAACCAGCAGCCACGGTGGATCCGAGACGTGCCCGTATGAACCGTCAGATCGAGTTCCGGGGGCGGGACGTCCCGGCTCCCGTAGGCGTGGACGTCGAGATCCGTCGCACAGAGCTGCTCGTACACGCGATAGGTGCCGGATTCGTCGGTGAGCCGGGACAGCCGCTGAAAGCCGGCGCGTATCGTCCCCGCTCCCGTCTCGTAGGCGAGCCGTTCGATGGCTCTCGAGACCGTAACGAGAAGCAGTTTCTCGGAATCGGATTCGGGATACCCGCGAAGTCGAAGCGGCGTTTCCTCGAGCGCTTTCAGTACGTCCGGAAGTTCGGTTTCGGTCAGCGCTCTGCTTCCGGTCGTGTAGATGTCGCTGTTGACGAGCAGTATCGACTGGAGCAGCTCCTCGATCGACGAGGACGCGACGACGCGATCGTCCCGAACGACGACGACGTCCCCCTCTTGATCGGTGTCGGCCTCATCGACCGTAACCGGCTGGTTCTCGAAGATCCGATCGAGCGTCTCACGGACCGGGGCGACGGACGCCGCTGGATCTACACACATCGTCGCAGATGCGTCTTGCACTCGATCGATGAGCTCTTCCATCTACGGAGTGATTCTTTCGATACAAACTATATTAATTCTTCCGCCTATATTCTTTGCCAAAACACAACTATCTCTTCGATCGTCGATTCCTCACCGAAGTGTCGTGAACTACTCTCGTGCGGCCAGTTCCACGCCGGTGATCTCGAACCGTGCGCCATCAGTCTTCGAGGCGGTGACGTCGATCTCCCAGCCGTGGGCGTCGACGATGTCCCGAACGATTCCCAGCCCGAACCCGGTTCCATCCTCGAGCGTCGAGTAGCCGGGTTCGAAGATAGCCTCCTGTTCCGATTCGGGGACCCCGTTCCCGTCGTCCGCTATATAAAATCCGTCCGGGAGCGTACCGACACGGACCGTGACGGGAACTTCCCCGTCGTCACCGTCGTCCGTCTTCGATTGCGTCTTTCTCCCGTGTTCGATGCTGTTTCGGAACAGGTTCTCCAACAACTGCTGGAGTCTCGACCTGTCCGCCTCGACGGTGGCGTCACCGTCGACATACAACTCCGAGTCCGTCGTCGAGACGATATCCCACCCTCGGGACACGACACAGGAGAACACGACGGGCTCGACGTCCCCCTCGTCGATCGCCTCGCCGTTTCGAGCGAGCGTCAACAGGTCCTCGATCAGCGTCTCCATCCGGTCGTGTGCGCGGTCGACCTTTTCGAGTGTCTCACCGTATCCGTCGCCGGTTCGTCGTGCGAGCTCGACCCCGGCTCGCGCGACGGTGAGGGGATTCCGGAGGTCGTGAGAGACGATGCCCGCGAACGAGTCGAGCCGTTCGTTCTGCCGACGGAGCTGACGTTTTCGTGCCTCGATCTCCGAGGTATCGCGCGCGATCGCGAGAAACCGCCCTTCGCCGTCGTGTGTGACCCGTGCGATTTTCGCACGGACGGGGAACTCCGAACCGTCCCGACGGACGTGGCGTCCTTCTCTGGTGATGACGCTGTCGGGACGCTCGCGCAACTGTGCGAGCGGATCGCCATCCGTGGTCGATTCACGGTCTGTCGCGATCCCGATTTCGGATCGTGACGTGCCGAGCAGTTCCTCGCGCTCGTAGCCGAGGCTGGCACACGCCGTTTCGTTCGCTTCGACGATTCGCTCGTCGTCGTCCAGAACGAACAGCGCATCCGGCGTGTGTTCGAGGATCGTCCCGAGCCGTTCGGTCGCGTCCCGGAGCTCACATTCGCGGTCGAGGCGATCGAGTGCCGCCTCGACGTTCGCGGCCAGAATCTTCGCCAGTGACACCGTTCGTTCGTCGAACGCCCCCGGCTCCGTCGATCCGGCGAGAAAGACGCCGTGATCGCCGAGCGGGAGCAGGAACTCGCTCCGAATGTCCGTCGTCCGGTCGTACGCGTTAGGGGCGGCTCTGATGTCGTTATAGGCCCGCGGATCGACGCGCTCGAAGACGTCCCACGCCACGCTTTCGTTCGGCTCGAACGCCGGTATCTCTCCGAGAAGCTCCGTCGCCTCTCGTGTCACTGCGGCGGGAACGAGCGCGTGGCGGTTCGCGTCGTAGAGATGGATCCCGGCGACCGACAGCCCGAGGACGTCACGCGCCGTTTCGACTGCGGCCTGTGCGACGTCGTCTGTCGAGTCCCCTTTGAGTAACTCGCGAGTCGTCTCGTGTAACGCGTTCAACCGTCGTTCGTTTTCTTTCTGTTCGGTGATATCCCGATTGACAGCCACGTATCGCCGGATCGTGCCGGTGTCGTCACGAACCGGCGATATCGTCTGATCGACGGTGTATCGGTCGCCGTTTTTCCGCTCGTTCGTGATCTCACTTTCCCACGTCTCCCCGTCCGTAATCGTCTCCCACAGCCGCTCGTAGAACTCGTCGGCGTGTTCGCCGGACTGGAGGATGCTCGTCGACTCGCCGACGACTTCCTCGCGACCGTAGCCCGTCGTCTCCTCGAACGTCTCGTTGACGTATTCGATCGCGCCGTCGGGATCGGTCCAGTAGATCGCGTGGCCGGCGTTTTCGACCGCCGACCGGAACGTCTGCAGGTTTTGCTCTCGTTTCTTTCGCTCCGTGATATCGACGACGGCCCCTCGCAGGCGAGCGATCGATCCGTCTGACCGCGTCGGTTTCCCGTACGCTTGAACCCACCGCATTTCGCCGCCTGTGGTCTCGATTCGTCCCTCGAAGTCGAACGGTTCGCCCCGATCGAGTGCCGCCTCGATCCTTCGCCGGACCCGTGGTCTGTCCTCCGGGTGGTAGGATTCGATCGCTTCCTCGAGTGTCGGCTCGTACGTCGGCGGATGACCGTGGAGCTGTTTGACCTCGTCCGTCCAGTAGAGCGTCTCGGTGTCCGGCTCGTACTCCCACCCTCCGACGGCCGCGAGCCGTTGTGTCGCCTCGAATAGCTCGTTTTGTCGTCGAAGCTCCCGTTCGCGCTCGACCCGCTCTGTGATCTCTCTCGCGGTCAGGACGAACCCACCGAGTGACGAGCCTCGTTCGTCACTCCAGGTCGCTTCGATCCACCGCCACTCGTCGGCCGCGCTTCGGCATCGATACTGAACCGTCGTCTCGTCCGCGTCGTCCGACGATCGAAGCTTCGAGAACTGCGATTTTATTCGGCTGCGGTCGTCCGGATGGGCGAACTCGAAGAGATCTCCTCCGATGAACTCGTCCGGAGCGATTCCGAGAACGTCCTCGACTGACTGATTTATATATCGGACCGTCCCGTCGCCCCCGTGAACGCAGACGACCTCCGATCCGTTCTCGATCAACGTCTGATACTGCTCGTGGACTCGATCGAGCGTTCGTTGCCGCCGGTCGCTTTCGACGGCGTTTTCGATCCGATTCGAGAGGATCGAGTACGCCTCTGTACCGCCTTTCTGGAGGTAGTCGGTGACGCCGGATGCGATCGCTTCGGCGGCGATCTCTTCGCTTCCCCGTCCCGTAAAGAGGATGAACGGTAACTCGGTGTCGTGTTCCCGGACGGCGTCTAGCAACTCCAGGCCGTCCATCTCGGGCATCCGGTAGTCGCTGACGATACAGTCGATTCGGACGTCCCCCGATCGGAGCCGCTCTATCACCCTGTGTGGGTCGTTTTCGGATTCGACGACGAAGGCGTCCCGGTTCTGTTCGAGAAACGACCGCGTTAACTTCGTGAACCCGGGATCGTCATCGACGTGAAGGACGTAGATCGAATCCGACGTGAGTTCGTTATCGGAACGAAATCGCTCGTGACTGTTCGATCGGGTCGGTACTTTCGTCTCTGTATCGTGTAGGGGCATACGATTAGGATTTGCAGTGTTTCCGCGGCTCTTGGATACGTCTCGGGGGGCTCGATTCGACGCGGATTCGAGCGGGTCGAACGATCACCCCCGCGCCGGGGTGTCCATCGTCGATATCCGGAACCTCTCCGCTCCGAACCGGACGCTGGCTAAACGGGACCTGTCGCAATTTCGATCACGTGAATGGCCTTTATGCCGTCAGTTCGCGAGGGTCGACCCACAGTGTAAATCCGTCATCCTCTTTGAGAAGCCCTCTGAGGAGCTCTGTCGACCCGACGGTTCCGGCTTCGAGTTCCGCCTCGGAGACCTCTATCACCTCTTTGACGTCCGTAACCATCCAGCCGGTCGTACCGTCGGCGTCGACGGTTTCGGAGTCCAACACGACGATCCGGCTCTGATCGACGCCGCCGTCTGCGGCCAGCGCCTCGGCTTCGACCCCGTCGGTATCCAGTACCGTACAGGGATTGACGATCGTCGTGGTCCGCCCCCTGAGATCCATGACGCCTTCGACGTGGGGCTCGGAGTCCGGAATCGCCGTTATCCCGTCTCCGTCGACGATCTCAGCGACGTAGTCGATGTCGACACAGTAATCCTCCCCGCCGAGGGCGAATTTGAGCACCTGTGTGGATTCGGTGTCGCTCATCGTTCGTCTACGTTCTCGACGTCGGCGTCGAACTCCTCGCTGAACGTTTCCACGAGGTCGGCGATCTCGCTCACCTTGGCGGTCTGCTCTTGGTTGGCCGCGGCCAGCTCTTCGATCTCCTCGGCCATCAACCGGGCGTCCTCGGTCGCCTCGTCGGTCATCGCCGCGATCTCTTCGGTGCTGGAGGCCTGTTCGTCTGTCGCGTCAGCGACCTCCTCGATGCCGTCGTTGATCTCCGTGACGGCGTCGCCGATCTCGCTGAGGCTATCGATCGCGGTCTCGATCTGTTCGAGCCCGTCCTCGATGCTCTCGTTCGCCTGATCGATGCTGTTTACGGTCTCGTTCGTGCTGGTTTTGATCTCGCCCGACATCTCCTCGATCTCGATGGCCTGCTCTTGGGTCTCTTCGGCGAGCGATTTGATCTCGTCGGCGACGACGGCGAAGCCTTCGCCGGCCTCGCCGGCGCGGGCGGCCTCGATGCTCGCGTTCAACGCCAGCAGGTTCGTCTGGTCGGCGATATCCTGGATCACGGCGACGAACTCGTCGATCCGCTCCATCCGCTCTTGAAGCGTCGAGATATCCGTTTCGACCTCGCCGGCCGCCTCGTCGACCGCGTCCATCGCTTCGATCGCTTCGTCGGCGGCGCTTTGACTTTCGACGGCGAGTTCGCGTGCCGTTTGACTCTCCGCACGGACCTGATCCGCGCTCGAGGCGATCTCTTCTACGGTCGCGCTCAGGCTGGACGCTTCCTCGGTCACGACGCCCATGTTCTCGGCCTGCGCTTCGGCGACGCCGTTGACTTCCTCGGTGCTGTCTGCGATCTGATCTGCTGCTGCGACGAGTTCTTGGGTGGAAATTTGGAGGTCCTCGAGGCGGTGCCGTTCGATAACGACTTTCTCTTCGTCGGCCCGAGCGTCACCCAGCGGGTCGTTTTCGGGATGTCGGGTGGTGTCCTGCGTCTGAACGCCGCCGTCCGAAGCGACTGGTCGATCCGCCGCCGCGTTGTGGCTGTCTGTGAGTGCTTTCGGGCTCTGTGGATCTGACTTCGGACCGTCCTGTGTGTCCGCACGTTCCGTCGACAGCTCTCGGCCCGTACGTTCCGCCGTCGGATCCTCGATACCGGCTTCAATCTCCCGTCCCGCTTCGGTTCGATCCGTCTGGGTCACCGGCTCGTTTTCGCCCCGCCGGTTCTCGTCTGTCGCGGGTTTTCCCCCACTCTCTGTGCCGTCCGTTTCTGAATCCCCTGTCCCCGTCGACAGGAGCTTCGAAAGCGTCTCGAACATCGGTTAATCGGACGAACGATTTACACATAGTGTTGAGCACTAGCTGCATAGGTTCTCGCGCTCTGAGAACGCCCTATCAATATAGGGTCCGTTTCGTTTTTGACCGTGACACGCCGGGCGCCCCGCGTTCGACGCTACCGAGTCCCCTCTCCGGCGCCGTCGGGATGTAGCAGACGTTCGACGATCCGTCGCTGTGCCGTCCAAAAATGCTCGGCGAACGTCGGCTGAGCGATCCCCAGCATCTCGGCGACCTCCTCGCTCGAGGCCTCGTGTGGCCACTCGTAATAGCCGGCGTGGTAAGCCGTCTCCAGAACCTCCAGCTGTCGATCGGTTAACCACTCGCCGAGCCGGGTTCGGAGATCGTCGATCGGCGCTTCGGTTCGCGTGCCCTCCCGTCGAGCGATCGGCTCTATCCCCGGATATCGGGCCTCGAGGTGATCGACCACCGACCGGATGTCCGCACTCGCTGGGAGTTCGATCGAAAGCGTCGCGCCGTCGCCGTCGGCCGATGCGGTTTCGATACTCGCTCCATAACGGTCGGTCAGCTCTCTCCACCACGGCTCCGAAGACGCGACCGAGAGTTCGATTTCCGATTCGGATCGCTCCGATACCCGAATCACCTCGAACTCGAATCGCGATTCGAGTTCCCGCACCTGCCCTGTCGACGCGCCTTCGATAGCGTACTGCGTGAGCGTCGTCCCATCCGATCGATGCGCCGTCTGAACGAGCCGAACTGCACACCCGAGCGTCTCGGCGATCTCGACGAACGGTATCTCGGTTTCGGCGACGGCGAATTCGATCTCGACGATCCGACGGCTGACGTCGCCCCGCCGACGCTCGCTCGCGCCGATCGAAAACGCCGTGAGCTTCCCCAGCATATCGAGGACGTCGATCTCGTCGGATGCGAACCCGCTCGGCCGGTCGGTGTACGCGCCGAGCACGCCGTAGGGGAGCCCCTCGTGGACGATCGGGATCCCGACTGCGGCCGTTAAACCGCGGTTTGCGGCTGCCGCATACCACCCTTCTGGATCGGCGTCCGAGCCGATGTCCGTCTCGATCCGGATCTCACCGGTCGCCAGCGCCTCGGATTCGACTGACGTCGGCTCGTCGTCCACCGAAAACGGGATCCAATCGGAAGAGCCGTGCTCACCGGCGCACGCGCGAGCGCGTATCTCTCCCGTTTTCGGGTTTCGTTCGCCGATCCGGACGAACGAGTACAGATCGAAGCAAACGAGTCGATCACAGACGCCCTGTTCGATCGCGTCACGGGTCGACTCGCTCAGGACCGTTCGGAGTACCGCCTGTGTGAGCGTATCGAGCGTCTGCTGTCGGAGCGCCTGCTGTCGGGTCCGATACTGCATCACCAGATTCTCGATTCGGTTGGCGGAGACGGCGTACTGCTCGGCGGAACCGTCCTTGACGATGTAATCGCTCACACCGGCGGAGATCGCCTGCTCTGCGATCCGCTCGTCGCCCCTCCCGGTAAACAGGATGAACGGGAGGTCGGGATGTTCCTCCCGGACCGTCTCGAGGAACTCGAGGCCGTCCATCTCGGGCATTCGATAGTCGCTGACGATGCAGTCGATCCCGTCGAAATCGATCCGTTCGAGCGCTGCTTTCGGGCTCGTTTCGGTCACCGTCTCGATGCGCTCGCTTTCGGTTTCCAAAAGCGTCGACGCGAGCGTCACGAAATCTCTATCGTCGTCGACGAGCAAGATCTGAATACGACCGTCCCCCGTCGGAGCAGATCGCGTTTCGGTTATGTCGGGACAACAGTTCAACACGGGAGTTAAAACGTCACCTGACGATCGGTAAGGCTGCTCATCTATTAAATATTATCTACACTTTCCGTCTTTGCTTGCCACAATCGATGAAATAACATTTTAAATAATATAAATATAATAATAGAAATAGTCCTCTAGAGCGGCAGCGAGATACGCGTCACGTCCTCGTCGTACCGGCCGGACCAGATCAAAAGCGACTCCACGGTCCAGACGATCGGTTCCGGTTCCGTTCCCGCCAGCCGTCCCGCGTCACCGCCGCGGGCGATCGTGACGTGAGGGACGTACTCGTCGCCTTCCAGTTCCTCGATCGGATCGAAGACCGAACAGAGCGCGTCGTGAACCCGGAGGAGAGCTGGCGAGTCGATCCGCAAATATGCCACGGGGCCGCGACCGGTCGTCGGCGTCTCGAAGACGTCGACGCCGGCCGTCTTCGCCTCGAACGGTCCGGTCCCCTCCAGCGCCCGCCTGACCCGACGTGTGAGCGTCCGTGGTTCGCCCTCTCCGAGCCGTTTGACGACGAGGGTGTGTCGATCCCGCGGCGTCGCCTCGAAACAGTCGGCTGCGAGCCCGCGTGCGAGTCTGGCGACTTCCGTGGGGACCGGGACGTTACAGCTGTACACGCTAGATGTAATCGAGGAAGTACGCGACGATGAGCGCGACGATCACGATCGCGACGACGGTGCTGATCGATGCGAGAATGCTAATGAATCGACCGACGATCTCGAGGGCGAGAATGACGACGACGAGAACCAAAACGAGTTTCAGCAGATCCTCGACGTCGAGTTCGCCGCTGGTGTGCATACCGTTCGGTGCGGTTGGTGGCGTGAAAAACACTACGGCCGGCTGCCGTCCCGTCCGGTCGTCTCCAACGACAATCGTTCGGTTTTTGCGCCCCGCTCGCTACGCTTCGATGATGAGTCCACTCGTCAGCTCTCGTTTCCCTGTCCGGTCGCTCGCTCTGTGCTGTCTCGCCGTCGTCACCGTAACGATTGCCGTCGGCGGTCTCGCCGGAACGGCAGCCGCGATAGAAGAGCCGGCCGACGGACAGTTCGTGGTCGAACTCGACGCCGACGGCGATGCGGACGTCGTCTTTACGAGCGAATTCGACCTCACCGACCCCGAACAGCAGGCCGCGTTCGAAGAAGTCCACGAAGATGACGCGCGGAAGGAATCGGCCGGAGCCCAGTTCCGCGAGAACATGCGGTTCGTCTCCGCGGTGGCAAACGAGGAGGTCGACCGCGAGTTACGCATCGATGAGGTGACCGTCGGAACGACCGTCGACGGCGATCGAGGGGTCCTCGTCTATCAGTTCCGCTGGGAGAACCTCGCCGCCGTCGACGGCGATCGGATCGTGCTGTCGGAGCCGTTTTCGATCTACGACGAACTCGATCGCGAACTCGTCGTCTTCGCTCCGGAGGGCGGCGAACTCGAAAGCGTCTCACCCGAGCCGGCGGAGCGCGGCGAGGACGTCGCCCGTTGGCCCGGACTCACGGCGTTCGGCGAGGAGTTCGAAGTCGTCGCCACGGCTCCCTCCGACGCCCCACCACAGTTCTCGGACGGTTCGGACACCTACGGCGCCGGCCCCACCGCCATCGGCGTTTCGGTGTTGCTTTTCGTGACGCTTTTTATCGGCCGGCAGCGGTAACGCGAGACTTGCGGTACCGACACGCACGGAGACGGCGTTCCGCAAGCGTTTAGTACTCCTCTCCGGATAGTGGGGAGTATATGAAACAAACTCACCGCGCCGGTACGACCGACGCCAGCGGTGGGTTCGTTCTTTTCCCGCGACCGCGACGACGGGCCGGCAGGCCCGAATAGATACCCATTTCCCCGTCGCGCGTCAGATTTCCGACGATGACCGTCCGGTCGACGGTCGCGTTCAACCATCCAACCCACATCCATGTCAGATACCCAACGCGTCGCGCTCGCTTTCTCCGGCGGGCTCGATACGACCGTTTGCGTACCGCTGCTCGAAGAAGAATACGGCTACGACGAGGTCATCGGCGTCACCGTCGACGTCGGTCAGCCGGCCGCGGAGTTCGAAGAGGCCGAAGAGACCGCCGAGGCGCTCGATCTCGAACACTACGTCGTCGACGCGAAAGCCGAGTTCGCCGATCTGTGTTTCGATGCGGTCCGGGCGAACGCCTCCTATCAGGGCTATCCGCTCGGAACCGCACTCGCACGACCGGTGATCGCCGAGGCGATCCTCCAAGTCGCGAAAGAACAGGGCTGTTCTGGCCTCGCTCACGGTTCGACCGGCAAGGGCAACGACCAGCTCCGTTTCGAGACGGTCTGGCGTGACTCCGATCTCGAGGTCATCGCGCCGGTTCGCGAACTCGGGTTGACCCGGGAGTTCGAACAGGAGTACGCCGAAGAGCGCGGGCTCCCGATCGAGGGCGGCGACGAGGGCAAATACAGCATCGATACGAACCTCTGGAGCCGCTCGGTCGAGGGTTCGGAGCTCGAAGAGCCGGGCTACGTGCCGGGCGAGGAGATCTACGAGTGGACGAAAGCGCCGACCGGAGAGACGAAAGAGATCGAAATCGGCTTCGAGAACGGCTACCCCACGAGCCTCGACGGCGAGGAGATCGATCCCGTCGAACTCATCGAGACGCTCAACGAGCTGGCCGGCGAGTACGGCGTCGGTCGCTCGGACATCATGGAAGACCGCATGCTCGGGCTGAAGGTTCGCGAGAACTACGAGCACCCGGCGGCGACGGTCCTTTTGAACGCCCACGCGGCGCTCGAGGACCTCGTCTTGACCAAAGGGGAGCGGGATTTCAAAAAGCAGGTCGATCACGAGTGGTCCGAGAAGGGCTATCAGGGCCTCGTGAACGCGCCGCTCGTCTCCGCGCTCGAGGGCTTCATCGAGCAGACCCAGACGCGTGTGACGGGGGCAGTGAGGATCCGACTGGAGGGCGGACAGGCCCGCCCGGTCGGCCGTGAGTCGAAATACGCCGTCTACTCCGCGGAGGCCGCCTCCTTCGACACCGAGGACATCACCGGTAGCATCGAACAGAGCGATGCGACCGGCGTCGCGAAGTACCACGGCTTTCAGGAACGGCTGGCCAACCGCGTCATCAAGCGCAACGAGGAGTGACCGATGTCGGGAGAGCGCGACGACGGCGGCGACTCGAAGGCGGACGAATCACCCGCGGGTGACGTCGTCCGGCGTGATCGCTTCAGCGGCGGCCCGGCCCGCGGGTTCCTCTCGAGTCTGGCGGCCGACGAGCGCATCTTTGCGGCCGACATCGCCGTCGATCGCGCTCACGTCGTGATGCTCGACGAACGGGGGATCATCGATCGCGAGGACGCCGCGGCGATCCTCGAGGCGCTCGAACTCGTCGAGGAAGCCGGCCACGCGGCGCTCTCAGACGGCGAGGACGTCCACGCGGCGATCGAGACCGCCGTCATCCGACACGTCGGCGACCGCGGCGGCCGGATGCACACCGCTCGCTCGCGCAACGACGAGGTCGCGACCTGTATCCGCTATCGGTTGCGCGAGGACGTCCTCGAGGCGGTCGAGGCGACGATCGAACTCCGCGAGATGCTCACGGAGGTCGCCGCCGAGCACACGGGGACGATCATGCCGGGCTTTACCCATCTCCAGCCGGCCCAGCCGACGACCGTCGCTCACTATCTGTGTTCGTACGCCTCGGCGCTGGCCCGCGACACGGAGCGGCTCTTCGACGCCTACGAGCGGGTGAATCGCTCGCCGCTCGGGGCGGCGGCCTTCGCGGGGACGCCGTTCGATATCGACCGCGAGCGTACGGCCGAACTGCTGGGGTTCGAGGCGCTCGTCGAGAACTCGATGGACGCCGCCTCGGCGCGTGATTTCCTCGTCGAGACGACCGCCGCGACCGCGGCGCTTTCGACGACGCTCTCGGGGCTCGCCGAGGATCTCGTCGTCTACTCGAAGGCCGGCTACGTCGAATTAGACGACGCCTACGCCTCGACGTCGTCGATCATGCCACAGAAGAAAAACCCCGACACGATGGAACTCGTCCGCGGGACGGCGGGCGATGCCGCCGCCGGGATGAACGCGCTTTTGTCAATCCTGAAAGGGCTCCCCCGGGCGTACAACCGGGACCTACAGCGCGCACACCCACACGCGTTCGAGGCGATAGACGCGGTGTGTGAGGCGACGACCGTCGCGGCCGGCGCCGTCGCGACGGCCGAGTGGCGGGTCGACGCGCTCGAAGCCGCCGCTGGAGAGGGATTTTCGACGGCGACCGGCGTCGCGGACCGGCTCGCGATGTCCGGATTACCGTTCCGAACGGCTCACGAGGTGGTCGCGCTCGCGGCCGAGCGGGCCGGAGGTCAGGTCGCATACGACGACCTCGACGCGGCGGCCCGGGAGGTACTCGACGACGGTTTCGGGGCGTATACGGATCGGGAGGCGATCGAAGCGGCGCTCGATCCCGTCGAAAGCGTCGACTCGCGGGATTCCCTCGGCGGTCCCGCTCCCGAAGCCGTCGAGGCGAATCTGGAAAACGCCCGCGATACGATCGAAGCCGACACCACGACGCTCCGTTCGCGTCGCGACGCGCTCGAAGCCGCCGCGGACGCGCTCGAAACGGAGGTGTCTCGCCGTGTGTGATCGACGATCGTCCCGCGAGGGATGTATTAACAGATAGTTGATATAGGATTGTATCTACTCGACAAAATGCCAGCTAAACGCCGTGAGAGTGTAGTGTGTGTTATTCATTCCATCTGATAAGTTCGAAGCTTTTAAGTAGGTCGGATACTGAGTATCCAGTACAATGGCAGACGAAACTATCACCGCTGAAGACCCTATCACGGGCGAAGAGATCGATATCCCCGCGGACGTCGAGGTCGGCGAGATCATCGACAGCCCCATCACCGGGGCCGAACTCGAGGTCGTCTCGGTCGATCCGGTCGTCCTCGAGGAAGCTCCCGAACTCGAAGAGGACTGGGGGGAGTAAGGCGATGGCCGTCGGCACGACTCGCCGCCCGAACACCGCTCGGACGTTCGAGAGCCGCCCACCGCGTGGTGAGTTCCCGTGAACGTCGGCGTTCTCTACTCGCGCATCCGCCGCGACGAGAAGCTGCTCTTGAGCGAACTCCGCGACCGGGGCCACGAGGTCACCAAGATCGACGTCCGGAAGGAGCGGTTCGGAATCCACGAGCCGCCGGCGGCCTTCGAGGGCGTCGACATCGTCGTCGATCGCTGTCTGGCCACCAGCCGTTCGCGGTACGTCACCCGGTTCGTCGACGCCTACGACATCCCGGTCGTCAACGACCCCGAGACGGCGGCGATCTGTGCCGACAAAGCCCGAAACAGCCTCGCGCTCGCCGAGGCCGACGTTCCGACTCCGGCGACCGAGGTCACGTTCACCAAGGAGTCGGCGATGGAGTCCATCGAGGAGTTCGGCTACCCCTGCGTGTTGAAACCCGTTATCGGCTCGTGGGGGCGGCTGATGGCGAAAATCGACTCCAGAGACGCCGCAGAGGCGATTCTAGAGCACAAAGAGACGCTCGGTCACTACGAGCACAAGGTGTTCTACATCCAGGAGTTCGTCGAGAAGCCGGGCCGTGACATCCGCGTCGTCGCCACCGACGGCGAGCCGATCGCGGCGATGGCCCGATCGTCGGATCACTGGCTGACCAACGCCGCACGCGGGGCGGAGACCGAACCGATCGAGATCACAGACGAGATGGCCGACCTCGTCGAACGCGCCTCCGAGGCGGTCGGCGGCGGGCTGCTCGGTATCGACCTCATGGAGGCGGGCGATTCGTTTACCGTCCACGAGGTCAACCACACCGTCGAGTTCAAGGCGCTCAACGAGGTTTCCGACGTCGACGTGCCGGCTGCGGTCGTCGACTGGCTCGAATCGCGGGTCCACGGCGTCGAGGTGACCGCATGAGCGACGCCGAAACCTACACCGCGACCGTCGTCGGGGGAAGCGGCTTCACGGGCGGCGAACTCCTGCGATTGCTCTCCGGGCATCCGAACTTCGAGACCGTCCAGGCGACGAGCCGGAGCTACGAGAACAAGACGATCGGTTCCGTTCACCCGAACCTGCGGGGGAGTGATCTCCGGTTTTCCTCGCCCGAGGAGCTCGAATCGGTCGACGTCCTCTTTGCGTGTACGCCCCACGGCGTCACGATGGAACACATCGACGCGTTCCGGGACGCCGCCGAGACGGTCGTCGATCTGAGCGCGGATTTCAGACTCGATACCGAGGCCGAATACGACGAGTGGTACGACGGCCACGACCGGCCGGAACTGCTCGAAACATCGGAGTACGCGCTGCCGGAGCTCAACCGCGAGAACCTCCCCGGTGCGAACCTCATCGCCTCTGGCGGCTGTAACGCCACCGCGGCGATTTTGGGGCTCAAACCCCTTTTCGACGGCGGGATCCTCTCCGGTACGGAACAGATCGTCGTCGACGTGAAAGTCGGCTCCTCGGAGGGCGGTGCGGGTGGCGGCGAGGCTTCCTCGCACCCGGAACGGTCCGGCGTCGTCCGCCCCTACGCGCCGACCGGCCACCGCCACGAGGCCGAGATCGAGGCGTTCCTCGGAACGCAGGTCTCCTTTAGCGCACACGCGGTCGATATGACCCGCGGCGCGTCGGCGACCTGTCACGTCTACCCGGAGGAGCAGGTCTCGACGGCCGACCTCTGGAAGGCCTATCGCGGAAGCTACGCCGAAGAGCCGTTCGTCCGGATCGTCTCGGGCGGTTCGGGTGTCTATCGATACCCCGAGCCGAAGGCCGTCGCCGGCTCGAACTACGCCGAAGTCGGCTTCGAGGTCGACGCGCGGAACGGTCGGATCGTCGTCTTCTCGGCGATCGACAACATGATGAAAGGTTCGGCCGGTCAGGCGGTCCACGCGGCGAACATCGCGCTGGAACTCGAAGAGACCGCCGGCCTCGAATTTAACGGGCTACACCCCGTGGGGGCACCCTGATATGAGTGACACTGTCGTTATCAAGATCGGCGGCGCTCGCGCGGTCAACCCGGAAGGCGCACTCGGCGATATCGGTGACCTCGTCAGAGACGGGACCGACGTCGTCGTCGTCCACGGCGGTTCGACGGCCGTCGACGACACCCTCGAACGGATGGGGATGGAACCCGAATACGTCGAGACGCCGGCGGGCGTCGTCGGCCGCTTCACCGACGAAGAGACGATGGAGGTGGTCACGATGGCGATGGCGAAACTCAACACGGATCTCGTCATCGGGATCAGAAACAAAGGCGTCGACGCGGTCGGCCTCTCCGGCGTCGACGGCGCGCTGTTGACCGGCCCCCGGAAGTCGGCCGTCCGCGTGCTCGAGGACGGCAAAAAGAAGATCCGCCGCGGCGATCATTCGGGGCGGATCACGTCCGTTAAAGGCGACTTGCTGGAGACGCTTCTCGAGGGCGGATACACGCCCGTCGTCTCGCTGCCTATGTTCGCCGATGACGGGACCGCGGTGAACACGGACGCCGACCGCGCGGCGGCGGCCGTCGCGGCCGAACTCGGTGCGACGCTGGTCTCGCTGACCGACGTCGCCGGCGTCTATCGCGATCCGGACGACCCCTCGACGCTCTTCGAGCACGTCGAGACGGGCAAAGAGTACAGGGCGATGAAGCGAGCCGCGGAGGGCTTTATGGAACGGAAAGTGATGGCGGCGACCGAGGCGCTCGAGGGCGGCGCCCGCAGAGTCGTCATCGCCGATGCGAACGCCGACGCGCCGATCCGGTCGGCCCTCGACGGCGGCGGAACCCACGTCTTCCCGGACGCGCTGGAATGAGACTGATACAACTATGAGCGGATTCGTCTTCTCGGAGAAACCGATCCGTATCGACCGTGGCGAGGGAGTTTATCTCTACGACACGAACGGCACCGAGTACCTCGATTTCGGCGCGAGTTACGCCTGTACGCCGGTGGGACATTGCCATCCCGAGGTCGTCGACGCGACGAAAACCCAACTCGAGGAGCTGTTTTACGTCCAGGCGTCGTACCCGCATGCGGCCCGGACGGCGCTCTATGAGCAACTGGCCGACGTCGCGCCGGGCGATATCGACAACGTCTGGCTGTGTAACTCCGGCACCGAGGCCAACGAGGCGGCGCTGAAGTTCGCCCGTCACGCGACGGGCCGATCGAAGATCGTCGCGACGACGCGCGCCTTCCACGGCCGGACGATGGGATCGCTTTCGGCCACCTGGAAAGACGAGTACAAAGAGGGGTTCGGCCCGCTCGCCGGCGACTTCGAGTTCGTCGAGTACGGCGACAGCGAGGCGATGGCGGCGGCGATCGACGAAGAGACCGCCGCGGTTATCCTCGAACCGCTACAGGGCGAAGGCGGGATCAACCCCGTCTCGAAGGCGTATCTCGAGTCGATCCGTTCCGAGACTGAAGCCGCCGGAGCCGCGTTGATCTTAGACGAGATCCAGACCGGGCTCGGCCGGACCGGCGAGCTGTGGGCCACGGAGCGATACGACGTCGTTCCCGACGTCCTCACGACGGCGAAGGGGCTCGCGAGCGGGTTACCGATCGGAGCGACGCTGTGCCGCGAGTGGATCGCCGACGACGCCGGCAATCACGGCTCGACGTTCTCCGGCGGCCCCGTCGTCTGTGCCGCCGCGGGCGCGACGCTGGACGTGATCGAACGCGAAGACGTTCCCGCCCGCGCGGCCGACGTCGGCTCGTACCTCCGCGAGGAGATCGAAACCCGCCTCGGTGAGGAGATCCGCGAGGTCCGCGGGGAGGGACTCATGATCGGTATCGAGGTCAAACGCGGCTCCAACCGGCTGTTACGCGATCTCGCCTTGGAACACGGAATTCTGGCACTGCCGGCTGGCAGAACGGTGCTTCGGCTGTTGCCGCCGTTGACGATCGAACGCGAACACGCCGACGAAGTCGTCGACGCGCTCGAGGACGTCCTCGCATGAGCGAGACGAAATCGACGCCGGAGGCGGACGACGAGGCCCGCGAGTTGCTCGAAGAGCTCGTCTCGACACCCTCGACGGCACCCGACGAGGCCGCGTGCGGGGAGGTTCTCGCGTCGTTTTTCGAAGCCCGCGATCGGACCGTTTTCGTCGACGAGGTCGGTAACGTTCGGGCCCCTGCCGACGACAGCGTTCTCTATACCTCCCACATCGATACCGTCCCCGGCGACATTCCGGTCCGGATCGAGGAGGGCGAAGACGGCCCCGAACTGTGGGGTCGGGGTTCGGTCGATGCCAAGGGACCGCTCGCGGCGCTGGCTGTCGCGGCCGTCCGGACGGGCGTTTCCTTCGCCGGCGTCGTCGGAGAGGAGGACGACTCCCGCGGGGCGCGATATCTCGTCGACGACCGGGACGCCCCCGAGGCCGTCGTCAACGGCGAACCCTCCGGGTGGAACGGGATCACGCTCGGGTATCGCGGAATTCTCAGCGGTACCTACACCGCGACCTCCGAGTCAGGACACACTTCCAGACCGGAGAACAACGCGATTCAGGACGCGATCGCGTGGTGGTCGGCCGTCGAGGAGCGTTTCGGCGGCGACAGCGTCCCCACGGACGACGCGTCGGATGCCGAAGCGACCGCCGTGTTCGAACGGGTCACGCCCAAGCCCGTCCGCATCGACGGCGGGCTCTCCGAGGACGGCCTCGCCGTCGAGACGACGCTGGACGTACAGCTTCGCGTCCCGCCGTCCTACACGACGACGGACCTCAGAGAGATCGCCGGGGGCGAACTGGAGAACGGTACCGTCGAGTGGACGGACGCGATCGAGCCGACGATGCAGAGCCCGCGGACACCGCTCGCGCGCGCGTTCCGTGTCGCCATCCGAAAACTGAGCGGCGATCCGCGGTTGCTCCGAAAGACCGGGACGGCGGATATGAACATCTACGCGGACGCGTGGGACTGTCCGATGGTGACCTACGGCCCCGGTGATTCCGATCTGGATCACGCTCCGAACGAGCACCTCGAACTGCGCGAGTTAGACCGTGCGGTTTCGGTACTGGAAACAGTCGCGGAGGAACTGCAATGAACTTCCTGGACATCGACGACCTGACGAAAGAACAGCTCGAAGACGTACTGACGAAGGCGAGCGATCTCAAAGAGCGAACTGCTCGCGGGAAGACCGGGGAGGCGATGGACGGTCGGACGCTCGCGATGCTCTTTGAGAAACCCTCGACGCGTACCCGGGTCTCTTTCGAGACCGGCGCGACGCAGCTCGGTGGCCACGCGATCTTCCTCGGTCCCGACGATATCCATCTCGGGCACGGAGAGCCGGTGAGAGACACCGCGCGCGCGCTCTCGAGGTACGTCGACGTCATCATGGCGCGCGTCTACGATCACGAGGACGTCGTCGAACTCGGCGAGTACGCGACGGTGCCGGTCGTCAACGGGTTGACCGACGACGCCCACCCGTGTCAGACGCTCGCCGATCTGTTGACGATCAAAGAACAGTTCGACGGCTTCGATACGACGGTCGCGTGGGTCGGCGACGGCAACAACGTCTGTCAGTCGTTCGTACTCGGCGCGGCCATCGTCGGGCTGGATCTCGTCGTCGCCACGCCCGACGGCTACGGCGTCGACGATGCGGTTCTCGATCGGGCCGACGAACTCGGCGACGCGCCCGAGACGACGACAGACCCCGAGACGGCCCTCGAGGACGCCGACGTCGTCTACACCGACGTGTGGGTCAGCATGGGCGAAGAGTCGAAGCGCGCCGAGAAGCTCGAGGCGTTCTCGCGGGCGGACTTTCAGATCACCGAGGACCTGCTCGGAGACCGGCTGCTCATGCACTGTCTGCCGGCCCACCGCGGCGAGGAAGTCACGGACGCGGCGCTGGAAAGCGACAACGCGATCGTCTGGGAGCAGGCGGAAAACCGCCTGCACGCACAGAAAGGGTTGCTGACGTATCTGCTGTCGTCGTAGGTGCCGAACGGGATCAGGCTCCGGCCGCACCGAGCGCGGACTCGATGTCGTCGCGCTGGGTGACGCCGACGAACCGCTCGACGATGCCCTCCTCGTTCTCGACGATGAGCGTCGGCAGCGATCGGACCTGATATTCGTTTGCGACGTCTTGCTCCTCGTCGACGTCGATCTTCTCGAATTCGACGTCGGGATAGTCCTCCGCGAGCTCCTCGAGGATCGGGTCCTGCGTTTTACACGGTCCACACCAGTCGGCGTAGAAGTCTTTCAGTGTGACAGACATAGCTACCGCTATCCGAGCCGGCTGCATAAGCGTTTTCCAAACGGCAGATGGATGTGTCGAAACGTTTAGGACCTCCCGGCCGAACTATCGGGTATGAGCAGCGGTCAAAACACCGGCGGATTGATGTCCAGTGCGGGACTCGTCCGCTATTTCGACGCAGAGGACAGCAACACGCCGACCATGGACCCGCGGACGGTCGTCGCCTTCGGTGTCCTCTTCGGCGTGTTCGTATTGATGTTGAACGCGATGGCGTGATCGCGATCTGACCCCTTTGCTTTTCGATATTCCGGGATAGCCGTGCGTCTCCGAACCTCGATACGGTCGCCAGAATCAGAACTCGTACTCTGAGACCGTCTCCGAACCGACTTTCGTTTCGACGCGAACGGTTTCCCCGATCTCGATCTCCGCGTACGTTCCGGTGACCGGCTTCTCCGGCATCTCCTTGCTGAAAGCGTTTATCGTAACGTGGTTGACGCCCCGATAGCGGGTGTGGGCCGGATCGTGGAGGTGGCCGTTTATCACACACCGGACCGACAGGTCTTCGAGGACCTCGTTGACCGCGGTTTTGTTCCCGCAGAAGGCCTCCTCCGGGCGCGTCGGCCACCAGACCGTCTCGGAGAGATCGCGGTAATGAAGCGGGTGATGGACGAATATCGTGATCGGTTCGGCTGGGTCCAGCCGCTCTAGCAGGCGGATGTGCTCGTCGGCGATTTCCCCGCGCGGATTCCCCAGCCGCGGCGCCGCGGAGTTCAAAAACACCAGCGTTTCGCCCCTCATCCGGGTGACACCCCCGAGGGGGTTCCCGAAGAGCGAACGCAACGTTTCAAGCGAGAGGTTCATCACGTCGTGATTTCCCGCGAGTATCCGAAGCGGCGGGCCGAACGAGAGGATCTCTCGTACCCGTTCGACGTGTTCGCGGTCCAGCTCCGGCGTTTCGTCCTCGATGAGGTCGCCGAGGACGACGACGAGATCCGGGTCGAACTCCTTCCATCGATCGACGACTCCGGTGAGTTCGGCCGTCACCTCCTCGCGGTACTCGCTGCGCATGTGTACGTCGGAGACGACACCCAGACGAAGCGTCACACCGCCCCCTCCTCACGCTGATTTCCCCCGGTGTCAGTGGCTGTCGTGCGTTCGTTCGGCATATCTGATGAGAGAGAGTCGTCATATATAATGGTTGTAGCTGATGATCCGTCCGTCGCGGCCGGGATGCGGTGGCGATCGGGTTCTCTCCTCGCCGAACCCTTTTAACCGAAAGCGACTAACCCCCGTTCGTGTCGAAGACGGACGGCTACCTGCAGTATTTCCCCTACGAGGAGCCCTACGATCATCAGGAGGAGGCGATGGGTCGGATCCGCGAGGCGCTCGTCGAGGAGCGTGACGTCCTCTTCGAAGGTGCCTGCGGGACGGGGAAGACGCTGGCCTCGCTCGTCCCCGCGCTGGAGTACGGGCGGGCGGCCGGCAAGACGGTCCTGATAACGACGAACGTCCACCAGCAGACCCGCCAGTTCATCGAGGAGGCCCGCGCGATCACCGAACGCGAGCCGATCCGAACGGTCGTCTTCCGGGGGAAGGCCTCGATGTGTCACATCGACGTCGGCTACGAGGAGTGTCAGGCGCTCCGGGATACGACGCGGGAACTCGTCGAGAAAGAGACCGATCTCGCCGAACTGAAAGACCGGGAAGGGGAGCTACTCGATGCCAGCCGCGAGGGCGAAAGCGGCGCGACGGAGGCACGCGGAGCGGTGCTCGATGAACTCGACGAGCTCGAAACGAGCGTCGAGGCGCTTCGCGAGGAGCGAAACACCTGCTCGCACTACTATAACAACCTCACCGCCGACATCGACGCGTTCTACGGCTGGCTGTATGAGGACGTCCGGACGCCCGACGAGATCTATGAGTACGCCCACGAGCACGACCTCTGTGGGTACGAACTGCTAAAAGACGGGATGGAGGGCGTCGATCTCGTCATCTGTAACTACCACCATCTGCTCGATCCGATGATCCGAGAGCAGTTCTTCCGCTGGCTCGGTCGCGATCCCGAGGACGTCATCGCGGTCTTCGATGAAGCACACAACGTCGCCGGCGCCGCTCGCGATCACGCGCGACGTACGCTCGGCGAACAGACGCTGGACGCCGCACTCGACGAACTCGAGGGGATCGACGACGCCCGCGCCGATCCGGCGGCCAACGTCATCGAAACGTTCCGCGAGGCGCTCGTCGAGACGTACGAATCGTCGTTCGGATTCGGCGACCGAGAGGCCGTCGACGAGGAGTGGACGGACGTCTCGATCGAAAACGAGACGGGACGCGACGACCTTTCGGTTACCTTCCTGCAGAACTACACCGGCCGGGGATTCGAAGCGGATCTGGAGATGGCGCTCGCACTCGGTGAGGAGCTGGATCGCCGATACGAACGGGCCTACAAGGAGGGCGAATCGACGACCCGAACCGAGTGCCAGACGCTAACGGCGGCGAGTTTCATCGAGCGCTGGATGGACTCGGGGACGGACGTCGGGACGTACCCCGTCGCGGGAGTTCGCCGGACGAATACCGGAATCGTCGGCCGTGCGGAGCTGTACACCTGTCTTCCCCGGCAGGTCACCGAACCGCTGTTCGCGGAGCTGCATGCGACGATCCTGATGAGCGCGACGCTTCGTCCCTTCGAGGTGACGACGGACGTACTCGGGCTCGAAGATCCGCTGACGATGGCCTACGGGGAGCAGTTCCCCGAATCGAGACGGCGAACGTACGCCGTCGAATCGCCGGCGCTGTTCGCCAGCCAGCGCGACGATCCGACCGTCCAGGAGACCGTCGGGGACGCCCTCGAGGATACGATCCGGTTTACACCGGGGAACACGCTGGCTTTCTTTCCGAGCTACACCGAGGCCGAACGGTATTACCACCGGTTTTCGGGGGGATCGACGCCGTTTCTCGACGAGCCGGGAACGCGGGCCGAAGCGCTTCGAGAGGAGTTCACCGCCCACGACGACGCCGTTCTCTTTACTTCTCTGTGGGGGACGCTCACGGAGGGTGTCAGCTTCGACGACGACGCCGCCAGAAGCGTCGTCGTCGTCGGCGTTCCGTATCCCCACCTCGACGATCGGCTGGAGGCCGTCCAGCGGGCCTACCGCGAGGCGTTCGGCGGCGACGACGAGGACGCCGGCTGGCGATATGCGGTCGAGATTCCGACCGTCCGGAAGACGCGACAGGCGCTCGGTCGCGTGATCCGCTCCCCGACGGATTTCGGCGTTCGCGCGCTGGTCGACGAACGGTATACCCGCTCGCGTCGCTCCGAACTGGACGAATACAGCGTCTATCCGAGCTTTCCACCCGAAGAACGCGAAGAACACATCGATATCGCCCCGGAGAAACTGAAGTTCGCGATGTTGAACTTCTACTCCGATATGGACGCCTGGGACGGGGACCCGCCGACACCATGACGCCCGACCCCGATCACGATCCCCCGATCGACTCCCGGCAGACGCGCGACGGCTCGGGTCCGCGCTGGGAACTCATTCGCGAGGCGATCCTCGATAGGGACGAGCACACCTGCAAGCGATGTGGTGTCGAGTTTACAGGCGACGCCGCCCGACGGCTCGAAGTCCACAACACGGCACCATTCGGCGAGCCGTCGATGGCCGAACTCGAGCGGCTTGTTACGGTGTGTCGACCGTGCCACGCGACGCTACACGGCGACGATCCGTCCTACGGCGACCTCCGTGAGGACGCGCCGTTTTTCCCTCGCCCCGACGCGCCGCCGTCGGTCTCGACGATGCGTTCGAATCGCCACCACGTCTGTCAGCGCTGTCAGTACGTCGCAGACGAGGCGACAGAACTCGCCGCCTACATACACGAAGGGCATCCCCACGTGCTTTGTAAACCCTGCGCCGGGGCGTTGCTGGAGGCGGGGTACGATCCCGGGGCCTTCGAGACCGCCGGTGACGTCGACGTCGGCGAACTCCGGCGGGTCGCGTCGTCGGCGCCGGTTCGTCCGGCGCTTTTGGCCCCCCGCCCGGTTCGGACCCGCCGTCCGCCACGGACGAAGACCGAACGGATCGTCCACGATACGCCGTTGCGGTATGCGTTCAACCCGATCGGATTTACGTTGCTCTTTTTGCTCTTCGGGGTCTCGCTTTCGATGTTTCTCCTCTAGATCGGATAGTCGGCGTCCGGGTCGACGACCCGGTCGGGTTCGGCCGGCATCGCCCAGTCGGTCGCCAACTCCAGAAACTGGACGAGAATCCGACCGGTCGCACCCCAGACGGTGTAGCCGTCGACGCGGAAGTAGTGTACCCGGACGCCGCCTTCGTAGGGGCGCTCGCGGCGCTCGGATTCGTAGTTTCCGAGGTCGGTGAGTTCGGAGAGCGAAAGCACGGCGATCTCGGCGACTTCCCGTTCGTCGGGGATGTACTCCTGATCGGGGACCTTCGCGACGAAGGGCCGGACGAGGTAGTTCGTAACCGTTTGGATGTCGTCGAGCTGGCCGATGATCTCGGCGTCTTCGGGATCGAGACTGACCTCCTCGAACGCTTCCCGTTTCGCCGTCGCCGCCAGGTTCTGATCATCCGGTTCGTATCCGCCGCCGGGGAAACTCATCTGCCCGGGATGTTCGCCGAGGTGATCGGCCCGCTTCGTAAAGAGGAGATAGTCGTCGTCCGGACGGGTGATAACGGGAGCGAGTACGGCGGCTTTTCGCTCGCCCTCGACGGCCGACGTCGGCTCGTGATCCATCACCCGCTTCCAGTTCATAGGCGCCATAGGGTCCCGACGTTCTTAGTTCGTGTCATCCGTGACAGTCTCGAGTCGGTCTCGAACTGACGAGAGGTCGGCTCCCCCCCACGTCTCGATGTCGTAGCTCACCTCGAGGAGTTCGGCGGCGCGTTCGCCGTCATCGTCGACGACGACCTGGTCGGTTTCCGAACGGAGCCGTTCTGTGGCCGCCCGCTCGAGTGTCGACCGGTCGATCGATCTGTCGTTGACCTCGAGGATATACGGCAGATCTTCGCCTCCCTCCGGGAGCTCGGGGAACGCGGCCGGGCCGGGCGCGATCAGTCGGTCGCCATCGTCGTCGAATTCGACGAGTGCGAACGCCTCGATTGCGTTCTCGATCACGGCCTCCGGGGTGATGTCTTTCCCGCCGTGTCGGTACGCCAGTTCCGAGAGCGCTCTTTCGGCTTGCTCGTGGGTGAGCACACCGAAGACGTCGACGATTCCGGCGACTTCATCGGGGCTGTACATACGCTGTTCGTCCCTCTTCGCCGAGGGGACCTGAACGTTCCGGCGCCGCGGCTCCCCTCGGACCGTTCGGTTTTAACTCCCTGCCGTTCCGAGTCCGGGTATGATACTCTCCGACGCCGATATCCGTCGCCGGTTGACTGACGGTGATCTCGTCGTCGAACCGATCGACGATCCGGAACTGCAGATCCAACCAGCGAGCATCGATCTCCGTCTCGGACGGGAATTTCTGGAATTTCAGCGGACCAACATCCCCTGTATCCATCCCAACAGCGAACGGGAAGTCGACGAGTACGTCGAGGAGACCTACGTCGAGGAAGGCGACGAGTTCATCCTCCATCCCGGCGATTTCGTCCTCGGAACGACGAAAGAGCGAGTCGAGGTACCGCCGGATCTGCTCGGGACCGTACAGGGACGATCCTCGCTCGGTCGTCTCGCGATCGTCATCCACGCGACGGCCGGCATCATCGACCCCGGGTACCGCGGTCAGATCACACTCGAGTTGTCGAATCTGGGAACGGCACCCGTCGCGTTGAGCCCCGACATGCGGATCTCACAGGTGATCTTCACGGAGCTGAAAACGACCGCCGAGTCGCCCTACGGCAGCGATCGCGGCTCGAAATATCAGGATCAGACGGGACCACAGGCCTCGCGGATTCAGGCCGACGACGAGTTCGGCGGCACGCAGTTCGACTCATGAGATTCATCGAGGAAATCGTCGTCGAGGAGTTCCTCCCGACGTTCCGGACGATGCTCGCGGGCGAGTTGCGCGATCGCGGGCTGACCCAGAGTGAGGTCGCAGACTTGCTCGGGATCAGCCAAAGCGCCGTCTCGAAATACGCTCACGGCGAAGTCGATACGAACGACGAGATCGCAAACGACGAACGCTTTCTCGACCTCGTCGAACGGCTTGCAGACGGGCTGACGAGCGGCGAGATAACGCGCGTACAGGCGCTCGTCGAGACGGAGGTGTTCATCCGGCGGCTCGAACGGGGCGACCTGCTCGCGCGGCTTCACGAGACGGCCTATCCGCCGATCGCCGAACACGACGGTCCGATCGATATCCACGATCCGGCCGGGGAGTTCAGGGAGACAGAACGGGTCCGTTCGTCGGTCCGGCGTGGGGTCCGGACGCTCGAGAACACGAGCGGCTTCGCCTCTCTTATCCCCGCGGTCGGATCGAACCTCGTCGAGGCGCTACCCGAGGCGAGGACGATCGACGACGTGGCCGCCGTTCCCGGCCGAATCCTCGATATCAAGGGGCGAGCGACCGTTCCGGGCGAGCCGGAGTTCGGCGTCTCAGAACACGTCGCGTCGCTGCTTTTGGCGGCCAGAAGTGCGGGATCGGACGCCCGTGCCGCGCTCAATATCCGCTATGACGAGGGGATCATCGAATCGCTCGAACGTTCGGGGTACGAAACGGTCGAGTTCGACGCCGAAACCGATCTCGAAGACGCGATCGAGACGGCGATCGAGGCCGAACCGAATGCCGACGTGCTGTATCAAACCGGGGGATTCGGCGTCGAGCCGGTCTGTTATGTGCTCGGCTCGGATGCTGCTGCCGTCGTCGAGACGATTCGAACGGTCCGACGATGACTTCCGTTCGAGAGTTTTACGGCCGCCGGGCGGCGCTGTATGACCTGATCGCGACCGCGCCGGGGATCGGACGGTGGCGTCAGACCGCCGCACGGCGCATCGCGACCCCCGGTGCGACCGTCGTCGAGATGGGCTGTGGAACCGGTGCGAACCTCCCGTATCTCCGCTCGGCGGTCGGCCCCGACGGTTACGTTCTCGGCATCGACATCACCGGACCGCTGCTCGACGTCGCCCGCGAGCGCGTCGCCGAATACGACAACGTCGACGTCGCCTACGGTGACGCGACGGCTCCGCCGATAACCGGGGTCGACGCCGTCCTCGCGACGTTCGTCTGCGGGCTCTTTTCGGATCCGGCGTCGGTCGTCGAGCAGTGGTGTGAACTTCTCGGACCGGGCGGCCGGATCGGCTTGCTCGATGCGACGGCCTCCGAAACCGTCCCCGGACGACTGCTCAATCCGGCCTTCAGGGTGTTCACCGCGGCTGGATCGCCGACGTACGGGATCGAGGGCGCCCTCCGTGCGCCGTTCACCGAGGTCGATGCGATGCTTTCACGGCGGGTCGCGGCGGCTCGGGGTGTGCTGAGCGAGCGAACCGTCGATCGGCGTTATGAGACGTTCGGCCTCGGATTCGTCGGACTCCTGACGGGGACGGTCGCCGACGGTCGCGTCGGATAAAACGAGACGTGATCCTTCGACGATACTCCCGATCAGTCGTCTGCGGGTTCGGGGCGTGCCGTTCCCTCGACGGCCGGTGCATCGACGCCGAGTTCATCGAGCGCCGCCTGCGCCGCGCGTTTGCCCGAGAGGAGCATGGCGCCGAATGTCGGCCCCATCCGCGGGAGACCGTACGTCGTCGCCGTCGCCATGCCCGTGGCGATGAGGCCGTCGTGGACGACGCCCGTGTGTTCGACGACGGCGTCCTCGCTTTCGCCGACCCACATCGAGTCGTGGCCGGGCGAGTCGTGCCCCGGTGCGCCGTATTGATCCGCTTCGGTCTGATCCATACCGGTGTTGTGCTCGTCGGCGTGTTCGATCCCGGGCGCGTCGAGAACGCCGCGCTCCTGTAGCTTGGAGACGGCGACGGCGTCGTGGCCCGTCGCGTCGATCACGAGATCGGATTCGACGGCGATGGGATCGACGCAGGTGATCTCTCGCGGCAGTGCGTGCACCGGCGTCCAGTTCATCACGATCCCGCCGACGCGGTGATCCTCGCGGATGACGATGTCGGTGAACTCGGTCATGTTCTGGATCTTCGCGCCGGCGTCGCAGGTGGCCTTGATAAGTCCCGAGCAGGCCTCGGGGCCGTTCGCGACGTAGAGTCCGTCGGCCTCCTCGGATTCGGTGTACTCGACGTCGAGTTCGTCCAGCACGTCGTCGGCGGGATCACGGACCGTCACCTTGTTCATCAGGAAGCCACCGAGCCAGAAGCCGCCGCCGAGGTAGTTGTTCTTCTCGACGACCATCGTCTTCACGCCGCGTTCGGAAAGCTCCTTTGCGGCCATCAGCCCGGATGGACCGCCGCCGATGACGATGACGTCCGATTCGGAAAACTCCATGAACTCCTCTGTCCACTCGCTCCCGATCGCGCGCGTTACTTCCGCTTCGCCGACGTCCGCGAACTCGTTAAACTGAGTCATACAACTAAGTGATATTTCGCGAAGGTACTAATCACTTGTGGTCACTTGCCACACCATCTAGAGGGAACAGCGAGAGTTCCGCGGATCACCCGATTCGTAATCGTTTACAATGCGTATGCAAACCCCTGACAGACGGCCACGAAGGTGACGCCAACGCCAAACATCACCGTGTTCGCCCGGGGGTTTTTCGCTGGTGTGACGTCGAAGCTGTGGTGCCACATCGAGACTGGGTAGAACGGTCGAATTCCCATCGGTGTGATGCTGTCGGCCAGCAGATGCGAAAGAAGCGAGATCGCCGCCGCCGTCCCGACCGTCGCCGCGAGTGCGAGCGGTCGGCCGATCGCCAACCCGGCGAGCCACCCGATGGCCGCGACACAGGTCGCCCCGCCCGCGGCGAACCAGACCGTATGCGTCGGGCCTCGGTGATCGATCGGCAGGTACTCGTCGGCGTCGGGGACGGTCGCGAGCGCGACAGCGATGACGCCGCCCACGAGCGCGAGTTCTGGATCGCCCCCGTGACTCAGGACGGCACCTACAGGGCTGTATAGAAACAGCGCCGCACCGACGTGTCCCCAGCGATACATACCTCCCGTTCGGGTCGAGCCGTATCAAATCCTCCGACGTGTGTCTTTTTATAATAGCGGACTCCGTAGAACGCATAGATGTATCGCCGCGGCCTACTCTCGACGGTCGCCTTCGGGAGTGCCCTCGCCGGCTGTCCCGATCCCGAACCGACCAACGGCACACCGCCCGAGGAAGAGACGTCCCCCGACGAGCGCGTAGAGATCGCCGACCACCGGCTCGCTCGACGCGAGGAGGGAACCGACGAGGAGACCGTCGTTATCGAGGGTTCCGTTCGAATCTTCGAGGAGGGCCTCGAGCACGTCGAACTCCGCGGACAGTTCTTCGACGCCGACGACGAACTGCTCGATACGACGTTCGAGCGCCTCCAGGAACTCGACGTCGGTATAGAGCACTTCGAAATACAGTACCCAGATGTGGGTCCGGCCGCCGCCGCGGTCGAAGGGTACGCGATCGAGATCACGACGGTCATCTAGCGTGTTCCGATTGTCCCGTGCCGACCCGACCGGAGCATTCCGGACTCGCGGGGGGGCGGTATGACTCCGTCGGACGACGCCTTCGAGACGACCGCCGACGGTGACACCGAAGCTGGATCGGCCGACCGCCCCGATTCGAGCACCGAACGGACGGCCATCCTCGCAAAGCAGGGAAGCATTACGTTCGCCGGGGACGTGATCAAGAAGCTCTTCGGTTTTCTCATCATCGCCGTGATCACCCGGCTCGTCAGTCCCGGTGTGTACGGACTCTTTACGCTCGCCGTTTCGCTCGTGTTGTTCGTCCAGACGGTTGCGGGGCTGGGCCTCCCGAAAGCGGTCGATTACTTCGTCCCCCAGTACCTCACAGCCGACGACGAAGCGCGTGCGCGCGGCGTGATTTACACCGCTGGCGCGATCGTACTCGTCTCCTCGACGTTCGTCGCAGGACTGTTGGTCGTGTTGCGAGGCCGGATTGCGGACGTTTTCGGCGAACCCGCGCTCGCCTTCGCGATCTTGCTCTTGGCGGTGACGTTGCCGATGTTGGCGATCTACAACATCTTACTCGCCAGTTTCAACGCCATCAAACGGTTGAAATACCGCGTCTACATGCGAGATTTCGTCCGTCCGACGGTCCGTCTTCTGGTGACCGCCGGCCTGCTTTTCGCGGGGTTCGGCCTCATCGGAATCATCGGCGGTTACGTCGTCGGATTGTTCGTCGCGACCGCCGTCGGCGTGTTGTTGTTGTCCTGGAACGCCCCCCGCTTACTCTATGGTCCCGTCTCCGCGGTCGAACCCAGGCCGATGCTCTC
>LKMJ01000199.1_pt1 | contig 39889 bp, 28 predicted proteins | sample 643391 | NCBI WGS metagenome assembly LKMJ01 (sample SAMN04112250, study PRJNA286221) | soda lake metagenome | biome: soda lake; feature: Kulunda Steppe; material: water; isolation source: sample PL-Br10 brine of Picturesque Lake | place: Russia: Kulunda steppe | collected 2010-07 | reverse complement strand
TCTTGATTGGTTGCTGTATGCGATCCAATCCGGTTTGATCCGGAATACACGGACCGCGGAAGAATAGCTGTGCAAAAGCACGATATATGTGACTGTTAGTCTTGATTGGTTGCTGTATGCGATCCAATCCGGTTTGATCCGGATAGACACGGACCGCGGAAGAATAGCTGTGCAAAAGCACGATATATGTGACTGTTAGTCTTGATTGGTTGCTGTATGCGATCCAATCCGGTTTGATCCGGATAGACACGGACCGCGAAAGTCGAGTTTTACAAGGTGAGTCCCTCTCGAGCGAAAGACAGACAGAGTCGTTCGTTCCAGGCTGATTTTCACTTGACAGCAAGTGAAGAACCCCTTCGTCCTCCTCCCATAATCACCACAATTATTCCTTTAAGTAGTTTTCCAAATGACGAGGACGACGACGACCTCAGAGCTCGTCCGTAGGATACGTAACAACGTTGTACCTCGGGTTCTCTAACACGGCTTCTTTCAGGACGCTGTCCGGAGTGAACTCCCGGCCCGTCATCAGCGCGTTCAAGAGCGACGGCGAAGGACCCGAAAGCAGGCACGCACCGGTCTCGTGCTCGGTCACGGGTAACGCGTCCCCAACCGTGTTCCTCAAGTTCCAGAACACCACATTCGGCAGGCGCACACCGTGCTCGGAATACAGGTTACGCGCTTTTTCAAAAGTGGTCAGGTGGTCGCCTCCTCCCTGTCCGACCGCTTGGTCGAACTGCATGTCGGATAGGATGACCAGCGTGTCGGGTGTGGCCGCTGCTTCCTCTCTTATTCCGCGATCAGACACGATCGTGTCTAAAATCAGACGGAATACGGCCATCAAGTCCGTGTTTCCTCCCCAATCCGCTCGAGACATCGAGCGGATCTTATCAAGCAGTCGCGCGTCTCGAGGAAGCTCGTGCAGCTTGGGTTCTCGGCTGAAGGTGATGACTCTCCCCCGAAAGGGCTCCGCCGAAAACTCGGAGATCAGGATTCCCAGGGCCACCGATACATCCATGGGCGTGCCGATCATGCTCGACGACACGTCGGACAATACGACTGTCTTTCCGAGCGATTCCGCGTTGACGTTCTCTCTGACCATGTCGTCCCACTGGTGCTCGAGCTGTTCTACTACGGCCCGAACGTTCTTGTCGTTCGAATCTCCGAGTTCCAAGAGCCGAGAAACGATATCATGTGGATATAACCGTCCTCCCTTCACCGTCGTCTTTCCCTGGCGCACCCTCTGCAAGAACTCTTGATGCCTTTCGCGGTCGTTGCGCGCGAAGGCGCCGGCGTACTTGGACATCGCGTTGCTCGGTACTTTCTCGTAATCGATCGCTTCGTAGCGCTTGTCCGACATGTGCGTCTCGACCATGTTCAGGTGCCTCCTGAGAGGGGCCAGAACCTCCTTGCGAAAGCGCTCGCAGCAATTGTCGCTCTTGGGGAACGCCCTCTTGGCCAGCATCTGATAGAACGTCGCCAGCTTCTTTTTTTTCTCGGAGGTGATCCATTTCGCGGCTAAGCTCACGGAGCATCGCTCGCCCTTTTTAATGGCTTCCTCACCACCCTCCTGTACGGATTCGTCATCACATGACAGACGGTTCCGATGTTCTCCGATAACGGTGAGGTCGCGTTCGAGTTGCGCCCAATAAGCGTTGACGGCAGCGCGCCTCACGGGCGCACACACCTCCTTATCGTTCACGGGGCTCCCTAGCTTCTCGCACGTCTTCTTGGCGGTGCAAGCGACGTAAAAGTCGATGACGTCCCGGTACCTACCGAAGTGGGGCAGCACCTCCATCAGCATGTCGATCACGTGCTTTTTATGACGGCAGAAGCACAGGAACACGACTAAGCCGTAAAGGGATTGACAACGGATACCCTTCCCGCCTCGACAGTCCCTGGCATGTACCAGCACCTTGAGCGTGTCCGTGGGACTCCTCCTGGCCGCGGCGAGCACCTTGTCTCTCAGGTGGTCTCCGTCGAACACGGGAGATGACTGCGCAAGGACGAAAAAAAGGTCGAGGACCTCGTTGCGCGTCGTGGCGAAGGCCAGCGCGCCGTTCTCGGTCCGCGAAAGCATTTTTACGGCTACTACTTAGATCGACGCGACCTTTGCTTTATATGCTTTTTCTTCCAGACACCAAATCATGAACGTCTCTTCGTTTCACTCGTAGAAAATTGGTACCGGTTTTCTTCAATTCTTTATCGACCATATCGAGTAAATCGCTCGGAAAACCTTCTTCCGGCAACAACGTTCCTTTCTCGTCTTTAGCGATTTTGACGTACACGAAGACGGTCATTATAGCAGCAGATTCTACCTTTTTTACATCACACTTGTCTATCCTATGCCGAAATGAAAACCCGCAATTCGAACCCATTCTGATTTCTTGAAGAAAACACAAGTGATTCTTTTGAACATGATTATCCTTCCAGTCCGCGGGTTCGTAAGGACATCCTATGACATAAGGCGCGCTTGTATGTCTCACCGACGACACTTGATTTTCGTGCATCACCGGTTGGCCCTTGTACGTGATGCCGCATGTGGAGTGTCTGCACTGGGCCATGAACATTGCGTCAAGCTTATAAGTCTCGCCGCCATAATTATAGATTTCAGGAATGGGAATCTGCCTCAACCCGGTCTTTATTATGTCTGTCCACCTCACTTGGAGGCTAAAAACGTCCATCTCGACGGCTTTGCGACCCTGTAATGCGCTAGTCATTGCCGATTGCAAGTTTGACCAGGTACGATCAAGTTGTAGTACCTTACTCGACATCGCGATCAAATGTGTATAATGGACATCAAATAATGTATTGTCTTCGATGGACAAAGTCGCGCAATCCGAATTCAACAGAGAGAGCACCCGACAAAAGTAGGGTTGGTAGGACCATCCTACACGTCTTAGTATATGGGACGGCATGAAACCATCTCGATTCTTGTCGTATAATTCGGCAAGAACAGCCATCGGATTTACCATATCTACGTCATCGTCCGTATTGTCACGAACGGACATGACGTGTAAAAGCATGGCCGCGAGTCGGCGATGTAAGGGTTCTTGAAATAAATTTCGCAACTTAGGAAAGAGCGCCGTGCGAAGTCCGTCGCTATGAAATAGCACGGTGATCATCGCGTTGAACCAGCATGTTCCTTCAGTATTAGGGGTACCCATGGGCAACCGACCCGTTCCTATGGACATCAATGGTTTCTTTTTCGGTACAGGTTTCGCAGGAGGATGAGTGGGTTGAGATTGCGGTGGAGGAAAAGGATCAGGAGGAGGGGCGATGGGGTGTGATCGAGGAGCGGATTGAGGTCGCGTAAGAGGAGGCAAGCCGAGTGAACGGTTGATAAAATCGATTGCTCGTTTGCCGGCGTTCAACAACTCCGTGACATCCTCTTCCGAGTACCCGATGTAGCTGCTGCTCATGCGATCTCCTCTTCTCGCTCCTTCTCTTCCTCCTGTCAGTGATGCGGGAGCGCGTCGAGAAGCGCGTTCGTCAGCCTGCACCCACCTCTCTTCTTGCACCTCCAGCACGTACACTACAAAGTACTCCATCGCGAGCAACGCGATCGACGAGTGGTGTTGGCCCCTCAGTCCGGTCCAACGGAGCTGGCCTATTTCCGTATCTTGAATCAGGCGATCGAGCCAGGCGAGGTCGTTGACGTCCGCATAACGTGCGGGAAAACGTTTGATAAACACGTTTTTCATCACGTGCGGTATGTACGAAACATCTGCGTTAGACACAAAATGTGTGCTGCTCAGAGTGGGCCCCTTGTACCGCCGTAAATCAAAGATGTCCTCCTCCACTCTTGCGCATCCTCTGCGTGGATACCCCGCGACCGTCGACATCGTATACCTACCATATAATATTACAGGTAAAGAAAACTCGACTCGTCGCGACGTGACCACGCTCTGTAACGTGCGAAACGGTAAACCATGTCCGTGTACGTCCCGGTCAAGATCCTCCTACGAGCGAAATCGACCGATGTCACACGTCCTAGGTGACGAGCCACGACGTCCCATTTCGGCCTCCAATTCGGAAGCCGTACAAGCGGCTTTAACATGCATCTTCAACAAGCGCGCCCCGATCGTCCTGGGCGTGGCGGTGCAAGAGGGTGTCCTGCGGACCGGCACTCCTCTGTGCTGCTGGAGGAAAGATAGACACGAACCGGTTACGGCGAGCGCCGCCATCGACCTGGGGAAGGTGGTCAGCATGGAGTGCGAGCGCAGACTGGTGCACGAAGCGCAAGCCGGCCAAAAGGTCGCTGTGAAGGTCGAACCCCAGAATGCCGAGCAGCAAGCGTGCCAGTACGGGCGCCACTTCGACCATTCCCATGAGCTGCTGAGCGTCGTCAGCCGGGAGAGCATCGACGCGCTCAAGGCGCACTTCCGCGACGAGCTCTCAAGGGATGATTGGAGGCTCTTGGCAGAACTGAAACGGGTATTTCACGTCCCATGACGTGAGCGCCAACGATTTCTTGCTCCCTCAAGCGAGTGTCGCGATTGCCGCGATCACGATTTTCTAGAGTTGATGCAGCAACGCGCCGAAGACTCCTGATATACTTGCGTAAATGAATTCTGTTACACCCGAACCATTTGCGTATGAGAGGCATCCAGAGCATTCGGACCCTTCTGACTTTTTGAAGCGCGACGAACGCTCACAGTGTCCAGCACGTAGCAAAACAGTTCTCCCGTCTCGAATCGACAGTCTCTGTACCGCTGCGGAATGACGCGAACGAACCCGAGGTACACGTGTACTTTTTCGAATCCGCGCAAAAAGGGAGACGACCGCGAAGAACCGTACACGTTTACGCACGCTTGGTCATCTGCTTCGTTGCATTCGTTCGCTCCATTCGCGTCGTCGAATTCTAGTTGCAGCGCTTTGGGAAGCTTTTGAAAGTCGCGAGACCTGGCTAGACGTTCGCTCCACTGGTGTATCGTCGTCAGATCGAAGATCGGCGTCGTCCGTGCGGTTTGTGCGTTCGGGTCGATGGTCGACGAGGACGACGCGCGCGCCTTTTTTTTTGCGCTCTTCTTTCTGTTTTTGGATTCATGCGTCGTTTCGTTTTTTTTTACCGCAATCTTGACCTTTTCGGACGCCCTCGTGATGGTGGGCAATACAAAACCGCAATCGGCGAGGATGAACGCGTGTTCGAGCACGGATCTGCGATACAGTAATGAGGGGGTCCCAGAAGAATTTACGGTGGATTCTTCTACGCGATAGCGATACTCGATCACGCGTACGCACGTCTGACGTCCTCCTGGGAGAGGGGGTTTTGCGCGTTCGCCGTCAAAAAAAACAACGTCTTCGGTGGCATTGGCGCACACCGTAGCAGATAGCGGATTCAACGAGTCGACCAGGATGCTCTTTTTCCCACGGTCAGCCGCATTCGCCGGCGTATCGGCTACCGAGTCTGATGCCGGTGCGGCGATACACACAGTGTCCGATAGGACGTGGCCAAATATGAGGCTGGCGGGATGCAGATCGAGCGCATGATGAGCGACCGAGTAAAATTCTAGCCTGACCACGCGTCTGACGAGCATGGTCAGGGTCTTCTATGCTGGTCGGAGACGCACCCAAACGCGCTCTAAATGCGATGTGATAGCGTCGTGGTCCAGAACAGGAAAAAAAGAAAAAGATATAGAGCTACACACGATCTATCGCCTTCGAAATAAAGTTACAGTCACGCGCAAGCCGTCACAAACGCGAGCACTAAGGCCCACAACACATACTTATTGCACCTGAGCTTGAAGCGACAGACGACGAACAATGCCACCAAGGAAAGATAGGTCGTGCGCGTGAAACGGACGCCGAAAAGGCGGGATACGGGGTCGTAGGCGACTGTCTCTTCCCCCAAAGATGGAGGAGGCAATTTGCGGGGCGAACAGGCCAGCATGTAGTTCGAGAGCAGCGCGAGAGTGTAGAACACGTGCCATCCTGCCTGCGTGATGACGCCCTTCTTCTGGAGCGTCATTCCGAAGGGCGCGGTCTGGATGGGAAGCAGCGTCATGAACACCTTGTCGACGTCTGGCGTGAACATGATGTTCATGGTCGCGAGCACCTGGGACGTGCTGTAGAACAGGTTGTGCACCTTGACGAACGCGGGCGACGCGTAGGGAGGGTAAGGATTGTTGCGCATCGTCATGGAGGTCGCCCTGCTCGTGTCCGTCGTCACTTCTTGAACCAAAGACGTACGGCGACTTGCCCCCTCTTCGGATTCTATGTTTCCTCGCTCCGTATGAACCTGTTCCTGCTGTCGCATATTTTCGTAAGCGTATACGGCCCTTTGGCGCGCGACTTTCTTACGATAATATACCGTGACGATATCCGCTAGAAACATCGTCATGAACACGAAGGAGCCCCGAACCAGGATCGACGCCTTTCTGAACGCCCCGACGCTCGACACCCGAAACTCGCCATCTAATAAAGTTACCGTATCGATCGTTTCGAAACCGCTAGTTACCGCAGAGATGGCGCACAGGTTTCGCATACACCAGTGCAGTAGCAACACGGCGAGCGATCTGTAAGCGAATATCATCGTGTGCCACCTCATCTCGGGCCAGATGATGTTGTAACGCGGGTTCCGTCTGTCGGGCACGCGGAATTGAAACGACGTCACGTGGAGGACGGCGTGTAAGGCGTAAAAAAAGAGCAGCGTCCATTTGTCGCGATTGTCGTAGTATTCGCCGTCCAAACCCGTGTCTCCGTACCGAAACCAGTTTGTCAAGCGATAAGCGAAATGCAAGAGCACGGCTGTTCCTAACATCTTGTGGACGTGGAAGAATCGCCCGTCTTCGTGGGTGAACAGGCGCCGGGCCTGATATGCTCTCAGTGTACAGCAGTCCCTTATCGTTTCCATCATCATCATCGCCGTCATCTTTACGGAAGTTTGCCCGCGTCTGTGTGCGATCGCTTACCCTCTCGCTCTGCTTTTTATGTCAGTCCGTATCGTTTCGTCCGTCGGGCCACAAATGAAGTCTCTGAGAATTTTCGACGAGGCTCGCCATCTCCTCTATCGCTCGCATCCTTTCGCGTTCTATACGGCATCGTCGCACCGACACAAAGGGATCATCCGCATCCGCTGCTCCGACCGATGATGATGACACAGGCAGAAGAGGAGGAGCAGCCGAACGATCTTTACTCGCACACTTTGCATGGTAAGACCACCTGGCGACCATACTCGCGGGAGAGCGCCAAGGCGGCAAAGGCACGCTATTTTCCCGGAAAGCCATACCTATCTCTCGCGCCAGCGTAGTCGCTCCACACAACATGCGGCCTCTCGTGCCGACGTACACACGTGGTACGACGCCGTTTAGGATGGCATCGTATCGCGGGGTGGTACACGACTTGGGCACCCCAAATTGCTCCCGGAAACGAAGATCTACAGTACACGCCTCCTTGACGACTTCCGCGTCGTCCAGATCTGCTCCGTCAGGAGGTTGCACTACGACGAACGCATGTTTCGCGGGAGTGTAAAGCATTCCGGTTCCGGTAAATTCGCCGCTGTTCCTGCCCTGCTCTCGTCCCGTGTCTACGACGTGCGCGTCGTAGCCCAACGTGCACAGGTTCGTCGCTAGACTCACGGGATCGTTGGCACATCCGTCGTCGGTGTCGCCTTCTCGTTCCTTTCGATCGCGATAACCGTAAACGTCTAGAGTGAGCAGCCGAGCCCATCCCGACGGAACGCTGAAGCAATTTTGTAAGTGGCTCATGACCCGTGCGATGTTCGATCCGGTGCGATCGTCGTCACGGCTCTGGGAAGGAATAAGAATGACATTCGGCGAGACGCGCGCGTGAAAGCGATCGCCATAACGAGACACCGACACGCGGCGCGATTCACAAGAAAGACCGTCACAAGTACCGTATGTGTCGTCGAACAACGAGGTCGCAGCCACGCTCATTCGATGTGTACTCTATTACGACAAAATGATTTTTCTCCCTTCTCAGCCGAATCGTTTTTGGGTTCCCCTCTCCTTCTCATCGACCCTCCGTCGTATACGTCGCCGTCGACTTACTCTGCTTGCGCTTTTTGAGCGCCGGTGACCGATGAGGAGAGGGAGAAGAAGGGCACCTTCTTTTCTTGTACACGCGAATTCCGCCGCCGACTGGATGCAAAATTCCCGCCGTTGTCGTGTTCGTCCTGATCGGAGGAGAAGGGAGGGAAGAACGTCGACGATTGTCGTCGTTCTTCGCAGATTCTAGATCCATCAAAAACTCGGAAAGCATCTCGTCGTCGTCGTCTCGATTGCCGTTGCAGTCATCGCTGTCATCGCTGCCGTCGCTGCCGTCGTCGTTGTCGTCATTGCGATTACTGCCACTATCCTGCTTCTGCTTCTGCTCGGTGGAAGCGCTATTCTCTTTGACGATGTGTTCGTAAAGGTCGAGAAAAGAGCGATAGAGATTCATCGATTTTTCCGTAGTACACGGAGATGTTTGAACGACGCCGCTCAATACGAACCTCAGCATGGGCTCCGCGTTTTTCATAAACTGAAGCATTTCGACATCTGGGTTTTTGGGTTCGTTCTGATCGAAACGAGGACCTCCTCCCGCGAACATCTTTGCAAACGTGTCGAAAGCGTCCATTTTTGTCCTCGGTGTGTGTGGTTCCTCCTTTCTTGTCTCCATACCACACCATCCTTACCCTTTAGGTAGTTTTCGATCTTCTTCTCTCTACTGAGATCGCTACGCGGTGGTCATGCGGTGGTCATGCGGTGGTCATGCGGTGGTCATGCGGTGGTCATGCGGCGTCTCGATTTGGAGCGTCGGTAGCGGCCGTCGTTTCTGTCGTCGTCGTTTCATCCGTCCGTTTTTCTTCGTCCATGCGCGCCAACATCTGCAACCGCGTGCTCATCAAGTCGGGGATGAGCTCCTCCGGCAGCTTCTTACATGCCCTGGAATCGGGCAACACCAGGTGCGCCGAAGTGACCAGGTGTATCTCGGCAGCGGGAGGGCCTTCCGAACGGAAGCGCACCGAGTACCTGGAAGGCGTGGTGATCGTAAAATCGTCGCGGTTCAGAATGGACGCGATGTCGATCACTTGGGGGGGACCCGGTTGTGGTTGCTGAAGAGCAGGCGCAGGAGGGGCGGAGGCGAGCGGAGGGTCGACGGTGGCGGAATGTTCACCAGCTGGTGGTGGTGCACCCGCACTCGTAGCAACAGATGACATTGGGGCGTCGCGAAGCAAGAAAGGATAAGAATAGCACGTTTCGGCGTACAGCGGCAGTGCCTGCGTGCGTTTGTGATAGATGGATAGACGACACGTTACGGCCTTATACGGTTTACCGCGACCCTGACGAAATTTTATTATGGCACCAGAGTAGGAGGGACATCGTCATCATATCATGGAGGCAGACGAGCTGCTCGCTTTCCTGTTAGACGACGGATTTGTCCGTTATTTCGAAGCTGTTCGAGATGGGGTTGCCCTCGTCGGCGACGGAAACAACGCGCACGTATTCGATCCTTCGAAACCTTTAGAAACGACGGCATCATACACCGACGCTGATCGCGGGACGGGTCCATCTCGGCGAATACAAAGAGTGGCGATAGCTCGACCGAAATATGAAGACACGGAGAATCGAAAAAGACGACTGATCGACGAAGTTCGTCAATTGGCGGTCAAAAACGCAGCCGCGGAAAAAAGACTGTTGTTGGTCGACGACAGAAATTCCGCAGCTCTCAAAACAGCGGAGAAGGAGCACGCCGACGTCAACCACCGCCTCTCGCAAAAAGTGATGGAGTTGTCCGGCCTGATGGCATACGAGACCATCGCCAACAGGGTCATCACGGAGGCTCACCGGGGAGAGAGCAGGGGGCGCGCGTCGGAGGCCCTTGAGAAAAGAAGGGAGCTGTTGACGAGGGAAGCCGCTTCCGGTCGCACCTCTATCGCACTTCGTTCGCCGCGTAAAAAGAGAAACGATGATACCGACCCTGCTATATTAACCGCAAGAGAAGCACAAGATCTCTTCGACCAAGCCTCTGCGGAAACGCGAGCCGAAAAAGCCGTATGGCCCGGCAGGTACCACTACGTCGTGTTAGAGCCTCCCACGACAAACGTCGTCCTGTCATCTGCTGCTGTTAAAAAGAAAAGAGAAGGAGGATGGGGTGCGCGCAAGCGATCTCCAGGTCGGCAAAAAATATAGAGCGTAATCAAAATGCGAAATATCGACGTGCACCGCGCCAACCGTAACCAAACATCATCGGTGCGTGATCACCACGGCGTATTACCAAACGTTATCCGTAAGTATGTGTTCCGATTCGTCGATCCCGAGTGCACGGTCTATGCGGTAGGATTGCGCAGGCGCGACGAATTCGGAAGTCACCTCATGATCCACGGCTTGCACCACTGCCGTGACGCTTTCTTGAGCGGGATATTGATGCCCCGCATGTTTACGCCATCCTCTTATCCAACCCAAAAAAGTGACGAAGGGAAAGTGACCTCGGTTTCTCGGTTACTCGGGCCGCCACCACGTCGCGGCGCTGCTAAAGATCCGCTTCGGCACGTGCATCCCGCGTTCAAGTCCACGCCATCTCTCTTGAGTTGTCAAGGCCCTTCCTTGCTGCCTTCGAACCCGCATTCTGGCGATACGGACGATTCGAGTCGTGCGAGCCATTCGAGCCATTCGAGAGGACGCATCGAAGACGATTTTCATCGCGTCTCGGGAAGCTCCGAAAACGATCTCGCGATATATGATACTCCGCGCGCGTACTTAGACTACGGCTACTCTTATACCAAGCCAATCTACGCCGGTGTAGGCTCCGACGGAACCGGCGGAACCTGCGGCACCAGTACCAGGTGCCTCACCACGTTCGCGTGCCCGGTGCAAGCTCGCACCGAAGCGAACGCCTGGAACGACTTTCTGTGTTCCAGGGAACAAGTCGTGAACAATAACGACGATGGAGGGCTTTTGACGGCTAGACGAGTCGCAACCTGCGTTCCCTTACGGCTCCCGGACGCCAGACACATCGCCAACAACATGAAACTGCCCGTGATAGTCGTGCTGAACAGCTTTTGTCAGCAGTCGATAGCCCTTCAGGACCGAGACGATGACGATGATGACGAGTCGGCGCGCGTCACGTTCGAAATTGCTTTTTTGCGGGAACAGAGAAATTTTACCGTGAAGGACAGTCGGTTTTTGTCACCGCCTCCTTTTTGACGAATCCTATCCTTGCTATGCCACCTTAGATTGATTGGTCAGCGAGGCGAGGATCTAAGCACGTACTAAAACGATGGACAACGAACGCGCGCTCGTCGAGTCCGTACCAAATTTATATTTGCGAACGATAGTACAATATGACGCAGAACAAGTATAAGTTCGTGAACCGGCAAAATTACGTGACCGTCGAAAACACGACGACGGGTTCGAAAATCTTTTACCCCAAACGCGGTTTGCTCGTACAAAAGATGAATGCCGACGTGTTCGCTTTCCGCATAGACACGACCACCGCGGTGTACGAATTCGAGGACGTCGAAGAGCCAGAAAAGTCCGGCATCGACGAGCTCATCGACGAGTTCTTGGAGTGGTTGCAGCAGATCTCGGAAACCGGAGCAGGAGCAGGAGGAACGCCGAACGGCGTCGCCCCTCAGACGGACGGTTTCGGAGATACGCGCGTCGCCATAAAGAGGACGCTCCTGGACGTCAAGAGCACGTTCGGCATATCCAACCTTCGAGACTTCGTCGAAGAAATTAACGGCGGAACAGTCACGAACAATTTCGGTCCAGAGTACGAGCTTGCCGTGAGCGATAAAGACGCGTACGTCAAACTCCGTACCATTCAGCGAGGAGAGTACATGTCTGGACACAGCGCGGAGGCTGGCATCGGCGTCCGGATAGGTTCGTCAAACTACAAGGAAGGGCAGCGCGCGCGGTGGGGGTACTTCGACGGTAAGAACGGATTTTTCTTTGAGTACGACATCGACGGCTTGTGGGTGAACGTCATGCGAAACGAATCGATCACGATGCGCAAGAACATGAACGAATTTAATACGGATCGACTCGACGGCGAAGGTCCGAGCGGCTTTGTATACGACCCCACGAAGGGAAACATCTACCAAATCAACTACACATGGTACGGATATGGCTCCATCAACTTCGTCCTCGTCAACAGCGACGACGAAGGGGGGTTTCAGCGCGCGAACGTCGTCCACACTTACACGCCGTTTTTCAGCACCTCGGTCGCAAACCCCAACCTCCCGATATGGGTCGATCTCGACAACGGCGATAACCAAGGCGACGAACAAAAGATCTACGTCGCCGGCCGTCAATACAGCCTTTACGGAGACCCGACCTTTCGCTACCTCCGCAGGATCACGAGCGTGTATCGTCTGGCGCACGGGATCAATCAAAACGACGGTTTCGTACCCATCCTCAGCATCAGAAGGAAGCCCGGTTACCTGGGCAACCCCATTCGCATATCCAGCTTCGATTGCGTCTCTGACGCGCGCATCCTGCTCCAACTGCGTGTCGGCGCGGATCTGACGGGAGAGAGCTTCGGAGACGTTCCCGACACCGTACAGAGCGAGACCGCGATCGAGGTCGACACGTCGGCGACGAGCTTATCGGGGGGGATCGTGATTTTCACCGAGATAAATGTGTCATCGGAGAGCGGACCGGGAAATAGCGGGTCCAGGGGAGGAGCGGTAGAAACTACCGAACTCACGTATGTTTTAGAGGAAGATACCGTCATTACCTTCTGCGCATACTCGTACGGTAGCAGCAGCGCCACCGTCGATTTCCTGATGCGCGTGTTCGAAGGCTGGTGATTGTTCGATTGGTTCACCATTCTTCCGTAAAGCGCAAGACCGCCGTTATACGACTGGTGTCCACCAGGTAAGAATCGACGGCGAGAGTAAAGACGTCTCCTCCTTCCAGGTGACAATCCAACTCCTTGGACTGCACGTGCGTGGCCGATCTCCCGGAGTTCGGCGAACAGGGGATTACGCCCGTGAACAACGTGATGCCTTCTTCGAAGGCGCCAGAAGATGCGTCCATCTCGAGAGCCGTCTCGTCCTGCTTCGTGTCTGGCACGTCGCCGAAGTCGGTGCCGTCCGACAGCGACGCGCCCGTGCGCACCTGGAACGCGCACTCGTTGCTGGACGTGACGTCCAGGCTGGACAGCTTGATCACGGCTCCGCTCGACCTCCAACCCTCCTTCCTCCTGACGCTGAGCAGGGGGACGAAACCGCCGGATCGGTTCACAGTGCGGTTGAGCACGTACGCGCTCGTGGTGCGCGAGTTGGAGGCACAGCTCCCGCCGACGATGCTGTACTGGCGCTCGCCGACGTATACGGTCCGCGATTCCGGCGAAGAACCACCCCCCTGCTTCAATACCACGGACACCGGAAGGTTCAGGTTGTTCGTGACCGCCATGCCCGACGACGACGTGTGGCGATGGACGGTCTGTATGACTTGGTTGCCTAGCGCGTCGTCGACGACGAGTCTGAACATCACGGCTCCGTACACGCTCGAAAAAGCAATCTTCCAGACGTAGCCTTTGGTCGGATCGAAGATATGACGGCTCGGTCCGTCTCCATCTAGCTTATCGATATTGAAGTCGGATCGAGCCGTGACACCCTCCCTGACACCGTCCTTGATGGCGCACGCGTGCAGCCCGGAATCGTCGAAAAAGAACGCGAATCCGTCGTCGTCGTCGAAGTAGCCCCAGGCGCACTCTTGGCCTTCGGAGAACGAGGAGTGGCCCAGGCGTATAGCGATCATGGCTTCCGCGCTGTTTCCGGCCACGTACTTGCCCCTCTTTTTCGTGCGTAGGGCGGCTTTATCGTCGGCGTCAGAAGAAACTGTCATCTCGAGTTCTGCGTTTCCCGCGTCTTTCGTGACCGAAGACGACGAGCCCTCGGTCACGACTTCGTCGCGGAGTTCGGACAGGCCGAACGGACTGTAAGCGTCCATGAAGCTGGAGCGCGATGTCGTCTGAAGATCGCCGTACGCATCGGTGCTGACGGTGTTGGTGAACGAAACGATGTTCCCAGCTACAGTCAGGTTTCCCAACACCGTCTGGTCGCTGGGCAGCAACGACATTATCGCTCCGTACCTATTGACTTTTCTGCACTGAACCTGCGCTCCTCAACTGAAGCGGAGGTAATCTCAGGCGCTCGCTCGATCAGCTTAGCTTTTTATCACCGGCTCATAATATATTTCACCATAAATAAACCTATCCGTCAGCATAACAATCGTTCCCGATGTCGTTAGGTAACATATACAGCGACGACGCCCGTCGAATGCGCCAGGGAAGCGACGCGTTTGGCGACAAGATAGTCACCATGCGGCGCACGCTCATCGACGTCAAGAGCACGCACGGTATTTCCCGATTACGAGATCTCATCCGCACCAAAGGGTCCGGCATCGTGTCTAACCCGAACACGGAAGCTTCGTACAGCATGAAAGTCAAGGACGCCGGAGACGAAGCGCGGCTCTTCACGGTTGAGCGCGGTAAGTACGTTTCGGGCAACAGCGGCGAGGTCAGCATGGCGGTGCGCATCAATCGGGAAGTCATGGGCGAAGGCCACCAGGCCAAGTGGGGCTACTTCGACGACTATAACGGTTTCTTTTTCAAGTTCGACAAGGACGGGCTGTCGATCGTGATCAAGAACGAGCTCTTCGGGGAGATCGTGGTACCGCAGAAAGAATTTAACGTCGATAAGATGGACGGCAAGGGTCCAAGTCGTCACAAATACGATCCGAAACAGGGCAACGTGTTCCAGATATACGGATCCGGGAGCTACTGCTCGATTCATTTCCGCGTTGTGATAATTGACAGCAACCTCAACCAGGTGATACAGACGCTGCACAACTACGCGCGCTGGGGCGCCTATTCCATCACCAACCCCAACCTCCCGATTGGAGCCGTTCTGTCCAAAGCTCCCGGTTCTGGAGATGACGACGAAGCGGAGATGCTCATTGGCGACAGGCAGTACAGCCTGGTGGGTCAGAGCATACGGTTCGATTCGCGGATATCAAACGCTTGCCGTCTCGAAGCGAGCTTGAATAAAGACACCGACCAATTCGTGCCGGTGCTCAGCGTCAGAAGGAAGCCCGAGTTCCTGGGCGATCCGGTGATCGCCAAGAGCATCGACATAATGTGCAACGGTCCTTGCGCGTTTCAGCTCAGGTTGCTCAACGAACTAGACGGTTCCGATCCTTCGTCCAAACTCGCGGACGTGAGCTTCGAAGGCATCCCGGACACCGTCCAAGACGAAACCATGCTGGAGCAGGACACTTCGGCGACTTCCGTAGAAGGAGGGATCGTTTTGTTTTCGGGCCTGGTGCACGACACGTATCGCGCGGGAACTTACGTCAGAGACTTCGAGTACTACACGCTCGAAAACGACCAGATCATGGTGATGTGCGTGCGCCCGCTCGCATCGAACAGCAGCGACGGAGAAGATGACGACGGAGACCTCAATTTATCCGTCATCTTGAGATTCTCGGAGGAGTGGTGATTGATGCTGGGGGACCAAAAAAAGAGGGGGTGACAAATGTAAACTCAACGTCAACTCAACTTGATCGATAGATTGCTGTCCTGCCCAAGAACATGGGCTATGCTAAAACGCTGTCCGTCATGAACTTGATCACCAACTGTTTGACGCCGCGCAGCATCGTGAGCCTGCACAAGCGTCGAATTTCGTCCGTCTTACTCAAGTCGTCGTAGTCTTCTTCACGAAAGGCGTCGATCGGGTGGTGTGCGGCGGAACAGAGGACCGCCTTAATGTCGGCGCCTGGCACGGAGTACACGAAGTAGAGAGCTCCCGTGCTTTTACACTGTTGTTCGTGACCGGCGATGCACACGGGATAAGCCGCCACCTTTTCGGCGTCTTGTCCCAACACCAGTGATTCCAACGCCGGAGGAGCATCCTTCCTCCCTGACACGTACTCGATGAAGTACGACCTGATGAACATCCGTTCAACTGTTTCTCCGGAGTCGTCGAGTATGTCAGAATGCCCGACGTTGTAAGTCCGTGCAAAGTTGTTGACGTCGAGTTGAACGAGCGCGTGCACGACGCGCTTCAGCTTGTTCAGGCGTGTGACGTAACGCGCGGACTGCTGCTCCTGCTCCACCTCCATGAAAACTTGTTGAGCCACCTGTTGAGCCGCTTGTTCAGCCGCTTGTTGAGCCACCTGTTGAGCGAAGTCCTGGTCGTCGGGGATGTTAGACGTGTTCATCATGAATTCCGGAGTCCCTTCTCCTCCTTGCGCAATCGGGAACTGAGCATCCGCATCATTTGTTGTCAATTCCATGGTCGGCAAGGTTTATTGGTGGGTAGCAGCAGAGCAGAGCAGAGCAGAGCAGAGGAGTGGAATGTGCCAAATCGCCGTGATTCGTTGTGTCGATTTTTTTCTCTTTGCTGAGATCGGGTCGGGAGATCCGAAGAACTTCCGAGATATAAAAAAACAGGGATCTCTTACACCCTTCCCTCTTTCCCGCACCTTATCGCCTTAGAGATAAATAAAGATGTCCTGGTTTTTCGGGAGAGCGCACAAATGGTTATGGTTTCCGTCATCTTCCACAAATGATTCCGCAGATAATTCCGCACATCCTTCTGCTCCTTTGGCTGGATGTACCGCCGCTTTGCATTCCAAGGGGGGCGAACAGTTACACCGAGGAGAAGAGAACATGGACGTCCGTACTTTACGAGCTCCATCTTCGGCGGAGTCGGAAAAGGTGGTTGGCAACCTCGGCACAACTAGTTCACTAGATCACGTGCCCCCCTTTTTCGGACAGGGGATTGTCAAGGAGGATTCACTGGCCGATCACGACGTCCGGATTCATATTAACGACAGTTATGAGGATGATAACGCCACAGAACAACAATTCCATTTACACAGACCCCATTTGGGCGTCGGTTTACCGCTGCCGATATCGTCGTTTGCGAAACAACAGGGTGGAGACGTCCGTGATCATCACCAGACCTCCAAAAAGGACGGAGAAGCTTCGGACGTGAGCATTCACGAACGCTTACGCGCGTCCAAGGAACGGGAGCGTCCAGCTATTGATGGTATAGATAGAGACAGCCCAACTAAGCGCCGTACGGGCGATATTCGCGTCGGTCGTCGGGGGGAGAAGAAGATCGATGCGGCTACGAACGTTTCATCGACGTATAATAGCACTGGAAGCAACGGCACTCCAGACGTCGTCAGCGCTCATCACGACGCCATACTCAGAAGGTGGAGGTCCCAGGCGTTTGTTTACATGCAGCTCCAACAGAACTCGAGCTACTTTTACAGATGGGTCTACAACTTTCTGAGCTATCCGGTCATACTTTTTACAGTGATATCTTCCGCTTCGATATTCAGTTCTCGGGACGACGGGCTGCGTTATTTCGCGGCCGCGCTCACCATCACGTCATCCGTTCTGACTACGTGTATCCGTCAAATTAGACCTGCGGAATTGTCACAGGAGCACGCGACGTGCTCGCATAGGTTCCGCATCATCCTGCACTCCCTGGATTCCTGCATGAAAACGCCTCCGCCGATGCGCAAGGACCTCAGCTACTTCATGGACAGGGTGCAGACCGAGATCGACAGGCTGATCACGTCGCAGGTTGACCCGCCGACTTTTGTAATTAAGCGGTTCGAAAGCAGCAATGGACCCGTAAACGCGTTGCTGTACGGAGAGGACGTGATCTCCATGGTGTTCAACAACATGAGGACCAACGACTTCGTCAACGACCTCCACCAGCAGTCGAAGCAGACGAAACGGAACAGCAAGAGCAAGAACACCGACCCCCCAACGACGACCAAGCAGAGTTGGAAAACGATCGAAAAGATGTTAGCCGACACCAGCGGCATGGACATCAAGGACAAGCACATGCTGCCCATATTGCACCGTGCACTCTCTGTGTCCAATAACAACGCTGGTGCGGATCCAAATAACGTGCTACGAGAGCTTGGCCACGAGCGCCCACCCTACAATTCCGAAGAAGAGATAACATACCGCGAAGATATCAATAACGCCCGCGCCAAATGATTCTTTTTTCCTTTCGCAACCTCAAGAAGAAGAAGGTCGCGGACATCGTATACATCGTGACATCGTGACATCGTGACATGCGATGCTCGACACTGAAACAGCTGGATCGCTTAGCGGCGGAGGCTTTGCACAACAGGCAAGCCGTCGTTCCTTGGCTCGACGCGTTGTGGGTGGAGTTGGACGACGCTAGGTGGCATATTATTCATGGCTTACTCAAAGCGGCTATAGCCGTCATGCTCGTCTGCCTGCTCTTGCGTGCGATCGCGTCTAGCGACGCCGGCCGACTATTATTAGTCGCTTGCTATCTGACCGCAATGTTCATAAGCGCAGACGCGGTGGTATTTTTGGCGTACGTCATCGCCTGGTCGGAGACGCGCATATGCTTGGCGTGTCTCGAAAAAACGACCGTCGTCAAAAGGCTGCGGAAACAGGACGCGCAAAACTCAGGCGGTGGCGACGAATACAAAGACGGTCGAGAACAAGAGAACGTCGAATCGTCCGAGCAAGACAAGCACAGATCCGCGTGGTTATCGAAACGCCTGCGTTCGTGCGCCAAAAAGGAATTTGCATTACGGCGCCTTACGATTCATACCGCGTGCTCACCCGCGAACAAACATCTCGAAAGATCCGCCACCCTCTTGGAATGTCATCGTTATGTCGAACACGTGCTGACCCTCCCCGCACGACGCACTTTCCTACACTACCTGTATCCTATTTTCGTAGCTCTCGTGCTCCTGCAGGGGTCACGTCGTCCGAGCAGTAGTCCGAGAAGTCCGACCAATCGTCCGGGTGCGGGTGGCATCACGAAAGGAGGAGATGGTGCGTTTCCTAGTGCAGGGAGCAGGAAGAAGTCGGATGACGATGCCATGTTGACAAGGGCGTGGCAGAATCACGCGCGCAGGTTGGCGACCGGAGCGTATCTGTCTCCGAAAGAAGCCAGACTCAAAGGTGGCGGAAAGAATCAAGTCCGTGAAACTTACGGTGGAAGTAATGAGATAGGCGAAGCAGTTATGAATATCCCAAATCGTCCTGCGACGGTACATGTTCCACAGTCGCACGGAAACCAAGACGGCGTCAAAGCCTTGTCGAAACCGCCCGATATGCACTTACCTCATTCGAGAGGAGACCGGGACGATCAGAAGATCACGTCGAATCCGCCAGATATGCACTTACCTCATTCGAGAGGAGACCGGGACGATCAGAAGATCACGTCGAATCCGCCAGACATGCACTTACCTCATTCGAGAGGAGACCGGGACGATCAGAAGATCACGTCGAATCCGCCAGACATGCACGTACCTCATCCCAGAGGAGATCAGGATGACGACGATCAGAAGATCACGTCGAATCCGCCAAACGTGCACGTACCTCATCCCAGACGAGATCAGGATGACGACGATCATAAGCTTACGGCTAATCCGCCAAACGTGCACGTACCTCATCCCAGAGGAGATCAGGATGACGACGATCATAAGCTTACGGCAAAGCCGCCAAACGTGCACGTGCCTCATCCCAGAGGAGACCAGGATGACGACGATGAAAAGCTTACGGCAAAGCCTCCAAACGTGCACGTGCCTCATCCCAGAGGAGACCAGGATGACGACGATCATAAGCTTACGGTAAAGCCGCCAAACGTGCACGTACCTCATCCCAGAGGAGATCAGGATGACGACGATCATAAGCTTACGGTAAAGCCGCCAAACGTGCACGTACCTCATCCCAGAGGAGATCAGGATGACGACGATGAAAAGCTTACGGCAAAGCCGCCAAACGTGCACGTGCCTCATCCCAGAGGAGATCAGGACGACGACGATGAAAAGCTTATGGCAAAGCCGCCAAACGTGCACGTGCCTCATCCTAGAGGAGATCAGGACGACGAAGATCATAAGCTTACGGCAAAGCCGCCAAACGTGCACGTGCCTCATCCCAGAGGAGATCAGGACGACGACGATCATAAGCTTACGGCAAAGCCACCAAACGTGCACGTGCCTCATCCCAGAGGAGACCAGGACGACGACGATGAAAAGCTTACGGCAAAGCCGCCAAACGTGCACGTGCCTCATCCCAGAGGAGACCAAGACCAAGATGAGAAGATCAGAACGAAACCTCCGAGAGTTCATATTCCTCATCCTCGTAAACAACAACCGCCACCTCCACCTCCACCTCCACCACCGCCTCATGTCAATCCACCACCATCACATCCACCTCCACCACCATCACATCCACCTCAACCACCACCACCACCTCCTCATGTATATCCGCCTCAACCACACTCTTTCAAATATGAGTGTCCGCCTGTTCAACCTTGCTGCTACATACCGTGTATACCGTGTATGCCTTGTTATCCACCTCCCGTTCCTCCTCCGAACAGCTTAGATGTGTTAGACGTTAAGCCCCACGAAGTAAATCGTCGATCACGACCCTCGTGTTCCGTCGACGTTCTAGAACCGGTTCCACGAGACGTTAGATCGGAGAAGCGAGCGAGCCAAGACGGAGAGAATGAAATCGACGTTTTGGAAGTACATCCGCGAGATGGACACGACAGATCGGAGAAGCGAGAGAGCCAAGACGGAGAGAAAGAAATCGACGTTCTGGAAGTACATCCGCGAGATGAACACGACAGATCGGAGAAGCGAGAGAGCCAAGACGGAGAGAAAGAAATCGACGTTCTGGAAGTACATCCGCGAGATGGACACGACAGATCGGAGAAGCGAGAGAGCCAAGACGGAGAGATAGAAATCGACGTTTTGGAAGTACATCCGCGAGATGGACACGACAGATCGGAGAAGCGAGCGAATCAAGACGTAGAAAAGAAAATCGATGTTTTGGAACTACGTCCACGAGACATAGACTCCCGCGCGTTCAAGATAGACATAGTGACGCCCCTTCCTAAAGGAGACAACAAAAGGAAGCGAACGCGGACCGTCGACTTGGTTACGCCTCGCCCTCGTAAGGACGGATCGTCTATCGACATTATCACGCCGAAGGGGAAATTCGAGACTGTGTCTATATCTAAGCCTACGGAGGAAACGATCGATATCCTCGACATAGAACCCCGTCCGTCGACTCCATCATCGCCTTCTTGGCGATCCTCCTCTTCATCGGGATCGTCTTCCGAACACGGATCAGATTCCGGAGATGTTCTCTTGAAAGAATCAGGACGCAATCCGAGCTGGGCGCTGATCGTCGTAGCCATCGCTTTGTCGTCCATCATATTCATCGGCATCGCCAGAGACACTGCCGAGGACGAAACGTTTGTGTCCGAGAATTTCGAGGATGAAGGTATTACAGAGGGAGCGACGGCGACTACGACAGAGCCCAGTATGACCGACCGGCTCACGATATCGTACGCTTACGGCAACTTGTTCTACCTGAAAATGATATTGGCCGCGTTCTTGTTGCTGCTCACTTATACAACTTAAAACCGTTATAAAACACGGCTTTCACCTGCGATCCGTCTTTTTTCCCCCTCTTGTTTTGGCTTTGACCGTCTGCGTATTGTGTCGGGCCAGCAGCAACAGCGTTCCTTTGTCGACGTCTGGATTGTTTGACGGGAGGGTTTGCCGACGACGAGGGCGCGCCGTCGGCCATTATATTCGAAGCATCCGCGAGGGCGACGTTTTCGCGCCTTTTTCGTCTTGAACATGACGGCGCCACAGACCGATCCTCGGTGACCACGTCTGCGCACTCGTGGTGTTCGTCCAAAAAGGAAGTGATGAATTTGTAGGCTTCCTCGAGCTCGCGCGCGTTCACGACGCCGGTTATGATGACAGGTCCGCTATGAAACGTGAGGATGGTCACGTCTCGCGCCACGGTAGGACCGCTTCGCACGTTGTATTTGAGGTTCAGGCCCGCATGAAAGTAAGGGTCATAGCAGGCGTCTAGGCCGTGTTTTTTGAACAGCACATCCTGGAGGCGGGGCAGGTGGTACCTGTGGCGCTGCACCACGAAGTTGGTGTTGACCAGCTGCACGTTAAAGCGCTTGAGTTTGAAGGGTGGGAGCGGCGGCGAAGAGGGGTCGGGAGCTTTGGACGAAGCGTGCGCGATGTCCAATAGGCCGCACACGACGTCGCACACCTCCAGGCACTCGGTCACGGTCTTGCATCCGGTGACGTGCAAAGACCCGTTACAAAACATTTTGATGGCCTTGTTGTTCCTGTCCTGGCGAGGTTCGCAGTACCTGACAATCACCGCGTTTTGGAACGTGCGCGCCGCTTTTAGTTCGACATCTTCTCGGTCCTTTCTGGAGCGCTTAGGTCCATTTACCGCGCTCTTTCCTGGCACGCCGTTCTCCGATTCAACGACGACGCCCTTCCCGTCGAACGTACCTATCTCGTGCCTGCCTTTCTTTCCGGGATGCGTGAAATCGAACCGCGGGATTCCCTTGGACGCCATAAATTCTTGAATCTTCTTTTGGTACAGCCGTTTGGCCGTCTTTTTCAGGTTGATGCGGTTATTGTTCAGGATGCACATGATGGTCATGGTGGCGATGTTCAGATCGCCCGTCGTGATGTGGCGAAGCGAAGACGAATGCACGCGGATCGCCTCCATCGCCTCCGATACGCGTCGATCATACCTCTCGGCGGCTACAAATACGTCCTCTCCTTCGGCGTTGTCCGCTTGTTCCTTATCCCAGTCGACGAAGGACTCGTCGCAGAGTTCGTCGAACAACTGGAGATCTTCCTCCGTTTCAGCGGTTTCAGCGGGAAACAGCGCAGCGGCATTCGTGTTCCGATCTTCGTCTTCGTCGGAAGAGGGAGGGGCTGGGTTCAGGTTCAGCATCTGGGGCGACCAGGGGAGCTGAGGAGGAGGAGGGGGTGGGCTCCCCTCCCAATCGTCCCAATCTTCTTTTCGCCACGTCGCGTCGGCATCCCAGCAACTCTGCTGCTCGTTTTGCATTTTATTTGTGTTTTCGGCCTCCTGACGTCGGGGTCTCATTCTTCTTTATACCCCGGGGCGAAACGCCAGGTCCTCGGGATCGACGATAAGGAGCCCGTCGCGTTTGAAGAATTTAAACCGTTTTATGAATCTGTCAACCTCGTGTTGATTCCGCAAGACATACCTCGAAGGATCGAGATAAAATTGTCGATCCTGTTGGAACACCTTCTCTCTATACGGCGTCACGAACCTGCTCTTGACGTCTAGTGCGGCCAACACTGGCCCTGCGCAGGACGTCACGAATTCCTGAAACGGAGTGTCGTCTACGATCGTCGTTTTAGTCACGGACAGGTATGTGTTCCTCATGCGGTACATGTTACTGACCAGACCGCGCAATCTTTCCCGGGTGCGATCGTCGCCGTCGACCATGGCGCGCAGAGCAAACATCATCAGGAACATGACGACCAGCGTGAAACTCCCCATCTGTAAGCGGATAGCTGGTTGAGGTTGAGGCCTTTCGCTTTTTTTGGCGGCGGCGGATGACGTCCCTCTCGTAGTCGGCGCTGCTTTTGCTTTCGTCGATGTTGCGACCTCTGTTGCAATATCTATTGCGGTTTCTTTCTCGGTCGAGGAAGGTGCCAGAGGCTTGGTCACGGGCACGTAAGGGACGCACTTGTGGTTGTTGTCGAGGATGCGCGCGACCAGCACGTCGTTCACGCGGAACTCTCCCATGCGTCCTACGAAGTCCAGGAAAGGGTAATACTCGGAGTAGGCCACCTTGTCTCGTGCGAATCCGAAGAAACCGGTGATGAGGTCGAGCAGGCGCTGCGCGTCTTGCACGAAATCGGTCGTGACGGCTTCGAGGTACAGGGGACGGAATACTGGGATATCGACGATCGTCGCGTCGCCATCAGAAGGCGGTGATAGAGGAACGGAAGCTGCCTTCTTCCGCCCTTGGCGCGCCAGAGCCTCGCGCGCCATCTGCGCGTAATAAGCGACGGCGGGTTCTCCTATAACGACGACGGTGTCGCGCTCGTTCGCGAATGCGGCCACCATAGAGAACGTCAGGTGCGCCGCCTTTTCGTCGGCGAGGCACGGAGCGTGCGGAACGACGCTGATGGGGTAGTGTTTGAGCAGCAGCACGAGGCGGGCGAACGATTTTTCTAGCCGCCAATAACTTAACATAGGATCCGTGAGCATTCGCATGTAGTCGATGAGCATGACGTGCGGATGGACGACATCGACTTCCGTTTCGACGTCCCGGTGAGCGATCCTTATCCCCATCTTGATGGACGGCAGCATCGCGTATACCCGCGCGGGCATATAGGACACGTCGCAGCACCTCCACCCGTCGACGCTCAGCGTGTACGTCTCGAAATGATGCGCCTCCATGGCGATGGCGTTCTTGAATCCTGCTCCGTGCACGAGCAGGCAGATCTGAACGACGTCTCTGACGGGCTCGGGCGTGTAGAACTCGGTGTCGGGCACCGAGTTCGGGTCTTTGTATATGGCGTCTTCTGCGTTTTTGACGGAAATGAGCTGGTTCAGCGCCACCCCCCCGTACATGATTCGCTTGTGTGCGACGATGTACTCGATGACCATGGACATGATGGTCCTCCGCATATGGATCAGCGTCTCTAGCGACGGCTTTTCCTTGTCGTCGTTCGTAAAATACGGAGAAGACATCTCTATCTTTCTCGCCTTTTCGTCGTGTATGCGCGCCTTGATGTCCCTTGACACGGACGCCAAGGTGTTCGCGTTCTCGATCCGGAACGGCAATATCACGTCGTGCCTCTGGGGATGTTCGTTCTCGGAATGCCCGGAATGTCCATGCCGCACATTATTATGCGGTTGATCTGTCGTTGCCGCGCTGAAATTCGACGTCACCGCTTCGGTCGATTTAGCGCTGGCTGCACCATTCTTGATTCGTTTCGTCGCGGATGTCTGCCTCTGCATGCGGAAGGGAGAGATAGGGAAGGGAGGGGGGAGCGATCCTTGATCCGACGATTGCCTACCTGCCTTTCTTTCTGTATACCGTGTTTTTTTATTCGAACCGGGTTTGGTGCGGTAATTGTGCAGTATGAGGAGCCGCTCGAGCGAGTCGAGCACTTGCAACCTTCGTCGCCTCAAATGAAAGACGCTTAAAGAAGGATTAGGGGTTGGCATCAGGCGTGAAACAAACAACAAGTAGCGATGGCCTCTGAAACAAGTCAACAGCAGGAGGAGCAGCAGCAGTTTGGAGCTGAAGGGTGCTCGCCCCCTGCCTCCATGTCGTCGCGCCCTGAACTCCTAACCCGAAGCCGAGCAGGAGGAGCTCCAACTGCTGCTGGCGCGAAGAAGAAAGAATTAGAATCGTCGAAGAAGCGCAACAATGACGAGGGCGAGGGCGATATCCAGGGCGGAGATCGTCGCGGCAATAAACGGGCCAAGAAGTCGGGTGGACGCGATGGAGGCGCCGTCATCGAAGGCAAAGAAGAGGGAGAAGGCGAGGGCGAGGGCGAGGGCGAGGGCCCGGTCATCAAGCGGTTCGAAAACGTCCAGTCTAGGCTGGCGGACGCGATGAACGCCATAAGGGACGCGTCCAAGGAGGTGGTCCTGGTCAACAAGGAGTACGCGAAGCTCCGAAAGGCGATGAAGAGGAAGGGCGACGCCCTCGAGGCACAGTCAGCGAAGACGGCATCGAAGAAAAAGGGGAAGGCTCCTGCTGTGACGAAAAAGGAGATGAAGAGACTCCGTAAGGAGGCTATCGCGCGCGGAGAAAAACCCGCGTCCAGAAACGGTTTTAATCAACCCTGTCCCGTCTCGGACGAGATGTGCGACTTCCTCGGCGTCGCCAAAGGGACGCGCGTGGCTCGCACGGACGTGGTAAGAAGCATCAGCGCGTACATCAAGCACAACGGGCTCAAGCACCCCGAGAAGAAGAACGTGGTCGTGCCCGACGCAAAGCTGGCGTCCATCATTCGCCTTCCCGCCGACAAGGAGAGCAACGTCACGTACTTCAGCCTGCAGAAGTACATCAAACACAACTTCCTGAAGAAGCAGGATGACGGTGCCTACGCTGCTGCAGACGGTAGCGAAGATAAGGCGGTAGCATCTTGACGGTATTTATTCTGTTTTCTTTCTAGTTGCCGAGAAATGTAAAATACATGCGCGACAGACACGCGGCGATGTAAATGTAAATATATATATAAACGAGCGTTACTGCGGGAACATACAATAATAATACAATGAGCGGTGATAACAACAAGCACAGGCGCCCCACAGGAACCTCGTATTATAGCGGGAGCGTGCCTTCGCGTTCTATGCCGTGCACGTCGTCCTCCATGCCAACGGGCGTCAAGGCATCTGCTGTTGACAATCCGCCAGAATACTCAGGCGGTTCACAGTGTCCCCGCATCAAAAACACGTTTGTGAGCTTGGATCCCATGGTCGTCGTCTATTCCGCGGATCATCACGCGCATCGTCTGGATCGTCCGGATCGTTCGGACCGCGAAAATAGGTCGGGAGGGGCGGACGAACACATCATATTGACCGTAGCGAGCAGGGTGGCCGACGAACTCGAGGACGACGAAGACGAAGACCCGCATGACGATAACGACGAAGGAGGTAGTCGATCGTCTGGTGGAGAAGGTGATGACGGCGGCTCTGATAAGCCTCAAAGGAACCGCGTCTTGCATTATCACGACTTGCCGATCGTCGACATGTGCTACATGCACGACAGCATCGACTTCGTGCACCAGGTGCGGTCGGAGGTGATATGCGACATGGCGCTCGAGCGCATCCACCACGCCCAGCAAGAGCTGGGCGGGAGCGTCGCGTTCAAGAGCAACTTCTGCTATTCCTTGCCCACGGTGGAGGAATGTAAGGGACAAAAAGGAGCGGCGCTCGACGCGCTCGTTAGGCCGCGATTGTTGGCGGCGATCAACCAGCTGCGCGCGTGCAGGAACCTGGCCAGGATGAGCAAGTCCGGCACCTGGATCACGTACAGGGGGCCGGGTCGCAGCGGCGCAACCGAGAGACGCCCGTGATTTCACTTTTTGGGGTTCTTGTTCAAGCGCAGCGACCACGCGGATTTCGCGCTGGATTCGGTCGCGTTCATCACGAGCATGATGTCGGGGACGTCCTTGGAGTAATACCTCATGTACTTCCTTTCTTTGCCGGTGGGGATCGTCTTTTCGTGGAACAGCTTGCCCTCGAACGTGATTTTTTTGGGCGGGAGCTTTTTGTCGTTTTTCTTTGCTCCTCCCGCTTGTGGATTTAATAGATTCGAATTTTGTATCCTCTCCTTCGCGGTTTCTTCCTCGCGTGGGTCATTCGTTGCACTATACCCCCCCTGCGTTCTTGACTTCCGGTTCATCGCGATCTCTTACTATAATATAACTGATTGAGAAAAAAGTACGATGGCTGTAATTACGACGGCGGCGGAGGAGGGACGATCACGTTATTACCTCCGTCGTTCTTCTTTTGGTTCCTGTCGGCGAGGCGCTTGGCCAGCCTCTCGCGCGCGCTGACGTTGCGCATCCGTTCGGGGTTCACATGGACGCGGCTCCCTTTTCCTCCTGCACCAGCAGCGCCGGAGGAGGAGGCACCGCCTCCTCCGAAATGCTTGGCCATCTCGCTCATCAGGTTGCCCAGCATGGGGTTGTCGAGCGCCGGAGAGCCGTCGGGGCCGTTGAGGTTGAGCAGGCCGAACACCTTTTTGGCCTCCTCGAAGATGTCGGCGGGCTGCATCTCGCCGCTGCGCAGCTTCTCTTGCACCTTGGTGTTCATCTTGCTCATGACGTTGCCCAGAAATCCGCTGTTGTCCATCAGGCTTTCTAAGCCGGGTATCGTCGACGTCCCAGGCGTCCCAGGCGTCCCCTGTCCCCCCTGCCGCTGGCCATCCTGCTGCTTGGTCAGGTTGGCCAGATCGGCCGCGTTCAGGTCCAGATCTTCCGTAAGCTCCTTAGCCAGCTGTCCTATCTTGCTGGTCCTGAGCAGCTCTTCGAGCTTGTCGGAACAGTCGCCTACGCCCTCATGCTCCGTCTGTGTTTGCGACCCGGGTACACTTCCGCCTTCGGCGACGCTTCGCATCCTCGCTGCGCGTGCTTCCTTTTCGCATCCGTCCAGAGCGTCCAAGAGGCGCAGGAGGTCGTCGTCCATGATCTCCATCTCGTCATCCTCCTCCGCGGCCATCTGCTGCCTTCCCTGTTGTTGGATGCGGCTCACCCTGCGCAGCACGCTGTGCAGGAGCCGCGTCAGCAGGTCGTCCTTACGCTCCGAGGACAAGGAAAGCGCGTGCTCCCGGTACACGTGGAGCACGATTCCCAGGATGTAGACGTAACTCATGGCGCTCCAGAACGCGCTAGGCGTCTTCGCGATCTCCTCCACGGTGATTCCTTTAGCGGGTCGCAGCGCCAGGAGCGCCTCGTTCGCCGGGTGCACGGTCTCCTCGAGCAGCACCTGCATCGGGACTCCGGTCGAAAAGTCGTCGATGTGCTCCAAGGTCTTGGACAGGTTGTCAATGATCTTGTAGTGCGGCTTCAGCTTGGCTTTGGCGTCGGGGTCGGACTCCTTTAGGAAGACGACGAAATCCGCGAAAAATTTGTTAAACGTGTGCACCACCGCGCCGATGCTCGCGCTTCCGTTATCTTTTTCGTTCCCGCTCGTAGCGAGTGACGAAGGCGAGTCGTGAGCTGTATCGACGGCCAAGATGCCGTTACTGATATCGCCGCTGCCGCTCATGTTACCCGTTCCGTTTACTTTTTTTTGATTCGTACATGGAAGACGTGGAAGATAGCCTTATAGTGAAGATACGACCGCATGTCCTTGAGTAAATCATACGGCGGCTTCTTGGCACTTCTGGTCCAGGATCATCAGCACCCGGAGGTGTTGCCAGACGGCGCCCTTGTCCTGCTCTGAGAGCGCCTTCCAGACGCGCTTGAGCATGTTGACCATGTTCATCTCGCCTACGCCGTCGTAGTTTTCCTTCAGGAAAAAGTCTTCGTCCTTGTTCGCGATCTGCGCTGAGTATTTGGAGGCGACATGCTGGTGGAACATTTGCTGCGGCTTCCTCTGGTCGAACGACATCGCGAACAAGATGGAGGGTTTCAGCGCGTCGATCTCTGGAATATCAGCGGAGATGCCGGTTTTAAGGTTCTGTAAGTCGTCCGCGAAATCGACGAGCTTGCGGTTGAAGATGATATGGACATCCGTCATATTTTAACAACGTCGACGAGCAGCGTAGCGCTTGGTCTTGGGCTGTTTGGCTGTATTTCTATAGATTCCAATCTGCGGCTACCCCTTATATCACGCAAAGCTCCTAAAAACGTTGCTGAGGACGAAAATCCGCGTCGCGTTCCATCTTCAGCCGCGCTAACGCGGCGTCGGTCTCGGACGAAACGTCCGCCTTCAGTGAAGACGCCGCGATAGGTTCTGGTAATCCCCCCCGCGTAGGACACGATCCGTCTATACAGCCCAGCGTAGCCGGCACGAATCGAGAGCCCGAGTTGTACCTCGCGTCATCCGTCTCTTTTCCGGCGCGCGATTCGTCTACCCACGAGTACGATTCCGCCAGAGCCGAGTTCATGTCCATGGCTTCGACGTCCGCGAGCGCTTGTTTCTCGCCGCAACAAGCTTGCAGGTACTCCATCACCTTTTCGTCCTTGAGAAGCGTCCTCTCCGTGGCTATGATCAGGCTGGGCACGCTCGTGACTAAGCGGGGCACCAGGTGACGGTGCGTGTCGACGCACACGTACGCCAACTTGCCCCTGATGTCGTTCTTCGTCACGAAGGCGGTCACGGCCTTGCAGTAGTCGCAGTAGTTGCTGTAGTAAAGCACGGGTTTCGACATTTGGGGATGAGGGCTTCGGTACCGACTGATCGGGAACCGAGAGGGTCGAATAGATAATTTTTTGGGGCTTAAAATGATTTCGCATAAATTAACACGATACGAGAGCGCACGCACTATCACGTAGGCGAACGGAACAGAACGGAACAAAAAACGCGCGTGTATTGTAAATTGAATCCTTCTATCCCCAGCCGGCCAGATGTCGACATCAGAGCTACACCCCCAAGGGGACGGAGAAAACGACGGTCAACAGCATCTCTTGCAATCGGGCGGCGACGGATCTAAAAACCAACGCCGCGGTACGTCATCGTCACGCTTCACCGACTTGACGCCCGCGAACGACGGTAAACACTTACGTTTTACCGTACAAGACGTTAGTCTAGCCGTAGTGAACGCGCTGCGCAGGAGTATAATCGCGCACGTACAGTCTGCGGCGTTTGACTTCGTGCAGCACCCTTCCTGCACGGGAGACGTATCAAAATGCGGCATTCGCATCCTCCGCAACACGTCGCCCATTTACAACGAGATGTTGGCCAAGAGGCTGGCGCTGGTGCCGGTGTGCGCGGACGAGAGCAAGCTGTACAAACTCGAAGCGGACCCGAGCGAGTACCGCTTCAGGATACACGTGACGAACGCGTCGCAGCAGGCTCTTGACGTCACGTCCGCCCACATCCAGGTCGTCGATAGGGAGGGCAAGGAGGTGAGCCCCGAGGAGCGCGAATCCCTGTTTCCGGCCTGTCCCGTCACGGGAGACCACGTCCTGCTGACGCAACTGAAGCCCAACCCCTTCGGCGACGTCGGCGAGCTGCACGTCGAGTGTATGGCGTCCGTCAAAACCGGAGAAGAGCACGCCCGATGGAGTCCCGTCAGCGCCTGCTACTTCACGAACAAGATCGACAAGGACGCCGCAGATGCCGCGTACCGGCTCGTCGCCGACAAGACGTCTCGCAAGAACTTCGACGCCCTCGAAGGTATGCGCTATTACCACAAGAACGAATACGGCGAAGCGAACGTGTTCGATTTTCGCATAGAGAGCGAATGCGGCTTGCGCGCGGCGTTCTTGGTGTTTCGCGGTTTTCGCGTGCTGACAGATCGCATTTCGAAGATCCGTCAAGCTATCGAGACGCGGGACGTCGATAAGGTGGACATCGATATAGCTCCCGTAGACTCTGTGCCGTTATCATCTACGGTATCGATAGAGAGCGGAAACGGACAAGGGAAGCACGATATCCAGCGCGAAAACGACGGAATCGTATACGACATCCGTCTCAACAAAGAAGACCACACGTGCGGAAACCTGATCCAGGCGCTCATCTACCAGTTCATCTTCCGCGATGACCATCGTCAAGACGCGTCACCGTCGTCGAGCAAGAGGCCCATCGACTACGTGGGCTACCACCAGCCGCACCCTTTGGAGCATTACATCATAATCCGCGTTAAGGTGGCTGACCCCAACATCAACATCGAGTCCTTCCTTATCGCCTCCCTCAAGAGGATAGAAGAGCTCCTGAAAGATCATACGGAGCAATGGATAGATGCCGCGGATATGAGAAATCCGAAACACGGATACAACATCGATAATTACTGAAAAAAAAAGAGGTGATTCAGATATTACTGGAGCCTCCTGCGTTTGGCGTCGAACTCGTCGTCGTCTCGATGTTGGCTTATTGGAGACTGTTGTTCCCGCTCAAAATCTCCACCCTCCTTGTCGGAGTCCTGACTTATCGCGCGAGATGGTGGCGGTGATGACCCACTGTCGTCGTGTCCTTCTTCCCTCTCCGAGTCGACGACTTGCCGCGCTTTTCTGACTTCTTCTCCGGCTTCCTCTCCAGATTCTGGCTTATTATCTTCTTCCATATCATCCGATTCTTCGATGATTATCGGTGAATTTCGCTGCTGCTCCACGTACTGTCTGCTTGTGGATGCCCGGTTCGGGTCAGCTGCTGCCCTAATCGCCGCCTTACGCTTTGCGTAACGCATGTCCCACTCTTTACGCACAGCGTCGTCCAAAATCGACCAGGCGGTGGCGATCTCGTTTGGATTGGCTGCGTCCCTCATGTTCTCCGGATCCGGTGCGTTTTCTTCCAACGCGGCAATCGCCATGCGCAGCAGACCTTGGCGGCCGTTTTTCTTGGCCTCGCACACAAGGCTTTCGATCAGACCATGGTCAATCGCTGGTACCGTATCGGTGCACGCCCGCGTCAACAAATGCAGAAACCTCTCGTAAAAGTGGATGAAATCAGCTTCAAACCTGATGGATACGCCTCCCAACCTCATGTTGATATCGCGTGAACGTTTGTTGCGTCTAGCGAATAGCGCGGACGCGTCGCTGAAACGTCTCATCTTGATCAGCGCGACGCGCCCGATGAGCTCGTACAGGGACTCATCGCATCCATCATCGGGAGGATCACGTGCGGCAAGAGCTCTCTGATCAGCGCCAGTGGGAGTGCCAGTGGGAGTACCGCCAGGTTTCCGTCTTGCTTTCGCATCATTCGACAACATCCTTTTTTCAAAGTACTCATCAACGGTAATGTACTTGGTGTCGTCGTTCGGAAGTCGGTCAAACGGGTACAGATCACCCGTATCATCAGGGTTGATGTCTCGGTGAGAGTATACTTGGCCGACGTTCTTTCCCATCCGGCGTCCCAGACTCCTGACCTCCTCTCGGATTTGCTTGAGTTCCGGATCGGCGTCGCTCTCTTCGTGTTCTTCTTCTCTATCTGAGGTCGTCGACGATTCTCTTCCTCCTGCATCTTCTGCATCTTCTCCTTCTCCTTCTCCTTCTCCTTCTCCTTCTTCCTCGCTCTCGCTCTCGCTCTCGCTCTCTTCTTCCGAACGTTGCATGAACGCATTAATCTGGGACACCACCCCGAGGAGCATTTCGGAGAGCGACAGCATGAACACGCGCAGCTCTTTCTTCCTCATCGTGAATATCTTTCTCTCTGGATATGTCCTCCTTTGCCGCACCAGTCTTCGTCAATTTTTTCCTACTACTGCGCACGCAGCCAGCATCCACCGAAAAAAAAGACGGTTGAGACAATCCGTATAAGGTTTCTTTCGCCGAACTCAGGCGTCTTCATCCGGAATTTCGAAGCTGCTCCCGATGATGGGCTTCTTCGTCGCCTCTTCCTTGAACCACTTCTTCACGTCCTCTTTCACCGCATCCCACGCCATGCGCGTCACCTCTTCCTCGCTCTTGTCCTTGGCGGCATCCAAATCCACCCTCGTTTCCGTGTACTTTCGACGGTCGTTCAAGGTGCATTTTACCTCGAAAGCGACCACCAGATATTTGGGATCCGTAGGGGGGTAGTTATCGAACCTCACGACCTTGACGGAGGTACAGTGCTTGATGTTGATTTTTTCCTTTTCCATATATGGCCTGACCTAACGCGCGGAAATAATTTACGGAGGAAGGGGGGAAGTAGCCTAACTGCCTGCTTTCTTTCTATCCACGTAGAAATTATTTATCGTCCGCGCACGCGCTACTGCAGCACGCGCGACGATGATCCCTTTCGATCTGCAGCATGCGGCTTAGCTCCTCGATCTTTTCGGTGTACTCGCGCCGCATGTCCTTAACGCTCTCCACCAGGAGCGCCACCAGGTTTCCGTAGCAAACGCTGTAAAGACCGGACCCCTCCTCGCGTTCCACCACCTCGGGCACGACGTCCAGCACCTCCTGCGCGATCAGGCCGATGTCGCGATCGTCTTTTAGGCGGCGACGTCGGTTGCCGTCTCCTCTGGGATCCGGTCCGAAGGCCGGATGGTCCCATCTGCGTCGGAAGTCGCATCCGCGGAGGCGCATGACCTTTTCGAGGGCGCCGGTGATCGGACGCACGCCCGTCTTTGTCCGCGCGTCTGACAGGCTGTTCCAGTTTCCTGCTGACGACAGATTGCCGGTGGCGTAGATGTCTCCCGCGACGTGCAGCGCGTAAGACGGGTCGCGTGTGCCGATGCCCACCGGGGCGTTCGCGAACAGGATTTTACCGCGCTCTATGCTCATGTATTTCACGGCCTTGAGCGTATCGGAACATTCGTACCTTATCTCGCGTACCTCGACGACTTCGCCGTTTGATTTACCCGCCACGAAAGCCAGGTGCGCATACCTGGTCAACGTCGGCGAGCTGAGGTCGATCCGGTAGCTGGCGTTCACGACGGGCTCCGGCACGGTCAGGCCCGCCACCCGAGCGTCCAGCTCCGTCCACAGCACGTCCTCCGCCTGAGCCTTGCCGAATATTTTCCATTCCGTCGGATGGCGTCCGGACGTGTTGTGCATGGTAACCGTGTACGCGTGCACGTGCTGAGGGTGCGGAAGACTGAGCACGTTCCAAGCCCCGGGATAACCTCCGGTCAGATTCTCGTCTCCCGAGTATGCGCCTCCGCCGGAGCTCGAGCCGAATTTGTCCTTGTTCGCGTCCGTCCTCCAAAAGGAGTGCACACTGGTGCGCACGATCAAGCCGTTTTCGCCTACGGCGACCCAAGTGCCCGTCGTCGTCAGATGATATACGCCGCGCAATTGACCGTCCTTGGTAGAGGACGGCGCGTCAGATTCGGACCACGTCATGCCGCCGTCCGAAGACCACATCACCTTGCCGGTGCCCGATATGGCCACCCACGTGAGCGAAACTCCTCCGTCGGAGCCGGATTCAGAACCGTCTTCAGGTTCGCCGTCTTCGGACCCTCCTCCTTCCTCGCCGGAGCGCACCTGTTTGGCCGACTCGTACACGCCCCACGTGTTGTAAACGGGCCCCGCCTCGGATGACACGTCTCGCCATTCGTACGCGGACGCGTCGTCGTCCTCCTTGCGCTGGATCACCGTACCGCCGTCGCCGACCAGCGTCAGAGTGCTTTGCGACACCGGACCGGAAGAGGAAGCGTCATCGTGGGCGTAAGATACGTCCGTTCGAACGATTCCGTGTAGCCTCTCGGTGGTCGGACGCTCGCTCGTCTCCTGCCAACCGAATCCGTCGTCAGAGGACGAGAGCACGATGCCCTTCTCCCCGACCGCGAACCACGCTCCGAGCTTGGCGTCGTACCGCGTAGCCCAAAGCCCGTCTGACGAAGGCGGGTTTAACGAGGAGGACGCCTCGGGATCTCTGACGGTGACCCACCTACGTCCATCATCCGCGGATCTCAGAATTTTGCCGCGATCTCCGACCGCTATCCACGTACCTCCATACGAATACACGTCGCGTATGTCCGCGTCGGATCCCAGCATCCTGCGCTCCCAGCGTTGGCCGTCATCGTCAGAGCGATACACGGTGCCTTCTACGCCCACTGCCACCCACGTTCCCGTGTCCAGGGAGGCGTGCACGCCGAGCAGATCGGCGGTGATGGCTTGTCCGTCAGCATCGTCGGGTATGACGTCCTCGTCACGCAACTGGACAGATCCAAACGGCTCCTTCTCGGCGGGATTGTACGCGTTCCAGTGCGCGTTGGCGTCCGAGGAAGACGACGACGCCCTCGCCGAGTAAGGGTAAGACGTCACGACGCGGTTCCCGTCATCGTCCAGCCCCTCGCGCAGCACCTCCCACTCCGCAGCACGCACGGGACGCAACTCCTCCTTGGCCATCGGCTGCTCCACCACCTCGTCTGCTTCGTCCGCTTCCCCCCGGCTCAAGCAGATGTCCCCTCCCAGCACGTGCGCCTCGTCGTGGCGCCTGACCGCGAATCCTCCCTGGCCGGGCTTGACCAGCCGCGGCTCGTACTGCACTCCTCCCGAAGGAGAGGGATAATCTTCCGCGAGTGTTCTGTACGGAATCGATCCCCCCTTCTCGCCGCCACCTTTCGAAACAGATCCTCCCAGTTCGATGATGGTGCCATCCCGATCTACCACGAAGTACCTGTTCGCGTACATCGCTCCGGACACCCTGACCTCAGCCGCCCTTCTCTTGTCGTCGGCGTCGGACGGATCTGCGCCTCTGTATGACCCATCTACGAAGGCGTACGCGACGCGCATGATCTCTTTTCCCGACGCCGCGAAAGCGAGCTCTGCTGAATTTTCGGTCGATCCCTCATCGGATACGACCGGCCCGGACGCCACGGCGTACATGCCGGTGTCGGGGTGGCGTTCGAAGGAAAACGACGGAAGAATATGATGGTATTCTTCGTCTTCTTCTTCGACGGCAGCGGCGTCTTGCATCAGGAGCTGACCCTGGTCCGTGAAGATGCCGGAGCCCCGTACGTGGAGCCGCCCCTGGGGGTTCTCCGTGCCGACGCCGACCCACCCCTGCGACGACACGTACAGAGCGTCGCGGAATTCTGGAAAGATGTGCCGTGCTACAAAACGCGCGTCCGCCTCTTCCTTAGTCAGCATGTCGGCGTGTACGCGGTGCGATAGCGTGTCGAAATTGCTCTTGGCCGCGAACTTGGCAGCAGCAGACGTCTTGGTATCGTAGTCAGCGTCTAGGCGGTCGCTCAGAGCCGCAAGAGCGGTCTTTTTCGCGAACTCCTCCTTCGCGTCGGAGCGGGTCACGTAGTCGTCGCGCACCTCGGCTTCGAATCCTGCGAACGCGGCAGCGCTCGCGAACCGCGCGTCGGCGTCCGCCCGGCTGTAGTTGGACGCGTGAGCATAGTTGCTGAGCGAGAGGGTGCGCGCGTCGAGCGCGTCGAGCGCGGAGCTCGCGGAGTTGCTGAATCCCTCATAGCCATTCCGCGGCGCGAACGCGTCGTCCGCGGCGTCTTTACTGTAAACGTTGTCCGATCGGGCGAATCGGGAATCCGCGTCTTCTTTACGGTATGTTGATGACGCGGTATCTGCCACCAAATTGCTGAGCCCCTCGAAATCGGAGCTCCCGACGAATAGGAGGTCTGCGTCGGAACGGGAGTAAAAATCGAAGCCGTGAACGAGGTTGCTGAGCGCGCGTTGATCTTCCTCGATATCGCGCACGTCGTCCTGAACCTTCGTGACCGCTGTATTTACGGATACAAACTTGTCGTCCAGGACTTCTTTGCGGTAATAACCGTCTTCGATGTCGCTCAACGCGCTGGCGACGGTGTTGCTGAACGTCGCGAACGACGTAGACGCCGCATAACGAATATCACTGGCCTCCCGGTCGAAGTAGGACTCCTCGATCATCGAAATCACGTTTGACAGCTCCGCCGATGTTGCGTCGTCTTTGGCGTACACCTTTTCGCTCAGCTCGTCCACGCGCTCCGAGGTCGCCAGTTTCGATAGGGCGTCGTCCGTCTCCGACTTGGTGTAATACCCGTCCCGGAGCTCGGCGCTCAGGGATGACAGCGTCGTAGCGGATGCGTACTTTTCGTCGCCGTCCTCTTTCCGGACGTAATCCTTGTGGACGGCGTTGCTAAGGGCCGAAAAGTGCGCCCTGCCGGCGAACCGCGCGTCGCTCACCTGCTTGTCGTAGTATGACGAGGACACGGCATTACTATAATCCGCGAACTTATCGAGCTTTGTAAATCGTCCGTCGCTCTCCGACCGGCTGAAGTAGTCGTCGGTCAGCTTATCATCCAGCGCGCCCAGGTCGGACGCGCGCGCGTACCGGTCCTCCGCGGCGTCGGAGGTCAGATATGCGTCGCCCAGCAGGTTCGACAGCTCGGTCAGTGAAGTGGCGGTCGCATAAGTATCCGCGGCTTCGTCGCGAAGCAGATATCGCTCGGCCACGTGGTTACTGAGAGCCGCGCGCTTTTCGCTCTCCTCGTCCAGCAGATCGTCCGTCTCGGGCCTCGTGTAGTAGTCGAAGTTGAACGAGTTACTGAGCTCTGTCAGACGGTCGTCGAAGGCGTTCGAGAGCGACGACATCTCGCTCTCACGCTGGGACGTTTGGTCCGCGAAACGTTCGTCCACGGCGCTCTTGTTGTAGTAATCGTCGGCGAAGAGGTTCGAGAAACCAAGGAGCGTTTCCGTGACTTTGGTATCGAATATTTCGTCGATGTAATATTTGCGGTAGTACTTGTCGTCGAGTTCTTGACGGAGAGCATCCGCGTTTGATTCCGCGACCTCAATTCCGCCCGCTTTAGCCAATTCAACGTACGCGTCGAAAGCGCCCGTCTTTAGAAATCGCGAATCGCTTTCGGACTTGGTGTAAAAGTCGTCCAGAGCATCCAGTCTGCCCACGGACGACGGTAGAACGTTGGACGCGTACTTCCTGTGCCGGTTGCCGGGTGGGTCGAACGCCATGACTACCACTATCGCCCGGCTCGACGACGAAGAGCGGGAGACGCCGACGCCGACGCGTTTGGTACTCCGCCAAACAAGACGCGTAAAATCCGCGGTGTTTTCGGTGGCTCCGGGATTTCCGTAATCGTAATCGACGGACTGCTCGTACCACTTGTCGACCGCCTTCAAAACGACGTCGGTGTCATCGAGATCGCCCGCTCCACCAGGACCGCCGAATATCATGACATTCTCGGTTCCGGCGACGTAGTCGCCCGAAGTGGCGGAACTCGGAAATGCCGCGATCTGTCGAGCTCTAGACGCCGCCAAAGACGACATGCTGACGTGGAATACGATGGGCGGGCTCTGATGAGATTGGCGCATTCCGTTTACGCGAATGCGCACGGTTTCCGTATCGACCGTCATCGTCTATAAATCGTTAGACGGAAGCAAACGCGCGTACACGGAATACGACCGGCGTCGAAGGGGTGGAAAGTTCCGTCTCCTCTTTTCTTTACTACCCCTGACAGGAAAAAAATGAGTCGTTGCCGTGTATATACACAGGTTATACACGACGGACGTGAACGTCGATTCGATTTCGATAACCGAAGGGAAAATAAGGAGATGACCCTCGTCCCCACTCAAATAATATACTTTCGTCATGGCTCAAGCAGAAGAGGAACAGCATCCCCTCTTGAGAGAAAACGAAATGAATGAGGAGGAGGAACAACTCGATTACTCCAACTCACCTATAGCCGACCTGCCAGCCACGTGCATGCCCCAAGAAGAAGGCGCCAACGAGCAGGGCGCCAACGAACAAGGCGCCAACGAACAAGGCGCCAACGAGCAGGGCGCCAACGAGCAGGGGGACCGAGGGGCAGACGAACACGAGGAGGGAGAGTTGCTTCCCCCGTCGCACGAGCCCCCAGAGCACCAGACTCCAGCAAGCCACGCGTCCTTGTCCACCCTGGACCCCCGCGAGCGCGTTCGGCCTGGTCCAGCCTCTGCCACGCGAAAAGGATTACCAGAACGTGAACGAGGTGTGTGGTGTGCGCGTGCTCCAGTCTTCTCCATCAAGAATATGACGTCGGTCTCTTATGGCTGGACTGGACGCAGCAGCAGCGAGACAGCGAGACGGCGAGTTTGTGTTCACACAACCGCACACCACACGTTTCGTCGACCGACCCGCCATCCTCATGTTCCTCCTATCGTGCAGTATTGACCACCGCATCTGGGACCGCATCTGGGACCGCATCCATGACCGCATCCAAGACCGCATCCAAGACCGCAGATACACCCCCTACAGATTGTGAGTATTGATTTCCTGCGGTGTACTGAATCTGTCTGGCGTGTGTATGCGAGTCGAGATATCAACAAGCGTTCCTTTCTTTTTCTCCGCAGTGATGCAAATTCTCGAAGCCGTTCAACGCGCTAGAAACAAGGTGCAGGAGAAGAAGGAGCGGCAGCAGAAGAAGCAGGAGCAGTTACGACAAGAAGAGCAGGAGAAGAGGGAGCGGGAGCAGCTGCGGCAGCAAAAGAAGCAGGAGCAGTTGCGACAAGAAGAGCAGGAGAAGAGGGAGCGGGAGCAGCTGCGGCAGCAGAAGAAGCAGGAGCAGTTGCGACAAGAAGAGCAGGAGAAGAGGGAGCGGGAGCAGCTGCGGCAGCAAAAGAAGCAGGAGCAGTTGCGACGAGAAGAGCAGGAGCAGTTGCGACGAGAAGAGCAGGAGAAGAGGGAGCGGGAACAGCTGCGGCAGCAAAAGAAGCAGGAGCAGTTGCGACGAGAAGAAGAGAAACGGGAGCGACGGCAGAAGAAGGTGAGAGATGAGCAGCGGGAGAGGGAGCGGCAGACGTATGTTAGAAAACGTCAGGCATCCCATGAAGAATCCCAGGCATCCAGGACGCACAAGAGAGCACGCCCATGTGTTTCAATTCAGCCTGAGCGGTCGCAGTCGCAGTCGCAGTCGCAGTCGCAGTCGCAGTCGCAGTCGCAGGCGCAGGCGCAGTCGCAGGCGCAGGCGCAGGCGCAGGCGCAGGCGCAGGCGCAGGCGCAGGCGCAGGCGCAGGCGCAGGCGCAGGCGCAGGCGCAGGCGCAG
>LKMJ01000198.1_pt1 | contig 39977 bp, 49 predicted proteins | sample 643391 | NCBI WGS metagenome assembly LKMJ01 (sample SAMN04112250, study PRJNA286221) | soda lake metagenome | biome: soda lake; feature: Kulunda Steppe; material: water; isolation source: sample PL-Br10 brine of Picturesque Lake | place: Russia: Kulunda steppe | collected 2010-07 | reverse complement strand
GCACATGGGGTGGACGCGTCAAAGGGGACCCAATCTCATTGCCTTGGCACACATGGGGTGGATGCGTCAAAGGGGACCCAATCTCATTGCCTTGGCACACATGGGGTGGATGCGTCAAAGGGGACCCAATCTCATTGCCTTGGCACACATGGGGTGGATGCGTCAAAGGTGAGCCAATCTCATTGCCTTGGCACACATGGGGTGGATGCGTCAAAGGGGAGCCAATCTCATTGCCTTGGCACACATGCCGCAATGAAGGCACAGTGGAGCAAGTATCTGGAGGAACCTCCCTGCATGCCAACTCCATGAGCTCTGCAATGCAGACTTTCCAAGAACCTGATTCGCAAGCACTATGAGGTCCACGTTTGTCCGCCAGCCACAGACCACTCACGTTCCATCAACACACCATGTAACCAAAATCCCATGAAATTCCCCTGCATCCTGGTAGCAGCTTGCGCCACCATGTAGCGTTCGCAAGTAATAAGAAGGGCGCGTCCACTGCAGAACACTCTCACAGGATAGGCCAGCACATGCACCAGTAGCACACACGCGCGTACCTCCTCTCGGAGCCCGCCAAGCTCTTGCTGCAAGTGCTCCAGGGTCACAGTCACCTCCGCCACCAGTTCCTTTTTGGTCTTCATATCATGATCCATCACGCCAAGCTGTGCAAACGAGGCAAAGGCAGGGTCAAGGTGGATGCTGGCCTCCAGAAATGATGATCAAAACACCTCTCCATACCAAGTGCTTGTGGTCATTCAACGTTCCAAAAGGCTATGCGTCCAATGAGCGTCGCTCAAAGCTCTGTTGCTGTGCAAGACGCAGGTGGGATGCAGGAGGAGGATCAGCCTGTTTGCACGGCATCTAATCCACATGGATCACCTCCAGCAACGTGACACGCACAAACAACACTCATGCATGCTATCCAGGATTCGGGGACCTTGCATTATGCAATGTGCGCCGGAACTTCTCATCACAAGAGGCCATTTCATAATTGATCTACCCCAGCCAGAACCCAGGTAGAAAATGACGCACCTGCTCCCTCAGATCTTCCACCTTCACAGATGTGTCAGAGTATTGCAGCTGCAGGGTGTCCCTCCTGCATGTGTGAAATACAGCAGTTGCATGAAGCGTGTCAGAGGCCCAAAGGAGGTCCTTCAAAAACTTGGGCATGTGCTAAGCATGCAGCTCATGCTAGGAGCCTGACCATGTTGGTTGTCACAGGGTCGCGTATCATGTCAAGTATGTGTGTAGGCCTAATTGTTGACCTGTCAAGAAACAACAATTTGGCTTGACATAGTTGTTGTGTTATCATCATTGTCTCATCACCATCATCATCACCATCATCATTTCCACCACCATCACCACCACCACCACCACCACCATCATCACCACCATCACCGTCATCAAGGGCTGCCCCATGAGCACAGCCTGTAATGGCCTGACCACTTTCATGCACAACTCAGGCATCCTTGGAAGCAAAGAACACTCAAGTGCCAGTGCAAAAATGCCATGTTGGAAGCTGAAACAGGCTTGAAGGAGCGGCGGGTAAGAATACCTCAGGATATCCCCCAAGAAACGACATACTGCAACACAGGTGGTTTGGGTAAGCAGTCAGCCAAGGCGGCCCTGCTTTGCAGCTCATGCGCGGCAACATTTTTAATTACAAGCAGCATCTCCCTGTCATACTTGGAAAACCCACAAGCCACCTAGACGCAAAGCCCGTCTCACATGCACAACCCCACAATATGAATTAGGACCAAGCTGGAAAGCACAAGCTCCGTCTTACCTGATCTGCAAAAGAGTGTCTTTATCTATCTTGCTGTCATCATTGCATACACTCCAAATGCTTGCATGCCATAGCCACAAGCAAAACACCCGCACGCATGCATTCATGCACACGCTCACAACTGTGGCTACACACATGACCGCCTTGGATGTCTGCTAAAAGCGTGGCCACCACAAGATGTGCCGCACATACGGTAGATCCTACAGCGCATGCACGCGCTCATGCACGCGCTCATGACCGTGGCTACACACATGACCACCACAGATATCTGCTAATAGCGTGGCCACCATGAGATGTGCCGCACATAAGGTAGATCCTGCAGGCTTGCGCCGCATGCAGCCTCAGGGTGCGTTTGTGTATCCATGTACACACTTCTTGGTCAAGGGAGTGATCTGCTCTGCTTCCAGCGTGGATGCCTTGGCGACCAGCGCATTCAACTCCTCCAATCGCGTCAGTGTGGCTTGTGCCTGGTCTTCCTCTGCTTTATGCTGGTTTATTTGCCCAGGTAAATCCTACAGACACACAGTTGATTGTGTGCAAAGCTTCGAAATAAGCTCTTCCAGGCTCTTCATTCTCCTGCATTTAGTTTTAGCAACCTGCAACACCCATGAATATGTTCGGCATGGTTGTGATTTGTCATGACCTAAATGAGCCCCTCACTTAAACAAATCCTGCATGCAAGCAGCAAGTCATGCGGGTCTTTAAACAGAAAGCATGCCAGGAATACTCCTGCAGGCAGGAAGAGAGAAGCATTGCCTGTCACTGTGTTCGTGCTCAAGTGAAACAAATCTGGAATGAAAGCACAGCATAACTCAGAGAGAACCACTGTCCGATTATGCTTTCAAGTCTTCAGCACTTAAAGAAAGAGCAGGTGCTTTTCATAAAGGCACACTGCCAGTGCACTCTAAGCAACTCACCCCCAGAGAATTGTCCAGGTTCGCAACAGCTTCTTGCCTCTCAGCATCATTTGAGAAGTTACGGAAGCACACTGCATGGATAGTGCATACATAGGCAGGCAAAAATCATTGCCTCTTTATGCAGGGGTTTGATTAAGAGGAGCAAAAGGCCAGTGCAGATTTACAACTTCCTAGCGCATAGCGAACATCTCACCTCCATCTGAATCAGTCATCCTTTGTCAGCCTCATTCTTAAGAGCAGGGGGATTTTGTGATGCATTACTGTGCAGCTTGCCTAATAGGTAGTCTGTTTCATGCATTACTGGTAAGGTTGGGCAGGGGTCTCGCCGAGACTCGCCGACAACGAGACTCGGCGAGTCTCGCCGAGTCTCTTTGGGGGATGGGGGGAACCCTCGTCACCGACGAGTGTCACCTATTTGACTGGTAAACGCCGTTATTGTGCAAAAATGTGCTTGAAAACCCTCAAATAACACCAAGCCATTTATAACATTTTAAGATAAATTTAAAATGAGAGACAAGGTGGTGTGGGACGATGAGGAGCGTGATGATGTGATGAACATGACTGACAGGGTAATGGGCTACCAATCCTTCCAGAGAGCTAGTAGCCCTGCTAATGTGCTTCAAACTTGTGAAAGAATGGAAAGAGAAAGGGAAGGAAAGCACTTGTTAGCAGCAGGCACTTCAGACCCCACCATTCAGTCTGTCAAATTCTTGCGCCTGTGGGCGTCCAAGCATGGCTTCTTCACCCTTGCCACAGTGCAGCTGCTATGTATGCTCCCACAGCTTGTGTCTGCGAGCGTAACTGGTCAGTTTGGGGCCAGATGTGCACCAAGCACTGCTCAAGGCTGGCTTTGGCACACGCACGGAAGCTGGTTTACATCTGCTGCAGTACAAGGACTTATCTGTGGGCGACCTGGAGTCCAGCCTGCAGCTCCAAACAAGATGAAAAAAGGCCGAAGATTGAGCAGCTAGGTTGATAAGGGTGGAATTAGAGGGGGGAGGAACAGGTGGGGAGAGGACGGAACAGCCTGTGACTCATCCCGGCCTCTGGAAGGCCCGATCCTGTTAAAATAATTCATTTTTAATTGTATCAAAGTACCATGATAATTTTCAGGTCGAAAGGATACGCCTGTAAAAAAAGCAGTTTTCTAACGATAATCTCCCATCTAGGCCCTACCCATCTACGAGTCTCAGCGAGTCTCGGCGAGTCTCTTTGGCAGACTGGACCACCCTATTTACCCATCCTTAATTACTGGACCTCGCTCAAGTGCGAGCTGCTAGTTCTTGAGTTAGCACAGTGTCTAGCGAACAGGCATGCTTATTCTGTGAACACTGAGTGTACCACCCTGTAGCAAAGTCTTCACAAAACGTGAGATTCAATACCTCATCAAATGATGAGCATGAGAATTACAGATTCAGCAACCCTCCTAGAGTCATTTAATCGATGTCCACGTTTATAAAAAGTACAGGCATGCTAAACAATCCACTTTTAACAGACTGGCACCTTTGGCCTCCATTGCTTACCTGGGCAAGCATCGTCTGTACATATCATAGAGCGGAACCTGTTCAGGTTCTTCTGGAGGTATTCATTCTGCTCTCTCTTGCGGCGCTTCTTGTCCAAGATCTGGCATTTGAAAGGAAGGCAAGCCAGTCAAATATAATATGAGCAAATGTTCAAGGACATGCATGACTTGGCATCTTGAAAGGAGCATGTGAGCATGGGTTAGCTAAGCAAGAAGACTGAAGGCAAAATCCTGGCACATTTTTAGCCCTATGTAATCGAGCAGTTGATTAATCTTCTAAAGTGCAAGTGCACCGATAATGGGCGCAGAAAACTGAATTTTGCAAATGAGCATGTTTAAGTGATTACGTATGAGATGCTGAACGGGTCATGCAAAAGAGATGGTGCCAGACAGGGACCTATTCCTATGTGCATCGATGATCAGTGCATCGAGTAGCCAATGACACGCACCTGGAAAAGAATAAAATAGCACCACCAAACAAGACAATGTGATCAAATGCTTTGCATAAGTCTGATACAGGGTTGGAAAATTAGCCTATTCAGGGTTGGAAAATTAGCCTATTTTGACAGTGTGCAGGTAATACAGTAAAATTCAAACTTAAATACACCCATCGGGGGCCTAAACCTGCCCAACGGTTGATGTTTGGCCTACCTTCTTGTTCTCTGACACAAGCCCATTTAATGACTCAGGGTCTATGCTCTCAGACATAGCCAGCTGGATCTGCAAGGAAGATGAAAAAGTGCCCCTATATATGAGTTAAGCTTGCGCTCTGGAAGAAGCACTCATAGCATCATTCTGACCTTCGTACACAATTTCTACAACGTTATGTCCACAAAGAGCATGCACATCTTTGGCAGCAGGGCACATCTTTAGCAGCAGGATTGAAGAAGCACAATGGTGCTCCTTCTATGGTTACAGCCATTTAATCTGCTCAGAGAAGCTGCCCAGACAAATTAGATTGTGCTGCATCATGAAGCCTCACAGGTGTGGAAGAATGTTTTTCAAACAAACATCACAATCGTAGAACAATTCGTGGCATCTGCTCAGGACTGCCTGCTTGGCTATGTTTGGACCAATTTACTGATTGTCAGTGTACATATATCTTCAAACAATTTGAATGAAAATTCAAAGTGCAGGTGGGCTAACCTTGTAACAAAAACACCTCAGGCACGCGCTTGAAGACTAGCTTAGCCACCAACTACTGAGCACACTCACCTGGCGGGTCCTGATTTGCTGTTGAAGCGGAGCAAGCTGCTGGGAAGCGCTGTTCAGCTGTTTGCGTATAGCATCAAGCTCCCCTTTGACACGGCTGTCTGCTGCCTGTCAAAAGAGCACACACATCCATCAAACCCCAAGAAATACAAGTAATGCAGGTTTTTGAGCAGGAGCATGCTGCTTTGAGGTGATGCCCGACCCATCATCCAGCATTAAAAATTGTTCAGGGTGTGCCCATGGTCCATCTTTGAGCAACTGCCCAGTTGTTCAGTGTGTGCCCAATTGTTCAGTGTATGCTCATGGTCCAACTTTGAGCAACTGCCCAGTTGTTCAGTGTGTGCCCAATTGTTCAGTGTATGCTCATGGTCCAACTTTGAGCAACTGCCCATCCATCACATATGATCTTGACGGGCAGGTTAAGAGCAGGGACAGGATCAGCACAATGGCTGCCAACAGAGAGGCCACTGCGTAGTTCTCCCATGCTCAGATTTTGGAAAGCAGCAACATGGGGAGCGCAAAAACAAAGAATGCCTTGAGGGACGAGCCCCCCTATTCCCCCAAGCCTCCCCTGGCAAATTCTTTTGTTGCATGCCCCGAGTTGCCTGCCAAAATCTGAGGAAGGGCTTAGCTGCAGGCACGCATGCCTGCCCACCAGTGACAGAGGTAAGGTCAATGCACTCACCCTGAGGCGCTGCATTCTCAAATTCTGCTACATTATGATATGCTTAAAGCCTCCTAAGTAGGACATTCAACGTTACGTCCTGCTCTGACGTTCCACGTTTATGTTCTGCTCCAATCAGGACGTTTGGAACCTCCACCAACTTTGCCAGGAGGGTGCCTCGTAAAACACAAGGCTGACATGCACAACCCTTTTCATGTGTGATAAATGACCCTTTCACTGTGCGATGCCCAAGGCCACAGCGTTTCCATGTACGATGCATGCCCCTATCAATGTGCAATGCTGGACCCTTTCCATGTACGATGCATGCCCCTATCAATGTGCAATGCTGGACCCTTTCCATGTATGATGCATGTCCCTTTCAATGCCCGATGCCCACAGCCTTGCGCGGTGATTTCTAAGCTAACAATGACAAGACCAACTGCTCACATTTGCCCCCTTGGGCCATCCAAGTGCTTGCACCAATAAGGCTGTCTGCTTGCACTTGCATAAGAGTAGAGAGCTTATGAGGTCCAGGCCCTCTGCCCTACAACTTTCCATGGCATACCTGTGCAGCTCTGAATTCCTCAGACAGCTCGTTAAGCCTGGTTTGCTGGGTGAAAAGCGCAGAATGGCATGCCTGCTTGAGTTCGCTGGGGGCAGGCAGGTGTTCTGCAAGTGGAAAGGGTAGACCCAGGCAGGGTAAGAGAGTTGAGCAGTGCACATCAAAAAGTCACAGATCAAGTGGTAGGTAGTGGGCTTCTGACCAGCCCATGCAAGCTGCCAGACAAACATACATGATGTGCCAGAAGACACCCTTTACAGAACTGATGCTTGAGGAGCACTTCAATCAGAACCCTTAAATGCTTCGCACACTGGCATACAATCCACTGCTCTCCACAAATGGGCGTAACCATTAATCTTGTGACAAAGAGCATATGCCTCTTTAGCATTGGAACAGAGGCTTGGAAAAAGAGACAGCGCAGCCTTCCCTAATTGCACATTTTGGCACGAAATCTGCAGCAGCATTTTGACAAGCAGGTGGCTCTTATGACTCGTGCAACCTCCACTGCATTAATCCTTGTCCCCACCCACCCACATGATTGCCTGCGAGCACAACCATGCACCCTCATCCTCACAGTGGATGCCCAAGCACGCACACATACACACACACTAGCCACCCAGAAATGGCAGTAGCTCCCTGCCACACCAAGGTGCGCGTGTTCATGCACACATAAGAACACCGCCTATTCACACACTAAGGCACACCTGCCCCCAGCAGATGCAGCAGCTCCCTGCGGCGCTTGGACAGCACACTGTTCAGCCTGGCCTCTTTTTCTGCGATTGCGCTGCGCTTCAGACGCAGAAGCGCCTGGGCCTCTGAGGAGTCTGTCACGCGATTCCTCTCCTGGATGCACACGCGAGCGTGTGTTTGTTACACCCTGACAAACTCCTTCCCTTTTCAGGAATACAGGAGTGACATCTGATAGTTCTCTGAACAAATGGGTGAACAATAATCAGCAAGCCGGTGCCTGTGATTGCTGTCTTTCTCCAGCAGGTACAGACAGGTGTGCAAGCTTGCCTCGCCTGTCCTTGCATTCCATTTTTTTACTTAAGTGAGGCTGTAACAAGGTCACATTCATGCTAGTGCATTCCTTGCAAGCAGACACATAAAAAGCAAAATAAACAGCATGCTGCATCATTTACAAGCAAAAACACGCAGCTAGCACATAACCCAGCACTGGCACGTGCCAGTTCTGGGCACATGCCAGTTCTGGAGCCCACTTGGCACAGCTAGTGGGTCCCAGTTGCTGCTTCAAAACTACAAAACTACCATGCTGTCTCCCTGCACTCCCAAACCACCCACCGCACGCAGATCGTTAATGCGGGCTGCAAGATCATCCTGCTCCCGCTTGAGGCTTTTCTCCCTCTCCTCAAGCCTGCCTGTGTTCTGCAGGCCAAGCATGGACCACACTGTTTTTCATAAGCAAGAGAAAACTAGAGGCCTCTTGCATTCTGACGGGATTGATGCGACTGTCTAAAATCCTTCCCAACCCTAGAAGAGCTCCTGAAATGACTCACAAGGAATCATGGCTGTGGGGTGTACCATTGGGTGTCTGCATACTAGATACTAGATGTCAGCTGGTTTATGCTGGACTGCCTACCCTCCTTTATCTGATCAACTAGTGGTGCAGCCGGACGTCCCCACCAAAAGACCCCCCAAATGTGGCCAATTCGCTTTGCTGCCCACACACTCGCCACACTTCCAAATCCAACCGTGCATAAAAAGTACATGTGTCATAAACAGTCTGGCTAAGTGAAAAATGTGAGGTGGGGGCGTGGCATTCATGCTGTTGACCATTCTAGCGCCATTTTGCCATTTTGCACCATTTTGGCAGGAAACTGGCATTTTCCCAAACATGCTCCAGTCCTGCCGCTTTCCGGGACTTAAGCAGTACTTGCATGGCAATTTGATGCTGCAAATTTAGATTTGGGGAAGGTGGTCGGGAAGATGCGTTCTGTGGGTGACTCTGTCGTGACCGGATGTGAGTGCTGACACAGGAATGCTACACCTATGGAACCCATGCATGTTTTCGAGCCAGACCAAGCTGGGGGTCGCAGCCAAGCATAAATAACAGAAAGTAAAGCATAAATAATTTAAAATGAAACCGATCGAGGATGAGGGTGGGAGGCGGTGGGCCAAAATGCTGGGTTACATCTGCCTCTCCTAAGCGCACAGCTCAGCGGCAGAGCTTCCCACGCCCCAATCCACTCAGTATATATGCAGCCCAATTTTACACGTCAAGGTCAGAGTTTGGGACTGTGTGCGGGAAATGGTATGCGCTGTTTGACCGTAACATTATGTTTTCCTGAGATTTCCTTCCACCCACCGCAAAACATTTTGAACACAAGGGCATCATTGGAACCAGAAAATTTCATGCACTCCAATGGTGTGCTCAGATCGGGAACCGTGGGGTTGCTACAAAGTTATGCCTTGAGGAACCTATTTGGCCACCTTTGCCTAAGGAGGGGGTGACTCAGTGGTGGGGACGACCAGCCGCAGATTGAGCTATTCAAAGTTTACACTTAAATGGTTAGTCTTTTATTTTAGGTAGTGTTAATCTCTAATTTTTCTAGTTACTGTAGCTGGTATGCATAGTGCTGGTATGAAAGCTAATCAAACTCCATTATTTGTTTGGAGAACTATTTGCTTTTACTGCTATTTCATTTATTTCAGCTGTACAAATATTAGCTGCTGCTGTAGTAATGTTCTTAGCAGATTGTAACTTAAATACTGCTTATTTTTGTGAATTTGGTGATGTAATATTATATCAACACCTACTCTGGTCCTTTGGTCTATTGCCAAACCAATTGCTTTATTGAATGGTCTATCTAACGCTGTACGCTGGAACTATGTAACTTTTTAAGTCCACCAGCAGGGAATTAATGTGATTAATTTCCATGGCCTATATTTTTACATTATATTTTTAGTAAGCCCGATAAGTCCCTCAGAGACTGCATGCGTTGCTTTTTTACAAAACTTTAAAGAATACTCGCCATTATGGTTGGCCATTGTCATCGTCTGATCCATCGTTGAATTATAACTTAAGATTTTCCTTTTTCTTATTGATGGCGATGGTAGTTTTCTTGTATATAAACGGGGTTATACTAGTTGCGAAATTGCTTCATACAGTAGCAATTAGCATGCCCTTGAAATCATTAGAAGTTTTTTAGGTGGTTCTGTAACAAAACGATCTGGTGTCAATGCATGTCTTCCTCTTGAAAGGGCAGTAAGTCATCCCTGCTTCAACAGCCTATTCGCTTTCTGCCCACATCTCGGCATCATGATTGAGAGCCCACCAACATGATTATGATGCACTTTCAAAGAGACTATTTGTGGCAAATTCTTGTATAAAATGTGCTGAAGGGAGCAAAACTGAGTGGTTAGGTTACGTATGCCTGAGGCCGCCGCGGGCTTCGCCCGCGGCTTGGAATTAGCTGGAAAGGCTCGCATGATTGTAGGTCACAAGAACAAGAGGGGTCTCTCAAAAGATTGCGCCCCCGTCAGTGCAGTATCGCCACATCATGTACACTTTACAAAAAGGTGAACGAAGGCAGACCGCCTTAGCAACGATGGCCCGGCAGCATGTATTGAGGAAGAGGATTTACCTGGTGCAAGCACCTAATAGACCCCCACTGGAGGGGCACTGCATATGCATCTACCCACCTGCGTTTGCTACAGAAGCTGTGCGCTGCACTTCAACAGCCACTGCTCCCACAAATGCGCGCACACATACCTGCTCATGAGTCCGCTTACGCAGCTGATCTCGAATGTCCTCTAGCTTTTTCTGTGCATCTTCCAGAGCCTGGTCATTGACCTGGATGTCTGCAATCTGCAGAACAGGGAAGCAGGGGGCCACAGGAATTGGAAATGGTGGTCCAGTGAGGTTTATGCTTGGCTCACGCCGTGTGCCCCCCAAGGAAATTGAGCCTGGCAGACCGTGAGTGACACATGAGGCAACACTGTTTGCTGAGCCTGCTGTAGAGACAATTCACTTGATCTTTAATTGCACGACAGAACGCCAAATGGCAGAACTTTTAGGGCGTGACAGCATGTAGAAAGCAAAGGGATATGGAAACAGTAAGGGGAGAAGACCACCTGCGCAAAGAGGTCGTCGATGGTGTTGTCGTTTTGCGTCACTTGGCCCTGCTTCACGCGCAGCTCTGCCTGCTTGCGAGTGATCTGGCTTGTCAGATCCTCCACTATTTGGGTGGTTTTCTCATCCTCCGTCCTGTTCAGGTATGGCGTGCATACTCAAACAATTTAGCCCAAATTTAAAAAACCCAATATCCTTATCTGATCACCATTTTCTCGTGCATTTCTCCTCCTTCCCCTTACAAGCAACAAAAAAAGTCACCCAAGCAAAGGCCATGTGAGCATTGGCAAATGGCAGCACGAGCGATCTCCGCGTGTGAGGAAGCTGCGCATGCCAAGAAATGATGCCCTGCAAGGGAAGCAAACCCTGCAAAATGGCGGTGTACTTGGAAAGTTGTCTGGTCTATATTTATGCCCCCCTTCCAGGCATCATGGACGGCTAAAAAGACAGGCGTATCAGCTTGAGTGGTGCATGCTTGGATGGAAAAGCCAGATGCTGGGCACATGGCATTGGGGAGAGTGCTGTATGAGTCACCTCAAATCCTGAAAGCATGAGTTTCGCGAGCACACCAAATGATTCGTTTGCTAAGGGTTGTGAGGCGCAACAGCAGCTTTCCAAATCTGCATTAGTCAAATCAAACCGCAAGTCAATGCTGCCTGCAAGTGACTGCAGACATGCACATGTGGGGGCTCAGATGTGGAGGTGAAATCCAGCGTGTGACAGGCTGCTTCCACACCCTGTAAAACATTTTCTTGGCAATGAAAATCCCTTCACCAATTAAATGGAAGGAAAATGGGCCACCCAGGGCCGAGACACCATTCAACTCTTCCACCAGGGCCCAGCACTGCATTCTGGCAAGCTAGCTGCGCTCAAAAGCCTACTGCACGGGCACCTTAGTAAGGCCTCCCAGTTATGTCACAGCTCCAGCAGAACCCCGTGAGGTTCCAGAGCCAAGGAAAGCCTCGACATTTCAGCTGGAGAGGTAATAAGGACGCCCCGGATCATCTCATCACCATGCAGCACCACACTCATTCCCACGCGCACATGCCCCCCCTGCTCCCCAACCTATGCCCCCAGCCCCACGTAAATTCCCATGCACACAGCATGGATAAGGCAGCTCGCACCTGTTGGACGCCTTCATGCCCCGCAGGTTCTCCGCCTTGTCTTGCACCAGAGCTTCAAGATCCCTCAGGAAGGCCTCCGCTGTGGGGGTGTCCAATATCCCAGCGCCCGCTGCGACAGTGCACATTCAGGCAGCGCGGCGCCCGACAGAGCCTCAGAGGCAGATTCATAATATGCACGCCGCCAGGCCCAGGCCTGGCATTAAGGCGGCCTAGGCAGCAAACCTAGGCCTGGACATTACCTGCAGCAGACACGCTATGCCGCCACGAGGAACACTCACGTGGCAGGCCACGACCTAGCAAGGCGGCGCTGTCGCGGATGAACCGGTCGCGCCCAGCCAGCTGCTGCTCGTGCGCGGCCCTCTCAGCTGCTAGCTGACCGTGCCGGGTCATGTCCTGGAGCACATGCACATCGTGCGAGATTACAGATGCTCACAGTACGAGTCATACCCCGAGTCAAATTTTTGCTGCACACGTGCATGTGGTGCTGCGGCAAACGCATGCTCCAGAGTGTTGCGGCATATGCTTGACAGTGGGTACGTCTGATAAAGCGCGATGAAGCACATAGGGCATGAAGAGACAGGCGCATACACAGTGTTTGGGAGGGCTGCAGACAGGTATAGGCACAGCGCCTTGAAGACGGCAAACACTCGTGGCCAGATAAACGACTTTTACTGGCTGAGCAACAGATGTAGGGGTCAAAAGAGCAGGCAAGACAATAGTATGGCAGAGCCTCTTCCAATAAGCATAGCTGGAACAAGGGAGCCCTTTCCCCATTATTGGATGGTAGCATGGGAGAGCGTGGGCCAATGACCGTCCAAGACAGGCCCATCTACAAGAATTGTTTTGCTGTGCAAAATATTGCTAGCTGGTACATTTTGCATTTGCCACACAAACAAGCAGGCAAGGCACAGAGCAGATAAAAAAGTGGATACCCATGACTGTATCATTAGCAGCTTACACAGTGCACCTCACGCGCAGGCAACAGCTTACTATAGACGTATAACATACATAACATACATATGCATACTGGGATGGGTGGAGGGGGTGTTCAGTGGACGAGTGATTGGTGCGCAGCGTGTTGTGCTCGTTCACCCACCGTTGCTTGCTGCTCATTCTCCCATTTGATCTTGATGCGCATCTCTTTGATTGCCCGCTGCAACATGTTTGCCTGCAATTCGAAGGAATTACAGAACAACACAATTGCACACAGGTTATGACCAAAGTCCCAACATGGGAGTGTGAAAGCCTTGCACTCAGGCTTTCAACAGTTATGCATGGTGTAAGGCTGACAAGCAAAGACACGTCATAGGGTACAAACACATAAACATGGGATCACCCTTCTGAGGGCATGGCCATTCTGCCAAAAAAGGTCTTGTTTATTGAAGTTGACTGTTTCAGCGGACTTGTGTCTCAGACACTCGAAGCCTGCTCTGGCAGTAAAGTGCAAGTGGCAATCCAATGCAACTGAGATAGGCGTTACGTGCGGCGCACAGTTTCATGCAATCACTCCTGCACTATCTAAGTGACGCGTCCTTTACAAGGCACTTGTGTTAAGTAATGCGCACACATACATTCTGTCTGTCAAGTAAAAGTTTAGAGAACAATTTTGACACTCATGTGCATGAGGGTGGAAGGTTGATGGTGCATTTTTTGAACAAGCATGAATGCATATCAGGTTGAAAGGTTGATGGGGCACGTATGACATCACAAACACTGCAAATAAGGGAAGGTTGATGGCGCGCTTGTGAATGAGCATGCAGCATGCATTGGGTTGACGTACCTCTTCCTCCGAGCCCTTCTCTATTGTCTCCATGTCATGCAGCACCTGCTGCAGGTCCTCCAGAGACTCCTCCACCAGTTGATGTTCATCGATACCCATCTCCTGAGGGCAGAGGCACAGGAGAGTCAGGCTGCAGGCCTAAGAGGGACATTCCATCCCCGAATCGCTTGCATCCTGCAAGTGCTGTATAGCCGGGTAATACTCCTGACCTAACAAGCATACAAGCACAGTATAAGCACTTGAACTGGCTTTGCACGCTGGCATGCATGCTGTTTAGTAGGCGGTGTTTAAATTCAGAATGCTGCTTCATTTGCGATAACCAGCAATTCCCGCCTCGATGGAAGCTATGGAAGATAACATGTCTGGAGAACCAGCATAAAAGTGTACGGCAGCAGCAATTTCAACACCTCACTGATGCCTAAATGCAAACCAAACAGATTGAGGACAAGGTTGGGTGCACATCACGGCAGCTATGTCTCTCTTTCAAGACAGCCAAGTGAACAATCGAGCACAAAAGCCCCATCAAGAACAAGAGCAACCAGCATCACTAAGAACCGGAACAACTCTGTTTCTAAGAGCAGCAACCTAGCAGGACACCCCAGCACCTTTGCAAAGCAGAAGCCTGGTGCGGAGGTCTGGTTTACGTAAGATTGGTCATACAACCACCCCACAGCACTTCACAGCAGCTTACCCAGAGCGCGCTCCCTTTGGCCACTGCCTGCTTGTGGAGCTCCTCCCTGCGCACGGCGCGAATCTGGCGCTCCTCTGCAAGCGCCCTCTGCTGTGCCAACCTCTCTTCCAGATCTTCCATCGCAGCATCCTTGTCCTGCCGCACAAGGTAGCATGCAAGCTCAAGTACTAATACAAAACGAGCACCAGCTGCTCTTGCAGCTCTGCTGGTGGACTGCATCACTCTGGATTTGCAGTACACACCGACGCGTGCAAGCACAGGTATTACGTCTCAGCTCTGCCTGCAGCTGCGCCAGCACTCTGCCCTCATCTGCAGCATGTACAGAAGACGGGAAAGCCCAAAGCAGGTCGTGAAACATACCAACCTTTTTCAACACTCTCAAAGAGCACCAACTATGCTCTTTAAGCACACTGCTTTTGCCAAGGACGCCAAAGAGCTGCTTTCTGGTTTATCAGGAAATTTGAGATGGAAGATCAGCCTCATGAGAAGACTCTCAACAAAATGCCGCAGTCACGCCTCTCCTGGATGTCTTTGACAGTAATGCAATGGATCGACAACAAATTATACGTCTCTGATGCATGATTCAAGTAAGGGACAAGAATAAAATCTTTCTTCACTGTGGCTCTTTCAAAACTTTAAAGCTATGGCAAGCACTGTCTGCCAGCCAACCTGTAAACGTCCTTGGTTCTTCACGCATCGCTCAACCCCAAAGTGCAGCAAACAGCCCCAGGACACACTTAACAGCTATGAGCTACAAGAGAAGCACAGAGAGGTGAGTTTAAGGCACTGTGCCAACTGCCAAATGCCCACCCTGATCTGCTGCTCAAGGTTGATAATCTTCTCTTCGCCATCCAAAATGTCCTCATCCGCGCGCTGAATCTCTGCCTGCAGCTTGTTGGCCGCGTCCCGATGGGTGCGCGTGTGGTCCAGGAGCAGCTTCTTCTCCTTGATCTGCAATGTGCGTGCACAGGCGCATGTTGCAGGCCCACCCGTGGCAGTTTCTACATCTGTTTGCAGGAGCCCGCCAAACAGGAACATGCTGAGCTCCCACACCATGTTCTGACAGGTCGCCATTGTCAGGGTCAACAAGCACCCGCACGCTTTTGCAGACCTTGAATTATAACAGCGCGCTGATGTGCAAGCACATGTCCCGCATGCGGGAGCATGCTTCCGACAATTGCTCGCAAGGGACTTGCATGCACATGCGCAAAAGAGTGCCCCTACCCCGCCCAAATGCCCCTGCTGGATCATCTCTTCTTGCAGGTAGGTGGGGAGCTCCGGTCCAGGCATCCCATGCGTACCTCATGTGACTTTTCGGTGCGCATCTTGCGCAGCGTCTCCAGGGCCTTGGTGTACTTTGTGGCAGAGAAGATGTCATCGAACTTGTCCTTCAGGACCTTGCCCTCCGCCAGGGGCCAGTTGGACTCCTCCTGGTGCACAAAGATGACGTTTTCCAGCACGGCCTGCGCAGAGGGGGGACAAAGGAGGCTAATCTATTACAAGCATGCAGCAGTACAAGAGGCACGCATCAAACAAGGTTATGAGCAACACTCCCTCCAGCTTAACAGCTGTATTGGACTTATCTTAGGACAGCCAGACAGATGGCCAGCCACGCAGAAACAAGAGGGCATTCGCTCGTGCACACACACGCACACACATTCACATACACACACCTTGCTCACGCCCATCAGGGAAGGCACCATTTTGTCAATGTCCACACATCGGTACGTCACGGCTTGCTTCTCCCCAGTTACGGGGTCTATTGTTTGCAGCACAGAGTCCAGGGTCTTGAACTGCCGTGTTGTTTTCTTCTCAGTCAGCTGCAGATGGGCGTGGGAGATGTAGGGATCAGTGGGAGACCTGGTGGCTTGAATTACACGTTTGGGCATGAAACTGCCCGACGAAGGCTAACAGCTAGCAAATGAGAGGGAGGCACTAGATGAAACATGTGCACTTGGGAGGGCAAAGTTTACAAAAAAAGTGTGAGGCGCCATTATGGAAGCGGAGAGTGGTTGCTGTGGCAGGAGCTGGGTGAGTTCATGGCAGAACATTGTTACAAACATTGCAGCAAGTTGGAGGAGTGCTAGGAGGCGTGGCTGCAAGCTCACACCTGGAAAGACCTGACCACAACCACAGGCTGCTTGGAGCTGGTCAGGAAGCGCAACTTGATTTGGGCTTTGATGTCCGTCTCATTTGCCATCTGGAGAGTGAAGCACGCATTAGTGCAAGCAGAGCATGGTGGGTGACAGATGAGCCAGCCTGAAGGGATTGCCTCTGAGCGGTCGGGCAAGGAAGTGATAAAAGTGGACAGACAAAAGGGGGGACTGGGTGTGGAGGAGTCAGGGCATGTGCCCTTAAAATCCTTAAAATCCTGCAGAAAAGCAGGAGCCCCCTTCAGTGCGCAGAATACAATGCCTGCACGGCAGCTCTAGTTATCTGATACATAACAATGCAAATGCAGGTTAGGTTGAGGGAACTATCATTGTAACTGAAACACACCCTCGGGTCATGGATGAAACTCTGTCCGCTGCGAGTGTTTGGAGGCAGCTCCCCGGTGCACGCTTGCTTCAGGCACTCGATAACGGTCTGCACAAAGAGGTAACAATTCTGAGCCACAAGAACGTACCAAGAATGCACTGAGCATGGGTGACAGCATTCAGGTGCAGGCGCTGCCCAGCATGATGCACCATGTGCAGCTGGGTCAAGGACGCTGCCCTCTCTCTCACCGTCTTGCCAGCTCCATTTGCTCCCACAATGAGCGTCAGCGGCCTGTAAAACTCTATGACGTTCAAGTTGTCCGGGCTGAAGCTACGGATGCCCTTGATGAGCAGCTGCGAAACGGGACAGGGGGCAATGCGCGTGCTGTGCTTTGCTCGCTTTGCATGTGCTGCTAAGGCACCTGATGCAAATACAGAGGACAAGAGAGTCTTACAATCCCACCTTGTCCACGGTGCACATAGTCCCTCAGGCTAGGCTCCGTGCTGCTGCGCGGAAGCCGAGTTATCTGGCTTTTGCGTGAAACACTTTTAGAACCGATCATTCCATGTTCTCAAAGTTTATGGTTGATATATTTAACGATCTATAAACTGACGATCCATATGTGTGTGCTGGTTCTTGTCGACAGCTGATCTAAAGCAGACTTGCTCTTCCTAAAGTACCCCAATTTGGGTTGAAATTTGCGAATAGAAGATACTCAGGCGTGCAACAACTTGGTCTCAAAGATCAGTTAAGATGGCGCCATGCCGGCATTCCATCATGGGTCTGAAATCCGACAGGTGTCACAACGGTAGATTCATTTCCTTTGCCTAGTGGACGTATTAACCGTCGTACATGCGAGCTTTAAGAACTCTGGCCATTACAAAGAAGTCCAATCGAAACTTCCTACAAAATGCCTTTCTATCTGCTTAATGCCTTTCTGCTTCACCTATGTACTAGAAGGATCAAGAGTTTCCCCTCCGTGCATCAGACTTGCCACATGCACGTGCCCCCGAAAGACTGAACCCGCACCATTGCAGCGGACTGTTGCAGAGTGCATGCAGAAAAGGGCACTAAGTGAGGTCAATGGTCGGGACTTGATGCGCGCACTGGCGCGCAGGCTGCAGGGAGGAGGTGACCTCTGTACCCGGGGAATCGCTGTAGCACGACAGCGAGCCTGCCGTGATAAAGGAGCTCGCGCCCGAGGATGACGACACAGACAGGGGGGTTGCAGGGGCTGGGGCGCTGCCCCCTAAATGCTTCGGCTGAGCTGGGCGCGCTTCGGCGGCAAGACCGGGCTGTGCCGGCATCTGCTTGGCAGGCTGGCTGCAGCTTGGCGGCTGCAGCACAGGCTGCGGCGAGGGCAGCTTCCGTGACTGGCCACTGTTCAAGGACAGAGTCTCGAGGGGCTGCCGGCCCTGCTGCTGCTGCTGCTGCTGCTGCTGGGCAGACCTCGGCGGCACAGGCCCTCCCGCGCGGTGTTGCTGCTGCCTGAGGAAGGCCTGCTGCTTCTGCTGCTGCGCACGCATGAGGGCCTCTTGCTGGTGCTGGTGCTGCTGCGGCGGCTGCCGCGGCTGCTGCTGCAGCTGCTGAGCTCGTGCGTGGGCCTGCTGTTGCAGCTGCTGTGGTGGCTGAGGCGCAGGCGGCTGCTCAGCTGGCGGCCTGGTCGCTTGCTGCTGCTGCTGCTGCTGCTGCTGCTGCACAGGCCCCTCGCTCTCAGGGGCCTGGCCCAGCATCACCCTCAGCTTTGCTTTGGCCTCCATGAGCTCCTTTGCATCATCTGCCTGCTTTGCCCGCAGCTGCGTGCACACACACGCACACAGTCATGCATGCATGACACCAGATAGCAATATGTGGCGATCGGTCAACATGTTGGCCAGAGCTGCCCTTGTTTGAGGACATGGTTGTAGAAAGGCTGCCGCCAGCCGGGCCACTTCTTGGGGTGCTGTGGGTGAGGCAGCGCCTAAGGGCTAAGTGAGCCATTCGCTTTTTGACCCTAGTGTTTCCTGTGTTATGATAAATTATTCTTCCTGTTTTATGGTATAAGCACAGGGCAGCTCGCTGGGCAAGACAGACTAGGAGCAAACTGCAAGATCAAAGAGGTGGGCTGCATCCACATCCTGGGTCTAGCTGCGCGTCCAACAAGATGAGGCAAGGTGAGGGTAGCAAACGCTCCAGGAGCACCACCACTTGCCAGGTCGGTCACAACCATAACAAATCTAACACGCGCCACGAACACCATGTTCCCTCACGACCTTGCAACTTTCCCCTAGACGCCACGCAACACCTCAAACAGCATTGCAGCATCCTGCAGGAGGTGCACACCTCCCTCGGGAACCTTTTGGTGTGCAATGGAAGCATGGCAGCATTTTACATGCATCTAGTGGCACCCCAAGATGCACCACACAAGGTGCAAGATTGCCCACTCACCTTGCTCCCTCCATCAGGCAGCATCGCACTCATGCTGGCTAGCGTGCGCTGCGAGGAATCCACACGGGCTTGCAGGTCTTGCACCTTCCTCCTCTGCGCGTTTATCTGCATGTGGTGCATTGCAGCAGTAAGGCTCGCGGGTGCTTGCTTGGGCTGCACTTCAGCACAGGAGCAGTTGAGGTGCACACTAACAGGCTAAGCATGTGCACACATGATAAAGAAGCCATTTCAACGCCAGCCCTGGGATAACGCACTAATCATCAGGCGTGCTGCATGATATGCTGTGGTTGTTTTCAAACACTGTATCTGCGGGTGTGCTTCATTTGCTCACACCCGGTGTCCTGCCAGCCCCATTATGTGTGCGTGTCAGGTCGTTTTTTGGCTGTACACACTTTCCTGTGACCAGACTCTGCTTTGCACCTGCACGTGCTTAGCCACAAAGCCTTCACTTTTGAACCAGGCACCTAGACCAGCATCAAGCACAGAGCCTGCCCCACACATACGAGTTTAATGTTACTTGTGATGTAAGCAAATGCCTCACAAACCTGCAGCTGCTGGCCAGACGTGGCAGTGGCCGCAGCGGCCGCGTTGGCCCGCATGGCAGCCCCAAACATGTCCTGGAGCTCAGAGGGTCCTGGAGGGCAAGGAAGTCCAACACAGCATGAGCTCGCATCAATCAAGGATGGGGTGGAGTGTCTGCAGCATGGTCTGCCGTGTGTCACGCAGACCACAAGTTTGCGTGTCACACAGACCACAATTTGTGTGTGTGTCTTCTGCGTGTCTCCGTGTCTGCTGCGTGGTCTCGCATCATAAGGTTCCAAGGAAGCTGTGCATGTTCCATACACGCTCGCGCACACACACGCACACACACGTGCAGCTTCTTACCGCCGCGGCTGCTGCTGCTTCCCGGCCTGCCCCTCCTGTCGCCATCTGCTCCGATCTTCATCCTGCTAATGTACTCGGCAGCGATGCTCCCTGGGTCTCCAGAGGGGGTGGGGTCCTTGGGCTTGCAGGAGAACAGCAGATCATGGTCGCTGATACCTGCGGACATGTTTTTGTGAGAAGGTCCGGGTCCTTGGGCTTGCAGGGGAGCAGCAGATGAAAGTTGCTGATACCTGCGGACATGCTATTTACGAGAAGTTGCGGGTCCATGGGCTTGCAGGAGAACAGCAAATGAAAGTTGCTGATACCTGAGACATGTCTAAATTTGAAGTGTGTGTATGCGCGCGCGCGCGTGTGTGTGTGCATATTTTTGGGCATACATGAGTGCACCTGCTCGTGCTTGCGTAGAGCCTGTGAGCATTCTGGCACGTGCTGGCCGCAGCCCAGCTCCAAATCCCAGGTGCGACCACATGAACTCTGCGGCAAGTCCAAAGTCAAAGTTTGAACCTGCACATCCTTGCAGTTGCCACACATGACGATGAGGCGCATGCGCACACGCGCACAATAGAAACACACACATGGATGCCTTGTTGCGGCCCACCTGCGTAGCCATCAATCCCTTCCAGGAACTCCAGGTGCGCCTGCAGCTCTGGCGATGCGACCCGTGCGTGCGCGTGCAGCCTGTGCAGCTCTTGCTGGGTGCTGCTGCGCTCCAAGCCCTCTGGCGTCACAGTGAACAGGTCGCGCAGCTGCTGCTGTGTGAAGTACCTGCGCGCAAGTTGGGTGCACGCACACACGCACGCGTTTCAAGTTATGCACCAAGGTCACCAAAAAGGAGCTTGTGTTTGAGGGGGTTGAACGGAAGAGCTACAAAGAAGCAGAAGCTGCTGAATGCATGTGCACAGTATCAGAGCAATGGCAATGTGTAGGTTGACAATTCAATATGGCCTTCACCAGCTGTCCCATGGGCAAAGAACCAGTGATAGGTCCTTCAACAGCATACAGCCAAATCTGCAAAGCTCAAGCACTTTCAGAGGGCATGCACAGGAGTCATACTGGGGCTGAATCCGACCGAGCCTACATAGAAGTCAGGGGGCGTGCATGAGAAGACAGATAGTTTGGGAATGGAACACCCAGGCTTTCCCAGGCCCCACCTCATTCATGCCAGCTCACCTGAATTGCACACCCTCTTCAGTCCCAGCACGACTCAAGCCACCCTTGAACACCTGAATACGAGCAAGGGAGGATGCAAGCAGGGACTCAAGCAACCCTTTATCCTTTGAATACAAGCAAGGGAGGATGCAAGTAAGGACCCAGGCCACCTTGGAATACTTCATGTAAGCAAGGAGCTGCCCGTGTGACAGGTTGACGAGCTGGATGGCTTCAATGAAATGGCAGGTACCTTGAGATCAACTCTTCTTTTGCATCCCGAACTTGTGCCCACCTGTCGTGAGTATATCTTCTCCTCAACAGTGCCACAGGTGATGAGGCGGTACACCACAACGTCTCTGGATTGCCCAATGCGGTAGGCACGGTCCACGGCCTGATTGTCAACTGCGGTGCAGCACGCCATATGGGAAAAACTCCTGATCAGCACGCCATATGGGAAAAACTCCTGATCAGCATCCAGCTTGAAGCCAGCACAGGACGAAATCAAGTCCTTGGAAACAAAAACAGAAATTAGGTGATGCTGTAAAGCTGGACAGGCAAATACATGTGGTTAGCCTTTACAATGGACTAAGCGTGCTAAAATTGTATCCGGTGACCAACAAAGACAAACACATGGCCTGTTCACATTCCATCCACGAAGGCTTCTGATCTCAGGCCCCCTTCAATCTTCCAATATTTAGGTGTTTGCTTATCACAATAGTTTACCTTTGTCTTTCCCAGAACCCCTGGTCCAGCCAAACCCACATGTAGCCAGTTGGAAAGGTCAATGGGTGCTAATTATCAAAAAGGAAGCAAGCTAGCTCAATGAAGCCTGTTTTTGTTCAAAGTGCCAGAAGTCCAGCGAGCTTTGAGGCCCAAAGCATTTGCACCTTATCAGGCACGTCTAAAAATAAGGGTTGAGAAGCAAATTTTCTTACAAGCACACAGGGGTCGCTGAGAGTGAGCAAAGTTAAGCCGGGTTTTCAGCCAGGTCTGATGCGCTTGCTCGGGGCAAGGCCCGCAGGAGAATTGCTGCTTTGTAAATAAACAAGGAATATGCTCAGCGAGCTGTAGGGCTTGCAAACCCACACAGCATGCACACCTGCAGGGTTCCAGGAGGGGTCGACGATGACGACGCGGTCGGCAGCCGTCAGGGTCAGGCCCAAGCCACCAACCTGCACAGTGCAGGCCAGGCAGCATCGAGCGCCCTCAAATTCCAAGGTTTCTTTGGGGGCACCCCAAACATGCAGGCAAGGGCGCAGAATTGGGCCACCAAACTGCACAACGCAGGCCAGGGAGCGCCTGCTTCTACCGAGGTTGGGGGGGCAAGCTCGAATGTGGCTTAGACCAAGTTATGGGGCATTTGCAGCTTTAAAGGTCAGGCTCTTGCAGCATATTATTGAGGGGGGGGGGCGCTTCAGAGATGCAGGCAAGGTACAAGCGGTGCATGCCTTTCAGGCAATGCTCAAGCTCTGAAGTCTCATGAAAGAGGAGCACGCAGGTAAGGTATGACCGCGTCGATCATATTGCTGTATCACAGCTGTTTACGGGCAGGGTACTAGGAATGTTGAAATGACCAGGATGCCAGAGATGTTGCAAGCGGCACAATTTTGCAGTGCGGGAGTAGAAGCCAGCTGACGAAGGCCTGATGCTCCGTGTTCAGCCTCCAGCAGACCACTAGGTAGTAAGTCTGCTTATTTGAATGCAGAAAGTACGTGCCTCTAGCCGCCTACACCCCCAACCGATATTGTATGCAATGACTGTGTGCCTTGAGGAGCAAAGAGACGCTATGCCTTGGCGCAGGCGCTCACTCCTTGCCTGTGACGTGAGGAGAAAGACGGGTATGGTGCTCCTAGGGTGCTGGAAGCGCCGGACTTGGGCTTGGCGGTCCTCTGCACTAACTGCGGCAAAGGGTTAAAGAACGAGTGTCGAAAATGAGCATAAGCACACGCACATGTCTCGTGAGCACCACTGCAGCCAAAAGCAAGGGGCCAGGGCCAGCAAGTGCCAACAAAATGAGCACACCGACACGCACACACACACGTCAGGTGAGCACAACTGCAGCCCAGGGTTAGGGAGTCAGGGTCATCAAGCGCCAATAACACAAGCGTACAAGCACACACGTGTGTGAGCACCATGTGTACATGAGCCCGGTTAGAGGAGGAGCCAGGGGCAGTGTAGGAGGGACGGTTGGACAATTCAATGCTTGTCGGACGGTCTTAAAACATGGCTGCAGGAATGCAGTACAGGATGCTGTGCTTGCATTGCACAGGTGCAGCTAGCTGCAGGATTCCAGGGCTGAGGGTGCTCTGCTCACAACAGCAGCATACTTGGAGGCAAGTCCTGCTCCTAGATCCCCCAGCAGCATCTTCACTTTTCCAGCAAAGACCTGAGCACCTCCCTTTCAGGAGGGGCATGTACAGGCTCAAGCTGCCACAAGTCTTTGCAGCCTCAAGTTTTATAGGTTCAATCCGCCCCAAATATTTGCAGCCATGCCACACAGGCCACTTGCCCAGTACAGCGTACCAATGCTGCCATCAATCCGGCAGTGCTCCATGCCCCGTGCCTTCACACCAGCCTGCAAGACAGAGCCACAATGGGGGTGGCGTGCGCGTGCATAAGATGCGAGTTTGTGTGTGTGCATGTGTATCTGTGTGTGTGTGTGTGCACCAGCCTGCGAGGCAGAGCCACAGTGGGGATGGCATGCGCGCGTGTTAGGTGTGTGTTTGTGTGCATGTGTGGGCATGCAAGGTCAAGGCCCGACACCCAAAGCCTGAAAGGACCCGGCCTGAGTTAAACTCCAGGTTTAAGCGCGGCTGCAGCTTGCACACATTAGCACGTTATGCTGGAGTTAAACTAGCCACATCGTGTGTCGGCTTCTATCACATGCTTCCTGCTGTTTCACACAGTGCACAGACCATCACACTTTTTCTCCTCTCCACTTGAAGTCAAGACCAGCGCTGCTCACGCAGCGGCCATCCGCCCACCCACCCACGGTGCCGCCGCGTATCAGATGGATAGCCCAACACAACTTTGCAGGGGGATGGCAAACCCTGATTCTGTGGCAGACCCTAATTCTGTGGTACACCCTGATTCTGTGTAAGCCTTGAATATGCGGGGATATGCACCTGCAGGATGTCCAGCATGACCCTGCTCTGACTGAAGACCAGCGTGCGGTGGCCCTTGCCCGCCAGTTCATCCAGCAGCACCAGCACAAACTGGCTCTTGCATGACGCCTCTGCCGCCTTGGACTCCATCTCAGCCAGCAGCTGCTTCTGCAGCCGCGCGAGCACGTCCAACACATGATGGGGTAGCCCGTGACACGCACGCCCCAGGGGGTACATCAGCTAGGGCGCGCAGTGCGCACGCAGCAGGAGGGGGGTGCTTTAGGCCAGAGGCACTGCAGGCAGTGCTGCTCTAAAGCAGGCACCTGACCAGAGGGAGAGCAAGGGGACGCAGGGGAGGGAAAACCTCTCATCACGCATGCATACCGGCAGGCTGGGTCACAACAAAGGCAGGCACCCAGGGGGAATCCCCGCAGCAGCTCCGCACACCTAGCCTAAGGCGCAAATGGGAGAAGAGCTCATGCAGCATCGGCATGTGCTCGACCCCTGCATGCAGTACACAACGCTTGAGGCCAGCTAACCTGCTGACCTGGTAGCTGCCGAAGCCCACCCACACCAACCAAGGCCTGCGCGCACCTCGATGCTGCCATCAAACTGGGACAGCAGCGCCTCTGGCAGCGTGCCAAGTCCCTGCGCTGCTGCGCCAGCTTTGGTGCGGCCCTTGTTGCCTCCAGCCCAGCGCCGAGCGCCGCCCACCCTCCGGCCCTTGCCTGTGTAACCCCCGCCCCCCTCGCTATCGTCCCCACTTGAACTGCTGCTGCCGCAGTCGTCCTCATCACTGTCATCGCTGCTGTCCTCGTCGCCCTGGCCCTTGCCTTGGGCCCACCTGATCAAGCAGCATCCGAGCAGCGAACGTGGGGCGCGTTCTTCTACGCACCGCGCCGGTGGGGCGTGCGCCCCGTACAGCATGCAAGCTGCGGGGGTGTCCACCGCATACAAGTGACATGCACCAAGCGCTTATCAGGCAAATGCTGCAAAAGCTGAGAAGTGACGAGATCTGACGCGGTCCTGCGCTTTGCACGCGCAACACTTTTGAGAGTGTGCTGTCCTTTACAGCGCACCCTACATGCTGCCAAACAGCAAGCACGCCCTTTCAAGCCCACTGAGACCGATGGGCAGGCACATGTGGCACTCAAATACCTGCGTGATCAGAGGAAATGATAGAAAGAGGGATTGCCAAAAAGGAGCACTGATCCATGCGGCACACATCTGGGCACTGCCCAGGCGTTCATCCACCACTGTTCCATACGCTGCATATATCTGTGCGTATGGCGCAGGTGTACGTTCACCACTGTTCCATATGGGGCACACATCTATGCATTGCCCAGGCATTTGTCCACTGTTCCATGTGCTGCACATATCTGTGCGTGTGGCGCAGGTGTACGTTCACCACTGTTCCATATGGGGCACACATCTGTGCGTGGGGCAGGCGCTTCTTCAGTCAATGCGGGATTCCAATCAAGTCAGGTTCTTAACAAGCACCCCTGACTATAGTGCAGGCTTCACAGCAGCAGGGCCGCTGTGCCACAGGCGCCTGTGCCTGGCGGCCCTTATTTTTCGCAAGCAGCGCTGATGCCTCCATCCGTTTTTGGCCCTTCATTCCCCCCCCCGGTGCACCTCGCAGTGCGCTGGCCCAGGGCCCAGACTTAGCTCGGTGTGTCATGGAAGCCCCGCTGCATGGCTCAAGCACACATAAGCGCTCTTGCACAGACCAGTGCATGCATGCCCTGCCGCATGGCTCAAGCACACACCAGAGCTGCCTGCTTTGCAGCTCTGCTCACTCACTGCCTGTTGCGCTACCCTACTCACCCACTGCCTGTTGTGCGGCTTTGCTCACCTGCTGCCTGCTGCACAGCCCTGCTCACCTGCTGCCTGTTGCGCGGCTTTGCTCACCTGCTGCCTGCTGCACAGCCCTGCTCACCTGCTACCTGCTGCGCAGCTTTGCTCACCTGCTGCCTGTTGCGCAGCCCTGCTCACCTGCTTCCCCCCATCAGCACAGACTCGGCGGCGCCCTCGCTGAGCAGCGCGGGGTGATCACATGTCTTCTTCAGCACAGTCAGCGCAGCCAGAGGCGAGTCAGTCTCGTTAAGGGCTCGACGCACCTGCGCGAGGCGCGCCCACAAGCCTAGATTTGCAGATAGCTCGGGCTGGCTGGGCAGGGTCGAGCCTGTTTAGAATTGCTGCTGCCTTCTTGTGACCTGAGCATGAGGGGCTGTGCTCTGACACAAAAACCCATCTTACCTTGAGCTTGGTAGGGCTGTGCTCTGACACAAAAACCCATCTTACCTTGAGCTTGGTGGGGCTGTGCTCTGACACAAAACCCATCTAACCCTGAGCATGGTGGGGCTGTGCTCTGACACAAAACCTATCTAACACTGAGCGTGGTGAGGCAGTGCTGTGACACAAAACCATCAAACCCTGAGCATGAGCGGTTGTGACACAAAATCCCATCTAACCCTGAGCATGAGGGGCTGTGCTTTGACACAAAACCTATCTAACCCTGAGCGTGGTGAGGCAGTGCTGTGACACAAAATCCCATCTAACCCTCAGCATGGTGGGGCTGTGTCCGGCACAACACCTTGCACAGTGTGGCTGCGCTTGGCAACCATGTTGTGCGCGGGAGCAACCGAACATCAGCCAGGCTATGCTGGTTGTGTGCAGGGTGCATGCTCTGAGGATGCCCGTGGCTTCTTTTTGGGCACTCACTGCCTCTGTATTGGCCGGCAGAGGCTGTAGCATGCCACTGGGGGGCTCAGGATGCCAGAGGGGATGGGGCCCAGCGGCTCAGCCCCAAACATCAGATCAGGCGCACGTTGGTTTGAAAGACCAGGCAGCACCCTGTGACAGTGTGACTTGCAAGGCAAGGCCATTGACTGCATTGCACACCCGTCACTAGCAAACACACACAACAGCCTCACTAACTTTGCGAGGCACCAGCAGCAAGCCAGGCCTATACACATGCCTACCACCATGTGGCATCGCTTCAGGGTGCCCCAAAGCTTGTCAAGTATAACAAGCTGTTTTGAATGAGGCTCTCGCTTAAGTGCAGTGAGGCGCCGCCAAACAAGACGCACCGCTTCAGAGTGGAGAAATGCCTGGTACACGGCACGCTGCAGGGGCTTCAGCCGCAGCCACACCACCAGGTCGTTCTTCCTGCTGAGTCCCTTAGGTACCGCCTGCTGCTGCACTCCTGCTGGCGCGCACAACACACGCGTGCATGCACAGCATTTTGACTCCATAGTTGGACACCCCCTTCTGCGGTGCTGGGTCTTGTTCACAACAACCTCTCTTGAAATGTTTACGACCACCTGGGCTTCAACAGATGTCCCTGTCGATGTGCCCAAAAACACCTTGAAGGCCATCCTGGTGAGTGGTTCCCTTGATGTAAGTTCTTTCAAAGTTGGCGCGTACAGCCCTTGCTTGCAAGCACACCTTCTGGCCCAGTTGATCATGTCTCAGGCATGCTGACTTGTGTCAAGAGACCTTTTTTGCCTTCATCTTTCAGCCAAAGGCAAGCGACACGTGCGCAAATCACTGGATCATGTGCAGCAAAGTAGAGTAACCTGCAGCGTAACTAAGCGCTGAGGACTCTGTGTGTGCACCAAGTCTGAGCGCGTGGTATGCTGTACAGCATCATGCGCAGGAGATGCATGCAAACCCTTTGCACTGACAAGTCCTTGCGCAGGTGGTTGCAAGGCAGTGTTAACAAGCCAGTGGATACACAGCGGCTCCAAGCACAGGTGCCCACAACACCTTGCTGGCGGCCTCGCCCAAATCTTTTGTGGCGCTGCAACACCACCACTTGCAAGCCTTACCTTCCTGCTCAGGGCTCGTGCCTGTGCTTGTAGGCTCCGGAGCCTGCCCCGCCTCAGCACCCTCACTGGCGCCCCTGAGCACATCCTTCTTCTCTCGCCGCAGAAAGAAAGGAGCGATCTTGCGGCGCAGCTCATGTGCTGCAGCAGCGCAAGGTAAGACAAGGGTTTGAGATATTTTGAAGAGGCATCCAACCTGGGTTACAGTGTTGCAAGCGCGGCAGCAGGGTTGGAGGGTTGAAAGGTGCTGGGGTGATGCAGAAGATGAAGTATGTCAGGAGGAGGGACGGATCATCCTTTGTACGTAAGCATTGCAACTTGCAAGCCTGCCACCACAGCTGCGACCTCTGGTCCACTTAACCTTCTCACCCTGGCCTGATGTGCTGAAGGAGCCACGTTCAGTAGCCTGCCAGCTGCAGTTGCAGACTCAATATGAAGATGCGCCGCAGTTTGGCGCATTGCTACAGCACCCTGGCCACAGCGCGGACTCCTCGAACACAAGCAGCTCTTCCTCTAGCCTCCGGTAAGCGGCTAGCCACATCACACTGCTATCCCTGCATAGCTCCAGGATAGCCACAGCTTTGGCGGCGCACAGGTGCGCACAGCCAATTGACTCACCAATCGCTGCCCCCACTTCCCGCTCCCTGGCCGTGGCATTCCTGTCCTGACCATCAGTGATGGGCTTGCCATACATCCTGCAGGCGATGCGGCGCTTTGCCAACCTCGGCAGCTGCACATCATGCTGGATGTTGAGATACTAAATGGCCAGGGCAAGATCCAAGCATGCCAGCCTAAAACCATCAAGGCCCACGCAGTAGGTCACAGCGCACATGCGTACTTGCACACTCTTGCAAACATGTTTGATGGGGGGTGCACAGTGAGCAACTCATGCCTCAATGCCCAGTGACTTCTAAGGTACCGGACTGCCCAGGCCTGGATGTGAGCCAGCAAGGAGAAGCGCGGGTGGCAGTAGGTCTCACAAACCTGGCAAAGGTGCGCGCGCTGCCTAGCAAACCTTCGCAGCAGAAGTCCATCAGGTTGCGCAGCTCGGCAAGGTTGTTCTGCAGGGGTTGGGCAACGTGCATGTTCTGTGCTGTCAACATTGCCAGGAGCCAGGAGTTGCCTCTGGGAGAAACATAAGGACCCCACTGCCCACTCACCTCCTCACACCTGACAAATCCAATGGTACTGCCCTGCAAGACAAGTTTACACTTATGCACGGGCAAATGCAAGCAAATGCAACCATACCAACATATAAGGTGAAGACGCAGGCTAGCCACACACAATTTTGACACTTTCTCATGCGCACCTGGATGGGTGTGCCAGAGATGATGACCTTAATGTGGCATGGTATCTTCAAAAGTTGCTGGACCAGCTTCATTTTGGGGTTCTTGACCTGTGCAGGCCAAAAGTTGAGAGCTTTTGACGGGGGGCACGATAATCATGAAGAAGCAGACATTCAAAATGTTCACCAATAATGTGCAGGTGTCTTAGACAACTTGACTTCACCGCTTATGCCTCTTAGCTCCATCCCAAAATCGCCAGCAACTGCACACTTTGCTCTTGCTCAGGCAATGTGGAAGACCTGGCGCTGAAGGGCACTGCAGCCCATCAGAGTCTGGCATGCGACACGCTGTTTGTCTAGTGGGCGTCCACACCCTGCACCCTTCAATTGTGGATCCTCAAAACATGCCGGACCACAGCACCCGCCGCTTCCAGCCCTTTGTACAGGTCTTCCATCACGCCCCACGTCCCTTTGGCACACACACCTCATACCCCTCATCCAAGACCACCGCAACTAGCACCCCTTGTCTGAACTCCCTAGTCACTGGCAGGCACACCTTGAACCCATCATCCAAGATCACAACAACATGCGCCTCTTGCCCTCAATTTCCCCAAACAACGCACTGGCACACGCACGCATACACACCTTGTGCCCCTCATCCAAGATCACCATGTCCCACTTAAAATCGCCAGGCTCCTCCACCCCGCCAGCAGCGCGGAAAAGGGAGCTTGTGGGCGTAGCTGGCTTCGCCAGCATGTCAGCATTGTGGAGGCACATGCCGTACGTGGTGAGCAGCACGCCCCCCGCTTTGCCTGCGAGCACATGCCGCTCAAATTGAGCTACGCATCCCCTGCTGTGTATGCATATCTCCTGCAGATGCAGCTGTGAGGGAGGGAGGAGCTGTAAAGTTGTGAGATGGCCAGCGCAAGAGGTATGCGTGCCTTTGTAATAACCGATAAGGTGGACCATAAAGACCAGCATATATGAAAGAGGGTCCACATTTCTGTGAGGTTTCTGCCTTGCAACCGGCTCAAGCTGTTTACCACCCAGTATCAAACATTATTCACAGCACCTGAGAAGGACGGTCAAAGGGGCCCAGCCCAAGATGGACACACGCACACAGGCCATACTCAAATCTACAAGCTCCCCCTCAAGCATGTAACCCCTTTTCCTGTGCTGTGCAGATCAAGCAAACAAGGCTGGCATGCAGACACAAGCCTTGAAGCAGGCCCAACCCCTTCCAGCAGGCAGCCTGCCAATGCAGCATGAACACGACACAGTCAACCCAGCACCTGTGGTTGACCTGCCATTGCAGCACGAACATGACATGGCCAACACTGCACCTGTGGCTGCGTTAAGGCTGGCAGCCCGCTCGGAAGTGGAGTCGCCATAAAAAGCATGAACGCAGCGGCCCATGCCGCACACCTCCAGCTCCTTGTGCCAATGCATGAGGAGGGTCTGCAAGGAGGCCATGCAGGCACAGAAGATAAACGTTTGAGTGACAGATGCGATAAATATAGACCGAGCACGCGGACAAAGAGGGCCTCAGGGGGAAAGCCTTTGGGGGAAGGCCACAAAATGCCAAAATGCCAAAATGCGGTGGCGAAGGCATTGACATAAACGCGCCTCAACCCTCCCTTAGCTCTGGGAGAAGGCCTTGACTCAGCAATGCCTTGCGCACCATGATCCCATTGATACAATAGCGCAAGGCGCTGAGCAGCAAGAGCAGCAATCCCAACTTATCAGCGGCTCAACATGTTGATGTGCAAGCAGCGCACCTTTGGGGCAATCACTAGAGCGCGCTTGCCGACACGGCTGCTTAACAGGCCCGCCAGAAATGCCGCGCACTGCATGGCTGCGGACACATGGGGCGGGCAGGCAGAGCATGTGGGGGCTGCAGGTTGCGTTTGAAAGACACATTCAAGAGGGCTTTCACTTGGTAGTTGGAGGACAACATTAAGGTGGTCAGCTAGAAAATTGTTCAAGGCCTACGGCTAGGATTCCTAGTTGAAAAGGGCATGGCTTATGCAATTGCAGACCGTCTGAGGAGCATTAAGCGCAGGCAGGTACCAAGGGCTTAGCAGAGGGATCACTTTGTGTTGGCCTTTTGGGTACAAAAAAGGCAGCGTTTGCTTGCAGATTGCAATGATTCCAGGAGCCAATGCACTCATTTGCTTGGGGCACCCGCACCGCAAAATCAGTCCTGAATGAAAGTTTTGCTTATGGTATAAATGTACCCTTTGCAAAAAGCTCCCGGCTCCTGCCGTGTGCACCTTCACCTACGTCACAATTCCTTTAACAGGCCACTAGACATAATTGGGAGCATGTCCTCTCGTATTTGCAAAACCAAGCAGCGCTACCAAAACCAGCATCAACAACCTCAGATTAAGGTCTCTGCTCAAGCCTGAAGCACACTGAAACACTGGGGTCTAACCAATCCAGGATTCCAGGATCTCGCTGAGGATCACAGCACTTACTCTTTCCGAGGCCCATGTCATCCCCTGCAAGCATGCCAGCCAAGCACGTGCAGCATCCCATGAGCGGGCATCACCAAGCTAGCAAGACAGATGGCAGGAGTCGTGCTTGCAGGAAGCGTCACATGAACTCCACGAGTTGCGGCAGCAACCCTCCAGCTGACAGATTCCTGGGACAGAGCATCGGGCTCTGATGCACAGAAAACCACAGAAAACCAATTGCGGCAGCCATCCTGTTGAATGATTTGTAAGGACATTGCGCTGTAGACAGCAATCTGGACACTAACCTGACAACAGCACATTGCACAGGTCTATAGCAACATGTGCAGGGCCTATGCTCAGGGACATGAGCTGCTATATACAGTTTCCTGTGCCACTCACGCAGACATAGGCAGACATGTACATGTCAATGTCCAGCTGGCAGGGCCATGCACATCCACCCACCAAGAATGCCGCCTCGCCCCATAACAAAGAGGCTCCATAGCCACTTGACACCTTCCACCTGCCCAGGCACAACAAAGTTTTTTCCATGCATGCATGGGAAAATGAGCAGCAGAAGGGGCAAACGGCTTGTCCCGGCAACTAACAAGCGTAAGAGGCAGGCAGGCAGGCTGGTAGGCAGGTGTGCTCAAGCAACACAACAAGAGACACTTGACACATCTTCATCGAGTGGCGGCTCTCCTCGCACCCGGACGCGCACATGGCAGTCATGGCACCCACACCACCGATGCATGGGCTCCCACGGCTGCTGGCCATGCACAGGACTCCATGACAAGGTACCACCATGCGGGTGCCATAAGCTACCATGTGCGTGACCAGGTGTGAGGGTCTACTGCCTGCTTGACGCTTGCTTTGTCAGTATCAAGGGGCAGGCCTCCCAACCTGGAGCTCAACCCTAACTCCCTGTTATATGCCTGCTTTGTCTGCATAAGGACCTAACTGCCTGTCAGATGCCTGCTTTGACTGCATGAGAACCTAACTGCCTATCAGACGCTTGCTTTGTCAGCATCAAGAGACAGACCTCTCAACCTCAGGCCCAGCCCCTCCAAAAGGCATCCACTGCAGCCTTGGGCAGAGGCTGACTGTGTGCGCGGCCCCGGGCTACTGGCGCGAATTGTGTTGCTTGCCACATCCACACTGGATGAGCTTGCGGGCTCATGCGGGAAGGTGGCGCGGCACCCGCGTGCAAGCATACCCACTCTAATACACTCAACCGCACCTGTGCGTGCATGCATAGGTTGATCTGCACCTGGTGGCACGGCACCCGCGCGCAAGCCCACCTTCACCCATACCCTCAACCTCACCCACACCAGTGCGTGCCAGCGTGGGATGGTTCGCACCTGGTGGGCGTACAGGCTCCTGTGCAGGGGCGCCCGCAGCCGGAACTGCTGCTGCTCGCCCAGCACCAGATCATCTGGGTCAGGTGGACAGGCCGGACCCAGCGGGGCTGGCACCAGTGGACTTGGCCGCCCTGCCCTCTGAGCGGCTTGGACCAACGGCGCCTTGGCCAAGGCGCGGGGCTGGAGCGCAGCTGCGGCAGGCCCTGCGTCTTCCGTCTCGATCTCCTCGTCCCCCTTGTCCTCCTCCGCCCCATCATCATCGTCACCACCATCATCGACATCACTCCCGTCTGATGCCTCACTGCTGCCTCTGCTGCTGCTGGAGCTTGATCCATGAACAAAGGGTTGCCTTGGTGCCGCACTTGTGCCAACGGCCTGTATTCCTGCTGGCCCCTGCGGCTTGATTCCTGGGCGGGTGCGGCCATACGGTCACAGGCATCAGAGAACGAGTTTGAAAGGGAGAACGTTCAGGCAGGGCTTGCTAAGTGCATCACCCACAGCTTCTGATAATGTGCATGTGAGAGCGGCAGGCCATTGCAGCTGCGTTTCAGAGGCCTCGGGGAACCACCAGCACTCAAACAAACATGTCAGTCCATGGCGTGAGGGCACACAGGACACAGCGCGCTATGAGCGGCAATGCAGTGAGATACATGTACAAAGGGTCGGTTTGTGAAAACACCTGTGTTGTGAAGGGTCAGCTTCTCATCAAGCGTGAAGACTGTTATCAGGTAAAATGCCGAGCATGTACCTGATAGCTGCATCCGGTTAAGACTCGTAGTCAGACTGTCTACTGAAGCAAGAGCACCAGCAGGTTTCAGCCTGCTCAGAGCCTTTGGTGGAGCGTCTGCCCCAGCAGGCTTTTGCGTCGTGAGATGCCCTGTCTGTTTTTCCGGGCTGGAGAAGTCATCAAGCAGCTCCTCATCCTCAGCAGCGGCATTGGAACCTGTGATGTAAGGGTGAATGGTGGGCAAGAGAAAATTCATCAATACTGTTTTCATCAAGCATGCTTCTCTACCTTGAATGTGCAAAATTGTGCGCATGTCCGAGCTGTGCATCCAAGTGCATGTGTGTTCTTGTTTGTCAGTGTGCGCGCTTGAATACGTGCACTGTGTAAGTTTGTGAGTGTGTGTGCGTGCGCGCATGCGTGCCTGTGTGCATTTGCGTGTTCAAGTGTGTGGGCGAGTTTTGTGTATGTTTGTGCGTATGTGTGAGTGCGGGCGTGAGTCACCTGTGCGACTCCACGTACGTACGCACACGATACAAGGCTTCAAAAAGGGGCACACCACAAGCACGAAAGGGCAATGCTTCGCGCTTAACGAAAACAAATCACCAAGCGGGCATTCTGCGCAACTGCAGCAATGCAAGAATGCGGTCAACCCATCGCAACGTGGTACCCATGCAAATGCACCACTTTCTCGTACCCAAATGATTTAGACCCTGCTGCAGCTTCTTCTCCCTTTTGGTTTGCAGCTGCAAAAGCGCCTCCCGCCTCTTCTGGGCCTCGTTGAGCTGCCTTGAAGACAACATTAGAGGAGAGGCGGTCCAGCACTCAGCTCAGCATTGATCTAATTGATTGTGATTGATAATATATCTGTATGAGTGCTCGGCATGATCTGAACAGGAAAGTAACGCCTTGCGAATACCAGTGGAGAAGACGGCAGTATAGGAAAATGTATAGAAGCAGCATCTTCTTCGCGTAGCAGGTAAGTATTGGGTACGGTTCTGAGAGGAGGGTTTCCATTCCCTGCAACACCGTTGGCATGCGCTCAGCTTGTGGGACTACTCGTTGGAATGTTTGCTCTGTATGCATGGTATGTCGTGCTGCATAATGGGCTGGATGGATATGATGTCACCCAGATATTTTCAGGGCTCGCACGAGACGACGTTCCAGGAGCGCGCTAGACAACGTGCTAAGGCACGGGGCTTGACCCTTCATCCATCGCCGCAGGTGGAGGCGTACAGTCGTCTGGGGCACCATTCAATATACGTCATTGACTGACTCACAGAGTTTGAGTCTCCGCTCCAGCTGAAGACATCTAGTCGATGAAGAGTGGCTACCGCAAAGGAGCTTGGAGTCAGGAAGAGGATGCTGTGCTGAAGAAGTGAGTGTGCTGAGCTGATGACACGTGCACGGAGAAGGAGCAAAGAAACAAAACTGGCAGGTCAAAATAGGCAAGAGAGTACTGAGGTCTCAAACGCCGTTCTGGGCTTGCTCTGCATTTATCACAGAGGCCAACGATCAGGTTTTTTCACCACTCTTTGGGCAGCCATGTGATCCATGGATGCACTGTGCACATACCCAGAAACATTCCAAACCCTACTCGCAAGGGGCGAGCGTCTAATCGCATTGTTCCTGCCCTTCTACCAATTTTTCTGCTTATCTTCCCTATTTCACAGGCTGGTTGGCACGTACGGTGAGGGACACTGGAGCAAGGTAAGATGTTTGTATCCCACAATTGAAATTTTGGCTTAAAAGCAATGGCTGAAACTGCCAAAGCTGTCCTGGCGCGACGATTGCAAACACTAAAATGTTTAGGCAACTAATATCCAACCTTGCGCACTGACTGCGGGCTTGCCTCTGAAATAAAGCAAACCTACGTAAAGCATATGTAGGTTTGCTCCTTTAAGGGACAAGCTTCTAATTAGCATGCGGAGCTGGCATGCATGAGATGCTTGTCAAAACAATAATCATGCTCGTGTTTTTGTGTCAAGTGCGTGGTTAGATGAGCATTGAATTGATCCTGGCAAAATTAGTCAGTTGTTGTTTCTTGTTGTCATGGAAGCAGATTGCTCGATTACTGAACGAGGAGCGAGGATTTGAGGGGCTGAAAGAAGGCAGGATCGGCAAGCAGTGTAGAGAAAGATGGCTTCACCACCTGCATCCAGGTATGGAACGATAAGCCTGGGCAGGTATGGAACGATAAGCCTGGGCAGGCTGCCACATCAGCTGCAACATTTTTAGGTAATTCTACCATATTGGAACTTGACGCTTGGTTGGATTGGGAAGAGGAGCATGCACGCACAAGAGCTGGGAACTTGAGGCAAGTGATTGATGGGTGACCCAATCCGGCAGTATCCAGATAGAGCAGTATCCATGCTGCTCTTTCTGTTGATCTGTATTAGTCTGGTGTGTGAGGAAGCTTGTCTGAATGCCATGGCCAATGAGGGCCTCAGCAGAAGATCTCGAAGGTTGTTTTGACGGCACGGCCGCTGAGGTGTTGTATATGGCAGCACAGCACTTGAGCCTCCTTCCATAGAGTCCCCCCGCTTGCTTAACATTGCGCTCTCCTTAGATTTCCCTCCTTGGCTTATCTTCCCTCCTTGGCTGGCCATGCAGGCATCCGAAGTGACCCCTGGACGGAGCAAGAAGCGCTTCTGCTTGTGGCTGCCCATGCCCGGCTTGGCAATCGCTTCTCTGCCATTGCCTCCTGCTTGCCTGGGAGGACCGAGAACAATTGCAAAAACTTCTGGTGAGCACAAGGCCAAGCCATCACTCATCACTGATGAGTCATCAGGCAATGGTACTTGGTGAGGCCAGCAGCAGCCCGCCCTTGGCAGCAGGTAGACAAGAGTGTGTGCATTTCAGGGTTGATTTAGGAAACGGCAATGACATTTGTTGGAGCGAGCAAGATTGGCAATTGCCCTGTCGCGCATGCTGATCTCCTGGATGCTGCTCCGCCCCCTCTGCCTGTGTTCCCTTGTGTATAATTCTGGCTCCCTTTCTGCACCTGCTTGTCCCCTAACCCCAGGAACGCTACGCGCCGCTGCAAGGTCCCAGACACCAAGGCGCGCGCGATCGTAAAAGCATACGTGCACACGCTGGAGCTCCGGGAGCAGGGACCACACCAAGGATCCCCTGCGGCGCTGGATCACACCGCCGGCCACACCAAGGAGCGGCCGCACCAAGGACCAACCACTCCACCAACGAGCAACCACAGCAAGGAGAAACCACTCCAAGGACCCTCTGCAGCGCTGAGTCACATTGCCGGCCAGCCGTCGCACAAGCAGCGCCTGCAGCCAGACACAGACAAGCCGCTGTTCGGCAGAAGCTGCAGCAGCGGCAGCAGCGGCAGCTGCAGTGACTTGGAGACCCTGCACAGCGACGCGCAGCAGCATGTGAAGCCTGCTGCCTCGCCGCAGTCTTACAGCAGCAGCCAGAGCGATCTGCACCCTGCCTGCGTGCCTCCTGCGCCGGCATCAAGCACAGACACGCGCGCTCCAGCACAGCAGCACTGGCAACAGCAGCCACAGCCGCAGTCCACATTCCTAGCAGCCCTCCACCAGCAGCTCACGCAGATCCAGCAGCAGCAGGTGCAGCAGCATACGCTGAGCCTGGCGCTGGCCTGCATGGCGCCTTGCCTGCCCCCTCCCTGCTTCCCCCCGCCCTATACCACGCAGCATATTGCAACGCCCATGGCACCGCAGCCCTTGCCACACCTTCAGTCCGCCCCACCCTTTCCGCCTTTCCCATTCCCCATGCATGGGATGGCACAGCCAACTTCATTCCCTTGCACCGCCGCGGCGCCGCTGTGCAGCCTGCACCTGCGCAACATGACGGGCCATGCCAACAATGCCAGCACAGCCAGCGTGCAACAGCAGCACAGTCCCTGCCAGTCATCAGAGCTCAAAGCATCCACTGGGCTCACAGTGCCTGACCCTGTGCCAGCAAGCGAGGACGATGACAAGGAGGCAGCGGGAATTTTGCTGGCTCTCAGGTCAAAGCCGTGACTAATGAGGGAGGGATGCGCTTGAGCGCGAGCGATGACCGGGTGGGCCCCTGACTGGAATGTGTGCGTATTTGATTTACACTGCTGAGATGCACACTGTGTACTGTTAGTTTGGTAAGATGCATGGGCCCGTGTTTTGCACGTAGGCGTAGCGTGCTTGTGTAACATATCAGACTGGGGGCCGGTTGTCGTTTTGTATTATCTGTTCAATAGGCTCAATAGGCTCCTGTGACAGGCTCAATGGAGCAGTATTTCCATTATGTAGCTGTGACCATGTCATGGTGCTTATCATCACTGTTGTATCAAGATGACCAGTTTTCATTGTGCATAGCGCCCTGCGCCTCCTCAAGGAGGTTTTGACAAGAGGGACTGTGTGGCTCTGTAAGAGCATTTGAGATGCTGGCCAAGCTTAAGACATTTGTGTCTGCAGGGGCCAGACTGTTGTATTCTCACTATTTGTCCTCGCTCAAGAGCTGTGATACAATGTGCCTTTTGTCTTGAAGATGAAGGGTACTTTTTGATTGCTTTGCTGTAGACGTTTTTGCTGAAGCCCTGATGACAGAGAAGTAGAACTGCCATTCTTTGTTTCATTTCTCATGCCAAGACTCGAATCCCTGCCAAAGTATGCGGTCCATTATGGATTTGTCACCTCTTCTTGATTGTAAGACATTGCGAGCTCTTTTGTTTCAGGCGTTTATGAGAGTAATATTCAAGAGCATCTGACCTGGATTGTTCTGAGAAGATTTTTACATTCATCCTGCTTGATAATTGTTGTGTAAATTGCATAATTGGTGCTCTTCTTTTATTTGTGTCTAACATTTCCCTTTCAATATGTATGCAGTCTTTCGATGGTGCCAATGAACATTTTGCAACGATTGTGCAACTCGCTTGAAGTGTGTAGCACTTACTGCATGTCATACGCGCCAATCATTTTCCTTCCGCTGTCAAGTTTGGAAGAGAACCTCTTATTTGGTATCATACTGTGTAATTTGACGTCTGTGGGATCAGCCTTCAGCCAGATAGATTGACTACTAGACTTGCTGGTCACGAACAGTCTGAAATGTGTGTCAGCTCAAAGTGGAATCATCTTTTCATTGAGATGGGACTGCTTGTTGTGCTGGTCTGCCTACAATAGATCTAGGGCGTCCACTATGACTTTGTTTTCACCAGCCTGATGGTCCCCTGAGTGGGTCACACCAGATGGGCTGATGCCTAATTACAAATAAGGGTAAAATGCCAATCTGGTTGTTAGACCAATTGGTTTGAGGCTGGTCATTGCTATCCAAAGTTTACGAGATAGGATTAATCGCCAGCCTGGTTGTTAAGCTGATTGGTTTGTTGCTCGTCTTTGCCAGCCAAAAACAAACTGGTTTTTTGTCATTCATATTGGAGTCCATAATGGCTGAGATGAAATGGAAGACTTTGTTGTGTCATTGAGAAGGGAAATTTAAGACAGTCTGACTACTGGTAGGTAAATTCCTGCACCCAAACGAAACCTGCTCACATTCCTTGTACTGTGCTTGGCTGGTTGCCGTCCGAGTAAGGTAAGTTACAATGGGTTCAAACCTGCAGCCAGATGGGTTGCCATACAAATAATATCTGAAATGTTTGAGGTAAGTGTGTTGTGCAGCTGAGGATCAAACCGAAAATTTCAAAGAGCTCGGCCTTGATAAATAAAAAGCCCATAAGACTGCTTCAAATTACATGCTCAATCTCTGCTCTATGCACACAAACTGACAACAACTTAAAACGCTCCTGACAAAGCCAGTTGCTCTTAAGGTCTTGGTCTAGAGCAGGGGATGGCTTGTCACCCTCCAGATCCTCACAAGTTCTTCCTTTTCCACGGTGGAGGAGACTCAGAGCTCTTCTGGCCAATGTGTCTCCTTTTTCTTAATTGATGTAGGGAGCCTACTGACGGCTGAGTGGT
>LKMJ01000197.1_pt1 | contig 40008 bp, 42 predicted proteins | sample 643391 | NCBI WGS metagenome assembly LKMJ01 (sample SAMN04112250, study PRJNA286221) | soda lake metagenome | biome: soda lake; feature: Kulunda Steppe; material: water; isolation source: sample PL-Br10 brine of Picturesque Lake | place: Russia: Kulunda steppe | collected 2010-07 | reverse complement strand
GTTCGGGGCGAATTTTTCACAAGATTCCTCTGAGGAGGTCAATGGTGACACAAGAGACAACACAACCGGAGGTGAACATCGGACTCGTCGGTCACGTCGACCACGGGAAAACGACGCTCGTACAGGCGCTGAGCGGTTCGTGGACCGATCAACACAGCGAAGAGATGAAACGCGGCATCTCGATTCGACTGGGGTATGCGGACGCGACATTCCGCAAATGCCCAGACATCGAGAAGCCAGACTGCTATACCGTCGACGACCAGTGCGAAGATGGCGCGCAAAGCGAGCCGCTGCGTACTGTGTCGTTCGTCGATGCACCCGGCCACGAGACGCTGATGGCGACGATGCTAGCAGGGGCCTCACTGATGGACGGCGCGGTGCTCGTCGTCAGTGCGACCGAAGACGTCCCACAGTCTCAAACCGAAGAGCATCTGATGGCACTCGACATTATCGGCATCGAGAACATCGTCATCGCCCAGAACAAAATCGATCTTGTCGACCGCGAACGCGCCGTCGAGAACTACAAACAGATCCAAGAGTTCGTCGAGGGGACGGTCGCCGAGGACGCCCCAATCGTCCCGATCAGCGCCCAACAGGAGGTCAACATGGATCTTCTCATCGGGGCTATCGAGGAGACGATTCCGACCCCGGATCGAACTGAAGGCGAAGACGCCCGGATGTATGTCGCCCGCAGTTTCGACATCAATCGTCCCGGCACCACATGGGAAAACCTCTCGGGTGGTGTGATCGGTGGGAGTCTCGTTTCCGGAGAATTTGAACGTGACGACGAACTCCAACTCCGACCCGGCCGACAGGTCGAGGAAGGCGGTAAAACCGAATGGCAGTCAATCGAGACGACGATCCGATCGCTACAGGCGGGCAGCGAGAACGTCGAGTCGGTCACACCTGGTGGCCTCATCGGCGTCGGAACAGGCCTCGATCCAAGCCTCGCAAAAGGCGACGCGTTGGGTGGCCAAGTCGCCGGCACGCCCGGCAGTCTGCCGCCGACGCGGGAGGCTTTCGAGATGGATGTCGAACTGCTCGACCGCGTCGTGGGCGAAAGCGACGAGGTCGAAGAGATTTCGACCGGCGAACCGCTGATGTTGACTGTCGGTACCGCAACCACCGTCGGTGCAGTCACAAGCGCGCGCTCCGGTGAGTGTGAGGTCAAACTCAAACGACCAGTGTGTGCGCCAGCGGGTGCGAAAATCGCTATCAACCGTCGTGTTGGCGCGCGCTGGCGGCTGATCGGCGTTGGAACGCTGACGGAGTAAGCAAAGATGACAACGGTTGGCCTGGATACGAACGCGCTAATGATGCCAGTCGAATGCGGCGTGCGGGTGTTCGACGAACTTGATCGGTTGCTTGGTGCTGGGATGGCCGAGTACGCCATTCCGCGAGCAGTCCTCGAGGAACTTGAGGCGCTCTCTGTGGGCTCGGGTGAGGAAGCCAAAGCCGCCAGCGTGGGAAAAGATCTTGCCAATCGCTGTCGTGTAGTCGAAACGAACGAATCGTATGCCGACGACGCCATCGTCGAACTCGCCGAAGACGGCTTGTTCGCGTATGTCGTCACGAACGACCGGCCCCTACGTGATCGCCTGCTGTCCCGCGGCGTTCGCGTCATCGGCGTACGGGGAACTAACAGACTCGGGATAACAGAACCATAATATGTACAAACGGGTACGACTCAAAGATACGGTTGAAGTGCCGCCGCGGCAGTTGGCGGATGTGACGCCCCAGCGGGTCAAACACCTGCTGCAAGACAAACTAGAAGGACGAATGGACGAAGACGTCGGGAGTGTCGTCAGTATCACCGAGGTACACGACATTGGAGAAGGAACTGTCCTGCCCAACCGCCCCGGCGTCTACTACGAAGCCGAGTTCGATGCGATCACCTTCGATCCGGACATGCAGGAGGTCGTCGATGGTACGGTCGTCGAAGTCGTCGAGTTCGGTGCGTTCGTCGGCATCGGCCCCGTCGACGGGCTGCTCCATGTTTCGCAAATTTCGGACGAATATCTCGCTTTCGACGGCGAAAATCAGCAGTTGGCCTCGACGGAATCGAACCAGACGCTTGGGGTCGATGATCCCGTCCGCGTCCGCGTTGTCACGAAAAGTATCGACGAACGCAACCCTCGAGACTCGAAAATCGGGTTGACGGCCAAACAGCCTGGACTCGGTAAACACGAGTGGCTCGAGGCCGGCCGGCGACGCCGAACTCAAGAGCCGGCCTCGGAGGGAAGCTAAATGGCCAAATCGCGACTCGCCTGTCGGGAGTGTCACTTCGTTAATGACGCCGACGTCCAAAACTGTGTGAGCTGTGGGTCTTCGAGTTTGACCGAAGACTGGGCCGGCTACGTCATTATTCCACACCCTGAACAGAGCGAGATCGCAACAGAAATGAACGTCACCGAACCCGGCAGCTACGCGCTCAAGGTTCGGTAGCTGTGCTCGCGCTCCCTGAGTCACTGCGGAGTGCGTTCAAAGAGCCGTTTGGTTCCGTGTATACCGACCCCGAGCAACTGCTGTCGGTTATCGAGAAGACAGCCACCGAACAGCCACTCGAGAACCCTCCGTTGATCGCAGTTGGTGATGTCGTGAGCTACCACATAGTTACGACGGGTCGACAGCCCGATGTGATGGTGATTGACGGGAAAACCGAACGCGAAGCCGTCGATAGTGAGATCGAAACGCAGCTTTCGGATCCCACCGGAACGATCCAGAAGGTTTCCAATCCACCGGGCGAACTCTCCGAAGAGCTGTTGGTCACGCTGCGAGAGGCTATCGAGGCCGACGAGCCGGTGACAATCTGCGTCGACGGCGAAGAGGATCTCGCAACACTTCCGGCCATTGTTGCCGCACCACTTGGAGGGAGTGTTGTTTACGGCCAGCCCGGTGAGGGGATGGTTCACGTCGCGGTCACTGCAGACCAAACAGAGACCGCACGTACGTTGTTGGGCCGCTTTGACGGTGAGACGACGGCTGCATTCGAGCTACTGACTGGAGACCACCAGTAGTTGTCGAAAACCAACAGAACGTCGCCGGCGGGAGCCAACAGAACATTCATTATATTCGTCGGTCTACGGTCGGTAATGGATCGACCAGTTTCGCTGACTGTAATTTTCGTGTGTCTGTTGATGCTGGTCGTCGCTGCGGGCAGTGGTATCGGTACAGCACTCACCGCCGACTCGACGACAGAATCAGTCTCGACAGCACTTGCGGTGGACAACGAGTCAGCCGAGAACGACTCGTCGAATGAATCCGAAGCGACGAACGTGACGGCTGTCGATCCAACGTTTGAAAATGTGACCGTCCCGATCGAAGACGCCGAACCGTTCGAGTTCGGGACGACCGTTGTCGTTCAAGAAGAGACGTTACTGAGCCTGTCGTTCCAGGCTGACGAAAGCGATATTGCCGGAAACATGTCGGTTCATGAGAGTCACGCCGGGGCAGTCGATGCGCTGGCCGACAACCGTACTGTTCACGATACGATCGACATAACAGTGCCTGCCAACGCGAGTGAGGTTCCAGCCACGCTCAGACTCGTGATCAATGCCAACCCAGTCGAAACCCGCGAGAACCTCGAGGTACTCCGCCATACAGATGGCGACTGGGAGCCACTCGAGACAACGGTCGTCTCGAACCGAACGTGGTCGAGTGACCGTGGGGCATCAGTACTGCTCGTTGAAGCCGACACACCGGGTTTTTCGACGTTTGCAGTGACCGAATCTAACGAATCGACAACAGAGTTCGAATCGGATGCCGAAGCAGTCAACGAATCGGATGCCGAAGCGGTCAACGAAACCGAACTGGAAGAAGACAACGAAACGGCGTTCATTCCCGATCCGGGGGCGAACGTGTATCGGATCAACGACCGACAACCCTTCGAGGCCGGCACGTACGTCCCCATCAATCAAGAGACAGTCAGAGCAATCACATTCCACTCTGAAACCGAGGGGTACGTTGCAGTCAACGACGTCAATTCGACAGCCGTCGAAGAACTCCGCGAGGAGCGGCCAGTGATTCGAACAGTCAGTATTTCAGCAACGGAGAACGCATCACGAACCGCTGCAACGCTCCATTTGGCTGTTCGTGCAATTGAAGCCGACAGCCGCGAGGCTGTCGAAGTGATGCGGTACGATGCCGAAGAAGGCGCTTGGGAGTCACTCGAGACCGAGGTCACCTCTAACCGTTACTGGTCAGAAGACCACAGCGCCTCGGTGTTCGATATCGAAACCGAGACGCCGGGGTTTTCGACGTTTGCAGTAACCCAACAGCCTGAGAAACCTGACTCCGAGCCGGATGACACTGAGCCCGAACCTGAAGAACAACTCCCAGAGGAGTCGGCTGACGACGGTGGGTTGCTGTTTGGGTTCGGACTTATTCAGATCGTCGTTGGCGTGGTCGTTGTTCTCGGTGGTCTCGGGACTGTCGCCATTGTGCGTCGGCGGTAGCTCCCGACCTTCGAAATCCTTTTACAGCGTTCCCGTGGAGTTATGAGCAACTGACCATGGACGTTACTATCATCTCCGAAGAGGAGAACCCCATGCTGCACCGTACGGATATTCGATTCGAGACCGTCCACGACGAGACGACGCCCTCGCGGCTGTCGGTTCGAGACAGCTTGGCAGCCAAACTCGACAAAAGCTCTGATGAGGTCGTTGTCCACGAACTCGATACCGCCTTCGGTATGCGCAAAACCGTCGGCTACGCCAAAGTCTACGAGAGCCCAGAGTTCGCCCGCAAGGTCGAACAGAAACACATGCTCGAGCGGAACAAAATCGACGATCCCGAGGCCGAAGCCGAGGAAGCCTAACGGGCCGAATGCGCGTTCTCGGTATCGAAGGCACCGCCTGGGCTGCCAGTGCGGCACTGTACGACTCGGCCGAGGACACGGTTTTTATCGAAAGTGACCCTTATCAGCCCGTGAGCGGCGGCATTCATCCTCGAGAGGCCGCCGAACATATGGGCGAAGCGATCCCACAGGTCATCCAGACGGTGCTGGTTCATGCCGCCGAGACTGCCTCGAGTGGCGGCGACGAGAGATCCGACTCGCCCAACGCATATGACATCGACGCTGTTGGCTTTTCTCGAGGGCCTGGGCTCGGTCCGTGTCTGCGGACGGTCGGCACCGCCGGACGGGCGGCCGCACAGACGCTCGGGGTGCCGCTTGTTGGCGTCAATCACATGATTGCACACTTAGAGATCGGACGCCATCAGTCGGGGTTTGACTCGCCAGTCTGTCTGAACGCCTCGGGTGCAAACGCCCATCTACTGGGGTATCACAACGGCCGGTACCGCGTGCTCGGCGAGACGATGGATACGGGTGTCGGCAACGCGCTTGATAAGTTCACACGCCACATCGGCTGGAGTCATCCTGGCGGCCCAAAAATCGAGCAGGCAGCAACAGACGGCGAATATATCGAGCTTCCGTATGTGGTCAAGGGGATGGATTTTTCGTTTTCAGGGATTATGAGTGCGGCCAAACAGGCCGCAGACGACGGCGAGGCCATCGAAGACATCTGCTTTTCGTTGCAGGAACACGTTTTTGGAATGCTCTGTGAGGTCGCCGAGCGCGCCTTGTCGCTGACTGGCACTGATGAACTCGTCTTGGGCGGCGGTGTCGGACAAAATGCCCGCCTGCAGGCAATGCTCGAGACGATGTGTGCCGAACGTGGAGCGTCGTTGTACGTTCCAGAGGCACGATTCTTGCGGGACAACGCCGGCATGATCGCCGTGTTAGGGGCCAAACAGTTTGCTGCGGGCGAGACGATTTCGATCGACGACAGTGCGGTCGATCCCAACTTCCGGCCGGATCAGGTGCCGGTGACCTGGCGGCGTGGCGAGCCCAACGTCGCCCGCGGGCTTGCTGAGACGCCAGCGACCCAGCAAGGAGCCGAAGCAATCCTCGAGGTAATCAAACCGGCGGACGTACCGCAGAGCCTTCCAGCGCGCTGTGTCCGCAAGCAACGCATTCCCAAAGCCTACCGTCATCCCAAACTCGATGAGACGCTCCGCCGCGAACGAACCACTGCCGAAGCCAGACTCACCTCCGAGGCCCGCCGGGTTGGTGTGCCGACACCGCTGGTGTGGGATGTCAACCCCGAAACCTCGACGATTGTATTCGAGTATGTCGGCGAGTGTGATCTCGCCGCCGCTTTGGAACTCGAGGCGGCCACAGCGGTCGGTCGGCATCTCGCAGCGATCCACGAGGCGGGCTTCGTCCACGGCGATCCGACCACCCGCAACGTCAGAGTCGGCGACCGAACGTGGCTGATTGATTTCGGCCTCGGGTTTCATACCGGCCACATCGAAGATCACGCAATGGATCTTCACGTGTTTCACCAGAGCCTCGAGGCGACCGCCGATGATCCCAAACCGCTCTGTGAGGCAGCTGTGGCAGGCTATGCCGAACGTGGCGACAGCGCAGTTCTCGAGCGACTGTCGGCGATTGCAGGCCGTGGCCGGTATCAGTAAAGCCACGTGTTGTACCGCCGAGCTATCAGATTCGATTTCTGGATGACTGACGCTTAAGCCACTCGCCGACACCAGTGGGTGTATGGTTCGCGAGTTGGTCTCCCGGCGGACACTCATGATGGCGACAGCCAGTCTGTCGGTAGGAGTGGCTGGCTGTCTGAGCGATGGCACCTGTGAGACTGTCGTCAACGGAACCGAGACCGTCGAGCGAAACGACCTCCGGGTCTACGATGCCGAGGCGAACCCTGGCCAGCGGCTGTATGTTCGACTCCGACGACTTGATGGACCGCCCGCTCGGTTGGGCGTTTTCGACCCGGAAGAAGAACCGCTGGTCGAACTGCAGGATGTCGAGCGTCTCGAGCGTATATTCGAGATCCCAGACAGCGGAACCTACAGCGTCGTGACCGAAAACGATTCGACAGCCGATGTCGGCCAGTGGCTGACAACTGTAGCCGTCTATCAGGGCTGGTGTCCGGACGTGTTTTAATCACATGGATCGGTACATTGGGGCTGTTCGATGGACGACACTGCTCGGTGTGACAGCGATACTCCTCTGGGTGAGTTTGTCTCGAAACACGCTTTTCGGCCTCGGGTTTCTCGCTGGCATCGCCGCTGGGAGCCACCGCACTGCCTACCGACACCTCTCCGGTGAGATCGTCTCGACTGCGGTAGCGACAGTCTCGGCAGGACTGTTCGTTGCAACGATATCAATCACGGTCGTCTCGATCTGGTGGCTTCCGAGTCTGTCGACGGCCGCATTGGGATATGCAATCGGTGTTATCGCTGCGTGGCTACTCGTGAGCGGAGCCTCTGTCGAAGGACTCGGCCCGTTTGCGGCTATTGGTGGGCTACTGATCGCTGTGTTCGGTGGTGCCGGCGGACTGTTGATCGTCCCGGATGTGACGCTGTTTGTCGTCATGTTGTTCGGCGGGCTGGTTGCTGGTGTGGTTGTCCCGCTCAGTGGGCTGGCTGTCGGCGTGTTTTCGAACTCCTCGAGAAATCGGTCGGCCGACAGCGACCGCATGAAGCCTGCCACACGGTTCGGTCTCGAGGCCGTCGCTATCGCCAGCGTTGCGATTGCGGTTCCGTTCGGCTCACGCGCGGTAGCGCTGTTCGGCCAGGGCGGGGCCGGCTGGTTTTCGGTTGGCCTGCTTGGTGGGATACTACTGTCAGTCAGCATCTGGGCCGTCGGCGACAGTAAGTCGGAACGACTACGACGGGTTCACCACTGGTTTGTTGGACGTATCTACCGTCTGCTCGAGCGGCTAGCTCAATGGGTCGAACGCCGCCGAAAACGTGGCTCACACAGTAGCCTCAGCGAGTCGGCCAGCGAGCAAGGCGGTGGCGAGTCCGCAGCGTCCGACGATGAGCCGCTGTCGAAAGCCAGCCAGCTCGTCGATCAGGCCGCCGGCCGACTTGCCGACTACGAGTTCGTCCGAGCGGCCGCCGAGGAACTCGAATCGCTTTCGACAGCCAACAGCGGTCTTCAGAATCGCGCTACTGTATTTTGGAGCCGGCTCGGGAGTGCTGTCGAGCGAAAGCAGATTGCTACAGGCCCAACCCTTCAGCTATCGGCCGCCGAAAAAGCCCACCTCGAGGGAGACACCGAGCGTGCTCGGTCGCTGACAGACGCCGCCTTGCAACTGGCTGGCCCAACGGTCGGAACTGTTGCAGCAGCGGTCGTGAGGGGTCGGCGTGGAGACCTTGAGGCTATCCTGGACGGACTGACGCCACTGTTCGCTCGGATCGACCAGTTGCTCGCGGACGAACAGTTCGCCGAGACGCCCGAAACCCCCGATCAACTCGGATTGGTTCAGCAACTCTTAGAGCGACTCATCGAAGAAGAAAAAACCGAGGGGTTCGACAGCACCCTAGCGATAATCCGCGCCGCGGCAGCCGACGGCTGGTACTCGGTGCAGGCTGGCGATCAGGCACTCACTACCGGAAACTACCAGCGGACACTGCTGGGGTATCTGTCGGCGATCAAAGCCTACCGTCGAGCCTACGATCTCGCCACCGAGGCCACACAGACGGCGGCCGCCAGACGAAAGTCCCCGGACGCCGAAGCCAACCAGCCTCCCCTCGAGGGAGACCGACCACTTCGAGCTACCGCCGGGACGTATGCTGCGGAGGCCACACGGGTCGAGACCGCTCTCGAGGCACTGCTGTACGATACGGCGGCAGTCACGATTGCAGCTATTGACGATCTCTACGGAGAACAACCGCCGCCAACAGTCGATACCGAGTTTCGGCGGACGATCGTCCGAACGCTTCGGGTGCTTCGACAGACACAGACGCGTATTGATGCAAGCGTTCCACCGATCGGGCTGGCCGACGATCGGTATCAACATGCCGAGATCGCTCGGTCTGTCGCCCGGATTCGTCGGCATCTCGCGGACGCAGACGACACTGCCCGGCGTGGAAACATCGGGGCGGCCGCCGACCAGTACGAGCGGGCAGCCGACCGACTTGATGTGCTCAGCAACCGGGCAGGTACGGCAGGACTCACAGCGTTGGCCCGGTCGCTGCTTTCGGCGGCGACAGCTATCGGTCGGCTTGCCGGAGATCCGACGCCCGAGGCAATCGGCGAGCGGCCTGATCCTGCGGTCTCTACAGCCGAAGACAGACGAGCTCCCGAAGCAGTTCCCGCTGGCCGGCGACTCAGACGCGCGTTCTGTGAGCCGGCGTTCGTCAAACTCTGGGAGTTTACCGACGAGGCAGCCGACCACGAACTGCTTGATGTCGCAGGCGAGCCGTTTGCCGAACTGGTGGCGACACTCAGCGTGAGACTCGGTAGTCTCGATCCCATATACACCGAACCGGATGTCGACTCCTTGCAGGCGTGGGTCGCCGAAACCACACTCGAAGCGCTGGCTACAGCCGTCGAATCGGTCGCCGCCCAGCACCGCGAACTGCGTTCGATGGAGCCACCGGGCCCGCCAGCGTTTCGTGACCGCCCCCCGGTGCTTGATGAGGAACTGCTTGCGACAGTGCCGACGAACGAAGGCGTCGGGACGTTCGCCGAACACTGGCTATCGCGGGCCGACGCGCTGGCAGCTGCCGCCGAGACGATCCAGCGACAGCAGGCTGCAATCGATGGGTTTGCTGGCCTCGAGACCACGATCCGCGAGCGGCTTTCCGAGCAGGGACAGATCGATACCACACAGGTAAGTCCCGAACTCCTCGAGGTGGCAGCCTACCATCTGCGCGGTGTTTCCTACGATGCCGACCGCCAGCAGCTCTCGAAAACTGGCAAAATCAGCCGTCGGCCTCTCGAGTCGAACCCAGAAGAGATGAAAAGAACTCCTGAAGCCGACCCAGACAGCCGGTCGAACGCGGACGCCGATTCATCGGTCTGAAGGGCGAATTTTCATTACCTCGAAGCCTGTAGAGGAGTGTATGGCAGACAAATCAGACACTGGCGAAATCCTCGGAATCCCATACAACTTCGAACGCCCCTCGATTGGGCGCATGCTATCGGCCTACTGGCAGCCCGGTAAAGGTATGCTCGTTAAAAAGCCATTCGGCATCGGCTACACGCTCAACCTCGCGTCGTGGCGGTCGTGGGTGCTTCTCGGCGTTGCCGGCGCACTGCTGTATCAAGAACGCAGTGGTAGCTCCGAGACCGAGGCCGACCAGCCCGAAGCTGACGAGCCAGTCGAAGTTATCGTCGAGGACTAATTCGGTCGAACCGACGACTCTTTGAGCCATCGACCGAACCGACTCGTATGCTCTATTATGTGACGACCAATCCAGGAAAAATCCGGGAAGCACGACAGTATTTGGGCGACGAGACAATCACCGACTACGACTACGATTACCCCGAGATCCAAAGCGAGTCGATGAAAGCTATCGCCGCCGAGGGGGCCAGAGACGCCTACCGAAAACTCGGCGAGCCGGTCGTCGTCGACGATTCGGGACTGTTTGTGAACGGCCTCGAGGGGTTTCCTGGCCCCTACTCGTCGTACGTCGAAGAGAAACTCGGCATCGAGCGGGTGTGGAATCTCGTCGAGCCTCTCGATGATCGTACGGCGTCGTTTCGGTGTGTGATGGCCTACTGCGATGGCGACCCGTTCGAGGCCTCGCCCGATCCAGTTGATAAAGACGACCGCGCGGCAGCCGCAGCTAGCGCGGGCGAGTCACTCGAAGAAGATGAACCGCTGGCAGTCAAACTGTTCGTCGGGACAGTCCGTGGGGAGATCGTCGCCCCACGCGGTGACGGTGGCTTTGGTTTCGATCCGATCTTCGAACACGACGACTCGACGTTCGCCGAGTTAACTTCCGAAGAGAAAAACGCGCTGTCACATCGTGGGCGTGCGTTAGCGAAGTTCGCCGAGTGGTACGAAACCAAAGACAGTTAGTTTTCGGCCGACTCGTCTGTCGTTTTCTTCGAGGGCTCGTCTGTCAGATCAGCGGCCATCTCAGCGGTATCTGCTGGTGTCTCGGGCGACTGTTCGGATGTCTCGTCAGTCACTTTTGTGTCGGCTGTCTCTGCAATCGCTGTGCGGTACTCGGCGATAAGATCCAACTCGGGAGCAGTCTCACCGAGGACAACCAGCGCGTAGTAGCGAGCGTAGCTCCGAACAGGAGCCTCGAGTACAGCGAGTGTGTACTGGTAGCCGACAACACCAAGCAAAAATAGGACGAAGACAGCCGGCTCGAGTGCCGAATGCAACGCTGTGAGCCCGCTGGCAACGAGCACGAACGCCAGGATTCCAAGCAGGGTAGTCACGAAGCCAACCCCAAAGATCACCATCCACAGCGCGAAGCCGAGGATCCAGGCGATCAACAAAAACGCGACTACAGCAGTCCAGTTGCTCGACATAGTCGTTAGAAACTGCCGCCAACCGCAAAGCGGCCCACACCGAGTGTGTTGCATGATCGGGACGACAAAGCCGGTAGTGAGCGTATCAACCGTAAGCCAGCCGAAGCCAGCCAGTAGAGCAATGGCGGCGACTGCGAGTCCCTGCTGGGTCGTGGCTGCCTCGAAAGCAGTCAGATCGGTGCCGACAACAAGGGCGGCTGCCGTCGCAACCACCGCGAGCCCACCAGCCACAATGGCCGCACGGAACAACAAGAGCCACAGCCCAGCACCGAGATGCTCACGCAGGTATCCTCGCAGAGTGAGTCGTCGGGTTCGCAGCGACGTGACAAAGACGAACTCGAGGGTCGCCGCCAGATACCGGAGGCCAGCATATACCCCGATTCCGCCCACAAAGAGCCACGCGTAGGCCCACAGATCAGTTGGCTGGCTAATGGTCTCGGGATCGACCGGTGTGCCCGTAAACCGCAACACAGTGAGGCTGCCTCCCAAAAACAGGACGACGACCCCGAGTTTGAGTAGGCCACGAAGCCACAACGCCGACAGATAGCGTTTCGTTAGGCCTCCGGAGTCAGTCAGTGCGTCAGTCGCTGACATCGGCCTCGAGTCGGCTGCGGAGGGCATTTGTTGCTGTGTGGGAACCAACTTGCAGCAGCATTTGTTTCATTTCATTGTCGAATATGGTGCACGAAGATTTGATAGTTCTGATTTTATGATACCAGATAACATCAGTTGTTGAATACCGTCCAACAGTTGCTAGCAAAGCTACCGGCCACAATCTGTTGGATAGAACCGACTAACAAGTGTGGCAGTAACACAGCCGTTAGTTGGTAACAATACTGTCCAATTACTGATAAGTATGATGGCTACCTATGGGTACTCGTAATGCAACCGTACGCAACTACCGGGCTGTACCGGATTGGACGACTACCTACCTGGAGGGGCGACTGATGGTGTTCGAAGCTACTGGTGCCCCAGAAGTGTTTCTTTTGGCACGCGTGCTGTTTGGAGGAGTGTTGGCGTTTACTGGTCTGAATCACTTTACCGATACTGACACAATGGCTGGCTATGCTGAGTACAAGGGGCTGCCGGCCCCACGCGCATCAGTGTTACTGAGCGGTGTGTTGCTGATTTTCGGTGGACTCTCGCTGATTATGGGTATCTTTCCGACGATCGGCGCGAGTATGCTTGCGGTGTTTTTGATTGCTTCGGCAGTCGTCATGCACGACTTTTGGGCCGTCGAGGATGAAGACGCCCAAACCGAGATGACCCAGTTCCTCAAAAACATCTACGGCGCCGGCGGCGCGCTCGTCTTTGTCGCACTGGCAGCCGTTCGATGGCCATACGCACTCAATATCGGGTTGTAGTTCTACAGTTAACACGCTGGGACAACCAGATACCGAACCGTGAGCCTCTCGAGGCACCTTCGTTGTACCACGTATTCGAAAGAGCCATGTCTCGAGGTCGGTCAGTAGGGCAGGCAACTCTTCGCTGAGAGGTGTGTTTGGGCAACCTGTTTGGGCAACCTGCTTGGAACCACGACACTCTCTTAGACCATATATTCGTACACTATATGACAAAAGGTATTTCATAATGGGAATTATAAATGGGAAATAATGAAATCGATACAGACTGACTCAGCGGTTCCAACTGGGTTCGAACCACTTGATGTACTGTTAACTACCGGAGGCATCCCACTCGGATCAGTCTGTACGATGCGGTCCGATCCACGTGCATCCGCATATCAGTTCATGTTACACGTTGCAAAGGACACCCCAAACAATGCATACTTTTTCTCACTCGGCCGGCGTAAAGAAACAGTCAAACGAACCGCAGAACAGGTCAATACAAACCTCTCGAGTTCAAACATTTTTTCACTCTCTGATGAACCGACAAGCCCAAATCTCATCCGAACAGTCTCCAATCAGCCGATCGAAGACCGTGATGTAGTTATTATTGATTCATTAAACTTGTTAACTGACGACGAACAACAATCGTATACGAAATTATACCAGGCACTCAAGCGGCTTGCAATCGAGGAACGTGCTGTTGTTGTCTGTCATTACTACACACAATCTACGAATCAACCAACCTTTGTGCCGATTGCGGATTACCATTCTGACCTGTTGTTGTCGCTAACCAGAACGTACAAACAATCTAATATCACCCAGGAGCTGTGGATTGACCGGCTTCCGGCAGGAATGGGGATCAAAGACTCCCAGCAAGATACCAGATTTGCCACAGTCGATGACTCGAGCGGTCAGCTAACACTGAAAACAGGAGGAAGAATTTAATGTCGGAGGTAGACCCACTCGCCGAACTACCGCCAAAAATCGCAAAGCACACCGATTCGTACTATGACTTGCTTGATGTGTCGTACAACGCACAAACAGAGACAATCAAACAAGCATACCGAAACAAGATTCGGCAGTATCATCCGGACACCTCGAACGACCCACATGCAGAAGAGATTACGTTCGCACTCAATCGTGCAGTCGATACGCTCACAACGCGGCACGAACGGATGTTGTACAACGAACTCGGCCATCAAGAGTACCACGAGACACGGTCGGCAACAAACACCGACACGACCGATGGTTCCGATTCGGATGAAGATGTATACAGATCATCTATTTATGACCTGATAACACTCGCCAAAGTACAAACCTACAGCGACGAAGTCTGGTGGCGTATACTGATTCAGACGAACGGATTCAAACTGTTCGTAGGGGTTGTAATCTCGATAGCGATGTTGTTCAGTGTGCTACTAGTAATCTAACATATTTTGGATGGAAAGCGGCGTTCAGACACCAGATGCTGAATCAAAACATCTGGTCGAGTCTCACCGCCAAAGCGATGTCAGCGATTGGCGCACCGTTCGGCTACGTTTCGGTGCTGATGGGGATTGTGATCGGTGATGTGGGAATGAGCCTCGGAGTGACCGGCAACGCAATGCAACTGACTGGCCTCGAGCCTGACGAGCCGCCAGCTGAGTTGTCTGTCGAGTGACACTCATTTGAAATCGTCGGTCGGGTTCGTTTGATCTCCTCGATCAGTACCGGTTTACTGTCGTCCGTCGACTGATAGTTGCTTGATGCAGCCCGCATCAGTTCCAAACTATGCCATGGTATTACAGCCAAAATCCGCGAGAGTCTTACCGCCTGAGCCCCCAGTAAAAATGTGGATACGACTCGTCTCAAACACACTCTCAACCGTGAGTTCGGCGGCAGTGAGGCCGAACTCCGTGTCGTCACTCGACAGGTTCAGGATCTGGTGGATTCTGGAAAGACGGCCTCTGATCGCGGCCAAGAGTTGACTGTCGACGAACTGGTCGGTCACCTCAAAGACGCGCCCGATTCGTCAGATGTCATTGAGCGGTGGAACTGGTGGATGGGTGCACTTGATGTCGCCTACGGCGGCTACGAGGGGTTTTCGGTTCGGTTCGTCCGTGACGAACCAGATGTGAACAGCTAAGACGGCTGGGCCGGATGAGTTCAGAAGCGTGCGATCTTCGGCTCTGTGAGCGAATCCAGATCAGTTCACAAAGTCGCTCAACTCGCACTGAAACCGACGACTGAAAGCCTTCCGGTGGTTAACTAACGATAATGGATGTACAGTTTCTCGGCGGCGCAGACGAAGTCGGTCGAAGTGCAATTCTCGTCAACGACCGCCTGCTTCTCGACTACGGGACGCTTACGGCCACGCCTCCACAGTACCCCGTTGGCAATGTAGACCCTGAGGCGGTCGTTGTTTCCCACGGGCATCTAGATCACGTCGGAGCCGTACCCGCGCTACTTGCAGGATCCAAGCGGCCCGAAATCCACTGGACGCCACCGACAGCCGAACTTGCCCGCATTCTGGCTCGAGATACACTCAAACTCCACGGCGGAACAATGCAGTGTCCGTTCACCGGAGCCCACGTTTCCCGAATCGGTGAGGTCGAACAGCGACACGGCTACGGTGAGCCGTTTGAGGCGGCAGGCCACGAGATCACGTTTTACAATGCGGGCCACATCCCCGGTTCAGCACACGTGCTCGTAGACGACGGTGAAACCCGGTTGCTGTATACGGCTGATTTCCACACCGACGACACGCGCCTCTTAGAAGGCTCGAGAGCGCGACCAGACGCGGATGTCGTGATCTGTGAGTCGACGTATGCCCAGGTGAGCCACGACGAGCGCACTACGGTCGAATCGCGCTTTGCGGAAACCGCCCGAACGACGATGTGGGAAGGTGGGACGGTAGTAGTTCCGGCGTTTGCCATTGGTCGTACCCAAGAGCTTCTCATGGTTTGTGCAGCCCACGACCTCGAGTGTTATGTCGACGGAATGGGTACCGAAGTAGTATCGATGCTCAGACAGTATCCTGCTTTCCTACGAGATGCGGATGCTCTTGGTCGAGCTGTTCGACATGCCCGCGAGGTGACCGGTCGAGACGGTCAACGGAGGCGGATCGCCAACCAGAATACAGTGATTGTGACAACAAGCGGCATGCTCTCTGGGGGGCCGGCGATGACCTACATCTCCGAGATTCGGGCCGACCCAATCAATCGCATCTCGCTAACAGGGTATCAAGTCGAGGGAACACCGGGAAGAGAGCTTCTGGAGACTGGCCGCTGTGAACTCAACGGCGGCATCTATCCTGTCTCGGCGCAACTCGAGTTGTTCGACTTTTCGGCCCACGCCGATCACAAGGGGTTACGGACGTTCTTAAGCGAGTATACGGGCTCGCAGGTGCTCGTGAATCATGGCGATTCTTGTGTGGCGTTTGCCGAGGAGTTGCGTGAAGACGGATTTGCTGCCCAAGCTCCAGCAGTCGGCGAGACTGTCCAGTGGTGAACGCTGTGTATGCATCTCAGTACATCCATGGACGTCTCGAGCAACCAGTCGACTTCGCTGAATCAGGTCTTTAGCCCGCCGTCACCAACAGACAGCTATGGCTGACCAGAACGACCCCGACATTTCGGCGGCCGAAAAAAAGGCTCTTTACGAGATCCAACACGCTACCGAACACATCTATCAGGGGTTTGGCAACCTCATCGCATTCCATCATAGTATCGGTCGAGCAATGGATAAACTGGCCGACGCCGAAAAGCTGCTACGGGATGCCGGCCACGACGCCTACGCCGACGAGCTTCGCGAAAAACACCTCCCCTCTGGTGCTGTCGACGACCTATGGACGTACGAAGTTATCGAGACGTTTCGACACGGATTTTTGTCTGACATCACTGACTTTGATGCACGTGTCCGGGGTGATCTTGCTGACGGTTCACACCACATTACCGAACGCGAACAGCAATCTGAGTGGCGAAATCGCGTCGACTGGGAGCCTTGAACGACGCTACTCGTCGCGTTCGCCGAGAAACGAATCGACTTTGCTGGCATACGTTTCGAGATCTGCAGCCAGCCTGCGAGCCTGACCCGGGGTGAGCCGCACGCGGTCGGCATGCGCCGGGAGTTCCTCGAGTTCCGTGTTGTCGAGTTCTAGTTCCAGTGCGACATGATCTGGTTGTTTTCGGGGCGCAGTGGCGTTTAGGACTGCGTAGGCAGATTCGGTATACTCGTGGGTCTTCGCTTCGGCTTCGACTAAATCAAGGGTGGTGTAGGCGGTCACTGAGAGAATCCGATCTGACATACACTTCGAGTACTCGAGGGGCTGGCTCTTGAGACTTTAGTAGTTCAAACTACAGAAGAATACGGCCAATATGAGTTGAATTATTCGGCAAAAAAGAAATTGAAATAGTCAGGAAAAGAAAACGGTACTGCGGGGACACCACTACGCAGTGGTATCTCGAAACACATCCGACTGGTCTATTTTACGATTTGAATAGTTGAAAAACAGCTGTTTCCCACAGTGTGGACAGGTTTGTGTGATCGAAAGCTGATCGTAGGTACCAGCAATAGATGTCGTAATCGCTTCAGTTTGTTTGAAATTCGGATCGGAGCCAAGCGATATTTCTCGCAGTACGTACTGCATTGCTAACGAAGAATCGAGTCGTATAACGTGGTCTGTGTGCTCTCCGAGTCGATAACTGCAGTTTGGACACCGGAGTTCGAACTCCGTGGCAGGGCCGTACAGTCTATCGGACTCCTCTTCGACAAGCTCATAATGACAGCTGTACAGAACCGTATAGTGGCCATTATGACATTTTAGCGTTTCTCTTGTCACCCAATCAGGTTCAATCAATAGGTCACGTCCAACTGTCGTATCTGGATCTGGTGTAGTCCAACTGAGCAACTGATCCGGGTTCGATTTGAACCCTTCAATATAGTAGATTGTTTTGTGGTCTTTTAGCTCTACATCGTGTGTGTCGTCGCAGATTGGACAGTCAACCCGGTAACGATCCATTAATGAAAATTGATAGTGTAGTAATATAATAAACTATTGGAAGAGGATATAATTTTAAACACCTACATTTCGAGACAGGGGGGAGTTTCGTTCTGAATGGTTTGTATGAATGGGTTGGGCCATTTGGCTGGAAACGAGTAACAATGCGTCCTCGAGCAGTAGTGATGCGAGAACGTGGTAGATTATTATATAATCTCAACTTGAATGTCGGGTGGAAAAGAATAAATGTCGGGGGTTGTTTGTGACAGTTATGGCTAAGACAGATCCGTCAGGTGAGAGTCCACGCAGCCGGCTTCATCAACCGCCGGATTTGAACCTTAACGAATTCTTTAAGACCGAAGATGGCGGTCGGACAATCGTTAAAAATTCGGATCTTGAAGCAGTAGTCCCAAACAACGAAAAGTACCATCTCGTCGAAGAGAATCGATACTGGGTCAACAAACCGTACGCATTTGTTGTAATCTATAAATCGCAGCGCGACCAAGAGTATCGGTACTATCTCGTCGAACCATATCTCACTCCTGAAGAAAAACAACTTGTTGGGTTTCTTAAAGACAAGATTCGACATACACTGGACTTCGAAAAAATACGTACTCGAGCCTCAGAGCGCGAACGGGCCATAACGCTTAGAGAGACGACATTTGATCTCCTCCGAGAGTACAATCTCATCAGTCAAAAAACACTCCATGATGAGGGCCAACCAAACCCAATCGCGCGAGCAGTCAACATTGCCATCGATAAGATATACGAACATACGCGTGCAGAAAAAATGGCAGAAGGCGGTGAGTTCGCCGGCGAAGAGACGGTTGAGCTCGAGTGGACACAAGCCCAAAAGATCGTCTATTATATTATTCGCGACTTCATCCGTTTTGATCGAATTGATGGGATTACAGCCGATAACAAAGTAGAAGACGTTTCGATCGACGGCTGGAACAGTTCGGTGTTCGTTGTCCATACAGAGTATGGGCAGATGATAACTAATGTGACGTTTGGAGAAGAAGATCTCGATGAGTTCGTCACAGCGATTGCACAGAAAGCCGAAAAAGGTATTTCGAAACGTCAACCGAACGTTGATGCGACACTCCAAGACGGCTCGCGTGCCTTGCTCATGTTGGGCGACGAAGTCACAGATAAGGGATCAAACTTCACCATACGTCAGTTTAACAATATTCCGTTTACACCAATTGACCTGATCAATTGGCAGACGTACACACTTGATCAGATGGTGTATCTGTGGCTCGCAGTTGAGAATCACAAATCAGCAATTGTCGCTGGTGGGACAGCATCTGGGAAAACGACGACGCTTAATGCGATTTCGATGTTCATCCCGGCGACAAATAAAATCGTCTCAATTGAGGATACACGCGAGATACAGATACCACAGAGCAACTGGGTTCCACTGGTCACACGCCAATCGTTCGGTGAAGAATCAACGAATCGAATTGACGAGTTCGACCTCCTCCGCGATTCTCTGCGTATGCGTCCGAACTACGTCATTTTCGGAGAAGTTCGCGGCGAAGAGGCCAGATCGCTGTTCCAGAATCTGAATACAGGCCACACCACATACGCGACGTTCCACGCCAAAAACAGCGAACAGGTTCGGGTTCGACTTACCACCGACCCAATTAATGTTGATGAGACCTCTTTTGGTGGCCTTGACCTTATTCTCAACCAGCAAGAAGTATCAATTAGTGGTCACAGCGAACGGCGGGCAAAGCAGATTGTCGAACTCAGAGAGTATGATGCCTCTGATGAGAAATTCCAGATTGAAACACCGTTTGTCTGGAATCAAGCAACCGACGAAGTCGAAGGCGAACTTACCACTCCTGACATGGATTCAATCTCACCATTAATTGACGAAATTAGACACGAAAACGGGTGGTCTAGAGAGGAACTTCACGATGAGATTAATCGCCGACGGGTTGTGTTGAGTTATTTACTCTCCCATGAGATGACCGCATACACACAGGTAGCAGCTACCCTTCAGGGATACATGTACTCGAAAGAAAGTGTGTTGTCTGCGATTGCTGAAGATGTGCTGTCGTCGAACACAAGCCAATTCCGGCAGATGAAAAATATTGATTTCGAAGTGAGTCCTGAGGCCGAAGAAAACGTCCCACGTCCGCCTGTCCGTGCCGAAAAGAAGGTGATGGCGAACGAAATTCTCAACGAGTACGAAGAACTGTACATGGATGTTTCGGTGGATGCGAGATACCAACAGCCGGTATCAGAACTCGAGGGGGAGACAACAGAACCTCCTACAGAAACAGACACGCCATCGGATAACCCAGACACCGAAAACGAGTATGGGTACTATACGTCTGAAGAAAATCGCACCGAAACTGACAACAACAGCATAGCAGTGGCCGAAGGTAATACCGTTGACTCATCTCAAGCGGAGACAAACGACGTATCTGACGAACCTGCGCCGAAATCTGAACAGGCAGAACCACTCAACGGAAAGACAGACGACACAGCAGAGGAATTCGACCTCGATACTGAACAACCAGACTCATCTGATGTGGAAATCGATGACGGCCCTGATGAGTCTACGTTCGAAACTGAACAGATAGAATCTCCGGAAGAAAAGGTAGACGACAGTTCAGACGAATCCGAACTCAAAACTGGCCAACCAGTCTCACCTGACAAAAACAGAGACACCGAATCTGATGGGTCTGCTTTCGAGGCTGAACAACCAGATTCATCTGAAGCCGAAACAGGCGACGAAACTGATGAGGCTGAACAAGTTGAACCAGTTGATGCGGAAACAGATGACAAATCTGAGGAGACTGAACAAGTAGAGCCGCTTGAAAAAGAAACGGACGACGGTTCTGAGGAGCCTGAATTCGAGGCTGAATCACTTGATGTGGAAACAGATGACGAATCTACGGAGACTGAATTTGAGTCTGAGAGAACAGAACCACTCGAACAGAAGGTAGACGACAAGTCTGATGATGCCGAACCTGAGTCTGAACAGGCAGAGTCACCTGAACAAGAGACAGCCGACGTCTCTGATGAATCTGAACAACGAGAGCAATCTGCCGAAGCAACCGATGCGTCTACTGATAAATCCGGTATCAGCAGGCCGTACAGCTACTACCCGCCCAGCCAGACCCGTATCGAATCTGACGAGGACAAGACTCCAGCTGCGGCAGACGAAACAAACGAACAGACCGAGGAACAAACAGAGATCTCTTGGAATATACTCGAGCCCCAGGATGAAACAGATGACGTAGCTGAAGACCAGCCGGCCGGGTCTTCCGAAAAATCAGATACTGAAAATGACGGCCTCAATGAGTCAGCAGCACAAGATCATCCTGAAACCATAGGTGATACGACAGATGAAGGAGACGAACCCGAACAACAGACGGGAACGTCTTGGGATATGTTTGAGCTCGGAGACGAGATAGATGGTGGATCTGAAGACCACTCAGCGGAGTCGTCTGATGAATCCGATACTGAGGGTGCCCACGGGGATTGGTTTAGTCCATCTCGAGATGACAGTAGGGGCGATGACACTAACGGTGGTGACAGAGAGTAATGTCGTATCCGCCTACAGAACAGGATCCTGCTGCTCGAGAATCACAAGCCAGTAGGTCGGATGGGTCGTCGGAAAATGTTTTTTCTGATCTGCCTACGACGGAGGCGATGTATAAGTCGATAGCGCGTACGTTCCATCCGATTTATTCGCTTATTTTCTCCGGCCGACAAGAATTTGCCAAGAAGACAGAAGAGCAGTTAATAAAAGCAAACAGAAACGAAACAGTCGAAACACATATTAGTGGATATCTGGGAGTCGGTGTACTCTCCGGAGGGTTAATCGGAGTACTGTTCGGTATTATGGCAGTGCTCAACTACACAAGTGCTCCTACGATAACATCATATTTTTCAGACACATCACTCCTGATTTGGGTTGTACCAATTCTTTTGGAATCGATAGTCGTCTTCGTTGTATCTATCATTGGCGGAATGGTCGCTGGAGGAGCGACTGCCCTGTCTGCGGTCCGTGTTTTTCCTCGTATGGAGGCAAAGAATCGACGCACTGAGATTAATTCACTTCTCCCTGATGCAATCGCGTTCATGTACTGTCTCTCAGCAGGCGGCATGAATCGTGTCGATATTATTCGCGTTCTTGCAGACTCTGAAGAACAGTACGGAGAGGTGAGCGTTGAGTTCGAACGGGTTGTCCACCTTATGGATAACTTTTCTGAGGATTTTCACACCGCAATCGAAGACGTCTCTGAAACCACGCCGAGCGAAGAGTTGCGTGAGTTCCTCAATGATATGTTATCGGTTGTAACTAGTGGTGGGCGGATGGATACATTCCTTGAATCACAGTTCGCCGAACAAAAAGCAACCGTCGAGCAGTCACAACAAGAGAGGCTTGACCGACTTGAGTTGATGAACGAAATTTACATCACATTGACGCTGCTTCCTGTTATGGGTCTAACGCTTGTTGCGTTCGCTGCTGCGCTCGGCATTGTTGGACTGCCTTCTCTATACATTATGACATATATTATGATACCTACAATCCAGATTGTAGCACTGATTATTCTGTCCACGGCGTTTGAGGCCTCATACGGTACTGGCCGACTATCCCCTGATTCGGAAGACAAATTCTCAGCAGTTGATGATGAACAAGAGAAAGTACTGTCGGCAGGGCTGGCAAAAAACTACAGAGGATTGAGCAAAAAGTTCGACCAGATATACATCAGTGAAATCAGATCACGACTGCTTTCGTTTTTCGCTGATCCGTTCCAGTACATCCGACAGCGTCCTAAGTACGTTTTTGCAGTTTCAGTTCCAGTTGCAGTAGTGTTCGTTATTGCTGCAATCATCACAGGACATATTCAACTCAGCAGCGGAGAGATGACTGGTCTGGGGTTGGCCACATTTGATGTCACATACATTGCAGAAAACGGATTCACTCTTACGCTGTTGCTGTTTTATTTGCCATTGTTAGTTATTTTACTGCCGTACGTGGTCTTTTATGAACTCGATAAGTACCGTCGAGGGCGCATCACTGACGGCTTTACCACAGCGCTCAACAAGTTGGCAAATACGAACGAACAAGGGATTCCACTACGGCAATCAATGCTCATTACTGCGGAAGGCCACACCTCACAACTGGCCAACGAATTCGAAACAATGTACAAAAAACAGGAGTTTGGAATTCCATTAGGCCAGGCGATCATTGAAACCAACAATAAATATCGAATACCACGACTGGCTCGTCTGTTCCAAATTATGAAGTCTGCCCAGGAAGTCTCGAACAATATTAATGATGTGCTTATCACGGCGAGTGAACTCTCCGAAGCCCAAGAGAGACTCGAGTCCAACCGCATCACCAGAACTAATCAACAAGTAATGATCATCGGTCTTATTTTCCTTATATTTTTGGCAGCACTATTGATGATGGAGGGCTTTATAATCCAAGAAATCGCAGAAGGACAAGGTACCCAAGAAGCAGGATTAGATGCCTTAGGTGGTGGTTCTGAGCCAGTATCCGATGTAGTCATTTCACTCATGTTTTATCACGGCGCGATTATTCAGGGAGCCATGTCTGGGCTGATCTCTGGATATATTCGATCGGGCTCTGTGGTTCCTGGATTGAAATATTCACTCGGGTACATATCCATCGTAATGGGAGTGTGGTTCGTATTCTGAGGATTTTGTTTTCCGGTTCGACCGACGAACGCAGCCCAGATGCACACCCACTGCTGAGAGCACAGTCGAACGTCGATTTCGTCATCGCACTGTTCATTCTTCTCGTCTTTTTCAGTGGCGTCCTGTTTACTCCTGGCTCTCCACTACTCGAGGCAGCTCAATCTGGGACTGATGACCAGATAGATGCCCAGCTCATTGCCACTGAGTTGACAAGTGAGGTAGGTGAGTCTGATGGGCAGCTAAACACCGCTCAAATCGAAGCAATCGTAGATGACGACCACCCAGATAGTATAGAAGACTACACATCTGCGCCAGATAATCTTGGAGTAAATATCACACTGTTCGATTCAACATACGAAAGGGAGACAAATGCGTCAGTGGTTCAAGATACTGGGTTTCGACAGGGCGGGGATGCACTACCGGCTACTGAGACAAGCACTGCGGTAAAAACGGTTCGGATTGACAATCGCCCAGTCACGTTGGAAATCATCGTATGGAGGGAAGCATAATGTCTCGAGGGGATCTGTCTGCTGCTACGATCGATACTCATCGAGGACAGGCATACATCGCAGAAGCACTGTTTGCGGTTGTACTTCTTGCTGGAGTGATGTTTGTGGTGACAACCGCGTTAACGGTTGATGAACCGGCACTGTCCACCGAAGAGCGCGCCACACAAGCCCAAATCGAAGCAGATGCACACAACCTCATCGAACAATCAAAGCAGGAGGGCTCTCTCAAAGCGAGTATACTCAACTGGGATGACGACAACCAACGGTACTGGGATGAACAGAACAACACAGGAAGTGATGGAAACTATATTGATTATCCACCAGGGTTGTTTGGCGATAGACTCAGAGCACTCCAAGCAAAGTATCCTAACAGAGTTGTTGTCTCGAACGTAAAAATCATTCCAAGCCAAAACGGATCCCAAGAGAACTTCAAGAACCAACGGCCAGAATCATATCCGTTTGTTGATGTTGCTGATGCTTCCAACAAAATGGTGACTGTTGATACACACATAACGTTGTATGGTGATGATCAGTTCCTACTGCCGCCTCGAGCCCATAGAACAGAGCCGACCCAAGAAATGGGGGAAAACGAGGAAAGAAAACTCCATGAACTAGACGAAGACGATGAGTTTCCGATCCCACCTGCGACAGATTACGATGAGGTGGACGAAGACGACGTATACAATGTTGTCAACGTACGGGTTGTCCTGTGGGAGTTCGACCAATGATACCGCCCGACAACCGTGAGGAATCTCGTGGACAAGTGTTGATTCTAATTGGCATTATTGTCGCCCTTGCTGTCATTGCAAGTGCGGTTGCGTTGACCGCAAATATGCAAGCCTCGGTTGATCGCGCCGATGGCGTCTCAAAAACGCCGACACCAGCGACCAGCATGATGACCGATATTGACGATAGCATATCGGACAGTATTGTCACCGCGAATCGCAACTCCGGCAGCGACGTTGAGAGTTTAGTTAACGAACAGAATGAACTCTTATCGAATAGTGCCGCCTACCGCGGCCACGAACTCTCAGTAGAACTACAAGAAGAAGTCGATGGAACACGGCTCAGCGACTCAGAAGACCAACTTCCGAGTGACACCTATATGAGAGGCGTAACCGGACCATTTTCTGGCGGTATTTCTCTCGATACCGCGGAACTTACAGACGCTACGGGTGACGAACGAACTCGTATCGAAACGGATACTCACCGTATCTATATAAATGTCACTGATGACGGATTAGCTCGAGCAGACGTTGAGCTACCCAATGGAGAAACAGAGACGTATGAAACGCAGACAAACTACCCGTATGTTGATCTGGGAGCGGGAAGTTTTGATGGCTTTGAGTTTGAGTCATACGACCAATCACAAATAGAGAATATTACTGTAGGAAATACTGACGACACTCATGGAACAGTTGAATTAGTCGTTGAAGGAGATATGGGCGGAAGTGAAGTCGGAGATGAACTGCTAAGAGAGGATGCTGTTTTCGGTGTTGTGTATACGGTGACCGCCACGTCTGACCGTCAGCAGACAACAACGACTCGCATGGCCACCCATAGCCCAATCCGGGGTGATAATACATGAGACTGTGGGCTGACAAGCGTGGTACTTCAATTACTATCGAGTATGCTCTGACGCTTCTTGTCGCCTTTAGCATCCTAGGTGGCGTATCAGTTGCTGTCATGGGTGCTGCTGACTCGAGCGAACAGCAGGTCACAGCAAATCACCTCGAGGTTGCTGGCAACGAAATCGCAGCCCAACTAGAACACCAGAATGCACTTCGCCAAGAGTACGAAGACGAACAGTGGGTGTTTGATGAAGCGGCAATCGGAGATCGAATGTTCGAAACATCGGTGTACGTCGAAACACCCGAACGGACTGCAAGTGGGGGCTATACGGTACAGATTGCTCCCGATGGAAGCCAGATTATCCTCCAATCAACAAAAGAACAAATAACTGTAGAAGTACCGATTCGTGACGATCTTCCAGTTGCAGAATCATCTGGTGCACCTGGTGATTCTGTGATGATCGAATACGACGACGGTGAGTTCGTACTTCGATCAGGAGGTGAGTAAGTATGGGCGCTTCGAGAACCATTGAGCTATTCGAATCAGATACACGAGGTGTAAGCGAGGCGGTCAGTCAAGGTATCGTGTTTATGATTGTGATCGCTTCAGCATCAGGTGTCGCCATCGGTGGACAAGAGTTGATCGCTGGTGCTCAAGATGAAGCGTCGTTTGAACAAGCAGTAACTGGGTTTGAATCGCTTGATAAGATCACTCAATCGTTTGCGACGAACGCTGATGAGTACATTCATTTTACTGCGAATCGACAGGCGACACTCTACTCACGGAATGCAGAACTAATAGAGGCACCCCAGGATACAGAGATTAGGATAAACGACACCAGTTCTAGTGAGCCAGAAACCGAGTATAGGACATCATCAGTACCGTTCCGAGTCGAACACAATGAGTATACACTCACCTACGATGCAGGATTGATGCAATCTGAGGAAATCGAAAACACGTCCGTTCTTCGTACACCCGCAGATGAACATCCAGCTAGTGATAACACGCTCTATCTCCGGACGCTCAGAACGCAAGCGACGGCAAACTTTCACGGTGGGAGCCGACAGTTCGTACTTGTAAGCGAAGACGAACCCACAACGGTGCTCGAGGCCTCAGAAAATGACCGTATTACAATACGAACGTATGAAGGCCAAGGGCGGATGTGGGAACAATACCTACAACAACAGCCGTACATCGACGATGTTACATCATTCTCAGACACCGATTCTTCTGAAACACTCATCGCCGACTTTAATGACTCGGTAACAATCTACCACCAACAGTTACTCGTCGAGCCTCGAGATCGGTTCACCATAACATAGTTGGTGGCGATTGGGTATTTACTCGAGGTCAGTGAATTCGAACCGCACACCGTCGTCGATGCCCTCGGTGAGCGTTACATCCCAGCCGTGGGCCTCAGCAATCTGTTTGACTATCGAGAGTTTGAAACCCGTTTCATCCAATCGCGTCACATCGGCTGGCTGAAAGACTTTATCTGGATCAACATCAGGAACACTACGACCATCACACTCTACATAGAATCCAGAGGCGCCTGTTGTTGGTGCTCGTGTGGTTGTAAACACCTCATTCAGTTCGCCGATTCGAATCGTTATGTTCTGGTCATTGTTGGCGATCATGTTTTTGATCAGATTCTCAAACAACTCAATGAGTCGCGACCAATCAGCATGGATCGTAAACGAATCAACTAATCTAAGCTCGGCCGTGTTGTCAGTAACCAAATACCACAGTTCATCGACGAGTGTTTGTGCGTTGATTTTCGACGGCTTCGTAATGGGTTTTCCTTTCTGTACCCACTCGAGGCTGTCTTCGACAATTGATTCGATTTGATCAGCAGCGTTTTTTATTAGTTCCGATTGTCTATCATTATACATGTCGCTAAGAATAGCATTTCGGCCCTGAATAACGTTGAGTTTGTTTCGGAGGTCGACAGAGACAACTTCGGCGAACTCTTCGATACGGTCTGCCTGCCGTATGAGTTCTCGTTCAAACCGAGTACGTTCGATTTGAGAGCTAACCCATCGAGCCAAAAGACGAACAACCATTGTATCGACATTCAACACAGCAGCCTTCTTTGGTTCCGAGTCCGCAAAACAGAGTGTGCCGTACACCGATTCGTCAACGATAATCGGTGCCCCAATGTAAGATCGGAATCCATACCGCTGATATCGTGAGTTTTCGGTAACCGCCTCATCAGCCGTGTCTGCAATACTCACCGTCTGAAGTGAATCAATTGTGTTTTGACAGTAGGTGTTTGACAACGTACCACTCATTCCGGGCTGAACTCTGTTGTGAGTTCCTACTACTGCGATCAGTTTGTACGAATCATCAATAGCTTGTGTGCCGTACCCGATTTCGTATCCGAGAGTCGACTGCCCGATTGCGGCCGCCCGTCTGAGAATATCAGACTCAGATAAATCCGCAGCATGTGGGTATGCGTACAGTTGTGAGACACCCTTCATCGCCTGCTGCCATGTGGTTTCTGTGTGTGCTGAATTCGTGAGAGACATAATTGCCCGCAGTTCCTGTTCAAGACGTTCATTTTTTTGTCCGTTGACGGTTGGTACATGGATTGCGCCTGCTGACAGTAGCTGAGTCATATCTGCGGCCATATCTGTATCAGCAAGGAGCAACAGCGGCACCGCAGGGTTTTGGCTCCGAAGCGAGGATAGCGACTCGAGGGTGGCCGGATCAACTGGCGGTTCAACAACGAGACAGTCAATTAGAGAATCATCATACTGTGCCTCGAGATTATCAGCTCCCGCGATAGCAACAGATCGGTCAAATGATCGAGCACTCAGTTTAGTAGCGAGTGCCCCAGCAGAGTTCGTCGGCCCAACAAGGAGGATACGGAATGGTGACATACAGATAGAACACGGCTTAGAGTAATTAATGTTCATAATACTATTTTTGTTACTAAATTAAAACTGGCAGCTAACGGTGATCGTTCGGTCTTCGAAGCGCCGGTCGTACGGTTCAGTAGATGCGGTAGACGTAGCTAAATGCAGTAGTTGTAAAAATGATAAGTAGTTAGCACAGGCTGTACAAATAGTATCCAAAGACGAGGACACCACTCACCATACGAGAAGGGTGCGTTTGGTTAATCAATATCAAGGAATGTCCCCTCGAGTACGTCACCCAGGCTTGCTTCGTCATCCCCAAAGGATCTACGTTCCCACTGTGTGTCGGTTACATCCATACAAACTACGTACTCTTGATGCGACCGAAGGTGGAGATACACTGTTGGAGACTCAGCATCAAAGAAGACGCGATCCCAGCTGTAGTCGCCGAACTCGAATTGTGAATCTACGGTTCCAGTTTCGATGTACGTATCATACAACTCTTCGGCAGCAGCAGTGTCTTCTAACTCGTAAATGACAACCCCGACAGCCTCTGAGTCTGATACTGATACCGTATCCCCAGTATCAAAGTACTCATCGGGGTACTCCTCGTAGAGTGACTGCTGGATGATGTTTATCCGTGATTCAGTAACTATGTCGTGAGTAGACCGATCAACAATATCTCCGATAAACTCGTTTACAGGTATGTGTCGGTTTGAAGCCGTGATGCCATTCGGATTGTGATTGAACGGATCCTCAGAGATGTCTACTTCATCATACGTTACAAAGAACGCATCTTTTATTTCATCTGAATTATCTACAACCATCGCCTCAAAAATGTAGTCATTGTACTCTTCAGGATCCTCTGCAGCAATGAATCGTTCATACGGCATCCCAAAAACAGGATCACTCGGGAATCTCCGGCTTACTTCAGTCGCAGTCGACAGTGCTCTGTATGTATTCCGGTAGCGAGCCATATCCAAAGACAGTTGTTCATATTCTGATCTATCAAGGTTGCGTTGCAAATCGGTCTGCAAATCATCTGCTAACGTAGACAGACCAGGGGTAGTACCGTAGTACTCATCGAACCCCTCGTCAACTGATGCTGCATCATCTGCCATCTCAAAAATAGTATCGAGATCTGATTGGGTTATTGTATTGCCATCTCGCTCAGATAGTTCCTCGAGTTTCGCTTCGATCGTTCGCAACCCATCACGATACGAACTCACAGCAGACTCATACTCTGTTGTTTTCCACTGTGTGAATTCAGATACAGTCTGGAACGAGAAATGCAGTGACCCGGCCTCTGCGATGGTTTCTTGTTCGTTCTCTCTTTCAGTTGCATCCTGTTCACCATTTATGTCAGCAGAAGAATCTCCTTCAGGATCCGGAGGGTTGAGACAACCAGCTAACGCACCGATTCCCAATCCACTGGCCAACGAACTATATCCTCTTCTGGTAAGTCTCATAGAAGTGGATTTTAACTATGATCAAATAAAGATTTGTTCTGACATCCAGTTATACGTGAATACTCAATTTTGTAACCATATAGCTCCACTAAATATAGACAGACAGGATGGCCACAGATGGTGAGTAGTAACGTCATTACTGTCCGGTTTGGTTCCAAAACGAACGATCTCAGCGAAGGTGATGTTGCAGACAACCGACCACTGCGTCGACTACTCAACGAGGTGTCCTGGATGAGGGGTTGGTTGATACTGGTACTCGTTTTCGATTCGAGTTTTCATCTCATCGATATCAGAGTTACTGAGGCCAGCGCCACCCTCAATCTGGATCGATTCTGAGTTGCCTGATTTGAGATCTTCTGCTGAAACACTGACAATACCGTTCGAATCAATGGCAAATTCGACAGTAACTTCTGGTGTTCCTGCTTCGGCAAGTGGAATGCCAGTCAGTTCGAATTCACCTAGCAGTTCGTTTTTATTAGCTATCTTCATTTCTCCTTGGTACACCTTGATATATACAGACGTCTGATTGTCTTCTGCGGTGGTATACTTTTTTGATTCTTTTGTCGGAATCGTTGTGTTTCGGTCGATGAGCGGTTCGAATAGCCCCCCTTTGACTTCAATACCGAGACTCTTTGGCGTCACATCAAGTAGCAGTACATCATCTTTATGACCGGACAGTATCGAACCCTGGATTGCCGCCCCCATGGCAACTGCTTCATCAGGGTTGACAGCCGACCGTGGTCGAGGATCGACCAACTGGTCGACTTTCTTTTCAATCTGTGGCATCCGAGTGGCACCACCAACCAACAACACGTTATCGAGTTTATCTGACGGGACACCACTACTCGTAAGGACATCTTCGATCGGCCCGGCGAGTTTCTCTCGAAGCCCAGTAGTCATACTCTCGAACTCCTCGCGAGTAATACTGGTTGTAATTCCAATCGGTTCGCCATCCTGGGTGGTAATAAATGGCAAGTTGAGCTGGGCTTCGGTTCGTGCACTTAGGTTGCGTTTGAGTTCCTCACATGCATTTGTTACTTTCTGATAGGCTCGAGGATCCTCTCGGAGATCGATGCCGTGTTTCCACTCGAACTGTTCGACAACGTGATCGACTAATGCCTCGTCCCAATCGTCACCGCCGAGGTTATTGTCGCCGTTTGTTGCAAGCACATCGTAGACCCCATCGCTCAGTTCCAAAAGCGTAACATCGAACGTACCGCCACCGAGATCGACAATAAGTACTGTCTGCTCTCGAGTCTTGTTTAATCCGTAGGCCATTGCTGCTGCAGTCGGCTCGTTGATAATCCGTTCAACAGTGAGTCCTGCAATTTCGCCAGCATTTTTAGTCGCTTGACGTTGTCGGTCATTAAAGTATGCTGGAACCGTAATCACTGCAGATGAGACAGTCTCTCCCAAATATCGTTCTGCGTCTGACTTTATTTTTCGTAGAATAACTGCAGAGATTTCTTCTGGAGAGTACTCTTGGCCCTGAAGAAACGCCGTGTAGTTTTTATCACCCATCTTTCTTTTGATGGATCGAACCGTATTTTCGGGGTTCTGCATTTCTTGATTAACGGCTGGGCTGCCGACCAACCACTCGTCGTCACTGGTGCGTGCTGTAACTGATGGGGTCGTTCGTCCACCCTCTGCGTTTGGGATGATTTTTGGATCTTCTGCCTCCACAACAGCGAACGCACTGTTTGTTGTTCCGAGATCAATACCAATTATTTTGTCTGACATAAACTAAACATGTACGTATCAGCATAAATTACTTATGGAGTTGAGTATCGTAGATGACTTACAGTTTGAATGACTGTCTTTTTGAACAACGACCTATACACTGAGACAGCAGTATGAACTGAAATACAATCTGTGGCCAGTAGGAAGGCAGTGTGCTCGAGGGGTTTCGTGATCACAGAGAGAGACACAAACCCTCAATACTTTCATTCCCAGCCGTTGACCCGCAGATATGCCACGTGCAAAATCGGAGTTCGAAGAGTTGTACCCCTGTGATTTTTACACCCCGCAAGAACTTCTTGATGAGCAAGTAATGTACTCGGTGTACGAGATCGCCCGCATGCTACAGGGTCTAGAACCGGATGCAGAAATCGACGAAGGGGTCGAAGACATCCTCCTCGATTGGGCGATTCCATGGATTATGCGGAACGCCGACGAGCTAGTGATCGCCGAACCACCGAGCAACGAAGAACCAGGCTACTACGGACTCAAATCCGAGCAAACAGAGGTATAAATATCACTCAAAAATAGGACAGTCTGCTCGTTTTGTTTTCCAAAAGAACTTGTAGACCGACTGGCTTGGTGTTGCTAACAGCCGCATTGCGGCGCTCCTACCATGCAGCAGTATCTTGATCTCGTCGACAGCACGCTCACCGACGGCACGTACAAACCCAACCGAACCGGCGTTGATACGATTGCATCGTTTAGCCAGCAGTATACCGTCGACCTCCAAGCGGGGTTTCCACTCCTGACAACGAAGGATCTCTCAGGCTTTCGGTGGAACTCGCTAATTCACGAGTTTAAATGGTACCTCTCGGGTGAAGAACATATCCGCAATCTTCAGAAAGAAACGGCCATCTGGGATGCGTGGGCTGACGACGACGGTCGGTTGGACACTGCCTATGGTCGCTTCTGGCGGCGGTATCCCGTTCCTGAAACCGGCCTCGAGGGCGAGGCCTGGCCCGACGAAAACCACCGGTGGCGCAACGACGACGGCACCTTTGATCAGATCCAGTACGTCGTTGATACGCTCACAGAAGCGCCCAACAGTCGGCGGCTCGTCGTCTCGGCGTGGCACCCCGCCAACGCTGCGGTCAGTACGTTGCCGCCGTGTCACTACACGTTCGTGTTCAATGTCCAGGGTGAGACACTCAACTGCCATCTTACCCAGCGATCGGGCGACATTGCACTGGGCGTGCCGTTCAACATTGCGGCCTACTCGCTTTTAACGCATGCAGTTGCCCAGGAAACTGGATTCGAGGTCGGAAAGTTCGGCCACACAGTTGTCGATGCCCACATCTACTGCGGGGAAGGTGATCGCGGCGAATGGTATGCAGAGAATCTCGAGACACTCCAATCACGGCTCGGCGATGTCGAGACGCCCGAAGACTATCTGGCCGTCCGCGAGTGGCTTACCGATTCGGCTCCTGAGGAAGCCCCCAACAGCCAGCGGTACGACCACGTCCCAGGGCTGCTCACACAGTTGTCACGAGAGCCACGCTCGAGGCCGAGTATCGAAATCGCTGACAAGCCACTCGAGGAACTCACCTTCGAGGACATCCAACTGATCGACTACGAACCGGCCGACGGAATTCGGTTTGCAGTCGCTGAATAATCATGACGACAGACACTCCTACCATTGCGTTGATCGCAGCGGTCGCAGACAACGGCATCATCGGCCAAGACGGCGAGATGCCGTGGCATCTGCCCGCGGATCTGACACACTTCAAAAAGACGACGATGGGCCATCCCGTAATTATGGGTCGCCGCACCTACGAGTCTATTGGGGCTGCTATCGGTGGCCCACTGCCGGGCCGGACGAACATCGTATTGAGCCGTAGTGACCCTGAGCTCCCCGAGTCTGTGGTTGGCGTGGGGTCTATTCCTGCGGCCCTTGAGGCTGCTGCTGAAACTGAGACCGGCACCGTCTATGTTATTGGTGGTGCAACCGTCTACGAGCAGTTTCTGCCACAGGCCGACCGGCTGGTACTTACTGAACTCGAGGCAGTTTACGAGGGTGATACGGCGTTTCCGGAGTGGGACCGCGACGCGTGGGACGAATGCGACCGCGAACAGCGTGATGGGTTTGCGTTTGTCACCTACGAACGGCAGTAGCCACCGCTGAGAGTTCGCTAGTGACTACGGGCAACTAAGGGACAACTTCAGGTTGGGTGGCGACTACGGATAACTAATGACAGTTCGGTTGAACGGAGAGGCTTCAAAGACGGTTTTGCTGGATGTCGACGGAACGTTGTGTGCGAACACACCGCGACTCATCGAATACGTCCGCCAAGAGTGCGGCATCGAACTCGCCCGCGAAGAGATTACCGAATGGTCGTTTTCGATTCCGGGTACTGACAGCGACATTGGCGAACTGCTACATCGGGCAATCGATGAACGGCCCGAATGGTTCCTGCTAGGGATGGCTCCCATAGAGGGCGCAACTGAGGCGGCTCGCTGGCTACACAACCAGGGGCATACGATTCGCATTGCAACTCACCGGCCTCCCGAAAGCCACCCGATTACAGCCCAGTGGCTCGAGGAACACGACATCCCGTACGACGAGATGATCCAGGAGGTTCCACGAAACAAGGGTCTGCTCGCTGGCGATCTGTTGATCGACGATTATCACGTCAACGTCGCCAACGCGTTGGCTGCGGGGAAAGCCGGCGGACTGTTCGTCCAGCCGTACAGCGATCCATCGGTATGTTCCTCGGCAGTCATCGCCGAAGACTGGTCGACGATGCTATCGGCGTTGGGTCGCAAGCCACAAGTGGCCGGCGAGGCTGACGCTGAGGGTCATCAGTAAGGCGATGGTCGGGCAACCGGGTCGGTGTCGGGTAGCAAGGGTTTTTCCTGTTGGCCCCCCAAGCAGTGAGCAGATGACAGAGCACGGATTGCAGTTCGGACGGAGGGTGCGATGAGGGGCAACGACCAGCAGGCCTACGACCGCGGAACGTCACTGTTCTCGCCAGATGGCCGGATCTATCAGGTCGAGTACGCCCGAGAGGCCGTCTCACGTGGCGCACCAAGTGTCGGGCTCCGAACCACCGGCGGCGTTATTCTGGCCGCCCAGAGCCGTGCAGGCTCACCACTGATGGAATCTGAGAGCATCGAAAAGCTCCACAAACTCGACGGCCACGTTGGTGCAGCCAGCGCTGGCCACGTGGCTGATGCCCGTCAACTCGTCGACTTTGCACGACGCCAGGCGCAGGTCAACCAGCTCCGCTTTGGCGAACCAATCGATGTCGAAGCGCTCACGAAGTATCTCACCGACCACATCCAAGAAAACACCCAACGCGGCGGCACCAGACCCTACGGTGCTGCTCTGCTGGTCGGCGGTGTCGAAAACGGAACGCCACGGCTGTTTGCGGCCGATCCCTCGGGAACGCCAAATGAGTGGAAAGCAACCGTCATCGGCGGCTCCGGAGCCGACATCCAGGAGTTCCTCGAAGACGAATGGACCGATGAGATCGACCTTCAGGCTGGCCTCGAGCTTGCCGCCCGCGGGCTTCGCGTCGCCAACGACGAACTCGGCCCGAGCGAAGTGAGCATCTCGACCATTACTGCCGACGACGGCTACAAAGCACTCACCGTCGAGGAGATCAAAGACATCTTCGCTGAAGCCGACATCGAACTCGGTGACGAAGACGACGAATAAGGCGACTGCCGGGACGTTTTTTAAACTACCCTCGAATGAGTAGCTATGGCAGAATCCACGCCGACAGTTGAGCGACTGACGGTGTATCCGATCAAATCACTGGACGGGCGGTCAGCTGAGTCGGCCGAGATTGTTACGAACGGCGGGCTGGCAGGCGACCGTGAGTTTGCGCTGTTTGACAGTGACGGCGAGTACGTCAACGGTAAACGCGAACGCCAAATACACCGGATCAGTGCCGACTACGAAGGGACGCACGCCGGGATCAAGGCTGTCGAACTCTCGAGACACGGCGAACATACATCCCAGCGGTTTTCGGCCGACGGGTTAGCAAACGGGATGGCTGTCGAGTGGCTTAGCGATGAACTCGGCTATCCAGTCTCGTTGGCCCGAAACCGCCAGGGTGGGTTCCCGGACGACACCCACGCCGCCGGACCGACGATCATTAGCACAGCAACACTCGAGACTGTCGCCTCCTGGTTCGATGGAATCTCAACTGAAAATATGCGCCGACGACTTCGGGCAAATATCGAACTCGGTGGGGTGGCTGCCTTTTGGGAAGATCACCTGTTTGCCGACCGAAACCACTACGTCGAGTTTACGATTGGTGGTGTTTCGTACCGTGGTGTCAACCCGTGTCAACGCTGTGTTGTCCCAACGCGTGATCCCGATACAGGCGAAGCCTATGATGGGTTCCAAGAGACGTTTATCAAAAAGCGTCGCGAGACGATGCCCGAATGGAGCGGTGGCGAGTGGTTCGACCATGACTTTCGACTGATGGTCAACACGTTGGTACCAAACTCAGCGTGGGGCAACATGATCAACGTTGGCGACCAACTCGAGGTCGGAGGCCCCATCGAGATAGACGGGTAGCCGACTGCTGGCAAGAAAGCCAAACGTGGTGAGTACTCGAGTCTGCGCAGGGTTAGTCTGTCCGAAACGAATAGTCGAGACTCGAGGCCGAATGAGTAAGCGATCCCATTGATATGATATCGACACCTGTTGCGGCGTACGCATGGAGTGTCTCGAGTGTGATGCCGCCGCTGGCTTCGAGCAACACGTTCTGTGAGACTTGTTCTCGAGCGGTCGTGAGGCTTTCGACAATGGTCTGGAGCTCATCCGGCGAAAAGTTATCCAGCAACACGATGTCGGCTCCGGTCTCGATTGCTCGCTGGGCTGCCTCGAGCGATTCGGCCTCGACAGCAATGTTGGTGGCAAACGAAACACGTTTTTGAAACGTCTCGAGTGCGTTTTCGAGGCCCATCTCGGCAATATGATTGTCCTTGATCAGCACCATATGCGACAGATCCAGTCGGTGAGAATCGCCGCCGCCGGCGACGACTGCACGCTTTTCGATCCCGCGGAGACCAGGTGTCGTTTTTCGCGTGCCGGCGATACGAACCGTCGGATCGACCGCCTGTGCGCGCTCGACAGCACGACGTGTGTTGGTGGCAACACCCGAAGCGTGGCCTGCGAGATTGACCGCAAGGCGTTCGGCTCTGAGTGTCTCGCGGGCCGGGCCGGCTGTTTCGAAGACGACATCCCCAGCCGACACTGGTGTTCCGTTCTCGAGACTCGAGACGACGCTGACGCCGAGATGCTCAAATACCGAGGCGGCAGCCGAGATGCCGGCAGCGACCCCCTTTTGTTTGGCAACGAGTCGGCCCTTTGTGTCACCCGGTACCTCGTTTGTCACATCGTGGTGGCCGATATCCTCACGCAACCAGCGGTCGATCTGCCCGCTGGTGAGCATTAGTTGGCCCCCACTTCGGCTGCGGTCGGCTCATCGCTGTCCTCGAGATAATGACAGCCAGCGCTCTGGGTGGTGTCAGCGGCGGCGTTGGCGATCAGGATGGCGACTACCGTGGCGTTTCGGAGTTCGTACAGGCTCCGAGAGGTTCGCGTTCGCGTGTACGCATCTACTTCGCCTTTGAGTCGCCGTAGGTCGCCGCGGGCTGAGGCGATACCCTCAGACGTTCGTCGCAATCCGAGTTCCGCACTCATGACCGTCTGCAGGCGGTAGAACTTCTCGGCGGCAAATCGCTCTGGGAGTGCGGGGTCGCTGTTCCGGAGTTGCTGTGTCTCGAGTGGGGTGGGTTCACATCCAGCAGCGTCCCTGCCCGCCCGGAGCCCCCAGACGAGCCCCTCGAGCAGACTCGTCGAGGCCAGCCGGTTGGCTCCGTGAACGCCGGTGTGAGCACATTCACCGACCGCATACAAGCGCTCGAGGCTGGTTCGACCGTGGCCGTCGACCGCAATCCCACCACAGAGGAAGTGTTCACAGGGAGCGACTGGAATCCCCTCCCGAAAGTCAATGCCACGTTCATGGCAGGTTGCAGCGAGAGTGGGAAACGTTTCCTCGAAGGATTCCTCGAGCGGTGAAACGTCCAGTGTGACCGCACCAGTGGCTTCAATCTCGTCTTGGACAGCGCGGGCAACGACATCCCGTGGGGCGAGTTCGGCGTCGTCGTGATACGCAGACATGAATCGCTCGCCGGCCGCATTACGGAGCACACCGCCTTCACCGCGGACGGCCTCGCTCAGCAAGAACGGGTCATCGATGTCGACAGCGGTAGGATGAAACTGTACGTACTGCATGTCGGCGACGTTGGCTCCAGCCAGGAACGCCATAGCAATTCCATCACCGCTCGAGCCGGCCGGATTGGTCGAACGTTCGAACAGATCACCGATCCCGCCGGTCGCAAGTATTGTTGCCCCGGCAAAGACGGGCTGGCCGCAAGGGTCAGTATCGAGGAGCGCGCCATGAACCCGACCCTCGTGGCGGATGAGCTCAAGGGCAGTCGTCGATTCGAGAAGCTCAATGTTCTCGAGTGTGCTGAGATGCGAAAGGAACGGCCGAAGAATATGTTGGCCCGTCGAGGCATCAACGTGAAGAATTCGGTCTTTGGAGTGTGCGGCCTCGCGGGCGAAATCGTAGTCAGCGTCAGCTTCGAGCGTGTCGAACTCGATTCCCAGAGTGTCGATCAACACCTCACGGACGGCGGGTGCAGCGTTCTCGACGAGGATGTCGACGGCCTCGGGGTCGGCGGTGTTCGCACTCGCCTCGATGATGTCGCCTTTGAGTGAGTCAGGATCGCCACGGGTGGTTGCGATGCCGCCCTGAGCCCAATCCGAGGAGGCGTCTTCGGGCTTGCTGGCCTTCGTAACCAAGAGTACCTCCTCGCCTTCTTGAGCCGCAGCCAGGGCGGCCGCACAGCCCGCGATACCCGAGCCGACGACGAGCACGTCGGGCGACCGGTAGTCTTGTTGTGGGTTTGGCGTTGCTTCGGACATCTTAGAGCTCCAGCATGCGCTCGAGGGCGAGCCCGGCGAGGTGTTTTTCTTCGGGTGCGACCTCGATCACGTTGTGTTCGCGTCCGGCGGCAAGTTCCTCGAGCACCCAGGTCAGATAGTTGGGGTCGATCTGCCGCATCGCATCACAGTCCATACAGGCATCACCGCACAGCGGGACGACGTTTACCGCATCGTGCCAGCGGTCGAGATGTTTGGCGAGATGGATTTCAGTGCCAATGGCCCACGTCTCGCCCGGGTCGGCGGTTTCGACGACGTCAGTGATCGTCGCTGTCGAGCCGACCACGTCGGCAGCCTCAACAACTTCGCGTCGACACTCTGGGTGGACAACAACGCTCGCCTCAGGGTGTTCGGCACGAACCGCGGCGATGTGATCGGCGCTAAACCGTTCGTGAACCTGGCAGTAGCCATCCCACAGAACGATCTCAGCATCGGCGAGTTCGGCGGCGTCTTTCGACTCTGGATCCCAGGGGTTCCACTCGGCGATGGCGTCTTCCATACCGAGGCGGTAGGCAGTGTTTTCGCCGAGGTGTTTGTCGGGCAAAAACAAGATTTTGTCGCCGCGCTCGAGAGCCCACTCGAAGGCCTTGTGGGCGTTCGAAGAGGTACAGACTAACCCGCCCTGTTCGGCACAGAAGGCCTTGAGATCGGCATACGAGTTCATGTAGGTGATCGGAATTATCTCGCTTTCGGGGTCAGCTGCGGTGATCTGCTTCCAGGCGGCATCGACCTGGAGGGCTTCGGCCATCCCGGCCATCGGACAGGAGGCTTCCATGCAGGGCAGAATGACCGTCTGGTCGTCGTCAGTAATGATATCCGCGGATTCGGCCATGAACGTCACCCCGCCGAAGACCACATACTCGGCGTCGGCCTCGGCGGCGTGTTTGCTCAACGCGTAGGAATCACCGATAAAGTCGGCGTGTTCGACGATCTCGCGCCGTTGGTAGTTGTGGCCCAGAATGACCACATCGTCGCCGAGTTCCTCGAGGGCGGCTTTAATTCGTGGCGTTCGGTCGGCTTCGGTGAGCTCGCGGTAGCTCGGAGGCAACTGCTCTAGATTGTCGTACTTAAATAGACTCAACTCAGTCTCGAAGGTCGCAGTTTCCATGTTTGCCATTCAGTCGACACCTATGATGATATAATCACGACCGCGCTTATTGAAGACTTTTTCTATTCGATATTGACTTTCGGATATCATTCCTTGTGTATCTGCAGCACCAAGATTTTTTTACTTATATTTCTGTTTGGGTCTGTAAATTATGTCCAATACAGTTCGTTGTGTGATTTTAGCCGATACTGCTGGCAGACGCACTCAACATTCAGATGTAGGGGTAGGTGTATCTGCATTATACAATTGCAACTACGTGTTAGCAACCCAGCGTACCTACGTGGCGTCGTGTGGTTTTGTGGGTCGACAGTCTGGCGCACGGAGGCGGGGAAAGCGCAACTGTTTTGTTCACCAGCGAGATATTGTAGATTGCGTTCAATAGAACGCGACAGCACGCTCTGATGGTGTAGTCCGGCCAATCATATTACCCTCTCACGGTAATGACCGGGGTTCAAATCCCCGTCGGAGCAT
>LKMJ01000195.1_pt1 | contig 40151 bp, 45 predicted proteins | sample 643391 | NCBI WGS metagenome assembly LKMJ01 (sample SAMN04112250, study PRJNA286221) | soda lake metagenome | biome: soda lake; feature: Kulunda Steppe; material: water; isolation source: sample PL-Br10 brine of Picturesque Lake | place: Russia: Kulunda steppe | collected 2010-07 | reverse complement strand
GCGCGAAGCAAAGTTACTCTGCGTGCTCTGCTTCGACGATGCTTTCGCCCTCTTCCTCGAAGCGGGCGGCGCGCACGCGAAGCTTGCTCGGCGGTTTCTTGCGGCCGCGCGACCAGACTTTCTCGTTGATCGAGGAATCCAGCCGGACGTTCTCTTCCTCGACCGAGAAGTGCTGGGCGAGGTGCTCGCGGACGAGCTTCATCGCACGGTCTGCGCGCTTGTGTTTCGGTTCGGCCTTGGCGTCTCGCAGGGGAACGGTCATGACCCGTTCCTCGAAATCACTTGCGCTCATTATTCGTCAGTGCTCTGTCGCCGCCAGTTGCGTCGCTTCGGGTTGCGCGTGACGTCACGGTCGGTCTTGATCATCACCCACGCCGGGACGCGACTGTTCTGTCGCTCCAGTTTGGCGAGGCGCTTTTTCTTCGATTTCGATTTCTTACCCATAGTGGTGGGTCTTACCCGACCGTCGTTTAAAATCTTGTTCTTTTCGGGGCGGAGAGCCATCTGTCTCGGTGCAGTGCCGGGGTCGTGGGATCCGCAACCCCACCGTTTTCGGCGTTCCCCCACATACTCCGCGTATGGACGTGATTAACGTCACCGCAGACGCCGAGTCGTTCACCTGTAACGCCTATCTCGTACCGGGTAAGCGCACGACACTGATTGACGCCGGGGCCATGCCGGGCGTGGAGGACGTCATCGCGGAGCATACTGACGAGCTAGACGCCGTGGTGATAACTCACCAGCACGGCGATCACGTCCAGCAACTCGACGCCGTGCTAGACCGATTCGACGCGGACTGTTTCGCCTACGACAGCCACCCGCGACGGACCAACGGACTCGTCGATGGCGAGGAGATCGTCATCGGTGACGAGGCGTTTGACGTCGTCCACACGCCCGGGCACGCGGATGATCACATCTCGCTGATCAGCGAGTCGACGATATTCAGTGGCGATGTCGTGGTCCACGACGACGGTGCCTTCGACGACGGTAGTTTCGGACGTACGGATCGCCCCGGCCAGTCGCGCGAGCAACTCATCGAAAGCATCGAGCGAATCCTCGACCGACTTCCGGACTCGGTCGAACACATGTACGCGGGCCACGGCGGCGAGTTCCACGGCGACGTCCGAGACGTTATAGAGACAGCGCTGACGCGTGCGGAGAAACGAGAACCGAAATATCCGGAGGACTAGGCGGAGCGCGCTTCCTTGGCTTTGGGCCGCAGTTTCCCGTAGCCACATTTGCGACAGCGGTCCGCTCCTTCGGCGTTGCGCGCGTTGCATCGCATACAGATCATCTTGCTGAGGATGCGATCCTCTGCTTTCTCGAATGAAGCCATACCGGGGCGTTGGCCGCTCGCTCATTTAACCTTGGTGGTCCACGGCGGCATGTGGGTTGTGAATGCTTCACTTTAATTTTTGTAGTAATACACTTCAGTGTTCGAAGTCATTGACTGCAGAGCGATCCACCGTCGGACAGGACCAGTTACTTAATCATTCACAACAAACGACCATGTGATATGGCGAGCCAGCTACTCGCGGACGAAGCAGCTGACAACATCGTGCGAACGAGTCGGACGTCGCTCGGTGACAGCCTCCGATCGGTGACGTACTTCACACGCGACGACTACGAACAGCTCTACCTCCGGGAGGATCTGGAGCGAGACGCCGACCTCACCAGTTTCATCGGTCACGAGTGGCGCGGCTTCAAGACCGCACAGGCAGCCTACGAGGGAACCGAACTCGGCGATTACAACTACACGATCCGCGTCTTCGACAACGGATTTCTCCTCCGTGTGACCGACGAACGCGAGGGTGTTTTCGTCACCACGGATAGCCTCACAATGGGCGATTTCAACACCGTCGCACAGGCAGTGCGGTCCGTCCTCCGCGACGACATATAGAATTTGAGCACGTTTTGGGCTGTCGAGAGCGCAACGCCCATGTCCGACAAAGCCCCAGAGAGTATCAATGACAACTGACGAAATCCCCGAGCCAGCACGTCGCGCGCTCGACCGCCACGATGCGTTCGAGCCGACAGCGGACGGCTACGAGTGTACGACGACACCGTTCGATGCCGACGTTCGGGCCCGTTCTGCCGAGGGTGAGCGAGACGCTGTCTTCGAGATCGAGGTCCGCGTTCCGACGCTCGACGCCGTGGTCACGGACCAGACGGTCGGAACCGCCGTCGCTGATGGCTGGTTCGACACGCTCGAACGACGGCTGGCCGACGCCTACCACGCAGCCGACGTCAGCGACACCGACGAGCCCACGATCGAACGCGAGAGCGAAACGGTTACGGCGACGTTCGGGCTGCGCGCCTGGAATGCGAGTCGGGGCGTCGACGCCGCAAAAGCCGTCATCGATTTTACTGAGGGAACCTACGTGCAGGGTGTCATCCCCGGCTACGAGTACGGCGAGCCGGTCGCCGGGCTACTGAAACGAGCACAACAGAACGGGAGTGCAGACGACGCTGCCCGCGGTGGCATGCCGCTCTAGTCCATCGCGATATAGGTGTGTGTGTCCTCGACACCGTCGACGTCCTGAATCGCCGTGGCGGCGATATTTTTCACTTCGCCGGGCGTCTCGACGAGCACCTTGGCGATTATGTCGACGTCACCGGCAACGATATGTGCGTCCTCGACGCCATCGATTCCGTCGATCTCTTCACGTAGCCGGTCCGCCTCCCCCGTGTTCGCCTTGATCATGACGTATGCAGTAACCATTTAGACACCTCCCGCGCCCGCCTGCGCGGCGGCGCGGCTGTTGTCGCCGACCAGTATCTGTCGCACATCACCAAGCACGTCGAAGTCGGCGAGCACGACCAGTCGGTCGCCCTCCTCCAGTGACTCGTCCGGATCGGGAATATCGAGCGGTTCGCCCTCCTTTCCGAACGCCAGCACGGTCGCATCCGCGGGAAGCTGGAGCTCGCTGATCGTGTACCCTCGCGTCGGTGCTTCCTCAGTCACCGTCAACTCGACGACCTGCAGGTTCTGGGCAATATCGGCGATCGCACGGATATCGCCGCCAAGCAGGGCATTTTTCGCCCCGATCGCACCTAGCCGCTCTGGGTAGACGATCTCGTCGACCGCCTCTGCGTACTTCCGGTAAATATTCTCGCGGTAGTCCTCGTCGATCCGCAGGATCGTCCGACAGCCGTGGTGCTTGCCGATCAGACAGGCTGCGAAGTTCGTATTGAGGTCCCCCGTGAGCGCACCCAGTGCATCAGCCTCATCGATTTCGGCCCGTTCGAGCACCTCCTCACGGGAACCATCGCCACCGACGACATCGAACCCCTGATCGCGCGCGCGCTCCGCGAGCGCTGCATCGCGTTCTACCAGCGTCACCTCGTGTCCCTCTTCCTGTAGTACGCGACCGGTCCGCAGTCCAACTCGGCCAGCGCCTATGATAACAAACCGCATATCAGCGCATACGCTTGCCCCCTTGAATAATGTTACTCATGCGGTCGTCGGTTGGCGGTTCCCTCAGTGGGTTCGGTTCGCAGAAAGGTTTTTGACGTGTCATAGAGTACCACACAGCATGGTTCATGCGTTCGTCATGGTGAAGACGGCAGCCGGGAAGTCGGAGAGTTTGCTCGCCGAGGTCCGCGACGAACCACACGTCGTGGAGGCCCACATCGTGGCGGGCGAGTACGACATCATCGCAGAAGTCGAAGTTGACGAAGTGTATCAAGTACTCGATGCATCATCGAGCGGGATTCAGGCGCTTTCGGGCGTTAGCGACACGAAAACGTACATATCACTGGACTAATTTTCCGAGAGGAGGCCACCAATCGCCCCGGCGAGGGCACACTCGATCGCGACGATCATCGAGAAAAACACGATCGCAATCGCAAGCACGAAACCGCCAGTGGCTCCGATCGCGCTTCCGATCGGCCCACCGGCGGTTCCGACGATCGTCAGTCCGATCCACAGGAGCAGGCCTGCAACGATTCCCCCAAGACTGCCAGCGAGGAGGCCGTGCCACGCGCCGCCAGTCAGTCCACCCCCAGCGAGATAGCCCGCAACGAACCCGCCGATTAGCCCGGCGGTGAGCTGTCCCAGCCCCGGAACGGCGATCCCGAAGATGCTCAGTACCGTCAGGACGAGGAAGCCGATCACGACCGCGCGCCAGTTTGTCATGCCAGGCTGTAGTCAGCGGAGACGGATAAGGATACCAGCACGCACGCATGCCGAAGAACGGCCTTTTATAGCCAGCTACCATATCCGAAGCTATGATTTTCGAGGATCTTCCGACGACGCCACGGTCGGAGGAGCTCATCGACAAGGCGTTCTCTCGCGCGTCGCGGTCCGGCCGGGCGAAGCAGGGCCGAGAGGCCCAGGAGTCAATGGTACAGACCGCATCGAACATCCTCTCTGACAACCTGGAGAACGTCGTGACGGCGTGGCCCGATTTCGACGAGATCGATCCCTTTTATCGCGAACTCGCCGAAGCCATCGTCGAAACCCACGAGTACGACACCGACGCGGACGGCGTCGACGCGCTCAGACAGAGCCTCTCGGAGGTGACCTGGGCGAGCCGCCAGACCAAACAGATCGGCGACGAAGCGATGGGGAAGATGCGGAAAGCCAGCGACGATCTGGCTCGAAAGCACCGCAAGCAGGCGTTTGCGCGGATGGCGGATGTCGTCGAGCAGGTCGCGCCGAACCTGCGACTGATCGGCGACGCGAGAGATGCCCTGAAGACACTGCCCGATATCGATCCAGACGAGCCGACGATCGTCGTCGCCGGCTATCCGAACGTCGGGAAGTCCTCCTTTGTCAACACAGTCACGCGAGCGCGCCACGAGACTGCGGAGTACCCCTTCACCACGCGGGGCATCGGCGTCGGCCACTTCCACGGTACCGACGTTCCGAGCGAGCTCCGCGAGGGCAAACGCTCGGCCGCGGATGACCACGTGCGGTATCAGATCGTGGATACGCCAGGACTACTCGACCGTCCACCGGAAGAACGGAACGATATCGAGTCACAAGCGGTCAGCGCACTCGAACATCTCGCCGACTGTGTACTCGTGGTCGTCGACGCCAGTATGGACTGTGGCTACCCGATCGACGTCCAGCTGGAGCTCCGGGACGCGCTGAAAGCGCAGTTCGATGACGTCCCGGTGCTGACGATTTGCAACAAGATCGATCGGTCCCGCGACGTCGAGGCCGATCACTACATGAGCGTGACGGAAGACGAGAACGTCGAGGGTGTCCTCGCGGCGGCGGTCGATGCGGTCGGCTACGAGCCTGAGCTCCCCTTCGAACAGTAGGCAGGACCTTGCCGTTTCAATGGCGAACAGGCACCGGGACAGTCACGACGCGGATCGGTGCACACCCGCTTGCCGCGCCGTGGTCGCTCGTCAGGTCATGTCGGGGCTGGCCGCGGGATCGGTTTTGAACCTGTGGACAGAAAGCCCGTCGACTCTCCGCCGAGTTATTCCGCGGGACACCATGGCCCGTGACGTGAGCCTTTTGGCCGCCCCGCGTCAACGAGGCGTATGTTCGATGACCGACCGAACCGCGCCGACGAGGTCGTCCTCGCCGGGCGGTCGAACGTGGGCAAGTCGACGCTGATGCGGGAGCTGACGGGCCACAGTTTCGAGACGGGCGGCAAGCCCGGTGTGACGCGCTCGCCAAACCACTACGACTGGGCGAGCGACGACTTCATGATAACTGATTTGCCCGGCTTTGGCTTCATGTCCGGCGTTCCCGAGGAGGTGCGCGAGGAGATCAAGACCGAGGTGGTCCAGTATATCGAGCGCCACGCCGACGACATTCTGGTGGCGATCCTCGTCGTCGACGGAAAAAGCGTCATCGACATCATCGACCGCCACTCCGGCGAGGGCGAGATTCCCCACGATGTCGAGATGTTTCACTTCCTCCAGGAGCTCGATATCCCAACCGTCGTCGCGGTCAACAAGATGGACAAGGTCGACGACCGGGACGAACGACTGAACGACCTCTGTGATCGACTGGGGATCTACCCGCCGTGGAAGCAATGGCAGGAGACGATTGCGCCGATCACCGCGAAGAAGGGATCTATCGAGCCATTGAACGACGCGGTTCGCCATCACCTCGAAGCCCAGAAACGAGACGACCTGAAGAAGTTTTTCTAGCCCAACCGCTCGACGAGTCCCTCGCCGTCGACGAAGGGAATTCCCTTGGCGGCTGCGTACTCGCGGGCCGCCGCAGTCGAGAGCGCTCGGCCCGTGTCATCATCGAGCATCTCACAGACGACAGCGGCAGGGGGCTGGTCGGCGGCCTGGGCCAGCGCGATACCAAGTTCAGTGTGGCCCTGTCGCTCGGCAAGGAGGCCATCCGCCGCCCGGAGCAGGTGGACGTGTCCGGGCGCTCGGAACTCGCTCGCGAAGTCCTCCGCATCGAGTGAGTCGCCGTCGTCGACTGCCGCCGCGAACTCGGCAACTTTGGTGATCGTCAGCGAACGGTCCTCGTCGGTGATACCGGTGAACGTATCACGGTGGTTCACCGTCAGCGAGAACGACGAGCGGTCGCCATAGGCGAGATGGTCGGTCTCGCTGGCTGGATGATCGATCGCATCCGAGAGGAAGGGAAGCGATGCGGCATCGGCGACAGGCCCGGAGAGACCGACACAGACCAGCCCACCCGCATCGTTGCGCAGTTGCTCGACTGCATCCACGTCGACCGCCCCGGCAGGATAAATGATATCCGTTTCTCCCTCGCGGTCGTCGAAGTCGTGCACGCAGACCGGCTGGCCCTCGCGGAACGCCGTGATCGCTTCCTCGACTGGATCGACGGGCGGCGTATCGGCGACCTCCGCGTTGCTGGTTGTATCGACCATCTTATCGGTCCTCCACGGTGACGGTGACCGTATCGTCATCATCGAGTCCGAGCTCGTCGCGAAGCCGGTCGGACGCGATAAGCTCTAGCTGGTCCTCATCGTGGTGGGTTCGCTCCGGAGCGATCACGTGGGCACCCTCGTAGCGCTCCCCGTCCACGGCCTCGATCGTTGCCGGGTAACAGACTGCCGGGCCATACGTCCGATCCTCGTCCTCCCAGCCATCGATATGGACTGGTTCGAGCGCCTCCATCGCGGAGCGTCGTCGAATACTGGCGTCGGTGAGTTCGACGTTGAGCGTTCCCTCGAACGGTTCGTAGGCCAGTCGTTCGCGGAACTGCGCCATGTAGCCCGGCAGGGAGATGTAGTGTTTCCCCTCGCCCATCCCGCCAGTGATCGTCCCGACGAGCTCGACCCTTGTCGCCCCCTCGAAAATCCGTCGGTAGTCCTCGTACTCGGCACGCAACGCTTGCTCTCCCTCCTCGGTAACCGAGAGCCACTGCCCATCAGTCACCGTCTCACGGGCGAGATACCCCGCGTCTTCGAGTCGCTGGAGCCGACGTGACGCCGTCTGTGTCGAGGCGTCAAGTTGCTCTGCGAGTTCCGAACAGGAGGCTTTCATCTCTCCCGCAAGCGCGCCATCGAGCGCAAGCAGCTTCAGGACGGCGAGTTCGTCGTGTCCGACGGTCAGCGTCGGTGCGTTTGACATATCTCAACGTTTGGCCTACCCGCTCATAAGCATAACGAATATGGGATGCATCACAATATCCTGAATAAAATCAACCGTGTTACGGGAGATTGGGGCCACGAGCGCATAAGGCCAGTTGGCAATATATTGGGTCTTTATTCCTCATTCCAGAACTCGCTGCACTTTTCGAGTTTCGGCACCCAGGTGTCGGCGTCTTTCGCGACCAGTGCGACGCGTGAGTCGGGGACATCCTTGATCGCATCGTGGTCGGGCATGTGCTCGCGGATCGCCTCGGCGAACGCAACGACATCATCGTGGTCGGGCATCGAACTCCGATCGAGCCGACCCCGCGAGTGGCCGACGTGCATGTAGGCTTTCAGCTCGATGTAGTCCGGATTCGCACGGTCGTAGAAGGCGGCGTACCAGTCGGGATCGCGCATGTTCTCGCCGTCGACGAGGGTCGTCCGGAGCACGGTTCGGGTATCTGCTTTCTCGGCCAGCACGTCCATCGTATCCACGAGCCGTTCCCAGGCGTCGTCTTCTACTGGTTTGACGACTTCATCGAAGGTCCAGCGGTCCGGCGCGTCGACGCTGACGTACAGCTGCGTGGGCTCACACCGCTCCAGCATCTCTGGGTTGGTGCCGTTGCTCACGAGGAACGTCGTCATGTCGCGGGCGTGAAACTCGTCGATTAGTTCCGGAAGATAAGGGTAGAGGGAGGGCTCGCCGTCCAGCGAGATGGCGACGTGTCGGGGCTCCATCGACTCCTCGAACACCTCGCGGGGCACCTGCTCGTTCCCGCCAAAGCCCGAGAGTAGTTTCTTCTGCAGGCGGATCGAGGCGTCGACGACCGCCTCGGGGTCATCCCATTCCACGTCGCCGAGTTCGTAGGCGTGTCCGGCGTGATCCCGCCAGCAAAAGACACAGCGCTCGTTGCACTTGACGACCGGCGTCATCTGGATACAGCGGTGGGACTCGATGCCGTAGAAGGCGTACTTGTAGCACTTCCCCTCGCCACGGAGGGCGTTTGCCGTCCAGCCACAGGTCTGGGCGGCAGTGTGATTTTCGCTATGATAGTCGGGGTTCCCGACCTGTTTTGGCCCGTCCGAATCGCTCATTGTACGGGGGGATGTTCGCCAAGGATAAAACCTCCTTCCTCTCTGGCGCGCTCGTGCAGTCCGTCTTGTGGGCACACTAAAGAATAGGATTTCAACGGAGCCACCGTGCCGGAATCACCCCAGCGTATTTTCATCGAGAGTGACGGTATCTAGTCTCATGAGCGACTCACCGTCCTCAATGAACGGATCCGGGGATCAACAGTCAATAACACGGCGGCTGCTGGAACGGTAGATGCAGGTGCACTCGCCCTCACGGCCGGTATCATCTGGGGTGCAGTGATCGCTTTTCTGGAACTGGCCGCCGGGACGAACTACGGAGAACGATGGCGACTGTTGCTTGCAGACCTCTACCCAGGGTACAGCCACGAGCCGGGGGATATCATAATGACCGCAAGGCGGAAACCCGCGTCTTTAGGCGCGGGAGAGGGTCAATGCTACCGTGCTGCCGCGTAGCCACGCCCGATTCGGCGGCTTCCGACGATCACGGCGTAGCCACCGACGAACGAGCCCATGACTGTGAAGAGACCGCCGGCGTCGAGCAGGGCACTTGAGACTGCTCCCCCAAGCAGGAACAGCACCGTTCCGGAAGCCCATCCAACGAAGTACGCCGCGTGGCCCGCAACACCGACCAGATTCTTTACCCCCTCTTTTACCGACCCTTCACGGACATAGTTGGCAAGCGCGATCGGCAGCAAATACGCAAAAAACGCCAATACGAACAACGCAGCCGTCGACCCGACAAAGAAAAAGAGCACCTCAGCCTCTGCCGGTGGTTCGCCGTCGAGGAACAGCAGGATCGTCACGAGCGTCGCCCCGACGGGCACCGTCATGTAGCCGATGGTCAGTGCCGCTGCTCCCAGGCTCCGAGCGAGCAACGACCATTCGAGAAACGGCGGCGGCGTCGGCTCCTCACCCCGAGCGAGGACGGTTGCAGCGTAGCCAACCAGCGGAAGCAGCGCGAGGACCGGGAGGACAATCGCGTGAAGAAGCACACAGAGCCACGCCGAGAGCAGTGTCTTCTCCGCATGCTCGCCACGAAGAGGATACCTGAGTGCCTCCCACATACTCCTCTTTCCTCACGCTGGTCTCTTACGAGTTCCGTGATGGGACGCCGTCGGTCCGAGGCGTCCTCGCCGACGGACCAAGCTCAAGTAGCCCCTTCCCACGAGCTATTTTCCTAGCGATCACACCGTCTGGAACGCGATGCCTATCGCTCGAGTATCGGTTTCGGTCCCGAAACTATGACGCACCTCCTCAAATCCCGAGGCACGAGGCTCCGATACCTGTAGACAGCTTCAGCAAACTCTTCGGCAACGCTCCACCCGGGAACCCGAAAACGGAACGCCAGTATCGAAACGGACGACGAGGACCTCGACGCGTCAGACTCGAGAGTTGAGCAGATCGGACGTCTCGTCGATCCGACGATTGTGCAGCGCCTCACCAGTTTGACGATCGAAGATGTGGATCGCCGACTCGGGGAATCGAACATCGTATCGATTCCCTTCCTCGAGGTGGCGCATCCCATCGACGACGGCGTTGAACGTCTTCGTCGTCTCCTCGTCCGGGAAGCGGACCAGGAGATTGTTCTCGTTCCCCATCGGTTCGACAACGTCGACGACTGCGGGAAAGACGTGGTCGCTGCTCGCACCGACGCCGACTTCGACGTCCTCGGGCCTGATGCCAAGGACAAGTTCCGTAGCGCCCTCGATCCGCTCGCGGATCGGCTTCGAAACCGGATACACGAAGTCGAAGCCGTCAGCGACGAGCCCGTCACTCGCGAGCGTGACGTCGAAGAAGTTCATCGACGGCTCGCCAATAAAGCCCGCGACAAACAGGTTTTTCGGGCAGTGGTAACACTCGAGGGGCGTGGCGACCTGCTGGAGTTCGCCGGCATCGAGGATGGCGATCCGGTCGCCCATCGTCATCGCCTCGGTCTGGTCATGGGTAACGTAGACGGTCGTGACGTCGAGCTCGTCTTGGAGTCGCTGGAGTTCCATACGCATCCCCGACCGAAGCTTCGCGTCCAAGTTCGAAAGCGGTTCGTCCATAAGGAAGACGGACGGATCACGGACGATGGCGCGACCGAGCGCGACACGTTGTTGTTGCCCGCCGGAGAGTTCAGCCGGTTTGCGGTCGAGCAGTTCGGGAATCTCGAGGGTTTCAGCGACTTCCTCGACGCGACGGTCCATCTCCTCATCGGAGAGAGTCGTCGACTCCTCGAGACCAAATCGCATATTCCCGCGGACAGTCATGTGCGGGTACAGCGCGTAGCTCTGGAACACCATCGCGATGTCCCGTCGCTGGGCGGGCACGTCGTTGACTACCTCGCCGTCGATAGCGATCTGCCCCTCTGAAACCGTCTCGAGGCCGGCCACCATCCGGAGGGTCGTCGACTTACCACAGCCCGACGGTCCCACCAGAACGAGGAACTCGCCGTCCTCGATCGTCAGCGATACGTCGTTGACGGCGACCACGACGTCCCCACCGTCGTCAAAGCGTTTTGTGACGTTCTCGAGTGTGAGTTCAGCCATTTGTCTCCTCCTTGAGTTGTCGTCCGTGTCGTCGGTGGTCAGTGATCTGTGTGTTCATGATGCACCCGTGATGCCTTTTGCGAACTGCCGGCCGAAGATCACGTAAATAATGATTGTCGGCAATGCGGCGATGAACGCGCCGGCCATCTGTAGGTTGTACTCCTGTGCCATCGCCCCCTGTAGCTCGTTCAACGACTGGGTCACGACGTAGTTCGACCGCGAGGTGACGAGTACCAGCGCGAACAACAGGTCGTTCCAGATCTGCGTGAACTGGTAGATCAGCGTCACCGCGAACATCGGCAACGACAGGGGTAGCACGATTCGTTTGTAGATACCAAAGGCGTTGGCGCCGTCGATCTTTGCGGCCTCGATCATGTCGTCGTCGAGCGTCTTGTAGTAGGACCGAAACAGGATCGTACAGATCGGAATCCCGTAGGCGGTGTGGGTGATCGTCAGTTCGATCAGGTCCGCCCGCTCCGCGAGGACTGGGGCGAACGACAACAGTTCGGCCAGGCCGACAGCCGACCAGAACTGTCGCAACGGCACCAGCACAGACTGATAGGGGAGGAAGACCCCCGCGAGGAACAACACGAGAATCCCGATCTGACCCCGCCAGGACAGCTTCGTCAGTCCGTAGGCCGCGAGGCTACCAAGTAGCGCCGAGAGGATCGTCGCCGGCACGACGAACGCGACACTGTTGAGCAACCCCCCCTGCATGGTCGCGAACGCGAGTTGCCAGGGCTCAAGCGTGAACCATTCGGGCGTTGGCGGCGTGAGCGGCGTCGTCTCTACGAATCCTGCCTGGGTCTTGAAGGCCGTGGTCAGCCCGGCCCACAGCGGCGAGAGGTAAAACCCGATCAGCCCTAGCAATACAACGTAGAGGCCCATCCGCTGTGTATCGAGTTCCTCGCGCCGTGTAGCGATTCGATTACCGATTGTTCGGCCAGTTTCATCTGAAGTCGCCATCAGAGGTCACCCCGCTTGTACTGCACGTAGAGGTAGGGCGCGACGACAGCAAGTGCCATCAGGAAGAGAACGGTCGCGACCGCCGCCCCATAAGCCCACTGTGAACGCGAAAAAGCGACTCGAAACATCATCACCGCGAGGATGTCCGCCGAGCGGCCGGGATTGTCCCCGAACATTACGTAGATGAAATCGAAGGCCTTCAGCGCAAAGACCATCAACACCACGGCCGCAGAAGTCGTCGCCGCGCTCAGTTGCGGAACGATGACCCGTCGATACATCCTGATAGTACTCGAGCCGTCGACTTTTGCGGCCTCGTAGTGTTCGTCCGGAATCGCCCTCAATCCGGCGAGATAGACGACCATAGCGTAGCCGCTGAACTGCCACGTCAGCGCAAAGATGATCGCGGCGAGTCTGGTCCGGGTGTCGCCGAGCCAGTCCATCGCAAGAAAGTCGAGTCCGAGCGCGCTCAGGACAACATTGATCGTCCCGGTCGAAGGATTGTACATCCACGACCAGAAAATCGCCGTAACGACGAACGAAAGGGCCATCGGCAGTAGATAGATGGTCCGGAACGTATTTTCAAAGCGGATGTTTTGATCGACTAGAATCGCGAGCAGAAGGCCTATTGCAAGTGAGACAACAGTGAAACCGATCAGCAACACGACCGTGTTCCGGAACGCAGCTATGAACGATGGGTCGTCTGGCATCTGGGCGTACATCTGGAACCCCAGGTCGGTGTATTCGGGTTGCTGGAGCCCGCTCCAATCGGTCAGCGAAATAAGCAGGTTCCACCCGACCGCCCCGTAGACGAACCAACCCATCAGTAACGCTGGTGGCAACCAAAATGGAAGTGCCTGGACCGCGTCGCTGCGTCGCAAACGTGTAAGCCGGCTTCCGCCTGCCGTCGTCCTGCTCCCGCCGTCGGTCCGCACCACCTGGTCCTGGTCGACGCTCTCGTCGGTGCTACGACTCCTTACGCGGGATCGAAATCGTTCGAGGTCAAAGCCCATGGAAATAGCCCAGGCGTTAGAAGATCCCGATCAGTTCCTGGGTCGTCTCGTCGGGATCCCAGTTGTCGGTAAACACGGCGAACGCTTCTTCGACTTGGTCAGCACGCGCGGGATCAAGGCCGCTTCCGTGTGAGATAGACACTGTCTGTTCGCCAGAGGCTTCGAAGTCGTCCATCTGATCCTGAAGGAACTCGGGGAAGTCCTCCATCGATGCATCGGTCCGCGGTGGGATCGAGCCCTTCGGGGGATTGAATCGCTCCTGCGCATCCGTCGTCGTACAGTAACTGACGAACGCCTCGGTCGCATCCGGCGTCGGGTTGTTCGCCGGATAAACGAAGCCGTCGATCACCATCGTGTAGATCTCTTCAGTTCCCGGGAAAGCCGTGTAGTCCCAGTTGTCGCCGTACTCAAAATCATCAGCCCCCTGGTATTCGCCGGCAGCCCAATCGCCGTTATGGTGGAACGCGGCATCGCCGGTAATGACGTCGTTGTTGGCTTCGTCCCACGCGACAGAGCTGGCGTCTTCGTTGTGATACTCCCTAACCTGTTCGACGAGCTCGAGCGACTCCTGAATCTCGGATTCGAGGTCCGCTGCCTCGCCGTCGAGGAATTGCTGGTACGCGTCGACCCCATGCTGCCCGATGAAGACCATCTCCCAGAACTGCAATATGCCCCACGGCTCCTGGGTCTGCTGGGCCAGGCCGACATAGCCACCGTCATCGGCGGCCTCGAACATATCCAAGAGGTCTTCAGGATCATCGGCGTCGTCGGGATCGATGCCGATGTCGTCGACGACCTCGACGTTGTAGAATATGTTGTTCAACCGGTGGATATTGATCGGCGCGATGACGAGATCGCCGTCGGGCGCGGCCGCATCGAGGACGCCTTCGACGTAGGCATCCTCGTCGTCCCAGTAGTCCTCAACCGGCTCAAGAGCCCCCGCATCGAGGTACTCACGCAGCGCTTCGCCGGGCCAGATCTGGAACGTTCCCGGTGGGTCCTCATCGAGCACGCGAGTCTGGATCTCCGCGTCAATAGCCGCTCCCGCTCCGCCGGGTGCCGGGTTGCTTTCGACAGCGTACTCTGGGTGTGCCGTTTCAAAGCCCTCAACAAGTGCGTTGAACGCCTCCTCTTCGCCGCCAGCTGTCCACCAGTGAACGATTTCGAGTTCCTCGTCGACGTCGTCGGGATCGTCAGTGTCGTCGGTACCGTTGTCCAAGTCCTCCGGATCTTCCTCTTCTGCACAACCAGCGAGCATCACAGCACCCGTTACCCCAGCAAGCTGGACATACCGTCTCCGAGATATTCGATTGTCTTTTGACATGACTCCGTCACCATGTAGTGCTACATGGTAAATCATTATAAAAACTTTGGCAGTCTTGTATAGGCGTGTTCAGGTGACTGATTTCATGCGAATCCGAACGACCTGAGCCCGCTGTCAGCAGTTTATGCTTCAGTGTGACTAGAGCTATTGCTAAACGAAAACGTTCTTAGTTTTAAAAAGGCGGAACTTCACCTTTCAATCGTTATCTGAACACCGCCGGGAATACGGCCTCACAACCTATCAAGCCCCATCCCCAGAACGCCTCAACTCGTCTCGAAGTTCGTAATACCGCTTTCGCAGTGTCACGGGACTCACACCGGCGCAGGTAGCGACGTCTTGCTGTGTGAGAGCGGCGTCGCGTTCACGTCCAGCGAGATACAGACACGCTGGTGCGACCCCTGCAGGATGGCGTCCGTTCGCTACCCCAGATTGCTCGGCAATGCCTGTGAGTTCGATTGCTCGATGGACCACCACGTCCGGGAGATTTCCTCACGCGGAGGTTCAATTCGAGACGAACGCCTGCGGTCGTCGGAGTGTCGCTTTCAGCTCAAATTCAGTATTCAAAATCCCGTATGCATGCACCTCCTTCGATTCCGAACACTGAGAGACTGCCCCCACCGACTCGCTCGTAACGAGTTCGCCACTGCAACGACATGCTGCGTACACGCTCCCTGCCGCAATGGACTCGATTGACCGCCCGACCAGCAGGTCGTTCGTCTGGGCTCGTCGAAAAATGATACTTGCTTCTTCGAGTCTCGATCGAGTCAGGTCCAGTGCACTCACGAGTCGGGCAATCTCGCCACAGCCCTGTGCCAGATTTCGCTCACGTTTCGATCGAAAGCGTGCTCGCCGGTGCTCTCTCCGAAGCCGGTGGAGTTGTCGACGTTTCCGACTTGAGAGGCCGTTTCCATTTGCATCCACCTTCCAGCAAATTTCGGAGGACACCCCTCGGTCATGCCTACCTGGCGTGACTGGCGCACCCGTTCGCTTCCCACGATCGCCACGGAAGGTTCGTTTCGTCGCCGAGTGGTCGATCCGATACTCATCAACGATCAGCCCACAGTCCGTACACGTTGTCTCGCCGCCGACAGTCCGCAAGCGGCCATCACATTCCGTACACGTCGTTCGATTAATCGTCTTTCAATCGTCCTCATCGAAGCCAGTTTCGTAGATATCTCTCAGTGACATACTCAGTACACAGGACATTCTTCAGAACGCCCCGCACCTGTCAGGGGGCAATAAAATGGCTGCGGATCATCTCAGGATTTTCTGAGCACTCTCAGAAGAACTACATAATGGCCGTGTGGCTCCGTTGTACCCTATTCTTCAGATATAGGATAGTCCGGAAGCCAGTCCCAAGGAGTGTAATCTACCATACCGCAGCAATGACCGTCCAGACCACCAGCACATGCCACAGGATTGCAGCAAATGCTCGCTGAACATCGCTTTCCGGAAGCGGTGGGTTTCGAAAGATTGCATCATAGACGAACGGTGTAGCGAGCAAAACCCCAGCGACCATACCGTACTCTATTGGAACCGTCGTAAGCACACCAATAGCCCACCCACTGAGCAACGCTACCGGGATAGCCACCAGAATCCAATCATAGCGATACACGACTTCTCACCTCAACTGTACAGACAACGTCTGACGTAATAGCCCTCATACACATGTACTGTCAGGGAGCCTCGATTTACGATGACATTTTAGTCAGTTACATGGGGAGTGGTTCAGCTGTACTGACACGCGCTATTCAGGGTCTGTTACTGAGAAATTTAACAGACTCTAATGATATGCATTTCAGAATTAATCAATTCCGTAGATGATCTGTAAAATCGTGTATATTCTATATGCGCTCGCTCGACGTAGTTTCTCTTGGTGAACGAAAATGAGTACTGTAACACCAACACCTGAAACGTACTCCCTCGAGACGGGATGGAAAACGCTGGCAGTAGCAGGTGGTAGTATCGCCGTGCTGGGCGTCCTCGCGATGGTTCTTCCGCTTGCAGTGGGCGTAGCAGTCTCGTACATCGTCGGGGGCCTCCTCATTGTCGGGGGGCTCGTCCACGGAGCGCATGTCGTCTCTGCAAAGGGATGGATGGGGTCACTCTGGCAGCTGACACTCGCCATCGTGTCGCTCGTCGCTGGGATCGTCATCGTGGTGAATCCGATCATCGGTCTGCTGAGTCTCACGCTCATGATCGTCGCATACCTGCTCGTCAACGGCATCGTCGAACTCGGAGTGAGCCTTCGGATGGAGCGTGGATCCGGTCGTGGGTGGATCGCTGCCAGCGGCGTCCTGTCGCTCGGTTTGGCGGTATTGCTCTGGGTGCAATTCCCCGAAGCAGCGGCCTGGGTCGTCGGGTTCATGATCGGAGCGAGCTTGTTCCTTACAGGGCTCTCGATGGTCGCCGTGGCATACACGGGCCGCCAACCAGTCGAGGACATCACACCCCCAGCGGGTGAACCGCGCGGGACGTGACATTTGTTCATCTCGGACACGGTTCGGCCGGTCCGAATCGGATCACGACGGGTCGTTTCGCGATGACCGTTCTTAGCCGCTGGCGATTGATCGGTACCAACTGATCTGAATTATTTCAACGTCAACTGCCCCGTGGATCCAGTACGTCTATCGATTAGGCACAGCTATGGAAGCTACAGCATCTGTGACATATACAGGAGAGTGACTCGACTAGCGAGCGTAATCTGGCCAGAGAGACCCTCAGACACCCATCTCTGTGTAGAGTCGCTGGTCATTCAGACACCGCTGTCGATCCCCCGTCCATGGCGGTGGTACTGCTCCCAGACAGGCAGTCGTTCGGAGTGCTGACTGAAGCGTGGCTCTCAGTAGATGTAACGGGCAGAGCGAAGAGACCCATACCAGCCCGAACTCAATAATGTCTTCTCATGCTACGTGGACTAGACGAAGCCCCGAACGCTGTTCACTCATCATCAAGACGCCGTTCCACGAACCCAGCGAAGTCGGCGGCAAACGCCTCGACCTCGTCCCAGTCCGTGTACTCGTGGTCCCGTGACGTATCGATGTCACCAGTCGCGTTTTTGGCGATCCGTTTCATCAGGAGCCGCTTGAGAAAGCCGTACTTCGAGTACCGGAGTGCACCGCCAAAGAGCCCGATTCGATCGGGATGCCAGTCCGCGGCTTCGAGCAGGTCGTCGACGTACCGTGCCGCCTCCGCCCGTCGCTCCGCATCATCAACAGCCGACGAAAGCGAGAGCTGAAAGAACGCGCTCGGGCGAGCCGAGGCGCCGCTCAGGTTCGTCTCGACGTACTCACGGATAGCCTCGTGATGGGCTCCGACGTGGATCGACGAGCCGACAAGGACGGCATCGAACTCCTCGGGATCAGCCGCGGACCCGGCGTCCTCGATATCGGTGACCGTCACGTCGTGAGCGCGGTCCGCGAGGACGTCACCGATTCGTGCTGCGACCCGTGCAGTCTGTCCTTCACCGGTGCCGTATACGACGAGAATCCGTGCCATACGGAGAGATACTACAGCACACTCGTTAATCGCGGGGGATCGAGCCTGCACCCACTGGGGCACCCTGCTCTCATCGACCGGGCTCGTACGACTGCTGGAGGCCGGGGAAGGTCACGTCGTGACCGGCGGCGTGAGCGTTCAGTTTCGCCGCTGCAGGCGAGTCCCTGACAGCCGCGGTGTCGTAGCCCGCTTCCTCGAAGGCGTCGGTGATCCAGCGTGTCCCGCGGAGCTGGAACTTCTGGTGATACTCCTCGGCGAGGGTGAACGCGTCGAGGCGTTCGAGTCGAGTCTCGATTTGTGCTTCGGTCCACTCACTGGCGTCGATAAATCGTCGAAGTTGCTCACGCTGAGTCGACGTCTCGGTAAAGACGACGTTCTGGTACTGGCGTTTGTCCGGCTGCGTGGGTGGATGGTGCTGTGAGAACGCCCAGTCGAGGAGGTCGCTGAACGAAGTCGTATTGGGATCGTACTCGATCTGGACGACTTCCGTGTGGTCACCGATCGTCTCATAGGTGGGATCGGGCGTCGTTCCACCGGCGTATCCCACGCGCGTCCGCACCACCCCGTCGATCGCACCCGCGGCCGCGTCGGGGCCCCAGAAACAGCCGAGTCCGAACGTCGCCGTCGCCGTGTCGGTCGGTGCGTTCGCGTCGTACGTCGTCAGGCGATCGGGCGAAAACATATGAGATATCGGTAGGGGCTCGATCAAAGTAACCCTGTCTCCGGTGGGACGAAAGAGTCCACCGACTCGTCGGACAGATGCCGGAGGATACCGGTCACGAATCCGGTCGAGGCGTCACTCGTCGCGCTCGAACCGGAGAGGCAACGATTCGACGCCGTAAATAAACGAGCTCCGAACCGGGGTGAGATCGGCGTCCGGCGCGATAGTTATGTCGGAGAGGCGGGTCAGCAGTTCGTCGAGGACGACCCGCGTTTCGAGTCTGGCCAGCGGTGCACCCAGACAGTAGTGGATCCCATGACCGAACCCGAGATGCTGGTTCGGCGACCGGTCGGGGACGAACGTGTCCGCGTCGGGGAACTGTCGCTCGTCCCGGTTGGCAGCGCCCAGCCAGACGACGATTCCATCGCCAGCCTCCAGTTGCTTCCCACCGAGTTCGACGTCCTCACGCGGGACACGAGTCATCGCCTGAACCGAGCCGCGATAGCGCAGCACCTCCTCGATGGCGGCCGAGAGGGAGCCGTCCTCGTCCGACAGCGTCGCAAAGAGGTCGTCGTCGTGCTCGTCGAAACAGCGGATCGCGTTCGTGATGAGATGCGTCGTCGTGATGTTGCCCGCGATCAACAGCAACATACACATCCCGAGCGCCTCACGGTGGGAGAGCTGTCCGCCCTCTCCCTCCTCGGTGGCAATCGTGGTCAGGAGGTCGTCCTGAGGTTGCTGGCGGCGACGTTCGATCTGGTCCAGAAAGTACGCCGCCATCTCCTGGCCCGCCTGTTGTTGTTCCTGAACGAAGGCCTCCGGATCGACGTCCTCGTCGGCTCCACGGACGATCGTGTCCGACCATCGTTTGAACTGGTCGCGGTCGTCGTGTGGGATACCGAGGAGTTCGGCGATAACGATGACGGGCAGTGGGTACGCGAGGGCGTCGACGACATCGAGTTCCCCGTTCGCGTCGACCAGTGCCTCGTCGATCAGCTCCGCGGTCAGAGTTCGGATCCGTGGCTCCAGTTCCCGGATCGACCGCGGCTCGAAGGCATCCTCGACGACGCTCCGGAGTTCGCCGTGCCGGGGCGGATCCTGAAGCAACATCGTCTCCAGCAGGAACCCCTCGTCCTCGGGCGGTTCCTGGAACCCTGCGATGTTTCGGGGACTCGTCGAGAACTGCTCGTCGTCGTTGGCGAGAATCGTCTTGACGTCCTCATACCGGAACACGTCCCACGTTTGCCGCGTGGGATCGTAGCGGATCGGTGCGTTCTCACGCATCTCCGCGTACCAGTCGAACGGATCGAGCCACGCGTCACGTCCCTGCAAGGCGTCGGGGAACGTCTGTAGTCCGCCGATGTCGGCTCCACTCATGGTAGAATACTGTCGGAGCAGCGTAAAAACGCGAATTGCCAGTCCGTGGCCGAACTGTACTGGATGTATACAATTTAATTGCAATAGACGGTCTCCACGGTGTGGCCGGACCGGCCGGGGGAGCTTTCAATCGCCGTCATCAACGATCCCGTATGGACGACACGCTGACAGCGCTTGCGGAGGACCTGCAGGCAGCCGACTCGGCGGTCGCCCTGACCGGGGCGGGCCTGAGTACCGCATCGGGGATCCCCTCCTTTCGCGGCGAGGATGGCATCTGGGGAGAGGAGTTCGACCCCCAGTCGTTTCACCGGCGGCGGTTCAGACGCGATCCCGGGGGATTCTGGGAGGACCGCCTGCGACTGCAGGAGCGAATGCTGCCCGAGGACGTCGCGCCGAACGCCGCACACAACGCGCTGGCTCGACTCGAACGCGAGGGACCGCTGACTGCCGTCATTACGCAGAACACCGACGGGCTGCACGCCGAAGCCGGAACCGAGCGGCTGATCGAGTTGCACGGGAACGCCCGGCGAGTGGTCTGTGGGGACTGTGGGACACAGTGGGACGCCGAGTGGGCGTTCGATCTCGTCGAGGACGGGGACGGTCCGCCGACCTGTGAGTGTGGCGGGATCTACAAACCCGACGTTGTGCTATTCGGCGAGGACCTAACCCCCGAAGCGCTCTCGACCGCCCGGGAACTCGTCGCCGACAGTGACGTATTGATCGTCGCCGGTTCCTCATTGCAGGTACAGCCCGCCGCCTCACTCCCGGCCCGTCGTGACGGCGCGACGCTCGCAGTCATCAACTACGATCTGACACCGTTTACCGCCAGCGCCGACTACGACTTCCGGGCGGACGTCACCGAGGTGCTGCCCGCGCTCGCGGATGCGGTCTGTGGGGAGGGGTAACTAGGTGCAGGCAGGGGGAGTAGCTGGTGCGAGCGCAGATCCCGGGTGCGCATAGGCACAGTGGTGTGTGTCGTTGTAAACAATGTTACATTGTGATATTGTATACACTCGGAGAGGGTAGTGGGCAAGCGATCACAGCTCGAACCGCCGAACCGTCGAGTACTCCGGGCCGTCGGGCGTCAACTCGCTTTCGGTCAGCCGGACGTCCTCGACGGTCCACTCGCCGACGACTGGGTCGAGTTCGCGGACGCCCTCCTGTACAAGCTCCTTGCCACCCGCGTGATCCATCCGCGCGAGGGTGACGTGTGGGGTGAACTCGTGATCGTCGGCGTCGAATCCCAGATCGACGAGCCGCGGTTCGATCGCTTTGTGAAGGGTAGTGAGTTCCTCCGCCCCGACGGAGACGCCTGCCCAGAGCACGCTGATGTACTCCAGTGAGGGAAAGACACCGAGCCCCTCGACGCGAGCGGTGAAAGGGTCGATATCCGCGGCTTCGACCGCCTCGATGAGGGCCGATTTCACCGTCTTCACGCGGCTGGGGTGGACGTCCCCAAGGAAAAAGAGCGTGACGTGGGCCTGCTCGGGATCAGTAACGCGGAGCCCGCTTGCATCCGCAAACTCCTCTTGAACCGCCGCGACCTCGTCGGCGAGTTCGGTCGGTAGATCGACACTCACGAACAGTCGCTTGCTCATACTGATATTGAGTCACGGAAACATCAAAAAGGGATGCCACGGCTGTAGAGGGCTCGCTCTGTCAGTAATTTCGCGTTGTTCCGACTCTTGTCCCGGACGCCGCTTCAACACAAAAGACGCCCGTCGTGAATGACGGGTGAGGAGATTACGAGAAGATATCCTTGATCGCACCGATCAGTCCACCATTGCCGGAGGCCTCCTTCCGGTCTGTCTGCTCCTCAGAATTCTCATCCGACGCCGTGTCGGTCTCTTCTGTGGCTGTCTCTTGCTCGGTATCATCTGCCACGTCGACAGCATCCGAATCGCCGCCGGCTTTTTCGATGGCTTCGTCGATCAGTCCATCTGCATCGTTGACGGCCGCTTTGATGTTGGACTTGACCAGGGGCTTGCCTTCGAACCGGTCCTGGCTGACGGACGTATCGGCCGCGATGATGACGGCATCGGCTGCCTGAATGGCCTCGCTGGAGAGTTCATTTTCGGTGCCCATCGCTCCCTGGACTTCGACATCGATGTCATGGCCGCGGTCCGTTGCGGTGTTTTCCAGGTTTTCGGCACCCATCTGACTGTGCGCAATACCGGTCGGACAGGCTGTGACTGCTACGAATTTCATTGTGAATCTGTTATTATTTCTCGTACTTCCGATTTAGTACTGGCGCTCAGCGCTCGTTCAGCGAGCGCTCGGGCCGATTCGGTATCCGTTTCGGTGACCTCGGCTTTGACCTCTGGGATCGTTACCGCGCTCATACTGAGCTCGTCGAGGCCGAGTCCGACGAGCAGTTCTGTGACGGTCGGATCACCGGCCATCTCACCGCACATGCCGATCCAGGCGTCGTTGTCGTGGGCTGCGTCGACGCTCCGGTCGATTGCCCGTAGCACGGCCGGATGGAGCGGATCATGGAGGTGGGCGACCGCGTCGTTCTCACGCGAAGCGGCCATAACGTACTGCGAGAGGTCGTTCGTGCCGATGCTGAAGAAGTCGACACGGCTGGCCAGTTCGTTGGCCATCATCACCGCTGCGGGCGTCTCGATCATGATACCGAGCTCGGGCCGATCGTAGTCGATCCCGTCCGCAGCTAGCGACTCGGCTGCCGCATCGACGACGTCCAGCGCTGTTTCGAGCTCCTCGACCGTCGACACTAGCGGAAACATGACCGAAAGCCGTCCATCTCCGTTCGCCGCAGCACGCAGGAGAGCGCGAAGTTGCGTCTCGAACAGGTCGCTGTCCTCGTCGAGCGATCGGCGGATCCCCCGGTTGCCGAGGAACGGGTTCTCCTCCTCCTTCGCGTCGAGGTATGGGATCGGTTTGTCACCGCCGATGTCGAGGGTCCGAACGACCAGACGTCCTTCCGGGAAGGCTTCGAGCGCCTCTACGTACGACTCGAACTGTTCGTCCTCGTCCGGCGGCTGGTCACGATCGAGGAACAGGAACTCGGTCCGGTACAGGCCGATCCCGTCGGCACCTTGCTCGATCGCACCGTCGAGTTCGGCTGTCGTCCCCAGATTGGCTGCGACCTCGATTTCGACGCCGTCGGTTGTCTGGACGGGGTCGTGTCTGACTTGGACATCGCGACCTGCAGTGACCCGCTCACGGGTTTCCTGATCGGGATCGACGATGACATCGTCGTTCTCCGCGTCGACGGCGACATCGGCATCTGCTTCGATATCACGGAGCTCTTTCCCGACACCGACGACTGCAGGAATCCCCAGTGAACGGGCGAAGATCGCTGCGTGGGAGGTTCGCCCACCGGTTACTGTTGCGAAGCCCGCGACACGGTCGGGATCGAGCTGTGCTGTATCACTTGGTGTGAGTCGTTCGGCCAGTAGGACCGTTCCCTCCGGCAGGGACGCAAGATCCATCCGATCGCCACCCGAGAGGATTCGAAGAAGCCGATCGCGGATATCTCGCATGTCGTCCGCTCGTTCTGCCATCATCCCTTCCATCCCCTCGAACTGTTCGATAGCACTAGCGAACGCACGGTCGACGCCCGCCTCTGCGGCTGCGCCGTCGTCGATCGCCTCTTCGACGGCGGTGGTGATCTGTGGGTCATCGAGGAACTGCAGATGGGCGTCGAAGACTGCCGCTTCCTCCTCGCCGACGCGCTCTGCCGTGTTCTCACGCTCAGTCTCGATCTCCACGCGCGCCTGTTTCTGAGCACTGGCGAAGCGTTCGTGCTCCGTCTCCTGATCCTTGGGCTCGACGGATTCGGGATCCGGTCGCTCGTCCGGACGGTACCAGCGTGCCGTTCCGAGCCCAGAGAGCGGGGTCACGCCAACGCCTGGTAGGGTCTTACTCATACTCGGATTCAGGTGTCGTGAGGACTGCTGCGACCGCTTCGATGGCGGCTTCTTCGTCCGGTCCATCGGCTGTCAGCACGACTTCGTCGCCGGACTTTGCACCGATACCGGTCACTGCAAGCATACTCGCCGCATTGACCGCCTCGCTGCCCTCCGGCTTGACGGTGATCTCGCTGTCGTACTCGTTTGCCGTCTCGACAAACTTCGACGCCGGGCGCGCGTGCAGCCCGTCTTCAGGGACGATGGTGACTGTGCGTTCGATCATTCGTCGATCGCCTCCAGTACAATCTCTTCGACCCGTTCCGGTGAGTCTGCCTCGTGGAGAGCATCGCGGTTCTCTTCGTGCATCAGCGAGCGCGACAAGGCGCTTAACATCGAGAGATGCTCTTCACCGCCCTCCTCGGGGACGAGTAACATGAATATCAGGGTGGCCGGTTTGTCGTCCATCGCGTCGAAATCGATTCCGTCGTCGACACGCGTAAACGCGATTGTCGGCGACGCCACGCCGGCGCTTTTCGCGTGTGGGATCCCGATTCCCATCCCGACACCGGTCGTTGCATCCTCTTCACGTGCGAGGAGGTCATTCAGTGCCTGTTCTCGGTCCGTGACTCGCCCTGCGTCGGCTGCCAGATCGAGCAGGAACTCGATACACGCATTTTTTTCGGCCGGTGCACCCTCTAGAGCGACGAGATCCGTCGTCAACGGTGTGTGGTCACTTTGGGTTGTCATAGTTGATGTAAGCGTTGGTGGGTGAAAGCGGTTTGTGTTGGTCAGTCTGCTGTTGCTTCGACGGAGTCGACTGCTGCTTGATCCGGCTTGAGTAGCGTAACGATCGCAGCGGTCACGATGGTTCCGATGGCGAGTGCGCCGAGGAAGCCAAGGACGTTCTCCGCCAGGATGACCACAAAGATACCGCCGTGGGGGGCTGGCATCCCGACGCCGAGCAGCAGCGCCGTAGCAGCGGCCGAAGCGCTTCCAATCATGATACTTGGAATCACGCGTAGCGGATCAGCGGCCGCGTACGGGATTGCCCCTTCCGTGATGAACGAGAATCCCATCGGGATCGCAGCGATGGCGTTCTCGCGCATCTCGTCGGGGTACTTGTGCGGGAACGCGAGGTTCGACAGCGCCAGTCCAAGCGGCGGGGTCATGCCAGCGATCATCACGGCAGCCATCGGTCCGGTGATACCGTCAGCCACCAGCCCGACGCCGAAGACGTAGGCTACCTTGTTGACTGGACCGCCCATGTCGAAGGCCATCATCGAACCGAGGATGAGGCCAAGCAACGCGGCGTTAGCGCCTTGCATACCTTCGAGTGTCGACGTCAGCGCGTCATCGACGAGTGCGATCGGGACACCGAGCCCTAGCACGACCACCGGTGCAAGTAGCGCGACCGTCAACACTGGAATCACCAGGATCGGCATCATCGGCTTGACAAACGACGGGACGGACCAGCTCTTCATCCAGCGTGCGACGTAGCCGGTGAGCAGACCGGCGACGATTGCGCCGAGGAATCCGGCAGTCGCACCGTCAGCAGCGAACCCGACAGTATCACCGGCAGCCTCAATGATGTGTGGCTGCTGAATCGCGTACGAGAGAATAAACCCTGGTGCAAGACCGGGCTTATCGGCGATCGCGTACGCGATGTACGCCCCGAGGATCGGGATCATTATCTCTAGCCCGAGGCCACCGATCTCACCGAGATACCAAGCGAGCGATCCAGTCTCCTCAAACAGGGTCTCGGTATCGCCAGCGGTGAACGGTAGCTCTGCTACCATGAAACCGACCGCGAGGAAGATCCCACCGATGGTAACGAACGGGATCATGAATGAGACCCCCGTCATGAGGTCCTCTTTTACTGAAGTCAGGTACGACCGTAATGCATTTTCGGCATCGTCTTTTGAGCTCATGGCCTCGGGCACTAATATACGTAAAAGAGTTAAAACACTTTGGAAGATTGTTCATTACTATCGATTAATTACGAAACTAAATATTATGGACAGAGATATATTTGATGTAAAAACTCATCTGGGCTGCGAAGACGGCCCCTAACCCCTGAAACAGCATTGTTGCTCGAATTTGCCGACTTTATCTTACAGAAACACTTTTATTTGTTTCTGTGCAGTCTTCCCTCCCCGAATCCCGGATTATTATTTACTCCCAGATGTCTTTGAATAGTATACCTCAGAATGTACAGCTGTTGTTAATATTGACGACAGAAATAAAACATATCAGCTTGAATTCAGTTCGGGGCTTCTGCGTGGTTACTCTCTCACTATGATGTGTAGGACCGGCACTCACAAGCAATCGGAGGACGTTTGTCGCCCCGAGTTCAATTGATATCGTTGATGGACGGGGATTCTCCACTACACACTGCCGATGGAATTACGGATCGTATCGAAGCCGCTCTCGGGACCGACATCCGATCGGTAAACGAACTCGATGGGGGCCTAGTGGGACGTGTGTTCCGTGTTGAGCGTGTCGACCATCCGCCGGTGGTAGCCAAACTTGACGACAACCCGTTGGACAACGAGGCACGGATGCTCCGCTGGCTCGCTACGGAGACTGAGCTGCCAGTCCCTACAGTCAAACACGTCGAGGAGGGGCTACTGGTGATGGAATATTTCGACGGTGACGGTAGGTACGATGAACAGACCCAACGAGCGCTTGCAGATCATCTCGCGGCGCTGCACGATGTGACTGCTGATGCCTATGGGTTCTCTTTCGATACGCTTTCGGGACCGTTCTTGCAGTCGAACCCGTGGACGGACTCGTGGATCGACTTCTTTCGAGAACAGCGCATCCTTCCATTTGCTCGCGCGGCCAGGGACGATGGGTCGCTTCCGGAAGTGACGTTTGACCGCGTCCTCACGCTTGCTGACCGTCTAGACGAGTTGCTCGTTGAACCTGACGAGCCAGCGCTTGTCCACGGGGACATCCATCCCGGGAATACGGTAGTTCAGAACGGAGCGGTACGGGCGGTGCTTGACCCTGCAATCTACTTTGCCCACGACGAAATTGATCTTTCATACATCGCTCGGTCGCCGGAGATCAGCGATGCGTTCTTCGATCAATACCAGCGCCACCGCGGGATCGACGAGGGGTACTTCGACCGGCGACAGGGCGTCTACAACGCCTTTCATGCACTCGAAAACGTCCGGTTCTTCGGGGCTGAGCGCCTGCCTCGTCTAAGAGATACGCTCGACCAAATCAATTGGTAAAACGCTAGTATTCGAGGTCGGGGCTTATGGGCCCGTGTCAATCGATGCGTATGGGTCGTCCGCGCAAAACTAGCTAGCTGCTCAGGCCCCTACCCACCGGATAGGCGTTTACGTCGGGGGAGACGTCCATTCGGCAAGCGTGTGCATCGGGAGACGAAGACACTCCGGAAGCCCAGACGACCGCAGGAGCCAGCGGCGACTGGCACGGAGTAAAGCGCTAGACGACCTGAACTCCGGTTCCGCGTGCGCCCGCCAACGCAGGTCTTAACACCGCGCCAGCCGAACTATCTGGCATGACTGATCCAGCCGACGACCCGAAAGAGGACCACGAGTTCTCGGAGGGCCAGGGCTTCTCCGGGGAGTACGACGAGTTCGATCTCGACCCGCCCGAACTCGACGTCGATCCGGACAAAGTCGATCCGGTCGACTCCCGTGTGATCCCGGATCTACTCGACGAGGAGACGACGGCGAACGAGGACATCGATGCGAACGCCCTGCTCGATGTCGGACTGAACTACATGGGAATCAACCGCTACGAGCAGGCGACGGAGACGTTCGAGCGGACCGCCCGCTTCGCCGAGGACGAACGCCTCGAACAGGAAGCGTGGGTGAACAAAGGTGTTGCCCACGCCGAACTCGAAGAATGGGACGCGGCGATCGGCGCGTATCAGGAGGCGATCTCGATGGACGCCAGCAGCGATCACGCCGCGACCGCCGAGACGAACCTCGCGTACGCCCTCTGGGAGTCCGGCCGGAGCGAGCAGGCCCTCGAACACGCCGAACGCGCCGTCGAGATCGACCAGCGGTTCGCCGAAGCCTGGTACAATCGTGGCTTTCTCCTGCTCGAACGCGGCCTCGCCGAAGATGCACTGAACGCGCTCGATAACGCCATCAGGCTGGGCATGCGCAATCAGGTCACGCTCGAAGAGAAAGCCCGCGCCCTCGAAGAACTGGGCGAGTACGACGAAGCCGAAGAGATCGCAGCGGAGGCCGAGGACATGCGCCGACAGGCAGAAGGGGAGATGATCGACGAGGAGATCAGGGAGTGATCGTCAGCGAGCGCACGACCGAGAAGGGGCTGCTCGTCACCGTCTGCGATCCGGAGACGCTCGGCGAGACCTACGAGAGCGGCGATATCTCCCTTACCGTCACCGAGGAGTTCTATGGCGGGGAGGAGGTCACCGAAGACGCTGTCGTCGACAGTCTCTCGCGGGCGACGATCGCCAACATCGTCGGGACCGAGGCGGTCGAACTGGCGATCGAGCACGGCTACGTCGACGAGGCGAACGTCCTCGAACTCGAGTCCACGCTGCACGCACAGGTTCTGCGGCTCGCCTAGCGGTTCGTCGATCCGCCGCCAGTGTTTACGAGTATGATTCCCAGCAGCGATAGCCCCGCGAGACCGAGACCGATCCACCCAAGCCCGCTGTCGAAAATCAGCGATGCGAGCGCGTGAAAGACGCCGACGAAAGCGAGACCGAGCAGGAGGAGGCTGATACCGAGCGCACGTTTCGTCACCATACCGGAGCGCAGGCGCACAGAAACTTAAGCGTCGCCCTCAGCCCAGATCCGCGTTTCTAAATCGGAGATACCCCAGCGCGACGGGGACGACGAACCAGGCGAGCAACACGACCGCCGAGAACCACTCCGAGAGGTAAAATGGAACCTCCCCGATCACGACGTCTTCGAGCGGTTCGTTCCCGACGACGTTGACGCCGATCGGGAACTGCAGGGTCAGCGGAAACACTTGCTGGTCCATCAGCCCGGAGGCAACGACGCCGTAGGCTTCCATCGGATTGAGTCGCTGGAGCGCAAGCGCCCACGGCTCGATTCGGCCGTCCATCGGAATGATTCCCGGCGGGAACGCCCCGGTAGCGAACCGGTAGATACCGCCGACGAGGACGTCCCAGAAGCCCAGAAAGACCAGATACGTCCCGACGACGCCAGCCATTGCACGCCCGCGAGACGCCACAGCCGCCGAGAAGCCGACGGCAATACCGACGAAGGCAAAGCCAAGTAACAGGGTCGCGATGGCAAGGCCGAACAGCTCACCGACCGCCACTTCGCCGAACAGCACCAGTCCGAGCACCAGCGCAACGGCGAACGCAGCAAGGACGGCGGTCGCGACGACGCCCGCTCGCCCGAGAAGCTTTCCGGCGACGACATCCTCGCGGGTCGGCGGAAGACTCAACAGGATCTTGATACTGCCCGAACGACGCTCGCCGACGATGGCCATGTAGCCCACGATCAGCGCCGCGAGCGGGACGATCACCTGCATCGGGAGGGCGAGTATTGCGGCCAGTTCATCCGGCGGTGCACTGCCCTCGAAGTATCGGACGGCACCGTAGATGAGTACTATCAGCCCGACCAGCAGACCCGTCATCGACCAGAGCATCTGCGAGCGGACGGCGTCCTCGAAGTCCTTGCGGGCAACCGTTGGTACGCTCATGCGACCACCTCTTCGGGGGTATCCCCCTCCGCATGCGTGGAGCCATTGCCGGTGAGTTCCGCGAACAGATCGTCGATATCCTGGTCCTCGACCTGGATGTCGAGCACCGTCGTTCCCGCATCCTCGACGTGATTGATCGCTTTCGCCTTGGCCGCCGACTCGGTACAGGTGACATCGAGCGTGCCGTTGCACGCCGTTGCCCCCGAAACACCCGCGATGTCGGGGAGCGTGTCGACAGTTCGCTCCGGAACGTCGTCGACCGAGAGTTCGAGGTGGGCGTCCCCGCCGATCCGGGCGTGGAGTTCGTCGAGGGTTCCGACGGCGACCAGTTCGCCCTGGTTCATCACGCCGATCCGGTCACAGACCTCCTCGACGTGATCGAGGATGTGGCTCGAAAAGAACACGGTCGTGCCACGCTCGGCTTCTTCGCGGACGATCTCTTGCATCTCTCGAATACCCGTGGGATCGAGACCGCTGGAGGGTTCGTCCATGATCAGCAGATCGGGCTCGCCGACCAGTGCCATCCCGAAGGCCAGGCGCTGTTTCATCCCCTTCGAGTAGTCGCCGGCGTTTCTGTCGGCCGGATCACCGCCCAGACCGACGCGTTCGAGATACTCCACTGGGTCGCCGTTCGCACCTTTCGCACGCTGGGCGAACTCGATGTGTTTGCGCCCGGAGAGGCGTTCGTAGAGGTCAAACCCCTCGGGGAGAACGCCGACACGTTTGCGAATCTTCTGGGACTCTTTCTGCGTGTCATAGCCCAGCACCGTGGCGGAGCCGCCGGTCGGTCTGGCAAAATCGAGCAGCATGTTGATCGTCGTCGACTTCCCGGCACCGTTCGGGCCGAGGAAGCCAAACACTTCGCCGTCGTCTATCTGGAGGGACAGGTCGTCGACCGCGACGACATCGCCGAAGCGCTTGCTCAGCGAGTTCGTTTCGATAGCGGGCATGTCGTTTGCAGTATCGAGAGGGTGTATATTAATACCGGCGTCATAGTTTCCGGCCCAGAAACGGTAGGCCGTTTCATGCTCCGTGTGGCCGTCTCCCCGTCGCACCGAAGGAGTGTTTTGTGTGGAGACCCTCCCGACTAGCAATGGGAACGCAAAAGACTGCACCACTCGACGTCGAGCGGATCCGCGAGGACTTCCCGATCCTGCAACGGCGGGTCAACGACGACCAGCAGATCGTCTATCTCGACAACGCGGCGACGACCCAGACGCCGAATCAGGTCATCGACGTGTTTGGCGAGTACTACCGCGGGTACAACGCCAACGTCCACCGGGGCATCCACCATCTCAGTCAGGAGGCCTCGATCGCCTACGAGGAGGCCCACGACCGTCTCGCCGACTTTATCGGCGCGAGCGGCGGGCGCGAGGAGATGATCTTCACGAAAAACACCACCGAGAGCATGAATCTCGTCGCGTACGCGTGGGGATTGAACGAACTCGGTCCCGGCGACGAGGTCCTCCTCACGGAGATGGAACACCACGCCTCGCTGGTCACCTGGCAACAGATCGCCAAGCGTACCGGTGCGGACGTGCGGTACATCCGCGTCGACGAGACCGGACGACTCGACATGGATCACGCCCGCGAGTTGATCGGCGAGGACACGCAGATGGTCAGCGTCGTCCACGTCTCGAACACGCTTGGCACGATCAATCCCGTCGCCGAACTGGCAGATATCGCTCACGAACACGACTCGTTTATTTTCGTCGACGGTGCACAGGCCGTCCCGACCCGACCGGTCGACGTCGAGTCGATCGACGCCGACTTCTACGCGTTTTCCGGTCACAAGATGGCTGGGCCGACAGGGATCGGTGGCCTCTATGGGAAAAAGGAGATCCTCGAAGGGATGGAACCGTTCCTCTACGGCGGCGACATGATCAAGAAAGTCACCTTCGAGGACGCGAAATGGAACGATCTGCCCTGGAAGTACGAGGCCGGAACTCCTCTGATCGCCGAGGGCATCGCCATGGCACAGGCAGCCGACTACCTCGACGAAATTGGGATGGAAAACGTCCAAGAACACGAAGAACAGCTAGCCGAGTACGCCTACAACCGCCTCTCGGAGTTCGACGATATCGAGATCTACGGCCCCGAACCCGGCCCCGAGCGCGGCGGGCTCGTTGCCTTTAATCTCGATTCAGTTCACGCGCACGACCTGGCCTCGATCATGAACGACTCGGCAGTCGCCATCCGTGCCGGCGACCACTGTACCCAGCCACTGCACGACAAACTCGGTGTCGCCGCCTCCGCCCGGGCTTCCTTCTACATCTATAACACTCGTGCGGAGATCGATATCCTGATCGATGCGATCGACGATGCCCGCCAGCTGTTCGCGTGAGCGGGCAACGTCGGTATCAATCAACCATCTAACTTTTACTTCGAGGGGTGTCAGACCATTGATTGTCTGACATGTGTCGGCCAGCAACGAGGGGTTTTTTAAAGGACGAGTGAACAGAGGGGGACAATGAACGTACCACCGGAGATGACGCCGCTGTTCGGGACTGTACTCGTCGTGGTCGTCATCGGCGTTGCGGGCGTGCTCTGGTGGCGCTCGCGACGGGGATCCGACAGGAGGGCCTCGAAACGGGCCCACGAGAAAGCACAGGCCCGGGATGCCCCGGTCGAGAAAGGTGAGATTATCGAGGCCGGCGTCGAGGAACTCACTGAACACCACAGCGGGGAGACCGACGCGGTCGTCAAAGTCGAAGGGTTCGTGATCTTCGTCAAGGACGTCCCCGACGATATACAGCCCGCCGATATGCTTCGGGTCCGCGTGCTCTCGTTCAACCGGAAAGGCACCTCCGCAAGCGGGAAGCTGCTCGAACGGCTCTGAGGCGGCGATCTATCCCAAACGACCCCTAGCGATCCGGCGATGGCGTCGGAATCCTTTTGCCCCGGACGGGCCTATCCGTTTTCAACAATGGGAATGGGATCAGATATGTATCGCCAGCAGATCCTCGATCACTACAAGAACCCGCGTAACTACGGGGAGATCGAGGAGCCGACCTACACCCACGTCGGCGAGAATCCGATGTGTGGCGACGAAATCCGGATCGACGTCAAGCTGGCCGACGACGAGGAGACCATCGAACACGTCGCCTTCCAGGGCGACGGCTGTGCGATCAGCCAGGCCAGCGCCAGCATGCTGTCGTCGAAACTGCCGGGTGAATCAGTCAATGACCTGATGGAGATGGACAGAGACGACATCGTCGACATGCTCGGCGTCGACATCAGCCCGATGCGGATCAAATGTGCTGTCCTCGCCGAGAAGGTCGCACAGGACGGCTACGAGATCTATCAGGGCGAGAAGGACATCGACCGGACGTCGACCGAAGACTAGTTCTCGAACCCGTCTTCCCACCGGAACTGACCGTCTCGCTGGACGACTTCACCATCGATCTCCAGTCGTGAGTCCCCGCCCACCGACGTGATCAGGTCGACGTGGACCGCGCTGTCGTTGCCCGCTTCGCCCTCGGGCAGGTTCGCGTCGTAGGCCCGGCCGAGCGCGAGGTGGACGGTGTCGCCCATTTTTTCGTCAAACAGGATGTTATCAGTGTAGCGGTCGATCCCGCGGTTCATCCCGATACCGAGTTCGCCGAGTCGGCGTGCGCCCTCGTCGGTATCGAGCACGTCACCGATCACGTCAGCGTTCTGTGCGGCGTCGTACTCGACGACCTCGCCGTCCTCGAACGTCAGCGAGACGTCCCGGACGCGCTTGCCGTGGATCGTCATCGGTACGTCGAACTCGACGTGTCCCGACGTGTCGTAGGGGGCGGTGAATACCTCACCGCTCGGGAGGTTATGGGAGTCGTACGCCACGGAGGCACAGCTGTTGACCGCGGTTCGGCCCTCGATCGACATCGTGAGATCGGTGTTCGCGGAGACGAGTCGGACTTCGCTTCCTTCGTCGAGCAGCCCCTTCATCCGATCCATCTCCTCGGCCAGCGATTCCCAGTCACGCAGGACGGCGTTGTAGACGAACTCCTGATACTCCTCGTAGGCCATTCCTGCCTGCTGGGCGAGCGACCGCGTGGGATGGACGGTCGAGACCCAGTCGGTGTCCATCCGGGCTTCGCGGACCCCCTCGGTGGCTCTGGCGTGTGCCTGTCGGCGCTCGGCTGGCACGTCGGCCGTGGCCGCCGTGTTGTGGCCACCGCGAAGCGAGAGGTAGACGTCGGCGTTCTCGTAGAGGGCCAGTTCGTGGGCGGGATCTGGGTCGAACTCGTCGTCGTGTGCCCGAAGATACGCGCGTGTAATCTCGCCCGAGGCCCGCGTCGTGACGAGGTTTGCCCCACGCTCACCGAGCAACTTCGCGGTCGCGACCGCAAGTTCGTGTGCACCGGGGCTGACCGCCATCACGACGTCGTCTCCCTCCTCGATGCGTGCGCTCCAGTCGACCAGTACCTCGGCGTGCTCTCGGATTCGGTCGTCCATACGTCTCGCAAGCGGCGGCGGAACTAAATACGTCCGGAAGGGTTAGTCGTCCTCGCCAGTGATCGCTGCATCGCCAGCGTCAACCGCCGGTTCGTCGATGTACTTCTCCTTCCAGGTGCCACGCAGGAACCACGCCACGGCGATGGTTGCGCCGAGCACGTTCCCCACGGCCATCCCGATCCAGATACCGGTCGCACCCATGTCGAAGACGAACACGAGCAGGTAGACCGTTCCCACCCGGCCGACCCACAGGGTGAGAATCGAGATGACCATCGCTATCTTCGTGTTTCCAGCCCCACGGAACGCGCCGAGCATCACCTGCGAGACGCCGATGAAGGCGAACTCGACCGAGCGAATCTGGACGTATTCGACACCGAGGGCGATCGTCTCCGGGGCGTCGGGCACGTCCCCGAGGAAGACGCTCACGATCGGCTCGGTGAAGGTAACGGCGATCACCGCGACAACGAGCATCACGCCCGCGCCGGTCGAGGCCGCGATCCACGCTGCCCTCGCTGCTCGATCCGCACGGTCCGCACCGAGGTTCTGGCCGACCATCGTATCGATCGCCCGCCCCAGCCCCATCGCAGGCAGGAAGACCAGCGAGATGAGTCGGTTCCCAAGCCCGTACGCCGCGACGACCGGCGGCGCGAACGTGACGACCATCGCCGTCAGGCTGATCATCGCAAGCGCGCTTGTCGACTGCTCGACCATGCTCGGTGTGCCCAGTCGGATGATATCCTCAATGACCCCGAAGTCCGGTCGAAGGTGGCTCAACTGAACGGCTGGTCCGATCGATGTGCCAAAGAGCAGACCGAGGCCGATCCCCGTTCCCACCCCGCGGGCGACGATCGTGGCGGCGGCAGCACCCTCGATGCCCCAGCCGGTGTAGCCAGTGGCCGCAAGTAGCGTCGCTTCGAGACTTTGCAAGCCGAGCCACACCATCACCGGGTTGTTCTCGAACCCGAAGATCAGGAACGGGTCGAGGAGGACGTTCACGAGCACCGAGACCACCATCACCAGCATCGGTGTGCGCGTGTCACCGTACCCGCGCATGAGCGCCGAAAAGACGAAAAAGCCGAACATCAACGGCATCCCGAGGAAAATGATCTCCATGTAATCCGCCGCGAGCGGGACGACACTCGCCGCCGTATCCGGATCGCTTGGCAGGAGTTCGAGTGCTGGACGCGTGTAGAAATAGCCGACAACGCCGATAACGACCGAGAGCAAACTGACGAACGAGACGGTCTGGCCGGTTACGAGCCCGGCGGACCGATCACCCTCCGCACCGATATACTGCGCGACGAGGATCGCACCCGCCGTGGTAAACCCGCCCGCGACGGCGATCAGCAGGAAGATGAGTGGAAACGCGAGACTGATCGCGCCGACGGCATCCGCGGAGAGCCGTCCGAGATACAGCGTGTCGACGACGTTGTACGTTACCTGCAACAGCTGGATGACGACGATAGGCCACGCGAGGTGAAAGAGCGGCCGTAGCAGACTCCCCTCTGTGATCGACTCACGAGGATCGTCGCTGGACCCGTCGGTCGACGAGGAATCGTCCGGGGTGACCTGCTCGGCCGGACCGTCGTCCGTCTCGGTTGGAGGGCGATCCGAATCGCGGGGCTGACCTGTCACTGGTACTGCTGAAGTAACACTATCAGTTGAGTATTTTGTTGTCGGGGTCGACTACCGAAACCGGTTTGTCGGTATACGTATGCGTACTATTTCCGATCGAGTGAGGACATCTGGCACCCCCTCGATCAAGGAGAGGCACGATAGTATATAGAAGGGAGGGTACGACAGGGGGTAGACGGCCGGGTGTTCGGCGTCCAGAAGATCGTCTGCTCGTCGTGATTCTTGTAGCCAAGTCAGTATCGGCCAGTGGAACGGCGTGAAGCAGACTGCACCGATACTCTGTTGCAACTGGTGAAATGGCTGTCCCCGCAAACCGCGGCGTTCAGTCGCCGCCAGCCCCTGCCTCTGCCCGCGCCTGCTCGACCGTTTTGCCGTCCCGGATCACGGCGTCGACGAACAGCTCCCCCGCCCTGTACGACGAACGGACCATCGGTCCGGAGGCACAGTACAGAAAGCCCAGTTCGTCCTCGGCGACGCGCTCCCACGTATCGAACTTGTCGGGATGGACGTAGCTCCGGACTGGGAGGTGATCGGCCGAGGGGCGGAGATACTGGCCGAACGTGACGATGTCGACCTCTGCTTCCCGCAGATCCGCGAGCGTCTGGTAGACCTCGTGATCGTGTTCGCCATGGCCCAGCATGATTGAGGTCTTGGTATGGATGTCGGACTCACGCTCGACCTGCTCGAGGACGCGCAGGCTCTGTTCGTAGCCAGCACGCGGGTCCCTGACCCGACCCTGTAGGCGCTGGACCGTCTCGACGTTGTGCGCGATGACGTCCGGCTCGGCCTCGATGATCTTCCGGACGAGTTCGGGCTCGCCCTGAAAGTCGGGGATCAGCACTTCGACGAGCGTCTCGGCGTTTCGGCGCTTGATCTCCCGGATCGTCTCGGCGAAGTGGTTCGCACCCTGATCCGGCAAGTCGTCCCGGTCGACCGACGTGAGGACGACGTAATCGAGCCCGATGTCGGCGACTGCGCTCGCAACTTCGGTTGGTTCGTTGGGGTCGAGTGACTCACCACCGCCGGTCTCGACGTCACAGAAGCCACACGAGCGGGTGCACTTGTGGCCCATCAGCATGAACGTCGCCGTGCCCGGCCCGTCCTCGCCGCTCCAGCACTCGCCCATGTTCGGGCAGTTGGCCTCCTCACACACTGTGTGAAGGTTCCGATCCCGCAACGTCTGTTTGATACCCGTGAACTCCTCGCCAGTCGGCAGCGGCTTGAGGAGCCAGTCGGGCTTCCGCGAGCGACTCATGGGGGTACCTTACAGGGCAAGCATCTACAACGTTGCGGCATCGCCAGCACCCACGCTGGGATCACCCAGACTCACGGATAGCGGTGGAATCGGATGTCACCACCCGGTGTCTGAGGTAGAGGCGTTCACTACGCACACTCCGGGATCGAAGCACGTCTCCAGGACTGCCGCTCAGAAGTCGCTTGTAATACAAAAAAGCCAAGGGCCGGATTTGAACCGGCGATGGGCGGCTCTGCAGGCCGCTGCGTTCGGCCGGACTCTGCCACCTTGGCGCGTATGTAGATAGATTCGTCTCCCGCTTAAGCCCTGCGTTTCGCCAGCAGCGGTAACGATACTTCGCACACAATTCTCGCTCCGCGTAAAACAAGTACCGAGCGGCGATCGGGTCTCCCGAAGGGATCTCAGGCCGTTCAGTGTTCTCAACCGGGTCGACAGGCCGGCCACGTTTTCACCGTTGATCCGAATCGACCGACTCCTTCCCTCATATCGTCACCGCAACACGTGCTGTTACGTCCTCGTCCGCCGTAAGGGCCGCGACTGCGACGTACTCTCCGGATGGTGGATCTGACCAGACGTACTCCCGCTCAAACTGATCACCAGGTGCAAGCGTTACACGCTCGATCGCCTGTGTGAACAGTTTGCCGTCGCTCCACCGCCAGCACTCCTCATCGGTAGTGGCGCCGTAGACCACGATATCGGCACGGCGGCCATCCCGGAACGTCAGCTCGACGGGCGTCGATCCGGCGTTGGTAACTGTCAGCCGAAAGGTGACATCCCGGTCGATAGTCGCGGAGAGCGCCGGTTCCAGGGACATTGGTATCGACTAGACAGATTCCGTTTCGCTGGTCTCGTTACCGGCTTCGTCGACGACGGTGAGACGGACCTCGTCGACAGACGACCTGCGACTCTCCAGATCGTGGCGGCCGTCCGCGTTGCCGCCGCTCACGTCGGAGGTCACGCTGTCGACGACGGAGCCCGCATCCAGCTGTTCGCTCGTCACTGTGTCGAGGGCACCGTCCTCGTCGCTGACTTCCCAGTCGACCGTGTGTCGTGACCAGTTGGGGTTGGAATCCTCGGTCACGTCGAACTGTTCGATTACTGGGTCGCTGTCGCCCGTCCCGTCCCCGTCGTCGGTCGTGAAACTCCGGATTTCACCGGAGTCACTATCCGCATCAATCTCGGCCACTGCACGGAACTCGTACTCCGTGCCACCGTCCAGACCGTCGATATCCGCGTCGAATGTCCCTTCTGACGAGACGGTTCCCGCATCGACATCGCTCGAAAGCTCCTCGCCGCTGTTGCCGTACTCGAAGCCAACATCGGCCTCGTCCACGCCGTCGAGCTCCGTGACCTCGCCGTTCAGCGTCGCCGAGGTCTCCTCAACATCGGTCGCCGCCTCGGTGGCGACGGTGACGCTCTCGTCCTCTTCTTCGTCATCGTCTTCATCGTCGTCATCGTCATCGCCGTCCGCGTCGACCGCCGCGGCGACATTCAACCGGCCTGCGCCCTGTTCCTCGTCGGAGAGACCGATATCGTCCGCAGCGTCTTTCAGCTCTGCGCGGACGGCTTCACGATCCTCTGTCCCGTCGGCGATGACAGTAGCCGCGGCACCCGCGACGTGTGGCGCAGACATCGATGTACCGGAGAACTCGTCGTAGTCGTCCCGCGGAATCGACGAGAGCGTATCGACGCCAGGGGCTGCAAGCTCGACCTCCGGCCCCGTCGAGGAGAAACTCGCGAGTTCGTCGTTCTCGTCGGTCGCCGATACCGCAACAACGCGCTCGTCCCGCGCGGGGAACCCGACACAGTCGGTGCACTCCCCGGAGTTACCCGCCGAGCCGATCATCACGACACCCCGGTCGGCTGCGTACCGGAGCGCGTCTGTCACGACATCGGAGTCGGAGTCCCCGCCCAGGCTCATGTTCTGGACATCGTGGCCCTGATCCGCCGACCACTCGATCCCTGCAGCGATGTCGTCAAAACTGCCGCTTCCACAGCAATCGAGAACCTTGACAGCGTGCAAGGTCACTTCAGGAGCGACTCCAAGCACCCCAGTTCCGTTGTCCGCGGCCGCAGCCGTCCCGGCGACGTGTGTTCCGTGGTCGTTATCGTCGTCCCATTCCTCCAGACACTCGTCGATGTCGCTCCCGCCACCCCCGAACCGACAGCCACTACAGTCCGACTCACAGGCCGCATCCGTCGCGGCCCAGCCCTCTCCCAGATTTGACTCCAGAGTTTCGTGCTGGGCATCAATCCCGGTGTCGAGAATCGCCACGCTGACCCCTTCCCCGGTATCCCCATCATCAATTGCCACGTCGGCATCCGTGATATCAATACCGTAGGGCGTCGTCTGGTCGTGTGCGTGCATCCGTCCGTTCCGTTCGACGTACCGGACGTTGGGGTTGCTGCGCAGCGCGTCCAAGGCCTGCTCGGAGAACCGACCCGATACCGCCTCACCGATCTCGCCAAAGTCGAGTCGCCGAAACACCTGGTCGGCGGCCTGCGCCGGCAGGTCCGACTGACCGGGATCGACCCCGATAATATACCCGTCTGACGGCCCACTGTCATCTCCACTGGCAGTTCCTGTCCCAACGGCACCGGCTACACCTGCACCGCCGACTGTCTGTAGTACTCGTCGTCGAGTTATGTTATTTGCTGGCACGTGTCGCTAGTAATAGCCATATCTAATAGTAATTACGGTTAATAATACATAAGTAAAAGTGCTGAACAAAATTTGAGAGACTCACAAACGTGTAGAAGCAGATAGTTTGTAATAGTCATTAGTTAGTCTACAAGGTGTAAAGTGAGTCGAAGACCTCACGAGGTATCGGAAACCGCACCGCTGGCTCTCGCCCGGTTCGAAATGAAAAACGCCCCCATGCGCGATGCATGGGGGCGCGATATGATTGACAGGCGGCGATCCGGTGTTCCCAGAGGGTCTCCCACTCCAGTACTTGCCGTAACGCGGGCAGGCTTATCTTCCGTGTTCGGGATGGGTACGGGAGTTGCCCTGCCGCTCTGGCCGCCTTAATCCCAACCTGTGGACTCGAACCACAGTTCCAACAACCTGCGTTGGTCGGTGACCACTCTTGTGTACGTGCGATCCAGTTTACGCCTGGACCAGGTCACACAGCGCGAATACGCTCTGTTCGTGGACCAGTGCAGATGAACACTCGTTATGAGTGATTGGCTTGGTTTGTTAGTGCTCGCGGACTCAACGTCTCGTTGCCTCGACGCTAACATCCCGAGTCTATCGAACTCCTCTTC
>LKMJ01000194.1_pt1 | contig 40241 bp, 32 predicted proteins | sample 643391 | NCBI WGS metagenome assembly LKMJ01 (sample SAMN04112250, study PRJNA286221) | soda lake metagenome | biome: soda lake; feature: Kulunda Steppe; material: water; isolation source: sample PL-Br10 brine of Picturesque Lake | place: Russia: Kulunda steppe | collected 2010-07 | reverse complement strand
CGGCCTCCTGCCGCTCACGCTCGAGGCGTTCCTCGCGCTCACGCTCGAGGCGTTCACGCTCGAGCCGTGCCTGCTCGGCCTGGAGCTCCTCCTCGAGTTCGGTGACCTGGCTACCCAGGGCCGCGTAGCTGGCCTGCAGCTCATCGCGTGCGGCGGCCTGCTCATCCCGCGCGACATCGAGGGTGCCCTGTTGGTCCTCCAGGCGCTCCTCCGCAGCAGCAAGTCGGGCCCGGGCCGCGGCGAGGTCCTCGGTACGGGCACGATCCGCGGCGACCGCTCGCTGGACCGTCTCCGCCCTGGTCAGCGCTGCCTGCGGATCCTCACTGGCAAGGAAGACCGTGAGTGGATCGACACCTGAGCCGTGCTTGAACACCGCCCGCAGCCGGTCGGTGACGAGCTCGTCGAGCTCGTAGAGGTCGCCGCGCAGGGCCTCCACGTCGGCTGCGAGGTCCTCACGCTCCGTGTCGAGGGTCGCGATCCGGGCCACCAGCTCCTCGTAGGTGCGGGTCGCCTGGTCGATGCGGTCCTGGACCCCACTGCGCTCCTCGCGCGCATCGGCGATCTCGGACTCGATCCGCTCGAGATCGTTGGCCAACACGCGCTCACCCCCGGCCATCACGACCGTGATCGCGGCACCGACGATGAGCGCGATGACCGCGCGGGAGCGAAGAGATCGGACGAACACGGTTGACCTGACAGCTGCGACGTCGGGTACACGGTGGGGAGCGCGGAGGAGCGTAGCCGGGGCAGGGGCCAGCAGGGCCGTGACCACCCTTCGGGACAGTGGCCGCAGCGCGGCGCACGCACGGCTACCGGGGCCTGCCCACCCTCCTCCCCCCCCCGGGGGCTGGCGGGGGGAGGTCGAACCCGGCAGCGTGCGGGCGTACCTGCGCTCAGGTGGCCTTCGAACCGGCGGTCTCCGCCGAGGCCACACGGTCCATCTCGGTCTTCGGTGCGACCCGCCAGAAGTGCTCCGCGGTCGCGGTCCAGTCCGAGAGCAGGCGACGTGCCCGGACGGAACCGGTCACCGTCGCATGCTCCTCGACCAGTGCCCGGACGCCCTCGAGCTGGCTGCCGTCAGGACGTCGCGCTTCGACCAGTTGCCGGTTGACCCGCGCCAGGACCTCGCCGCGGGGGTCGTAGACGATGCACGCTCCCCCGCTCATCCCGGCACCGATGTTGTGGCCGGTGGGGCCCAGCACGATGACGGTGCCGCCGGTCATGTACTCACAGGCGTGGTCACCGGTGCCCTCGACCACGGCCGTGGCACCGGAGTTGCGCACCGCGAAGCGTTCACCGGCACGCCCCGCGACGAAGAGCTGACCGCCGGTGGCTCCGTAGAGGACGGTGTTGCCCACCAGCACCGGATCGCCGGCGTCGTCCTCAGGGGCGCGGATCACGATGCGACCACCGCCGAGGCCCTTGCCGACGTAGTCGTTGGCCTCGCCGTCGAGGACCAGCTCGACCCCCCGGCTGGTGAAGGCACCGAAGGACTGACCCGCGGATCCGGTGAAGCGCAGCCGCGCCAGGCCCGGTGGGTCCTCCTCCCCGAACTCGAGCCCGACGGCCCCACCGATGCGGGCACCGATCGTGCGGTCGGCGTTGGAGATGGGGTAGGTGAACTCGGTGATGCCGCCGAGGAAGATGGTCTCCAGCGCGTCGGCGAACACCCGGTCGCCCAGCTCGCTGCGGGGATCCTGGATCGCGACGCGACCGGTGAACCGCCGATCGCCGATGCCCGGGTCGACGAGCAGCGGCGTGACGTCGATGCGTTGGGCCTTGCCGGCGAGGTCCGCCTTGCGCTCCAGCAGATCGACGCGCCCGATCACCTCGTCGAGCGACCGGTACCCCAGTTCTGCCAGCAGCCCACGGACCTCATCGGCGACCATGGTGAGGTAGGCGGCCACCATCTCCGGGGTTCCCGCGAACTTGTCGCGCAGGTCCCGACGCTGGGTTGCGATCCCCACGGGACAGGTATCACGGTGGCACGCGCGTGCCATGATGCACCCCTCGGCGAACAGCGCCGCGGTGCCGAAGGAGTACTCGTCCGCGCCCAGCAGGGCGGCAAGCAGGACATCGTGACCGGTCTTGAAACCGCCATCCACACGCAGCTTCACGCGCCCGCGGAGACGGTTCTCACGCAGACGACGCTGCACCTCGGCCAGCCCGAGTTCCCAGGGCAGCCCGGCGTGCTGGATCGAGGACAGCGGTGACGCACCCGTCCCGCCATCGTTGCCGGAGATGTGGATCGAGTCGGCCAGGGCCTTGACCACACCTGCGGCGATGGTGCCGATCCCGGCCTCGGCCACCAGCTTGACATCGACCTCGGCCTCGGGGTTGACCTGCTTGAGATCGAAGATCAGCTGGGCGAGATCCTCGATCGAGTAGATGTCGTGGTGCGGCGGCGGGCTGATCAGGGTCACCCCCGGGGTGGTGTGCCGCAGCCGGGCGATCTCCTCGGTCACCTTGTGACCGGGGATCTGACCGCCCTCGCCTGGCTTGGAGCCCTGGGCGATCTTGATCTGCAGCAGGTGTGCGTTGGCCAGGTACTCCGGGGTGACCCCGAAGCGTCCCGACGCCACCTGCTTCATCCGGCAGTCCAGGTCGAGGCCGCTCCAGCGGGTGCGGAAGCGGGCAGGGTCCTCACCGCCCTCACCGGAGTTGGCGCGGCCGCCGATCATGTTCAGGGCTGCCGCAAGGGTCTCGTGGGCTTCGGCCGACAGCGCACCGTGGGACATCGCGCCGGTGGAGAACCGCGCGGTGATCGCCTCGACGGGCTCCACCTCCTCCAGGGGCACGGGCGCTGCGGTGCCGATGGGGGCGAGGAAGTCCCGTGGGTAGGCCGGTGGGCGGGAACGCACGGTGCGGCTGAAGTGGGCGTAGAGGTCGGTGCGACCCTGGTCAGCGGCGGTGCGCAGCAGGGCTGCGGTGGTGCCGTCCACCTCGGTGCCGACACCCGCACCGTCGAGCCGGAAGGGAGCCGTCGATGCGGCGCGTCCGAGCCCCAGGCTGTCGTGGAGGGCATCGACCACCGGCTTGGACATGTCGTGGTACTCACCGCCCTTGCGCCACTTGATGATGCCCGGGCTGCTCAGGCTCGGCAGCGTCACCTCCCCCTCCGCACCCGGTGCGGGGAAGGCGTCGGCATGCTGGGCCAGCACCTCCGCGCCGAGGTCGGTCAGGGTCAGCCCGCCCAGCGTCGAGGTGGTCCCCGTGAAACAGGTGTCGATCACGTCCTGGCCGAGGCCCAGGCACTCGAAGATCTGCGCCGATCGGTAGCTGTCGAGGACGCTGATCCCCATCTTCGACATGATCTTCAGGACGCCGTCCTCCAGGGCGTTGCGGTAGCGCTCCTGCGCGATCGATGCGGAGGGGTTGTCGCCACCGATGCGGCCCTCGTCCGCGAGGTCGGCGATCGTCTGCAGCACCAGACGCGGCACGATGGCGTCGGCGCCGTAGCCGAGCAGTGTGGCGGCGTCGTGGGTCTCACGGGCCTCGTCGGTCTCTGCGACCAGCGAGGTGGCGGTCCGCAGGTTGGCAGCCAGGAGGCGCTGGTGGACCGCGCCGACGGCCAGCAGGATCGGGATACGCACCCGCTCGGCGTTGACGCCGACGTCGGAGACCACCACCACACCGGCGCCGGCACGGACGTGGGCGACCGCTTCCTCACCCAGCCGTGCCAGGGCACCGGCCAGGCCCTCCGGGCCGTCATCGACCGCGAAGGTGGCATCCACGGCCTGCACGGCGAAGGGCAGGTCGGGCGACAGCACGATGCGCTGCAGTCCCTGCGGATACAGGAAGAACGAGCCGAGTTCCAGCAACCGGGCCGCCGCAGGGGTCTCGGTGAGGATGGAGGCACGCGGGCCGAGCAACGTGCGCAGGCTCATGACCTCCGACTCACGGTAGTGGTCGATGGGCGGGTTGGTCACCTGCGCGAACCGCTGCTTGAGGAAGTGCGAGACGGGTCGGCGCACGTGGCTGAGCGCCTCGATCGGGGTGTCGTCACCCATCGAGGAGGTGGTCTCCCTGCCCTGCGTGGCCATCGGCCGGAGGATGGAGATGATCTCCTCCTTGGTGATGCCGAAGGCCAGCTGGCGCTGGAGCAGGTCGTCCGGCACACCCTCCACCGGCTGCCCGGCCCCCACCGGTGTGAGGTGTTCCGCCAGCCAGCTGCCGTAGGGAGCCCTCGCCCCGAGCCGCAGCTTGATCTCCCGGTCCTCCTGCAGACCGCCCTCGGCCGGGTCGACGCAGAGCATCTGGCCGGGACCGAGTCGCTCGCGCCGGACCCGGCCGTGATGGTCGGGGTGGTCGGTCGGTAGCGTGATCGTGACCGCACCCACCTCGGAGGAGGCGACGACGGTGCCGTCCTCGCACACGTGGTAGCGCAGAGGACGCAGCCCGTTACGGTCGAGGCCGGCGGCCACCCGCGTGCCGTCGGTGAAGATCAGGCCGGCAGGCCCGTCCCAGGGCTCCACCAGACAGGAGTGGAAGCGGTAGAAGTCCCGTACCGCGGGTTCGAGGTCGCGGGCGCCCTCCCACACCTGTGGAACCAGCATGGCCTGCGCGTGCCGCAGGTCGCGACCGCCGAGCACCAGCAGTTCCAGGGCGGCGTCGAGCTTGGCCGAGTCGGACTGGTCGTGGTCGATCACCGGCGGCAGCAGCTCAGGAGCCGCCCAGTCCACCCCGTCGACCGACAGGTGGCCGGGGACGAACTGTCCCTCCCGGGCGCGCATCAGGTTGAGGTTGCCGTCGATGGTGTTGATCTCACCGTTGTGGCACAGGGTCCGGAAGGGTTGTGCCCGCTCCCACGACGGTGCGGTGTTGGTGGAGAAGCGCGAGTGGAAGATGGCCAGGGCTGAGGCGTAGCGCTCGTCACGCAGATCGGGGTAGAAGGCATCGAGCTGGTCCGCGTCGGCCATCGCCTTGTAGGTGACCGTGAGGAAGGAGCAGCTGGCGGCGTAGAAGCGCACGCCCTGCGCTTCGCAGGCCTTCCGGGCACGCCGTCGGACGCGGTAGGCGGCCCGCTCCGCCTCGCGGTCGTCCGCGTCCCGGGGACGCAGCATGATGGCCTGGACCAGCGCTGGCTGTGCCGACAGGGCGATAGTGCCGATCGCCTCCGGGACCGTGGGCACGTCACGGAAGCCGACCAGCTCCACACCTTCCTCGGTGCAGGCAGCGGCGAAGGCGTCACGGGCGCGCTGTCGGACCTGTGCGGCCGCCGGGTCGTCACCCTGCTGCAGGAACAGCATCGCGATCCCGGTGGCCTGCGGGTCGGCCTCGCGACCATCGAGCTCGCGGACCCACTCCGCCACCAGGTCACGGGGGATCTGGGTGAGGATGCCGGCACCATCACCGGATCGTGCGTCGGCGGCGACAGCGCCCCGGTGACGGACCCCGCACAGGCCGCTGAGCGCCATCTGGACGATGCTGCGGCGGGGTTGGCCGTCGATCTGGGCGACGAACCCGATCCCGCAGGCGTCACGCTCTGCGGCGGGGTCGAACCCCACGGTCGATGGGCGGGGCGTCGCCAACGTCTGCGCGTACTCGGTCACCACGGACCTCCGGCGGCTCAGGGTCGCACCGAGGATGCTCGGCGGACCGGGACGGGTCGCGCGGCGGCGGTAGCGAGCCAGCCGCGCTGTACGGATCACGGCCGGACGCACCAACGGCGCCCGTGGATCCTGTCATCTGGAACGGATCGGGAGCGCCGTTGCTCGCCTGCGACGGTACCGGCAGGACGAGCCAGGTGCCCATGTCGCCGCGATCGCGGCCCCCCGGCGACGACATCGGGTCTTCCTCTGACCACGCTCAGCTGCTACAACCACCTGTACACGCGACCGAGACGGTCCGGACGGCCTTCGGTGCCGCGATCGGTGACGCGTGCACGATCAGGGGGGATCGCGGTCCATACCCAGCGGCACACGAGGTCACGGTGAGTGAGCCGAACCCGGCGTTGCCACGTCGCCGTCGCGACGACCTGGATCAGGCGCTCGCGATGGCGGCCCTCGATGCAGCCGATGCGATGGTGGTCATCACCGACACCGACGGGGTGATCCGCCACGTCAACCGCGCCTTCACGGAGATCACGGGCTACGGCTACGACGAAGCCGTGGGCGGGACCCCGCGGGTGCTCAGCTCCGGCCGGCACGACCGGTCCTTCTACGCCCGCCTGTGGGAGACCGTCCTGTCGGGCGGTACCTGGGAAGGTGAGGTGATCAACCGTCGTAAGGACGGCGGGCTCTACACCGACCGGATGACGATCTCCCCGGTCCACGACGCGGCAGGCCGGGTCAGCCACTTCATCGCCGTCAAGCGCGACGTGTCGGCACGGGTCAACGATCTGCTCGCCGCCTCGCCCTACGGCGTGCTCCACCTCGGCGCGGATGCTGGCCTGGTCTACGCCAACCAGCGTGCCTGCACCCTGCTGGGCAACGACTTCGAGGACCTGCTCGGCGCTGGCTGGCGTGCGACCTTCGCCCCGCAGGATCAACGCTGGCTGACCACGGTCGTCACCGAGCTCAGTGGCGACCAACACGCCACGGCCACCAACGAGTTGGTACGGGTCCTGCGGGTCGGCGACCGGCACCTGCGCGCCCACGTCGGCGAGTTGCGCCCCGGGGAGGACACGGTGCTCGGCTGCGTGGTGGCGTTGGAGGATGTCACGACCGAGGTCGAGGCCACGGCGGCGCTGCGTGACCGGGAACTGTTCGCACGGACGGTGATCGACACCATCGACAGCCCCACAGCCGTGGTCGACGGCACCGGCCTCATCGTGCACACCAACCCGGCATGGCAGGATGGCCCCCCCGGTGACCCGTTGTTCGGCGCGAGCGTGGGCACCGAACTGCTGGCCTGGCGGCCGACACCAGGCCAGGACGACGAGGCGGCCGCACACTCGACGGCCAGGGTGGTCGCCGCACTCCGCGAGGCGCTCACCTCCCCCCGTGACAAGGCCCGCGTCGTCGAGCACCGCAGCCCCGGCTCCAGGGCCCGCTGGTGGCAACTGCGGATCAGCAACCTCCCCGTCAAGGCCGGCGGCGCCGTGCTGAGCGCCTCGGACGTCACGGCGATGCGCCAGGCCCAGCAGCGCAGCGCCGTGGATGCGGTGACCGATCCGCTGACCGGGTTGCAGAACCGGCGCGGGCTCGACGACACCCTGGAACGGTGCCGCCACCGCGTGCCCTTCAGCCTGCTGTTCCTCGACCTGGACCGCTTCAAACCCATCAACGACAGCTACGGCCACGCTGCGGGGGACGAGTTGCTGCGCACGGTTGCGGAACGTCTCACCGCGCAGATCCGCGACGACGACGTCGCCATCCGCTTCGGTGGCGACGAGTTCGCCATCGCCCTGCCCGAGACCAGCGCAACCGACGCCCAGGTGGTGGCCCAGCGACTCGAGCGGGCCCTGGAGGTCCCGGTACGCCTCGACCCGGAGGTTACGGTGACCATCGGCGCGAGCATCGGCACCGTCACCGCGGTCGAGCCCCCGGCCATCGAGTCGCTGCTCAACGCCGCCGACGATGCCATGTACGTGCGCAAACGCGAACGGCGGGCACAACGGGCCCAACAGGCCGAGCAGGCCCAACAGGCCGCACAGGCGGAACAGGCGGAACAGGCCGAGCAGACAGAACAGGCCGCCCACGCCGAACCGGTCCAGCAGGCCGAACGCGCGGCCAGTTGAGCGGAGCGGGCGTCACCTAGGCTGCCGGTGATGATCCCGGAGGGGCAGGAGGCAGCCGTGGGTGTCGAGCTGGAGCGCGACGCGGCAGGTGTCGCGACCCTGACCATCGACGATCCGGACCGTCGCAACGCCATGACGGCGCAGATGGGTCGGGAGCTGGCCCTGCGATGCCAGGAGCTGGCCGAGGACGAGGACCTGCGGGTGGTGGTGCTGACGGGTACACCGCCCGCCTTCTCCGCCGGCGGCGACCTGGACATGCTCGAGGATCTCGCACGGCGCGCACGCGAGGAGGAACTGGACGCGACCGCCATCATGCGCAGCTTCTACGACCGGTTCCTCAGCATCGGCCGGCTCCCGGTGCCGGTGATCGCAGCGGTGAACGGCCACGCCGTCGGCGCCGGGCTGTGCGTGGCCCTGGCCGCCGATCTGCGGATCCTGTCCGAGGAGGCCAAGGTCGGGCTCAACTTCGCACAGCTGGGCCTCCACCCGGGGATGGGCGGCACCTGGTTCCTCCCCCGCCTGCTGGGCACGGAGCGCGCCGCCGCGTGGCTGTACACCGGCGCACTGTTCGATGGTGCCACCGCTGCGGCGCAGGGCCTCGCCCTCGAAGCCGTCCCGGCGCAGGACGTGCTGCCGCGCGCACACGAGCTCGCGGCCCGGATCGCCGCAGCCTCGCCGGTGGTGGTACGGCAGCTCAAGCGCTCACTGCGGCTCAGCCCCCAACTCGACCTGACCTCGGTGCTGGAGGTCGAGGCTGCCGCCCAGGCGATCAGTTACGGGTCGAAGGATCTCCAGGAAGGACTGTCGGCCGCCCGCGCCCGGCGGCCTCCGGCGTTCCCGGGCCGTTGAGCAGCCCCGGTCAACCACCGTTCCACGCCGCAGAGAGCCGCACGCGGGCACCCACCCGCAGGATGCCGCCCTCGTAGATCCGCGCTGCCAGCACGGTCAACACCGCGGCGGTGGCGAGGGTGCCGGCAGCGGCCAGCGCCACCTCCCACCAGGCCGGCTCCGCCAGGGCCTGGCGCACCAGCATCGCGAAGGGCGCACTGAAGGGCACGAAGGAGGCCGCCACCGCCCACGTGGAGGTCGGCGCGTTGACCGCTGCGAACCCGGCGGCGTACCCACCGATCATCAACACGTTGGCCGGGGTGAGCACGGCCTGCGCCTCCTCGGGGCGCGAGACCAGCGCCCCGAGTCCGGCAGCCATCACCGCGTAGAGGGCGTAGCCGGCGACGAACCAGCCGGCCACGGCCACACCCAGCACACCGACCCCTGGCGGGATCACCTCGCCCAAGGTCACCAGGAGGACCGCGATGGGTGGACCGAACAGCACCACGGTCTGCCCGAGCCCGACGACGCCCAGTCCGAGCAGCTTTCCCGTCATGAGCCACCGCACGGGGACAGCCGCCACGAGCAGCTCGACCACGCGGCTGCCCTTCTCCTCGATCACCCCGTTGATGATCATCGAGGCGTACATGAGCAGCACGGCGAAGAGGAACACCACGCCGAGGTTGGCGATGACCACCCGCGCGAAGCGCTCGGCCGGGTCGCCCTGACCGACCGCCTCGACCGGCAGCGCCGGTCGCGCCAGCACCGCGCCCACGCGGTCGGGATCGGCCGGGAACAGCGCAGCCACCGCCAGGGCCTCCGCTGCACGACCGGCCACCGCCTGACCGGTCGGCAGCAACCCGTCACCGGGGGCGACCAACACCCGCTCCCCCGGCTCGACCACGGCGAGGACACCGTCCTTCTCCGCCGTGAGCGCAGCCTCCGCGGCGGTACGGTCAGCGATCGGCACCGTCTCCACGGCGCCGAAGGTCGCCTCGAGCGCCGCGAGCTCCTCCCCGGTCAGGGACCCGAGCACCCCCAGCCGTACCGGCTCCTGCCCGACGGCGGCGCTGCCGTCCCCGGGCCCGTCGGGCTCGAACACCCCCAGCACGCTCGGGAGGGCTGCCATAGTGGTCAGCAGCACGGCGAGCACCAGGGTCGTGCCCACGAACAGCTTCGAGCGCAGGCGCTGGCGGACCTCACGGGTGGCGATGAGCAGGATCGTGCGGAGGGCCATCACGAGGGTTCCCGTCGTGCCACGGCGTCACGGAACAGCTCCGCGAGCCGTGGCTGCTCGAGGCGGACCTCCACCAGCCGACCATCGGTGCGCGCCAGATCGATGACCGCGCCGGGATCCGTGCCCGGAGCAAGGGCCACGGTGACGGTCCCGTTGCTGCTGGTCAGCAGGTGGGCACCGGGTGGCAGGGATCCGACCCAGGCCGTCGATCCGTCGGTGGCCACCCGCAGACGCCGGTCACCGCCGCGTCGCAGCTCGGCGACGTCACCGCGGAGCGCGACCCTGCCCTCGCTGACCACCGCCACGGTGCGACACAGGTCCTCGACCAGGTCGAGTTGGTGGCTCGAGAAGACCACGGCCACACCGGCATCAGCGCGCTCCCTGAGCACGTCGCTCATCACGTCCACCGCCAGAGGATCGAGGCCGGAGAAGGGCTCGTCGAGCACCAGCACCTCCGGCGCGTGCACCAGCGCCGCCGCGAGCTGCACGCGCTGCTGGTTGCCGAGGGAGAGCTCTTCGACGGCACTGTCGGCGCGGTCACCGAGCCCGAGCCGGTCGATCCACCACCGTGCCTGCTGCTGCGCCCACCCGGCGCTGCGACCGTGGAGGCGGGCGAGGTAGCTGAGCTGCTCCTGCACCCGCATACGGGGGTAGAGCCCCCGCTCTTCCGGCATGTACCCGATGCGATGCCGGACCTCGAGATCGACCGTGCGTCCCCGCCAGGTCACCCGCCCCTCGTCGGGAGTGGTGACGCCAACAGCACAGCGCATCGCCGTGGTCTTGCCCGCACCGTTGGGTCCGACGAAGCCGCACAGCTCGCCCGGCGCCACGCGGAGCTCGAGGCCGTCGAGGGCGGTGACGCTGCCGAAACGGCGCCGCAAGGCGTGCAGCACCAGCATGCCGACCTCCCTGGCTCGTCGCTGATCGGTGGCGCCGGGGCAGGGTAGGTCGCACCTCGACGACGGCTCTGCCGGGACCGAGCCGCAACGTGCAGCCGACCGGGTGCAGCCGACCGGGTGCAGCTATCCGGGTTCAGCTGACCGCGGCGAGCTCTCGGGCCAGCAGGCCGCGGGCGATGACCTTGAGCGCGAGGACCTCGTCGGTGCCCTCGAAGATGGACAGCACACGGGCATCCACGAACAGGCGGCTGACCTCGTACTCCTCGGCGTAGCCGTACCCGCCGTGGAGTTGCTGCGCCTCGCGCGTGACCCACTCAGCGCTGCGACAGGCCACCTGCTTGATCTGGCTGGCGGTCAGCCCGGCCTGCGACTCGCCACGCGCCAACTCCCTGGCCACCTGGACCGACAGCGCCCGGCAGGCGGCCAGCGTCGCGGCCATCCGTGCGATGCGCACCCGCGTCAGCTCGAAACCGGCGATCGGCTGGTCGAAGACCTTGCGCTCACGGCTGTAGGTCACGGCCTGCTCGAGCGCCGCCTGCATCACGCCCTGCGCCCGTGCCGCCGTCTGCAGCCGGGCGTTGGCGAAGGCCTGCATCTGGAGGTAGAAGCCGCGACCGAGTCCGTCCTGCTCACCGATGAGCGCATCGGCGGGGACCCGCCAACCGTCGAGGGATACCTCGAAGGAGTGCATGCCGCGGTAGCCCAGCGTCGGGATCGCGCGCGCCTCCATACGGCCACCGCCGGTGCCGCCCACCTCGCCGTCGGGACCCTGCTCGAACAGGAAGTGATGCCCGCTGGCGGCCGGCTTGTCCACCACGAACAGGCTCAGCCCCTTGTGGCCGAGCGAGCGGTCCGGATCGGTGCGCGCGAGCACCAGCAGGTACTCCGCGCGACCGGCGAAGGTGCACCAGGTCTTGACCCCGTCGAGCACCCAGTCGTCCCCGTCGCGGCGCGCCATGGTCTTGACCCCGGCCACGTCCGAGCCGTAGTCGGGCTCGGTCACGGCGACGGCGCACATCTTCTCACCCGAGGCGATGGCCGGCAGCCACCTCGCCTTCTGTGCCTCGGTGCCGCCCTTGAGGATGGCGGTCCCGATGATCTCCGGCCGGGTGATCAGCGACCCGGCGACACCCAGCGAGCCCCGTGACAGCTCCTCGGTGACCAGCACCATGTTCAGCAGCTCATCCTCACCACCGGTGGCGAAGCCGCCGTGCTCCTCCGGGATCGACAGCGCGAAGCAGCCGAGCTCCGCCAGCCCGGTGATGATGTCCTCCGGGATGTCCTCGTCGGCGCGGTGCACCTGCTCGGCGACCGGCACGACCTTGTCCTCGGCGAACCGGCGGAAGGTCTGGCGGACCATCTCCAGATCCTCGTCGAGGTGGCGGGGACCTGCCTCACCGCTGGCGAGCACCGCATCCCCGACCGCGTGGAGCAGCGTCGCGTCCCGGCCGGCGGTGAGCGCCGCAGCCACCCCGGCCAGGGGGTCACGCTCGAACCCGAAGGCAGCTTCCCGGCCGGTGATACGCGCCTGCAGATCCGCAGCGACATCTGCGGCCGCGACCAGGGCGAGACGTGCCTGGAGCTGGTCGGGATCCCCGAGATCGGCCAGTGCGCGTGCCGCCGCCAGGCTCGAGGACACCGAGGCGAGGTCGTAGGCCACGGCCTGGTGGTCGTCGAGACGGGCGCCGTCGATCCGACCGTCGACGGTGCAGTGGTCGGCGAGCCGACGGCTGGCCACCTGCAGCAGACCATCGACGGCGGCGATCAGGTCACGGGCGTGTGTGAGCTCGGTCACGACGCGTCTCCCTCCCGGCGGGCACGACCCTGGTGATCGCGCGCATGCGGGTCCGCGCAAGCGTGCCAGCCAGCCGGCCAACCGACCAAGCTGGCAGGGGCGGGGCACCTCGCGTGCACGCGACGACCGACCCCGCCACGGCTGGGACTCAGGCGCGCTCGCGGGCCACCACCGCAGCCCCGATCGCACCCCCCTCGTCCCCCAGGGCGGCCCGCACCAGCCGGAGCTTCGGGGGCTGTAGGAACAGCAGCGGCGCCATCGCCGCCTCGAGGTCCGCCCGGAACCGCTCCCCGAGCTTGTCCGCGAGGCCACCCCCGAGCACCACCACCTCGAGGTCGAGCAGGTTCACCGCGCTGGCGATCCCGGCGGCCAGGGCCTCGACGGCCTCACCGAGCAGTACGGTGACGAGCTCATCGCCCTCCTCCAGTGCAGCCCGGAACACCCCCGAGGTGATGCGGTCCTTGCCCTTCTCCTCTGCGATGGCGAACAGGCGCGTAGGGCGGCCGCCGGCGTTGGCGCGCTCCGCGGCCATCTCCATGGCACGCCGGCCGGCGTAGGCCTCGACGCAGCCACGGCGGCCGCAGCCACACATCGCGCCTCCCTGGCGCACGATCATGTGCCCGAACTCTCCCGCTCCGCCGTAACTGCCCTCGTAGGGCTCGCCGTCGAGCACCAGTCCCCCACCGACCCCGGTGCCGGCGAACACGGTCAGCGACGCGCTGGCGCCCTGGGCCGCGCCGAGCCGCTGTTCGCCGATCGCCGCCGCGGTGACGTCGTTGACCACCGAAACCGGGGCCCCGACGGACTCGCCCAGCGCGGTTGCCAGGGGAACGCGTTCACGCAGCCCGCGGACGTTGGGTCCCCCATCGATCGTGCCCTCGGTGACGATGCCCGGTGCACCGACCCCGACCGCATCGAGGTCTCCCAGGGACAGGCCGGCGTCCTCCGCGGCCTTCTTCGCGGCCTTGCGCAGCTCACCGATCAGCTCCGAGACGCCGCCGTCGGTGGGTGTGGACCGCTTGGTCGAACCGACCACCTCCTCGCCCTCGAGCACCACGGCGTAGATGTTGGTCCCACCCAGGTCCAGTCCAGCGGTCGGCACGGTGCACTCCCTCGACGTGTGGCCGCAGAGCCTAACCCCGCCGACCACCACGGGGACGGACAGCGACCAGCACCAACCCGAGCACGAGGCAGGCGGCACCGGTCCACGACCATGCGTCCAGCCGCTCGCCGACCAGCACGACGGCCAGCAGGGCGGCGGCCAGGGGCTCGGCGAGGGTCAGGGTCGTCACCGTTGGCGCGTCGAGTCCGGCCAGGCCCCGGGCGAACAGCACGTAGCCGACAGCCGTGGCGGCCACCACCAGCCACAGCGCCGTCACGGCTCCGGAGGTGCTGCCCAGCCACGCCAGGTCGCCCAGGACCAGGGCCGGTGAGAGCAGGATGCCGGCGCCTGCGAAGGTCAGGGCAACGGTGCTCGCCCCGTCGGCACCGGCAGCCAGGGCCCGCCCGCTGACCGTGGTGTAGGTGCCGTAGGCGGTGCCTGCAACCAGCCCCGCCAGGATGCCCAGGGGGCCGGGATCCTGGCCGGCGCCGCTGGCCCCCCCGCCGAGCAGCAGCAGGCCGGCGCCCACCACCGTGGCGATGGTGGCCAACGCCCAGCGCCGACCGGGTGAGCGGCCACCGAGGGCAGCCAGCAGCCCGGCGACCATCGGCGCGCTGCCGATCGCGACCAGGGTGCCGAGGGCGACACCGACGGAGCGCACGGCGGTGAGGTAGCCGAGCTGGAACACGCTGATGGCAACCGCAGCACCCAGCAGCGCCCAGGGAGCCCGCCCCACGGCAAGCGCCACGCGGGGGCCGCGGCCGGCGGCCAGCAGCACACCGACCAACAGCAGCCCACCGCCGAGGCTGCGGACGGCAGCGACGGTGGCCGGGGCCGCTGTCGGGGCGCCCAGTTCCTGGGCCGTACCGATGGTGCCCCACAGCACCGCTGCGGCGAGGGCAGCGAGGACGGCGCTGCGTGGCTGGTCGGCCACGGTCGCCTCAGACCGCACCGAGGGCCGTGCGTGCGCGCGCCAGCGCGTCGTCGTCGAGTTCCGCGCTTGACACGCTGACACGGTCCACCAAGCCGCCGTAGCGCTGAGCGACAGCGGCGCCGACCTCGTCAGGCTCCGCGACCACCGCGAAGGTCTCCAGGACCTCGGTCGGGATCATGGCGGGCATCTCGTCCCAGCGGTTCTCCAGGGACGCGTTGTGCAGCCGTGTGTGCACCTCACCCCAGCCGTGCAGCTCCAGCACCCCACGGTAGGCCGGGGTCGACCCGTAGAAGGCGAGCTGGCCACGGACCACCGCCTCGCTCGCGGCCCGTTGCTGCTCCGAGCGGCCGCTGACCACGAACACGGGCATGACCACCTCGAGGTCAGCGCGGGACCGACCCGCCGCCTGCGCGCCCTCGGCCAGGTTCGGCAGGGTCACCTCCTCCAGGTACCGCGCGGTGGTGAAGCCGTGGGCCAGCAACCCATCCGCCACCTCACCGGTCACACGGGTCATCAGCGGCCCAACAGCGGCGAGCCACACCGCAGGGTCCCCATGCCCGTGCTCCTCAGGCGTGAAGAAGGGGGTCATGAGGGTGTGGCGATAGAACTCACCGCGGAAGCTGAGGCGTGCCCCGGTGCGCCAGGTGTCCCAGATCGCCCGTAGCGCGAGGACGTACTCGCGCATCCGGGCCGCCGGCTTGGACCACTCGGTGGAGAATCGCTTCTCGATGTGGGGCTTGATCTGCGAGCCCAGACCGAGGACGAACCGCCCGGCGGTGAGCGCCTGCAGGTCGTGGGCTGCGTAGGCGGTGTGCATCGGGCTGCGCGGGAAGGCGACGGCGATCGCCGTGCCGACCTGCATCGAGCCCGACACCTGACCGGCCACAGCCGCCGCCAGGAAGGGGTCGTGCACGGTCTCGGACACGAACCAGCCGTCGAAGCCGCGATCCCGGGCACGTTCGACCACACCAGCCGTCTCCGACAGCGGATGGCCGTAGGTCATCTCATCGAGCTTCATCGCAGCTCCTCGGTGCGGGCTGGTCGGCGACACCGGCCGCCTGGGCGGGTCACGGCTGGACCTGTGCGGGATCGATGTTGGCCAGGCGTACCTGCCCACGGGCGATCTGGGCACCGTCACCGCTACGGGTCAGGACCACCAGCCAGAGCTGCTGGCTCCGGCCGACGTGGATCGGGGTCGCCACGGCGTCGACCCGGCCCTGGCGGTGACTGCGCAGGAAGTCGGTCGCGTTGCTCACACCCACGACGAAGCGGCCCGAGCCCGCGACCTTGAGCGCCGCCGACACCGAGGCGAGCGACTCGACCACCGCGCACCACACGCCGCCGTGCACGATGCCGTAGGGCTGGCGGTGGCGGTCGTCGATCTCGATGTGGGCGTGGGTCGCATCGCGGCTGATCCGGTCCCACACCAGCCCGAGGGTCCGGGTCCCGAAGCCGTCCTGCTCGAAGGCGAACATCCCCTGGAGCTCCGCGGCCTCGACGGTGGCACCAGCCTCGATCCGTGCCCGCAGCGCGGCCATGGCCTCCTGCCCCTCACCCGGTCCCTGGCTCACCCTGGCCTCCTGTCGCCCAACCTGCCACCTCGCCGTTGCGGCTGCACGGTAGTGAGGCCGGGCACGCAGGTGGGTACCAGCTCGGCTGCTGTGCCACCGTCGCGCTCGGGGTCCCAGCTCGACGCGCGACCTGGCCTATGGTCACATCACCTCACCGGACCCACCTCACCGGACCCACCTCACCGGACCCACCTCACCGGACCCACCTCACCGGACCCACCTCACCGCCAGGAGCCAGCACCATGGCCGAACGCCCCGACATCAAGCCCAAGAGCCGCGACGTCACCGATGGTTACGAGCGGGCCCCGGCACGCGCGATGCTGCGCGCCATCGGCATGGGGGACGAGGACTGGTCGAAGCCGCAGATCGGCATCGCGTCCTCGTGGAACGAGGTCACGCCCTGCAACCTGCCCCTCGACCGCCTCGCCAAGCACGCCAAGGAGGGGGTGCGCGAGGCCGGTGGGTTCCCCATCGAGTTCAACACCATCGCGGTCTCCGACGGCATCGCCATGGGCCACGAGGGCATGCGGGCCTCCCTGGTCTCCCGTGAGGTCATCGCCGACTCGGTGGAGACGGTGATGCACGCCGAGCGGCTCGACGGCATGGTCACCTTCGCCGGGTGCGACAAGTCCCTGCCGGGGATGGTGATGGCCGCCGTCCGCCTCGACGTCGCCAACGTCTTCCTCTACGGCGGCTCGATCGAGCCCGGCCGGCACGCCGGTCGCGACATCACCATCCAGGACGTCTTCGAGGCCGTCGGTGCACGCGGTCGTGATGCGATCGACGACGAGGAGCTGCTGGCCATCGAACGTGCCGCCTGTCCGACCGAGGGGTCCTGCGGTGGGATGTTCACCGCCAACACCATGGCCTCGGCGATCGAGGCGATGGGCCTGGCCCTGCCAGGGTCCTCGACGGCCCCCGCGACCGACGCCCGCCGGGACGAGTACGCCCGGCGCTCCGGCGCTGCGGTGGTCCACCTGCTCGAGCGGGGACTGACCGCCCGCGACATCGTCACCCGCAAGGCCCTCGAGAACGCCATCGCGGTGGTCATGGCCGTGGGCGGCTCGACCAACGCCGTCCTGCACCTGATGGCGATCGCCCGTGAGGCCGAGGTGGAGCTCGAGCTCGAGGACTTCGACGCGATCGGGCGTCGGGTCCCCCACATCGCGGACACCAAGCCTGGCGGCCGCTACGTCATGAACGATCTCGACCGCATCGGCGGGGTCCCCGTGGTGCTGCGGGAGCTGCTCGAGGCCGGCCACCTGCACGGCGATGCCATGACCGTCACCGGACGCACGATGGCCGAGGAACTCGCTGACATCGATGCCCCCCGGCCCGACGGTGAGGTCGTCCACCCACTGACCGATCCGATCCACGACTCGGGCGGGCTCGCGATCCTGCGGGGATCGCTGGCGCCCGAAGGCGCGGTGGTCAAGGTCGCCGGCCTGACCGCGGACCAGATGACCTTCGAGGGACCTGCACGGGTCTTCGACGGTGAGCAGGGCGCCATGGAGGCGGTACTCACGGGGCAGATCGTGGACGGTGACGTCATCGTCATCCGCTACGAGGGCCCGAAGGGTGGGCCCGGGATGCGCGAGATGCTGGCCGTCACCTCCGCGGTGAAGGGCGCCGGCCTCGGCAGCACCGTGGCGCTGCTGACCGATGGCCGGTTCTCAGGGGCAACGCACGGTTTCTCCATCGGCCACGTCGCCCCGGAAGCCACCGACGGTGGCCCCATCGCCCTGGTACGTGACGGGGACACGATCCGCATCGACGTGCACGCGCGCACCATGGATCTGCTGGTGGACGAGGCGGAGCTCGCCGCACGTCGCGCGGTCTGGGAGCCGCTCCCGCCGCGCTATACCCGCGGCGTGCTCGCGAAGTACGCCCGCACCGTGAGCTCCGCCGCCGTGGGTGCGACCACCTCGGTGTGAGGCCTGCCGGGTAGCCTGCCCGGCAGGCGTGGTAGCCCGACAGCGCACGATGCGGCGCTGGGAACGGGCCGAACGCAGTCGCCGAGCACAGTGAGGTGAGGGTGCAGTTCGAGGAACTGCGGTTCGTGTGCCAGGAGGCCGCCGACGACCTGGTCCGGTCCAGAGGACGACCCCTGCCGGCGACGGTGGTCCTGCCGGGTGCCCACCGCACCCGGCTCGTCACCCTGCCCGAACTCCCCGACCAGGATGAGGCACGGCACGCGGTCCTGGCACAACTCGCGCAGGACCTGATCACCGCGGAGGCGATCCCCTGCTGGGGCTTCGTGGCGGAAGCCGAGGTCGGAGAGGCCGACGCAGCCCTGGTGGTCTACGGCGCCCGGCGACATGCACCACACCTCACCGCCTCGCGGTTCACCGAGGAAGGTGCCCTCGCCGGCTTCGTCGCCGAGGAGGAGCTCGATCCCACCGCGCTCCCCTTCCTCCACCCGCTCCAGCACGCCGTCGACGCCCTGCCCGGTGTCGGCGACGTCTTCAGCGACTTCGACCCCAAACGGGACGGGCAGGGCGGACTACCGATCGTGCCCTGACCGGCGGCTCAGGATCGCAGCCCCCTGAGCGGTCCGAAGAGGTCGGCGGCAACGGTGCCCTCCCGGCGCGCCTGACGGACGGCTGCGCGGCAGCGGATCTCCTCGACCTCACCGTTGGTGCCCCGGACCGCGCCGATCAGCTCGCGGCACGCCAGGCACTGGTCGAGGGTGACGTCGCGCTGCTGGCGCTCACACGCCACCATGCCGAAGCTGTCCACCAACCGGCGATCCACCCGGCGTACGAGCGTGGCCATGGGGCACCTCCCCCGGTGCGTCGCACGACATGTGCCGCCTTCGGCACGACACGTGCACCGTGACGACATGTGCACCGTTCGGCTGCCCAGTCCAACGCCTGGCAACGGTCTGCGCTAGAGGCGGGAGACCCTGCTCAGCGCTCCCCGGTCGCCAGGCGTGCAGCATCGATCCGGACGAAGGTGGCCTGTGCAGTTGCGACGATCACGCCATCTGCGCGGATCTCCCCCGCAGTGTCCAACTGGCGACCCTGGTGCTCGAGCACCCACCCGCGCAGGGCAAGCCGGCGACCGACCGGGGTCGGTCGGTGGTAGCGCACGGTCAACTCACCGGTGAAGGCCGGGAAGCGGTGGAGGGTCAGCAGGTAGCCGAGCAGATCGTCGAACAACGCCGCGACCACACCGCCGTGGGCCATACCCGGTCCCCCCTCGAAGGCAGGGCCGAGGACCACCGATGCCACGGCCTCGTCGCCAGCCCGGCTGACCTCGATGCCGATCCCCAGGGGATTGATGGGCCCGCACACCAGGCACTCGTCGAAGTGCACCACGGGCTGGCCGTCACTGATCCGCGCCTGGAACATGCGCTGCGTCAGGGCCGCCACATCCCGATGACGGGGACCGGCACGTTGCGCCTGGCGGGTCAGCGCCGACAACTCGCTCGCCACCTGGTCCAGCAACTGCGCATCGACGTCGTGGGCCATCAGGGCGTGCCCCAGGGCACGGACCGCGGCTGCTGCACGACCGCGCGCTGCACCGTCACCGCTGTCGGAGCCGGCGTCCCCAGCGCGGGCGGACCTCGATGTCATCCGCGCGCCGCTCAGCCGGTGGCCCGCAGGCGCGCACCGTCGGGCAGGAGCGCAAGGGCATGACCGCGCATATCGAAGCCCGGATCGATCAAGGCGGTCATCCCGAGCCCGGTCAGCGCACCCAGCATGACCTCGGCCCGAGCCACAGCCGCCGCCGTGTCGAGGCTCGGGTCCTCACGCTGCCACGCGTCCGCGAAACGCTCCACCCGACGGCGGTGGCTGCGCAGGACCCGGGCAGCGATGGCGGGGTCGGTCAGGCCGCGTCCAGCCAACTGCAGGTAGATCCGTGCGATCGGGGAGGAGCCGGTCATGAAGGCGACGAAGGCGTCGACGAGGTCCTCGAGGCTGTCGGTCCCTGCTCCCGCCGGATCCGGATCGACCGCTTCGATGGCCTCCCGGACCACCTCGAAGACCGCATCGTCCTTGGAGGCGAAGAGGTTGTAGAAGCTCCCTGCGCCGACGCGTGCGTTGGCCGTGATGGCCTTGAGCGTCACACCCTCGATGCCGACCTCGGCCAGCAGCCGTCGGGTCGCGGACAGGATCCGCTCACGGGTCTCCAGACCCACGCGGTACCGGCCCATCTGCCGCCTCCTTCGTCGCCTGCCCACCCCAGCGCCACCCCCCGCGCGAGCAGGCGAGGACGCTAGCGGTCCGCGTCACGCGACGGGTGGTCCACTCAGTTTGCAGAACTGGAGCGCACACTCCAATATGTAGCATACGTTCCAAGATGGAACATCCACTCCAGCTTCGGCGTTCCCCCCAGTACGACCCACGTACGACCCACGTACGACCCACGTACGACCCCGGTACAGCACTCCGGGACGGAGCGGCGATGGGGTGCTGTGAACGGTGTGGAGGGAGCCCCCACCGACCATCAGCCGCGCAGCGGATCGAGGGAGACGCGATGAGCCACTTCAAGAGCAACCTCCGCGACATCGAGTTCAACCTCTTCGAGGTGCTCGGTGCCGACAGCTACTTCGGGACCGGCCCTTTCGAGGCCGTGGACGGTGAGCAGGCCCGCATGCTGCTCAGCGAACTCGAGCGCTTCAGCCGCGAGTCGATCTGGGCCGACTCCTTCGTGTCCGCCGACCGCGAGCCGCTCGAGCTCTCCCCCGAGGGCGACGTCACCGTGCCCGAGGAGCTGAACCGTGCGCTCGAGGCCTTCTACGACGCCGGCTGGCACCTGATGCCCCTGCCCACCCACCTCGGCGGGTACGGCGCGCCCCCCACGATCCGCTGGGCGGGCACGGAGTTGCTGGCCGGTGGACACGCCACCGCCAGCCTGTGGCCCATCGGTGCCCTGATGGCCTCCATCATCGACCAGATCGGTACCGAGGGCCAGAAGCAGGCCTTCGGCCGCCCCCTGGTGGAGGACCGCTGGGGCGGCACGATGGTGCTCACCGAGCCCGACGCCGGCTCCGACGTCGGTGCGGGGACCACCAAGGCCACCTTCGTGGAGGCCGCCGGTGACGACGACCTCGGCGACATCTACCACCTCGAGGGCATCAAGCGGTTCATCACCTCCGCGGACGCCCAGACCCACCCCAACACCCTGCACCTGGTGCTCGCCCGACCCGAGGGCGCCGCACCCGGCACCAAGGGCCTGAGCCTGTTCCTGGTCCCCAAGCGCCACGTGGATGCCGACGGCACCATCGGTCAGCGCAACGGGGTCCGGGTCTCGAACCTCGAGAAGAAGATGGGGATCAAGGGCTCGGCGACCTGCGAGCTCTCCCTCGGCCAGGACGGCGAGCCGTGCGTGGGCTACCTCGCGGGCAACGTCCACGAGGGCATCAAGCAGATGTTCCTGGTGATCGAGTACGCCCGGATGATGGTGGGCACCAAGGCGATGGCCACCCTGTCCACGGGCTACCTCAACGCCCTGGAGTACGCGAAGATCCGCGTCCAGGGCCCCGACATGACGGAGATGACCGACAAGACCGCGCCCAAGGTGGAGATCATCAACCACCCGGACGTGCGCCGGATGCTGATGGACCAGAAGGCCCACGCCGAGGGTATGCGCGCCTTGGTGATGTACGCCGGCTGGGTCCAGGACCAGGCACAGCTCGCCGCCCACCCCGACACCCTCGGGGGTGAGGACCACGACGAGCACGACCGGTGGATCGCCCGTGAGGACCTGCTGCTGCCCCTGGTCAAGGGCTACTGCTCGGAGAAGGCCTACGAGCTGCTGGGCTCCCACAGCCTGCAGACCTTCGGCGGCTCGGGCTACACCCAGGACTACCCCATCGAGCAGTACATCCGCGACGCCAAGATCGACACCCTCTACGAGGGCACGACGGCCATCCAGGCCCTCGACCTGCTGTTCCGCAAGATCGTGCGGGACCAGGGTGCCACGCTCACCTGGTTCGCCGACCAGATCCGCACCTTCCTGAAGGCCGGGGTGGACGGCGACCCCTTCGCGGACGAGCGTGAGCGCCTCGGCACGGCCCTGGATGCGACCCAGTCGCACCTCGGCTCCCTGCTCCAGCACGCCATGGCGTCCATGGACGAGTCGCAGCGCACGGAGATCTACAAGACCGGCCTGCAGTCCACGGCCTTCCTCGCGTCGCTGTCGGAGGTCCTGATCGGGTGGCTGCTGCTGCGTCAGGGCGAGGTGGCCCACGACGCCCTGGAAGCGGGGGTCGCCGGGGAGAAGGACACCGCCTTCTACACCGGCAAGATCGCCGCGGCCCGCTACTTCACCCGCAGCGTGCTCCCCAAGGCTGGACTGCGTGCACAGCTGGCCGCCGAGGAGGACGGCGCCCTGATGGGTGTCGCCGCCGAGGCGTTCTGATCGTCGCACGCACGGCGGCCGTCCCACGGCTGGCGACACATCCGGCGGACCCGCCCTCGGTGGCGGGTCCGCCGCTGTGCACGGACCTGGTCAGCCAGACGACCCTGCGGAGCGGCCAACCGGCCGATGCGCGGTAGCTTCCTTCACGGGTCCTCGCTGCTCCCCTGCGCCGGGGGCAGGACCCAGAACGGGCCCCGTACCGGGGCCCAACGGCGGTGACAGGAGCCACGACGATGGCCAGGAAAGCGGGCGGAACCTCGGCGGCGACGCCCACGCGCTCCGGTTGGCGCCGCTGGCGTCGCTGGATCCTGCTGCTGATGGTCGTGCCAGCGGTCCTGGCGGCCGCCGTCGGCCTGCTCGGCTTCTACCTCGTCTTCTCCAGCGTCCCGCTGCCCGGTGACATCGACGCCCGTTCCTCGTTGGTCTACGACATCGAGGGCGAGGAGGTCGGCAGCCTCGCCAACGAACTGTCACGCGAGGACATCGAGCTCACCAGCCTGCCCGAGCACGTGCCCCAGGCCGTGCTTGCAGCCGAGGACCGCGGCTTCTACGAACACCGGGGTATCTCGCTGACCGGCATCGCGCGGGCGCTGTTCACCAACGTGCGTGCCGGCTCGGTCCAGCAGGGTGGCTCCACCATCACCCAGCAGTACATCAAGAACGCCGCCCTCAGCCCGGAACAGACCTACACCCGCAAGGTCGAGGAGGCCGCCCTCGCGATCAAGCTCGAGCAGGCCTACGACAAGGACGAGATCCTCGAGTTCTACCTCAACACCATCTACTGGGGCCGCGGCACCTACGGCATCGAAGCCAGCGCGAGGGCCTTCTTCGACCGTCCCGCGGCCGAGCTCGATGTCAACCAGGCTGCGCTGCTCGCCGGCATCATCGCCGCTCCCGAAGCCTTCGACCCCCTCGACAACCCCGAGCGCGCCGACCAACGCCGCCGCTTCACCCTCGAGGGCATGGTCGAGACCGGGGCACTCTCCCGCGAGCAGGCCGACGAGCTGATCGCGCAGGGGCTGCCGGCGGTCAACGAACGACGGGGCCTGGACCGGGGACCGAACGCCTACTACATCGACGCCGTGCGACGCGAGCTCGCCGCCCGGCCGGAGTTCGCCCAGGGGCAGCTCTTCCGGGGACTGCGCGTCTACACCCAACTCGACCAGTCCATGCAGCTCGCCGCCCAGGAGACGCTGACCGCCGCCGTCGACGAGGGCCCCACCGACACCGGCGCCATCGTGTCGATCGACCCCCAGACCGGTGGGGTGCGGGCCCTGGCGGGCGGCCCCGACATCGAGTCGCAACCCTTCAACACCGCCCTGCGCTCGGTCCGACAGGTCGGCTCGACCTTCAAGGCCTTCACCCTGCAGGCCTTCCTGGACGCCGGCCGTTCCCCTGAGACCAGGTTCCCGGCGCCGGCGGAGCTCGAGATCGAGCAGGACACCATCGGCAACTTCGGCGGCTCGGCCTTCGGTGAGCAGACCGTGCGGCAAGCGACCGCCTCGTCCACCAACACCGTGTTCGTCCAGATGCAGGAGGAACTCGGACGCGAGGTGGTGATCGAAGCCGCGCGCCGTGCCGGCCTGCCGCGGGATGCGTCTGATGCGACCTTCCCCACCGAGCGCGGCAGCGGAGCCACGATGGCGCCGCTGCCAGGGCTCACCCTCGGGCAGGACGCCTTCAGCCCGTTGGAGCTCACCAGCGCCTACGCCACCTACGCCGCGGAGGGCTTCCACGTCCGACCACGGTTGGTGGTGCGGGTCGAGGACGAGTCGGGACGTGCGATCTACACGCCCGGTCCCCGCGATGACCAGGCCATCGACGTACAGGTCGCGCGTGCGGTCAGCGACGTGCTCCTCGGGGTGGTCACGGGCGGCAGCGGGCAGGGCGCGGGGCTCGCCGACCGCCCCGTTGCGGGCAAGACCGGCACCACCAACGAAGGCCGCGACGTCTGGTTCGCGGGCTACGTGCCCCAGTTGGCGACCACCGTCTGGCTCGGCAACCTCGACAACAGCCCCATCGAGGGTGAGGGCATCACCGGAGGCCAGCTCGCCGCGCCGGTGTGGCGTACCTACATGACCCGTGCGACCGAAGGGCTCGAGGTACAGGGCTTCACCGCGCCCTCGCTGGAACTCGAGGGGGGCGAACCCGACGAGGATGCCTGCCCAGAGGGCTACGAGTTCGCCGATCCCCCGACCGCCGCAGACCAGGACGGGTTCTTCCCGGATGTGCTGGTCGACATCACCGATGCGCAGGGCCGCCCCTGCGTGGAGATCAAGCCGGAGCTCGAGAGTTGCCCCGATGGCTACGAGTTCGGACCGGTCCCCGACGGTCCGGATGAGTTCGGGCGCACACCGGAGGTGCTCGACGAGCCGGTGGACTTCCAGGGTCAGCGGTGCGTCGAGGTCCTCGAGGAACCGGAACCCGAACCAGAGCCCGAACCCGCACCGGAACCCGAACCAGAGCCCGAACCCGCACCGGAGCCCGAACCAGAGCCGGAACCCGCACCCGAGCCCGAACCCGAGCCCGCACCGGAGCCGGACGCCGAAGCTGCACCGGACGACGGCGATGACGGGGAGGACCAGAGCCAGGGGTGACCCCTCCTGCGGGTTGTCACTCGCCCCCGGCGACCACGCCCTGCGCACGCAGCGCGACCACCTCATCCGCGTCGTACCCGAGCGCGGCCAGGACCTCGGCGCTGTGCGCACCGGCGTCGGGCGGGGGTCGCCGGATCGTGCCCGGGGTGCGGGACAATCGCGGTGCGGGGGCAGGTTGCAACCGGCCGTAGGCCGTGGTCAAGGTGCCCCTGGCCCGGTTATGGGGGTGCTCCGCAGCTTCTTCGAGGTCGAGGACGGGCGCCACGCAGGCATCGCTGTCGGCGAACACCTCCACCCACTCGTCGCGGGTGCGGGTGGCCAGCAACGTCGCGAGCTGCTCCTTCTGCTCCGGCCACCGGCTCTGGTCGAACTGCGGCCACTCGTCAGGATCGAGCTCCAGTCGTGCGCACAGCTCCGCGTGGAACTGCGGTTCGAGGGCGGCGACGGCCAGGAACCGGTCGTCGCCGCAGCGGTAGGTGTCGTAGTAGGGCGCTGCCCCATCCAGCAGGTTGCTCCCACGCTCCAGCGACCATGCTCCCAGGCTGCGCAGCCCGTGCAGGAACGCGGTCAGCGACGTTGTCCCGTCGAGCATCGCCGCGTCGATGACCTGCCCCTCGCCGGAGCGCTCCCGCTCGACCAGGGCTGCCAGCACGCCGATGGCCAGGAACGCCCCCCCACCCGCGAAGTCGGCCAGGTAGTTGATCGGTGGCGGCGGCGGGCTGTCGGGTCTCCCGATGCCGTGCAGTGCGCCGGCGACGGCGGCGTAGGTCAGGTCGTGGCCGGCGCGCGGGGACAACGGGCCCTCCTGACCCCAGCCGGTGACCTGCGCGTAGATCAGGCCGGGGTGGGCAGCGCGCAGCTCCTCGGGTCCCACCCCGAGCCGCTCGGCGACACCCGGTCGGAACCCCTCCACGACGACGTCGGCCGCCGCCGCGAGACGACGGACCACCTCCACACCCGCCGGCTGCTTGAGGTCCACGGCGATCGACCGCCGGTTGCGGGACAGCCCCACCATGGAGGCGTCGGCGCCGGGCGTACCCGTCGCCGTGCTGACCCGGTCCACACGGATCACCTCGGCACCGAGGTCGGCGAGCAGCATCACCCCGTAGGGGGCAGGCCCGATCGCGGCGAGCTCGACGATCCGCACACCCTGCAGCGGTCCTGTCACCTCGTCCTCCCCTCGGGGTGTCCTCGGCACGATGTGCGGCCTGCCGAGCCCACGTGGCGTGCGTCGCTGTTGCCGCGGTGCCCTGCACCGCACCCGATCAGCTGCGCAGGTCCCGCAGGTCCAGTACCGCACCCGAGGCCACCGTCGTGTCATCCAGCAGCGCCCACATCGCCCGGGCGACGGTCTCGGGTTCCTCCAGCGCGCCCTCGTCGTAGAACCGGCGGAACCGATCGACCTGCGGGAAGCTGCGGGCGTCGGTGTCGCGGATCAGCTCCTGCATGCCCGTGGCGACCACACCCGGAGCCACGCTGAGCACGTGGACACCTCCACGCTCGCGCTGCTCGGCACCCACCGTGCTCACCCAGCGATCAGTTGCGGCCTTGGCGGCGCCGTAGGAGGACCACCCGGGGTAGTCCTTGCGGGCCGCCCCTGAGGAGACCATGACCAGCTCACGCCGACAGCGCAGGTGGGAGACCGCACCCAGGAAACGGTGCCCCACGGCCTGTGGTGCGGCGGCGTTCAGCAGGATGTTGGCCTCGTAGGCCGCCGGATCGACCTCACCGGCGAAACCGATGGGTGACAGGGTGCCAGCGGCCTGGAACAGGGTGATGCGCTGCCACTCCCGCTCCGTGGCCACCGCATCCACCACATCGCCCACGCGGGACCAACTGGCGGGGTCGGCCAGATCGGCCTCGATGTAACCCGACGCGACCGTGTCCGCCGGGCGACGGCTCACCGTGATGCGGTGGGAGGGCTGCGGTGCGGTCGCGAGCAGGGCGTGGCCGATGCCCGCGGAGCCGCCGGTGACGATGATGAGATGATCCATGACGCGTGAGCCTACTGCGCCGCGTGCTCACCACCCCAGATCGGCGAGGAAACGTGCGACACGGGCCTGGAAGGGGCCGCGTGCCTGCTCCGGGAAGCCGTGACCGAGGTCATCGAACACCTCGAAGCGCGCGTTCGGTAGGCCGCGGGCCAGCTGAGCGCTGGCACGGGGCGAGACCACCTCATCACGGCCACCGGCCAGCACCAGGGACACGGCGGTGATGCGCTCCAGCTCAGCCAGCGCGTCGTGACCGGCGCAGGCGGCGCTGAGCGCCAGATGACGGGCGATCTGTGCGGGGGTGGGGACGGTGCGGGGCGCAGCGGCGTGCAGCGCGAGATGTTCGCGCTGCACGCCGCCGGTCACCGAGGTCCGGATCGCGTCCACGCGGAAACGCTCGTGGGCTCCCTCGATCAGCCAGCGGTCCCAGCGGCTCAGCACCTGCCGCAGCCCCGTGTCGGCCTGCGCTGTCGAGGCCGACAACACCATCCCCGCCACGCGGTCCGGGACGGCCGCCGCCAGATGCTGCGCGACCATCCCACCCAGCGAGTGCGCCACCAGCACCGCCGGCCGATCCAGCAGCTGATCCAGGGCAACCGCCAGACGCGCAGCGAGCGAACGGGTGCTCCACCCGGGGCGCACCGGCACGGGGTGGGAGAGCACCAGGGCCCGGTACCGGTCCAGCGGCAGCGGTACCGCGGCGAAGAGGGCACGTGCTGCGGGCTCGGTCACGGGGCTCAGGCCATCGCTGAGACCAGGGACCAGGACCAGCGGCCGACCCTGCGCCGACCCGATATCGAGCACCGGCACCGCGCCCCCGGGAACCCGGACCCACCCCGGTGCCGCGGACGGATCCGGCACGCCACCTCCCGCTCTCACCACCCGCTGCGACGCGGGACCCCACGCCCGCAGGGTGACCGGTCAGGCTATCGCCGACCCGGCGCTACGGTCCTCTCCCACCAGCACAGCCCTCACCCACCCCCAAGGTCCACGGAGGTCCGCACCTGCGACCGAAGCAGCACACTGCGCCCCCATCCCGCCAGCGCACGGGGTGGCGTCGTCGCGGTGTGGTGATCGGGGCGATCGTGGCGCTCACGGCGACCTTCGCCGCCGTCACCCTGATCGCCACCACGGCGCGCGGATCCTCGCCGAGCGCCGCGCGCAACGTGTCGGACCCCGAGGGGGTGGAGGGCGACGGTTTCACCGTCTGGGAGCGCAACACCGACGGCACGCCGGTGCGCTTCGACCCGTGTTCGCCGATCGACGTCGTCCTCAACGCCGACCAGGCGCCGCACGGTGCCCGCGCGGACCTGCAGGCAGCGCTGGCGCGGATCGCCGATGCGAGCGGCCTGGACCTTCGCCTCATCGGCGACACCGACGAGCCACCCTCAGACCCGCGACTGCCCTACCAGCCGGAACGCTACGGGCAGCGCTGGGCACCGGTCCTGGTCACCTGGGCGCGCCCTACGACCCGTGGTGTCGCACTACGGGACGTCGACCGTGGGATCGCCACACCGGTCGCGGTCGGTCCCCGCGGCGATCGCACCTACGTCAGCGGACAGGTGGTCCTCAACGCCGACCGTGACGATCTGCGCTCCGGCTTCGAGGACCGGGAGCACGCCTGGGGAGCCACCCTGCTCCATGAGCTCGCGCACCTCGTGGGTCTCGGACACGTCGACGATCCGGCGCAGCTGCTGTACGTCTACCCCGGCGCGGGTCCTGTCGAGCTCGGCGACGGTGACCTCGCGGGCCTGGCAGCGGTCGGCGATACCCACGGCTGCCGCGAGGTACCTCCCCCGGGGCCCGTGCGGGTCGCCCGCCCCGCGTCGGGCACCGGGCACGGCGTGGACTGACGCAACCTCAACCTGCCGGGGCGGTGTAGCTGGCACCGGCGCCGAGCAGACCCCCGTCCACCGGCAGCACCACGCCGGTCAACCACGACGCTGCGTCCGAGAGCAGGAAGGTCACGGCGCGGGCGACGTCGTCGGGTTCGCCGAGCCGCCCCAGCGGATGCATCGCAGCAGCCGCCTGCTCGTCGGCCGACCACAACGCCTCCGACAGCCGGGTCCGCACCACCGACGCCGCCACGGCGTTGACGCGGACACCGGGAGCCAGTTCGAGTGCGAGCTGACGGGTGAGGTGGTGCAGGCCGGCCTTCGAGACGTTGTAGGCCCCGAGCATCGGGCTGGTCGCCACGCCACCGACCGAACCGATGGTGACGATGGCGCCACCATGCGCAGCCATCGACGCGTGCCAGGCCGCCCGCGCCCACAGCAACGGCGCGCGCAGGTTCACCTCCCAGGTGCGGTCGAGCGCACCGAGGTCGACGTCCATCAAGGGCCCTGCGCCGGGGTTGGTGCCGGCGTTGGCCACCAGCAGGTCGAGCTGCCCGAACCGCTCCACCGCAGCGGCAACGGCCGCCTGTGCGTGGTCCGGGTCGGCGGCGTTGCCCGCGACGGCCAGCACGCGAGGGCCGAGGGAGGCGGCCAGCTTCTCGATCGTGTCAGGGCGACGCCCGGTGATGACCACGCCAGCCGCGCCACTGTCGAGCAGCCGTGCGGCGATGGCGTTGCCGATCCCCCGGCTCGCACCGGTGACCAGCGCCACCTTGCCGTCCACCGTGACGTCCATCGTCAGCCTCCCGGGCGCAACGGTCGACGCTCAGGCGACCGCCTGGATGGCGCGTGCAAGGTCGAGGTCCTTCTGGGTGATGCCACCTTCGTCGTGGGTGCTCAGCGTCACCGTCACGGTCGCGTAGACGTTGGTGAGCTCCGGGTGGTGGTTCGCCTCCTCGGCCAGTGGTGCGAGCCGCGTGATGAAGGCGACGGCCTCGAGGAAGCCATCGAAGGTGAACTCACGGCGGATGGCCTCGCCGTCGCGTTCCCACCCCGGGAGCTCCGTGAGCGCGTGGTCGATGGTGTCGTTGTCGAGGATCGCCATGATCACCTCTGTTCGTGTCGAAGGGCCGCACCGGTGCGCCGCCGCGGTGCGGGGCAGCTCGCCGTGCGGGGTGGCCTCACTGCCACCTGTGTGCCGTTCGACCCGCAGCGTGGCATGGATCGCGACACCTCGCCACCCGCCACCGCCTGGACCGCGGCTGGTCGCTGTGTCGCGACGCCGCCCCGATCCCAACCGACCCAGCCGGCGACCGGGAGCGAACAGGGAAGCAACCAACGTCATCATCGCACCGCGCTGGTGGATGCCCCCCCGCAGCTCCGTCCGGAGACGCACATGCGCGAACTGCCTATGTTCCCCCTCGGGACCGTGCTCTTCCCCCACATGGTGCTGCCCCTGCACGTCTTCGAGCCCCGCTACCGGCAGCTGTTGGACGACATCCTCGCGGACGGACGCGAGTTCGGTGTGGTGCTGATCTCACGCGGGCACGAGGTCGGGGGCGGCGATCTGCGCACCGACGTCGGCACCGTCGCCCGTGTCGTGCAGGCACAGCAGCTCGACGAGGAGCGCTGGTTGGTGATCGCGGTGGGAACCGAGCGCGTGCGCATCGAACGGTGGCTGCCCGACGATCCGTATCCGCGAGCAGAGGTCGAGGCGTTGCCAGACGACCACGACGCGGCTGCCGCCGAAGCTGGCTTCGTGGCACTCGAGCCCCGTCTACGCCGTGTCCTCGCGCTCCAGGCGGAGCTCGGCCACGACAACGTCGCAGCGACCTTCGATGTCGCCGAGGAACCCGAGGTCGCCTGCTGGCAGGCCGCCGTGCTGAGCCCGCTGACGGCCTTCGACGCCCAGCGCGTGTTGGCGACGGATGCGTGCGCAGGACGGATGGAGCTGCTCGAGCAGCTGCTGCGTGAAGCGGAGGAGGCCCTGCGGCTCGAGCTCGCTCAGGGCGGGTGAACCCGTCGACACCCTGACCGTGCGCGCCGCCGGCCCCAGGTGAGCACCCGTGCGCACGGGTGTGGAATGGAACGGAAACCGCAGTATCGTTCCGCTGACCGGCAGTCGGGTCAGCCGGACCGTACGGCGGGAGGCCGCAGCATGCGCACCGATCCCTTCACCGAGGAGCACCGTCAACTGCGGACCGTGGTCCGGGGGTTCCTCGCCGACGAGGTCGCGCCCCACGTCCGACGCTGGGAGGCCGAGCAGCGGCTCGACGACGACATCTTCCGCCGCTTCGGGGCGCTTGGCCTGCTGGGGTTGCGCGTGCCGGTGGCGCACGGCGGCCAGGGCGGGGACCACTGGTCGCAGGTGGTGCTGGCCGAGGAGCTGGCCCGGGTCGGCTCCGGGTCGCTGGCCATGGCGATCAGCGTGCAGACCGACATGGCAACCCCGCCGATCCTCGAGTTCGGTACCGACCAGCAGCGACGCGACTACCTCGCACCGGCGCTGGCCGGCGAGAAGGTCGGTGCCATCGGCATCACCGAGCCCGATGCGGGCGCTGACCTCCGCACGGTGCGTACCCGGGCCCGACCCGACGGCGACGGGTGGGTCATCGACGGCACCAAGACCTACGTCACCAACGGCAGCCGGGCCGACTTCATCACCATCCTCGTGCGCACGGCCGATGCCACCCCCGAGGACCCCTGGGGCGGACTGTCGCTGTTGCTGGTCGACACCGACCTGCCGGGCATCGTCGCGTCGCCGCTGGACACGGTCGGGATGCGCGCATCCGACACGGCCCTGCTCCACCTCGACGGGGTCAGGGTCGGCGGTGATGCCCTGCTCGGTGCACTCCACCGCGGCTGGGGCCAGATCAGGTGGCACCTGCAGGGTGAGCAACTCATCGCCGCGATCGGCTCGGTGGCCTCCGCGCAGGTCAACTACGAACGCGCCCTGGACTACACCCGTGAGCGCGAGGCCTTCGGCCGTCCCCTGGCCGGCTTCCAGGTCACACAGCACCGTCTTGCCGACATGGCCACCCGGATCGCAGCGGTGCGCGCGCTGACCTACGACACCTGCGATGCGTGGAACCGGGGTGGCTACCCCACCGAACACATCGCCATGTGCAAGCTGGCCGCCGCCCGCCTGAGCTTCGAGGTCGCCGACGAGGTCCTGCAACTGCACGGAGGTTACGGCTACGCCGAAGCCTTGCCCATCGCCCAGGCATGGCGGGACGCGCGACTGAGCCGCATCGGTGGCGGCACGGACGAGTTCCAGCGGGAGATCATCGCGCGGCACCTCGACGAACGGATCGCTCCCACCGGTGCCACAACCACGCCCACCGGCGCCACGACCACGGCTCCCGCTGCCACGACCACACCCACCGGTGCCACGACCACACCCCCTGCAGCCGCGGCACAGCTCCCCGCGGAGCGGGCGCTGGCGGTGTTCACGCCGGAGCACGAGGCGCTGCGTGCCAGTGCCCGCGCCTTCGTCGCCGACCGCATCGCTCCCCATGTCGAGGCGTGGGAACGCGCCGGAGCGTTCCCCCGCGAGCTGTTCCAGCAGGTCGGCGAGGCAGGCTTCCTCGGGCTGCGGTTCCCCGCGGACGTCGGCGGCTCGGGACCGGATGTCCGCGCCCAGGCGGTGTGGGTGGAGGAGTTGTCCCGTGCGCTGTCCGGCGGCGTTGCCGCCGACCTGGGTGCCACCACCGACCTCGCCGGCACGTACATACAGACCGCTGGTGACGATGGGCAGCGCCACCGTTTCCTGCCGGGCCTGATCAGCGGCGAACGGATCGGTGCCCTGGCCATCACCGAACCAGGGGCGGGCAGTGATATCGCCGGCATCACCACCCGTGCCCGCCGCGACGGCGACGGCTGGCGGATCGACGGTGCCAAGGTCTTCATCACCAACGGACCCTGGGCCGACCACCTCGTGGTCGCCACCAAGGTCCACCCCGAGGACGGCGCACCCGGCGACGATCCCCACGCGCAACTCACGCTGTTCGTGGTCGATGGCGACAGTGAGGGCCTGTCACGGCAACGCCTCGACATGCTCGGATGGCGGACGTCCCACACCGGCGAGCTGACCTTCGAGGGCGTGCGGGTCGCAGATGACCGGCGGCTCGGCGCCGTCGGCAGCGGCTTCGGCCACATCACCACGGCCTTCGCCTGGGAACGCCTGGTGCTGGCGCTGGGAGCCGTCGCCGCGGCGGAACGGACCCTGGAAGTGACCCTGCGCTACGGGCAGGAGCGGGCAGCCCGTGGCCGGCCCGTGGGCTCCTTCGAGGTGTGGCGCCACCGGTTGGCCGACCTGGCCACCCGGCTCGCAGCCGGCAGGTCCCTGACCTACCGGGGGCTACGGCTGCTGGCGGCGCAGGAGGCAGGTCAGGAGGTCGATGCCACCGACATCGTGCGGACGGCGGCCATGGCCAAGCTGCTCACCCAGCGGCTGGCCTTCGAGGTCGCCGACGAGGGCCTCCAGATCCATGGGGGGTCGGGCTACATGATGGACTCTCCGATCCAGCGCGCCTGGCGCGACGCCCGGTTGGGACCGATCGGCGGCGGTACCGACGAGATCATGCGCCAACTCGTCGCCAAGCTGTTGTGACCCTGACCACACCACCGGTGCCAGACGTACCCTCGACCCTCCATCGACCCACGAGTCCCTGAGACCACAGCCATGCGCCACTCCACCGTCACCACCTCCACCGACGCCGCCACCGATACCGCCGGTGACGCTGCCACCACCCCACAGGTGGTCATCCGTCCCTTCCGTACCGAGGACGCCGAGCGGGTCGGGGCGCTGACCCTGGCCGGCTACGACGCCTACGGCCGCATCGAGGGCCCCTACCGCACGGCGCTGGGCGACCCGCTCCAGCGCATCGACGGGTGCACGGAGCTGCTGGTCGCCGAGCTCGACGGCGAGGTCGTGGGCACCGTCACCTTCGTGCTGCCCGGTGACCGGGAGTGGGAGAGCCGGCCGGAGCCCGAGGGTGACGCCGGTTTCCGGGTACTGGCCGTGGATCCGGCTGCGGAGGGCCACGGTGTCGGACGTGGCCTGGTCGAAGCCTGCATCAACGCGGCCCGGGAGCACGGCAGGCATCGGATCGTGATCGTGACGATGGCATGGATGCACCGGGCCCACCGCCTGTATGCAGGGCTTGGATTCGAACGCCGCCCCGACCTCGATCTGCGCTTCCCGAGCGGCGTCGGCTACGTCCTGACCTACGACGTCACCGAGGAGGCGGCCGACCGGTTCGAAGCCCCGGGACCGGTGCCGGAGGAAACACCGTGGTTCGAGGACGTCTGGGCCCTACGCGCCGCCCCGTCCTGCGGTGACATCCTCCCGTCGGGGTCATGACAGGATCAGCAACTCCCGCACCGCGGCGATCGCCAGTGGGATGAGCAGTGCCAGGGTGATCGCGGCGATCGCGGTCACCAGGACCCACCGGCCCGCCCGCCGTGGTTCCTGCTGCGCGACCTGCTGGGTCAACTGCTCCTCCCTGCGGCGGTCGGCAACCGGCCCATGGGCCTGAGCGCTGCGTTCCTCCAGGACCTCGGAGACCAGCCGTGCCGTGAGATCGGGCCGTGGCGGGGCCGCCGCCGGCACTGCAGGAACCGGTGGCGCGACGTCAACCTCCACCGGCGGAGCCGGCGGCCCATCCGGCGCCACGACGACCTCCCCCGGCGGCGACGAGCGGTCGCCACCCTCGCCCTGCTCCAGCCACGCGAACAACCGATCCTCTGCCGGCTCCTGGCGGCCGACGGCGCCGAACAGGGCGTCCTCGGTGTCGGGACCGGTGGACGGCTCCACAGCCGAACGGGGTGGCTGCTCAGCGGTCACCGCTGGCGATACCGGCTCCGGGCCCGGTAGTGGGTCCAGCTCGGGGTCCGGCAGCGGCTCCGACTCCAGAGCCACCTCCGGCTTGGGGCCCACGGTCGCTACCGGGCCCAGGGTCGCAGGGGCCGACACCTCAGCCTGCCCGACGGGTGCTGGCGCGGGTTCCTCCGGTTCCGGGTGGGCCCGCAACGCTTGCGCGGCTTCCGCAGCCGCTACCAGTTCCAGCGCACGCCGTCGGGCAGCGGTCATCGGCGCCGGCTCGATCGCCGGCTCCAACTCTGGCGCTCGCGTGGGTTCCGGCGCTCGTTCCGGCCCCGGCTCGGGCGCCGACGCTGGCTCTGGCGCCGGCGCTGCCCCCGGATCGGGTTCGGCCGACGTTGCCGGCGGGTCGAACACCCCAGCCACGATCGCACGAGCGCGCTGCCGCGTTGCCGTGTCCTCCGACTCCGACGGTGCGGTGTCGGCAGCCGACGGCTGCTCCGACCCGGTCCCTGCTGCGCCCGCCGGCAGGTCTCCATCGGCCTGCGTCGCGAACACCTCGGCCACGATCCGCCGTGCGGCGTCGCGCGTCTGCTTCGACACGACCCTTCCTCCTCGCAGCCTGTGCACACCGGCTAGGTCACGGCCCGTCCGATACGACACTGCACCCGATGTCGACAGCACGGTACGTGCTGGATGCTGTCAAACCTACGAGCCACTGCAGCAGCACCACTGCCACCGCACCCACCGACCGCGCCGGCGAGTAGGGTGCGGGCATGTGCGGTCGCTTCCTGTCCCTGTCCAGCCTCGATGACCTCGCCTCACACCTCGTGGCCGAGGAGGTTGCTACCGATCCGCTGCCGCCCCGTTACAACGTGGCGCCATCGATGGAGATCTACGCAGCCATCCAGACCGCCGGTCGTCGGCGCCTCGGCACCCTGCGATGGGGGTTCGTACCGCCCTGGTCCAAGAGCCGCAGCGGTGGCCGTCAGCCCATCAATGCCAGGGTGGAGACGGTCGCGACCTCGCGGATGTTCGCGCAGAGCTTCGCCCACCGACGCTGCCTGATCCCTGCGGACGGCTTCTACGAGTGGCGCGAGGCCACCGGGGACCGAGCGAAGCAGCCCTTCCACCTCGCCGATCCTGAGGGCGCGCCCCTGGTCTTCGCCGGGATCTGGACCTCCTGGCGCGATCCGGAGGACGAGGCCGCAGAGCCGGTGTTCTCCACCGCGATCGTGACGACCGAGGCGCGCGGGCCCATGGCCGAACTGCACCACCGCATGCCGGTGCTCCTGCCCCGACCTCTGTGGGACGACTGGGCCGGCGCCAGCGCTGAGGAGGCACCGCACCTGCTCGACGCCGTGGCGAGGCTCGGTCCCCCCAACCTGACGGCCACCGCGATCACGACCCGGGTCAACAACGTGCGCAACGACGGCCCGGAACTGCTCGAGCCCGCCACCGCGTGACCGACCGGCCCACCGTGACCGACACGGTGCAGCACCCCCGAGGCAGCCAACGCCGTCACACCGGTGGCGACAACTCCTCCAGCGCCCGCGTCGCCGGGGTGAGCAGCCAGGTTGCCCCCTTGGGCATGGCCTTGGCCGTGAGGTCGACATCCGTCGGGTCCAACTCGCCGCTGCCGACCAGCACGGCGACCAACGCCGGGAGCACCTCACCATGAGCGCACACCACCAGGGTCCCCTGCGCCGGTGTGCGTGTAGCGGCCTCGTCGAGTGCCGCTCGCGCGCGGGCGCCCAGCTCCGCGGCGTCGGGCCACCCGTCGCTGGAGCGTGTGCTGGGAGGGACCTCGGCGAGCCGCCCGTCGGTGATGACGGCGATCCCCGTCCGGCTCCCGAGGGGCACCAGGGTGTCCACGCACCGCAGCAGCGGGCTGGAGACCAGGACCAGGGCATCATCGACGGCGCTCTCCGTCAGGCGAGGCAGGTTCCGCGCGGCCAGGGCGGTGTCGAGGTGGTCGGGGAGCGCGAGGGCCTGTCGCCGGCCCAACCGGTCGAGGGGCCGGGCCCGGTCGTCGGGCACGCTGCCACGCTCCCCTGCCCAGGCGTGGCGGACCAACAGGACCGTGGCGGGAAGGCTCATGTCGTCCCCTCCGCACGCGGGCCCACCTGCCATCGCACCTGGTCTGCGAGGCGTGCAGCATCGCTCGCACGGGCGGCGAGACCGACCCCGTCCAAGGCGGCACCGCCGAGGTGGATCCCCGGCGGCCCCTGCTCGAGCAGGTGGCGGATCCGGTCCAGCCGCGCGTGATGGCCGACGTCGTACTGCGGGAGAGCGTCGGGCCAGCGGGCCACCACACGCTCCCGTGCAGGTGCCGTGATGCCCAGACAGCGCCGGACCTCCGCGTCGACCCGTTCGAGCAGTCGGTCGTCGTCCAACTCCAGCGCCCGCGTATCGTCGACCCGGCCCACCGACGCTCGCAGGACGAACCGGTCACGGTCGGCCAGATGCGGCCACTTGCCTGCCCCTATGGTGACGGCCTTGATCAGGCGGTGCTGGTCGCGGGGGACCAGCACCCCGCTGCCGGCGGGTACCCCCGTGGTGTGCCGCCGGTCGTAGGCCAGGGCGACCACCCCCACCGACGCGGTCCGGATACCGGCCAGCTCCCGCGCCACCCGGCGCCAGCCGTTGGCAAGCAGCCCTGACGCCACCGCCGCTGGCACGGCGAGGATGACGGCGTCCACCACCTCGGTGCGATCGTCGAGGTGGACCGCGACACCGCCGTCCTCCGGCGACAGCGCGCGGACCGGGCTGGCGGACCGCACACGGTCGCCGAGCGAGGCTGCCAACCGGTCGACAACCCGTCCCAGACCGCCGCGTACCGTCTCGAAGACCGGCCGGTCATCCGCGGCACTCCGGACGCGATGGGCCGCCAGTCCGCGCAGCAGCGAGTCATGCTCCACAGCGGCCTTCCACACCGGCGGCAGGGTGGCCTGGGCGGAGAGGCGCTCGGCGGCACCGGCGTACACCCCACCGAGCAGCGGCTCGACGAGGCGGGCCACGACCCGCTGACCGAACCGCTCCCCCACAAGGTCAGCGACGCTGCGGTCACCGGCCACCTGGCGCCGGGGACGCCACGGCTCGGATGCAACGAACGCGATGTCAGCCGACCCGAGGACCCGGCTGCGAGCCAGCGCACGCAGGTCCGTCGGCACCCCGAACACCGTCGCCTGTGGCAACGGCCGCAGACGGTTGCCGAGCCACAGGTGGACCTGTCCGCTCACGGGATGGACCCGGTCAGCGGCGGTGAAACCCAGCGCGTCGAGTAGCGCGGGACCCGCGGGTTGTCGGGCGAGCACCGCGTCGGCGCCGACGTCGAGGGGACCGTCGGCCAACTCGACGGTGCGTACCTGACCGCCGAGCCGGGGTGCGGCCTCGTAGACGGTGACCTCGACGTCCCCACGCAGGTGCCAGGCCGCAGCCAGGCCCGTGAGCCCACCGCCGATGACGGCGACGCGGGGCGCCCTCACCCTTGACCTGTCGACCCGCCGGTGGACTCGTCGGTCGGGTCTTCGGTGGGGCCGTCGGACCCGTCGTCGTCGCTGCCCTCGACCTCGTCGTCGTCGCTGCCCTCGACCTCGTCGTCGCTGCCCTCGACCTCGTCGTCGTCGAACTCGTGGCCGGCGACGGTGTCCACCACCTCGGTGAGCAGGTCGAGCAGGGTGGCCTTCCCAAGATCCACGGTCGTCAGGCGTGCGCCGAGCTCCTCGGCGACCTCGAGCAACGCCGGATCACCTCCGGTGGTGGGAGCGACGGGGCACTCGAGCACGTCGCGGTGGCCGTGGACCTCGATGACACTGCGCAGGGCGTCGGCTGCGGTGGGCGTGCGGGTCGTGCCCCGCCATGCGATCGATCGTGACGCGAGCTGGACGCGCTCAGCCACCGCCTCAGCGACCTCGCGGAGGAACACCACATCGCCGGGCTCGGTGTCAGGGCCGGGGTCGGGGGCGGTCACCATCACGTGCGCGCCGCCCCGGGCCCCGGGGGCGATCGCCTCCGCGAGGGCGTCGGCCAGGGCCGGGAGCGCGTGCCAGGAGACCACGCCGGTGTAGGCCGGCAAGCTCGCCGACCCTTCAGCGTGCAGCGCAACGGCGTGAGGCCAGGGCACCGCAGCCAGCCCGACGACCAGCGCGCCATCCAGCCCGAGCCGGTGGGCGATGTCGAGGTGGTCCTCCTCGGTCGTGGCGGTGACGTTCACACCCGTGCGCTCCGACAGGGCCCGCTCGAGTCCGGCCCCACCGAGCAGGGCGACGGCAACCTCGCTCATCGCTGTTCCTCCTGGTGGTCATGCTGGTGCACCGAGTCGGTGGTGCCAGGAGTGTCGGTGGTGCCAGCGGTGTCAGCGGTGTCAGCGGTGCCAGCGGTACCGGCGGTGTTGGTGGTGCCGGCCGTGTCGGCAGTGCCGGTGGTGCCGGTGGTGCCGGCGGTGTCGGCGGTGTTGGCGGTGTCGGCCGGTGTGACCCGCCCCTCGGCGTGGACCAGTTGGACCAGCTCCGCGAGCACGCCCGGATCGGTGGCAGGCAGCACCCCGTGCCCGAGGTTGAACACGTGATCGGCGGCACCACCGGCGCGTCGCAGGACATCGCGGGCACGTTCGGCCACCTGCGGGAAGGGGCCGAGGCACACCGCCGGCTCCAGGTTGCCCTGCAACCCGACGCCCGCGGGTACCCGTTCACGGGCCGCGTCCAGGGGGGTACGCCAGTCCACGCCCACGACCTCGGTACCGGCGCTGGCCATCAGGCCGAGCAGCTCACCGGTGTCGACGCCGAAGTGGATGCGGGGCACGCCCAGCTCACCCACCTGCTCCAGGACCCGCCGGGTGTGGGGAAGCACGAAGCGTTCGTAGTCCTCGGGGGCCAGCGCACCGGCCCAGGAGTCGAACAGCTGCACCGCGGACGCACCCCGCGACACCTGACCGACCAGGCTGGCTCCCACGATGGAGGCCAGACGGTCCAGGAGCCGGTGCCAGGTGAGCTCGTCGGTGAACATCAGCGCCTTGGTGCGGCTGTAGGAGCGGGACGGTCCACCCTCGATCAGGTAGCTGGCCAGGGTGAAGGGTGCGCCCGCGAAGCCGATCAGGGGGACGTCGAGTTCCTCGACCAGCAGGGAGATGGTGTCCAGGACGTGGGCGAGGTCCTCCTCGGCGTCCAGGCGCCGCAGCCGGGCGACGTCCTCCGTGGTGCGCAGCGGGCGGTCGATCACCGGCCCGACACCCGGCTTGATGGTCACGTCCAGCCCGATGGCCTGGACCGGTGTGACGATGTCCGAGAACAGCACGGCGGCGTCGACGCCGTAGCGACGCACGGGTTGCAGGGTGACCTCGGCGGCCAGCTCCGGGGTGTGCACGACCTCCTCGAAGGTGTGCTGCTCCCGGATGGCCCGGTACTCGGCCAGGGCGCGGCCGGCCTGGCGCATGAACCAGACGGGCACGGTGTCGTGGGGGGCTCCACGGCACGCCGCCAGGAAGGGGGATGCGGCGTGGCGCGCGCGGATCGCTGCCAGATCGACCACGGTGCTCGGTCCTCACGACGGTGTCCGGGAAGCCCGGACGGTACCCGTG
>LKMJ01000193.1_pt1 | contig 40494 bp, 36 predicted proteins | sample 643391 | NCBI WGS metagenome assembly LKMJ01 (sample SAMN04112250, study PRJNA286221) | soda lake metagenome | biome: soda lake; feature: Kulunda Steppe; material: water; isolation source: sample PL-Br10 brine of Picturesque Lake | place: Russia: Kulunda steppe | collected 2010-07 | reverse complement strand
GATGTACTGCCAGCTGACGGATCCGATGAGGACGCCGGCAAAAAACGGCAACACAGCTGAACCGAGCGAGCCAGCAGCGAGCGTCACACCGATGGCTGAGCCGTCAACATCGCGGAACAGACGCGATAGAGCCGTACCACGAGGTGGACCATACAGTCCGGTGGCGAATCCAAACGCCGCGCAGCCGACGACAAACGCCACGTAGACGGGCGCAACGCTGAGCGCGAGAACACTGGCGACTGTCAGAAAGAGGCTGCCAGCTAGCAGTCGGCGTTCGCCATAGCGGTCGGTCAAGATTCCCGCCGGCGCTTGCATGAGTCCGTACGTAGCCCAGATAATCGTCACCGCAACCCCACCGCCGGTATTTCCGACCGAAAATGAGGTCATTACCTGCGGTAACACCGCAGGGATGAGAAAGCGGCCACCGACGATAAACAACCAACCACCAGCGATAGCAACGAGTATCCAGCCCCGATCGCCTGCACATAGATTGCGTGCCACCGTTGGAACTCGGATACTCACACCTGCGTGCACTCGGCTGTGAAGGCAACAAGCTTTCTATTCGGGACGTACCTGCCAGCAGACGTCGGGTGGGGGTACAACGTACACGGGAAGACCCACGACACGTCAGAAGAACACCGGTGCGCAACGGACAAAAGCACGAATAATAGTGATCAAAACAGTTATTTGCAGTGGCTCGATGTACTCGGTATGGTCTATGGAAATGCGCTTCGAGAGTTACTCGAGCGAGACGGAATCGTCGTTGCACCCGGCGTACACGATCCGCTCTCAGCACGTGTGGCCGAAAAAACCGACTTCGAGGCCGTCGCGATGACAGGCAATGGAACGTCCCTCTCGAAAATCGGACAGCCGGATGTCGGTGTAATTACGCTGACCGAGATGGTCGAAAACGCAAAACGGATTCAAGATACCGTCGACGTTCCCGTCATTTCGGACGCGGACAACGGTTTCGGAAACGCGGTTAACGTAACGCGGACGGTCCGAGAATTCATCAACGCGGGTATCGCGGGAATCCACATCGAGGATCAGGTCTTCCCGAAGCGGTGTGGGTTCGTGGAGGGAAAAAAAGTCATCTCCCAGGAGGAGGCTATCGGGAAATTTGAGGCGGCCGCCGCCGTCAGAGACGAACACGACGAGTCGTTCGTCATCATCGCCAGAACTGACGCTCGTGGTGCCCCCGATGGAACGCTTGAGGATGCGATCGATCGGGTCAACAGTTACTGTGAGGCGGGTGCCGACGTTGCCTTCGTTCAAGGACCGAAAGACGTACCGGAACTCGAAGCAGTCGCTGAAAACGTCGATGCACCCATCCTGTACAACTGCAGTGGCGGTTCGCCGATAATCTCCGCCGAACGCGCGGCCGAAATTGGGTTCGATATCGCGATGTTTCCCCGTATGTCCACGCTACCGACGATTACCGCGCTCTACGACGCGTTCGACTCCCTCCAGGCGGAAGGTGTCGACGCGTGGACCGATGTTCAGACGGCATTCGACGCGCTCCCGATCGACGACTACGACGACTTCTCGGGGGTTCCCGAGATTCTCGAGCTGGAAGATCAATTTTTGCCTGAAGAGCACTAACGCAACCGAGTTCTCTATTTCACTGTGAACAACAGTGCTGCTCGGTCGAGTCTCTCCGCCGTGTAGAAACGTTATTTAGCGGTGACGAAATATAGGGGAATCGTAGGACGATTGTGATAAGGCTCCGTTCGGCCCGTACAGCAACAACCGGCACAACAAGACGGAGCGGCACTCGCACTCTGGACCGCGTACATTCCTCGAGATGGTTTGAGGAACCGGTGTACCGAAACGAGTGTCTCGGACGGAAAGCAATTAGGCCATCATCGGTCACGTAGATCTCGTCACCAATGCACCCATATATACAGAATTTCAGCGTGGAGAAAATAAAGCGGTTAGTGCTGGACTTCGATGCCCTCGTCTTCCTGGCGCTCATCTGGTTTATGATTCAGTATCTCCGGTTCGTGTTCCCACCGCTATTCGAGACGTTGCAACTCGAATACACTATCTCGAATACCGAGGTCGGATTTATCTACTCCGTACTGCTGTTCGGCTATGCGAGCATGCAGTTTCCCGGTGGCTACCTGTCCGACCGGTTCGACGAATGGAGCGTAATCACGGGCGGTGTGGTTGTCTTCTCAATTGGACTGTTGTTAGTATTTTTCTCTGTTCCGTTCTGGTCGCTGGTGATCGCTGCTGGCTTAATCGGGATGGGAACTGGCGTCCACAAGATTGTCGCAATAAATCTGATCCATCGCCTATACTCGGAACGAACGGGGCTATCGATCGGCGTGATGGATTCCGTGGGCATTTTCGGCGGCGTGTTCGCTCCGCTCACGGTCGTCCTCGTCCTCGATCTCGCGATCAACTGGCGAAGCATCTTTTTTGGCGGTTTCGTCGTCTGTGCAATCCTGGCGTATGGCTTCTACGCGGTTTCGAAGGAATACACCGAGGAACCGAAGCTCGACGAAGCTAAGTCGAGTGAATCCGAGGAGCAGTTCTCGTATATTGCGATCTTCAAAAACTATCACTTCTCTGCGTTCGTGGTCGTTTCGACAACCTTTGTGTTTGCGTGGACGGGGATCACGGCTTTTTTTCCGCTGTATCTGAGCACGGTCGGTTCGTTCAGTGGGAGCGTTGCCGGTTTATTGTACGGACTGTTGTTTACGCTGAGTCTTACTCAAGCACTGACCGGCGGACTGAGCGATCGATACGATCGCGTCACGATGGCACTCGTTCTGTACGTACTCATGTCTCTTAGTATCCTCGCGTTCGTTTTATCTTCGGGACTGGTGGCGGTTATTCTCTCGACGACGCTGCTTGGACTTGCCTTCCATGGCTTCCGACCGATTCGCGAGGCCTATCTGATAGAAATTATCCCCAGCGAGGTCGGCGGTGGCGTGCTCGGCCTTGTGAGAACGGTGATGACGATTATCGGTGCAGTTTCGCCTATCGCTATGGGTGCTGCGGCCGACGCCTTCGGGCTCGTCTACGCGTTCGCCATTCTATCCGGGGTGACGACCTTCGGCGTCATCGTTATCATCACCATGTTGTTCGTCCCAATGCCTGACCGAAATGCCCTCGCGGCGTGATCGCCGTGTGACTCCCCGGCGGTCGAACACATGTCGTTCGCTCCAACTCCGCGTTCAACTCGCGTGATTCGCTGATCTCCCACCGGCTCCCAGACGGGATAGCAAAACCATTATGTTTTAACAAGCCATTGTCCGAATATGGTTATTGTTGCTGCAGTTAACGATTCGGAAGCCGCACACAAGGTTGTCAGCGAAGCCGATAAGCTGGCGAAAGCCTTCGACACGAAACTTCACGTCATCCACGTGATGTCCGAAAGCGAGTTCATCAAACTCGAACAAGAGAGTGTGCGCAACGAGCAGAAGGCGATCGAATTGAGCGAGATTCGAGAGATGGCGAAATCCGTGGCCGAAGGCGCGGCCGACGAGATCGAGAGCGAGGTCGAGTTCGTCGGCGAGGTTGGATCGGCGACCGTCACCGTCGTTGAGTACGCCGATGAGGTAGACGCCGACTACCTTGTCATCGGCGGGAGAAAGCGCTCGCCGACCGGAAAAGCGGTTTTTGGGAGTACAACCCAAAACATCCTCCTCAATTCGACTGTTCCTGTCGTGACCCGACTGTAAAGCTGCACGACAGCACACTCGAACAGCGCCCGTCCGCTCGAGACGAGGTACTCATTCATAAGGACTGTTGTAGTCACGTACCACCGAACGCCGATCCCGTGGGGAGCGCTCGGCGGTACATTGGTACAACATTCCCTTTCAAACAATGTTCGAAATCAAACTCGATGTACACGAAGCGACCGAAGATGTCGTCGAGACGATGACACCCAGCCCACGTTGTACCGTCTGTCGCGAAACGGCCGAAGGCTTCTACTACGTGACGAAGTTCAGTGTGTTCGGACGCAAATGGATCTCGATCCGGGTACGGTATTACTGTCGAGAACACCGACCGAAGGAGCCGTAGCAACCCTGGTCTGCCTCGACAGCGGTCGGATCCGGCCGGGAGCGACGAAGGTTCCGACCGACGTATGTCAATTTTAACGCTGGAAACGCCTGAAAACGGTGATCGCCGTTTGAGTTCAGACGAGAATGTTACCCGCCTTGACGATCGTCTCTCCGTCGACGACGACGGTCGGCTCAAGAACCATTCCGTCGAGGTGAACGTTGCTGCTGACGGTTCCACCGAGACTCATGTTATCGCCGACGGCAAAGTGGACTGTTCCGGCCGCTTTTTTATCCTCAGCGAGGATTCCGGTGAGGCGTGCGTCCGGATTCGTCCCGATGGCGAACTCTGCCAGGTTGCCCGCCTCCTCGTCGGCGTCGGCGATGATCTCGCTCAGCCGATCAGCGGAGTCGCCGCCGTCGACGTTCGTGACGTATCCGTCTTCGAATTCGAGGACGATGGGCGTTTCAACGCGGCCAATATTGTCCATCGAGTAGTCGATGACGACCGTTCCCTGTGCGGTACCTTCTACCGGGGCGATGGGTGCCTCACCCTGTGGGACGCCCGTTGTGAGATCGACATCGTTCTGGAAGGAGCCGTCTAGTGCGAATCCGACGCGGTCGGTAATATCCATGGTAATATCCGTGCCGGCGGGGCTCGTCACGGTTACCGTCTCACCGTCAGCCAATTTCTCGTGAACGCTGGCCGTCATCGCGGTGAGTTCCTCGTAGTTTGTGTTGATCCCGCCTTCCGTCATCGTGTCGAAGTCCACGCCACGAAGGATAAACGTCCGAGCACCCGCCTCGGCCGCCCCACGGCGGGCGTTCGTATGTGTGAGCGACGTAGCCAACACCGCAAAAACGATGTCGACGTTCTTCATGGCTTCGGCGACCATCTCCGGCGGTTCGTTCCCGTGATACTGTAACCGTTTCATCACGGAGAGGACCGTTTCAGCCCCCACTCGCCGACTTTCACCCGCCACCGAGCGAGCGATCGGTTCCAGTTCGACGTCTGTCAACACGAGCACGTCTTCGTCGGGCGTGACCTCGGCCAACTCTCGGACGATCGTTTTCGTAACCTCCTCTAATGCTGGTTCGATCATCTGCTATGGAACGATTCGAACTAGCGGACAAAAACGTTCGGGTCTGAGCGTCTAACGGGAGCCGAGATTGGATCAAAAGACGTTATCGAGCCAGCCACCGTCCACACGAAAGACCTCACCGGTAACGTAACTCGCACGTGGGGATGCAAGGAAGGCAACTGCATCGGCGAACTCCTCGGGTTCGCCGGGTCGATTGAGCAACACTTCATCAGTGCGACTCTGGAGAGATTCCTTTACGGAGATGCCACGGTGTTCCGCCCGGCTGCGAATCTTGTACTCAATCCGCTCGGTCATCACGAACCGTGGCGTTACGCAATTCGCACGAACATCAGGAGCATACTCGCGCGCGATCGATTTCGTCAGTCCATACAACCCGAGGCGAAAGACGTTCGAAAGCACGTGATTCTCCGGCGACTCCCTGGCTGAGGCACTGGTCACGGTGATCAACGACCCGATGGGGCTTCGCTTCAAATGGGGTAACGCCGCTTGCGCCAGCCACACGTTGCTCTTGATCACGCCTTCGTAGGCTTCGTCCCACTGTGTCTCGGTTGATGATTCGAGCGTGACGGCCGGCGGCCCACCGTGGTTGCTCAGTACGATATCGAGACCGTCAAACGCATTGACGGTTCGTTCGATTCCCCGCCCTATGGCCGTTTTATCTGTCAGGTCACATTCAAGGGCGAGCACCTGCCCGGGATCGACTGAATCGGAGCTCACATCGAGCAGTTCGTCGCGCGATGTCGCGGCGCGGTCTGCGTCTCTCGAGGTGATGACGACGTTCGCCCCCTCCTGGACGAACCGAACCGCACTCGCGAAACCTAATCCCTTGCTCGAGGCGGCAACAAACGCAGTCTTTCCAGCTAACTCGAGGTCCATACTCCACCCACCGATGCGATCGCAATAAAGATACCCACCGTGGTACCGAGAGGCCGTTTTGATCGCTCTCAATGCGGGGTTCAGACCAATGGGGAAGAATCTCACTCTGGTCTTTAGCTCCGAATAGCGCCTTCGGCCGAGACTGTCACGGATATCGAATCAACTCCAGTGGAGTCCTGCAATCGACGTAGCAGAACGGACACGAAAGGCGTCGAAGATTTTATATCCGGCGGCGAACTCCTCAGACGTGCGCATGGTTCGCAATGTAATCGAAGTTGGGGAGAATCGGTACCGCGAAGACTACGGCAGATACTATGAAGACTTCACCGTCGGTGACGTGTACGAACACCGTCCGGCGCGGACGATCACTCAGACGGACAATATCTGGTTCACGCTGTTGACCATGAATACTCACCCGCTGCACTTCAACGACGAGTACGGTGCGGAGACGGAGTTCGGCGAGTGTCTGGTCGACTCCACGCTCACGCTGGCCATCGTCGTCGGCATGAGCGTCAGCGACGTGAGCTACAAGACGGTCGCCAACCTCGGCTGGGACAAGGTGCGAATGCCCCGCCCCGTTTTTCACGGCGACACCCTCTACGCCGAGAGCGAAGTGCTTGAGAAGCGACGCAGCGAATCGCGGGAAAACGACGGAATCGTCACCGTCAAAACGACCGCAACGAACCAGGACGGCGATGTCGTCATGAAGTTCGAGCGGACGATGTTGATCCCGACCAAAGAGAAGGGGGCTCCAGAAAATTGAACAGCTGCCATCGGTATGACGGTGTGGATGTCACATGCCGTAAGCGTCCGTATACCAAGTAGCAATCACGGATCAAAGCACAGGCTTCGCTTGGTACGAATCGGTCAGGACAGCCGTCGAACTCGGAATGCGATTTTCTACAGAAGACGTCACTTCGATCCGCTCCGATTGTTCGCAACGAGGGGAATCGCCCGCAGCAACGCTGACCTCGAGAAAGGACCGGCGGATGCCCGACGGTGGTTAGGAGCGTGGCTCGAGGAACGAGCGTCTCCCCAAAATCGACGAACGGCGTCAGTCTCGCGTCAAGTGAATAGAAGCGCGGCCGACGGCAACGATATTTTCCTTGCCTGCCGAAGGTTCGGAGACCTCGATCGACACCACTCCCATCGTTCGTCCAGCTCGGACCACCGTTGCATCTGCCCTGAGGTCGCCGGTTCCAGGGCGGACGTACGTGACGTTGAGATCGGTTGTGGCGTGTGGGACATCGCCCGGGTTCTCGAGCGTCGTTCGAATCGCTACCCCGCCAGCGTGGTCGATCAACGTCGCAATCACCCCGCCGTGGATGACCCCCGAGTCCGGGTTACAGATGGAGTCCGAAAACGGTAACGAGAGCGTCGCTGTTCCCTCCTTCTGGTTCGCTATTTGGACTCCAAGCGCTGAGAGGTGCTCGTGATCGTCCAGAAATTTCCGATTGTACTCTTTCGTGTTCATACTCGCGTATTCGTGGCAACTCAGTAAAACCTGCTCATCGACTGACCACTCCTCCGTTCGAGATTCCGACCACCCGACCTTCTCGACGAATGTTATCGGGTTCGATCGTCGGTTCGGTTCGATTAGACGTTTGGAATAACGTCATCTCCGATACGTTGAATGCACTCGACTGCCACGTCGTTGTCCATTCCGGGCCAGTGAAGACGAGGAATCATGTACTCCGCGTTCAATTCCTCCTCGTACCGCTCTATCTCGGCGCAGATGTCTGCCGGAGTGCCGAGCAGGAACCGATCCTCGGCCAACTGCTCGAAAGGCTTGTGTAGGTCCTGTTCGTCTTCCATCGCTTCGTCTTGTCCCCATTCGATGTAGCGTTGATATTTCGAAAAGAGGAATTCTCGGGCCGTCTCCATGGCTTGCTCCTGGGTATCCGCAACGAACGTCTCCCGGATGATCGGAACGCTGGTGTCCGCTTCGCGCTGAGCTCTGACCTCGTCGTACTCGGTTTTGAGTTCCCGGATCTCGGCGATCGTGGAGTGTGGGTTAACAAACCAGGCGTCACCGATTGCGGCGGCTCGGCGGACGGCTTGCCGTGCGTTGGCCGCAATCCAAACCGGCGGTTGCTCTTTGGGACGCGGATTGATCGTAACGCCGTCCACTGAGTAGTACTGTCCGTCGAAAACGACCTCGTCTTCGGTCCAGAGCCGTTTCATCAGTTCGACACCCTCCTCGAACCGGCCGACACGTTCCGATTTCGGTACTCCGAAGCTATCGAACTCGACGTCACGGTAGCCGATCCCGACTCCGGCGATCACACCCTCTGAAAGATAATCGAGCGTACTGAGTTGCTCTGCAATCTCGACCGGCTGGTGTAACGGCAACAAGACGACACCTGGTCCGATTTTCATCGAGCCGGTCTCCGCAGTCAACCTGCCGAGAAGCGGTTGCTGCTGGAGCTGGATGTAACTCGAAAGGTAGTGTTGGCCGGTCGTGATCATGTCGAAGCCTGCCTCTCGGACGGCTATCGTCTGTTCGATCAGTTCGTCGACGAACGCGTCGGGTGATCGATCGGTCGTCGTCTGACAGTTCAGGTAGAGTCCGAACTTCATTATCAAAAGAGGTGGGTTACTGAGATCAAATAGATTGGGATCGAGGCCAATAAACGCCCTGCCGTTCGATCCGAGGATCTGACAGCAAAGCTCGGATTCGCCAGTCCTCTTCCGATAATCGCAACGAATGATTAATACCTCATGGAGTGTATGCGATTGTATGGGACACACAATGGCAGAAGCCATTCTAGCGACTGCGTCTGGCTCCGAGCAGGTCAAACCGGGTGATCACGTCGTCTGTGACGTCGATGTCACGATGACTCAGGACATTCACACACCAGGAATCGCCCATCTCCTCGAGGAAATGGGCGTAAACGAGGTTGCGGATCCCTCAAACGTCGTCGTCGTCATGGATCACGTCGCACCCTCACACACCGTCGAAGACGCCTCCTCAAAAATGGTCATGCGGGAATTCGTCCAGGAGTACAACATCGATCACTTCTACGAGGTTGGAACCGGGATCAGCCACGAGGTGTTACCCGAGAAAGGACACATCCGTCCCGGCGAGTTGGTCATCGGCTCCGACTCCCACACCGTCACCCATGGCGCGTTCGGTGCCGCCGGGACCGGACTCGGTGATACCGACATCGCCTACGCCCTGACGACGGGGCAAAACTGGTTCCGCGTACCGGAGACGATCGAATTCTACGTCGAAGGTGAGTTCGCCGAACTGGTCTCTCCCAAGGATCTCATCCTCCACATCGCCGGAAAGTACGGTACGGACGTTGCCCGATACAAGGCTGTCGAGTTTAATGGGCCGGCGATCGAGTCGCTCTCCCTCGACGATCGGATGACGCTGACGAACATGTCGATCGAACTCGGCGCGAAGTTCGGCTTCACCCCTGTCGACGACACCGTCCTTGAGTACGTAGAGGAGCGAACTGGCGAACCCGCCGAGCCGATCGGCCCGGATTCGGACGCGACCTACGCGGAACAACACCGGATTGACGTCACCGACCTCGAACCGCAGGTCGCCCTCCCACACGATGTCGAAAACGTCGAACCGATATCGGACGTCGACGCCATCGATATCGATCAGGTGTTCATCGGCTCCTGTACGAACGGCAAATTCGAAGACTTGCGGGCAGCGGCCTCGGTGCTCGAGGGCGAGTCGGTCGCGCCTTTGACTCGACTGATCGTCACACCGGCGTCGCGCGAGATTTTCCGCCGAGCGGAACGTGAAGGCCTGATCGAGATTTTCCACGAGGCTGACGCAGTAGTTACTCACGCGACCTGTGGAGCCTGTCCGGGGATGGGCGTCGGCGTCCTCGGACCGGGCGAGCGCTGTATGGCTGCGGTGAACCGCAACTACCGCGGGCGAATGGGCCACAACGATTCCGAGATCTATCTCGGCAGCCCGGAAACGGCTGCGGCGACAGCGATCGCTGGCGAAATCGTCGATCCACGAGGTGAGACGCAGTGACATTTGGTGGAATCGCTCACTCGTTCGGTGACAACGTCAACACCGACTACATGACCCCAACCGACTACTTCAACGAGCCGATCGAAGTGATCGCCTCACACCTGTTCGAACCGATCGATCCTGAGTTCGGTGATCGGTTCGAGCCAGGTGACGTGATCGTCGCCGGCGAGAACTTCGGCTCAGGTTCGAGTCGGGAGACCGCGCCGAAAGCGATCAAAACCGCGGGTGCCGAAGCCGTCGTCGCGGAGTCGTTCGCGCGGATCTTCTACCGGAACGGAATCGCGATCGGCCTTCCAGTCGTTACCTGCCCCGGAGTGACCGATATCGTCACTCAGGGCGACGAAATCGAAATTGATCTCAACGACGGCGTGCTCGAGAACCTGACCACGGGCAGAACTGCCCCAATCGAACCGCTTCCGCCGTCGTTACAGTCGATTTTCGAGGTCGGCGGGCTGCTCAAGCACCTCGAGGACCACCCGGATGGTCTGCGTAGCGAGTGAAGATCCACAGCTCTCGATCCACGACCGGTTCTCGAAGCCGTGTGAAAACAGAACAAAAGAGCCGTAAGACGATCGTTTCAAATAACGGCGACGGGATTCTTTTTCAGTCGAGTTCTTCGTGCAGGACCGCCGCGAGGTCCTCGGCAGCCGTCCGCGGGTTGGTCACGAGGCGGCGCGTCTGGACGAGCGTGTTTTCGACCAGCGTATCGACGTCGTCGGCCGTGAAATCGAACGCCGCCAGTGACTGCGGGAGTCCGATCGAATCGCGAACGCGAGCGCACTCGTCAATCATCGCGGCCGCGGCCGTGGGGTCGTGCGGGCTATCGCTGACCCCGAGCCAGCGAGCGATTTCAGCGTACTCGCGTCCGCGAACAGGAAGGTTGTACCGAAGGCCCGCTTCCAGCGAGACGGCGAGACACGCGCCGTGGGGTTCGTCTCGGAGGCCCCCGACTGCACTCGCTAGCGCGTGAACCGCGCCGAGGCCGGAGACACTGAAGGCGGCACCTGCGAGGTGCGACCCGAGACTGAGCTGGCGACGAGCCTCGCGGTCGTCACCGTTCCCAACGGCGCGCTCTAGCGAACCGTGAGTCAGCGCCAGTGCCTTGCTCGCGAGCGCACGCGAGACGGGGTTCGCCCCCTGGTACGTAATCGGTCGCTCCTCGACCCACTGGTAATCTCTGGCAGTCAGCGACTCGAAGGAGTGGACGAAGGCGTCGAACCCGGACGTTCGTGTGACGGCCGCCGGAAGGCCGAATGTCAGCTTCGGATCGACGAGCGCCATATCGGCGCGGAGGAACCGGTCGCTCACCCCGCGTTTGACGCCGTCGTAAATGATGACCGACGTTTGAGTCGCCTGGGATCCGGTGCCGCTGGTAGTCGGAATCGCGATCAGCGGGCTCGTCGGGCCGGGAACGGTGTCGACACCGACGTACGACTCGATGTCGCCGCCGTGTTCGATCAGCACCGAGAGGAGCTTCGCCGTGTCGATACACGAACCGCCGCCGACGGCGACCACACCGTCGGCATCTCCGGGGCTCACGTCGTCGAAGTCGTCGGTCGTCGGCTCCCGCGTCGCGTAGTACGGTTCGTACTGGTCGAGCGGTTCAAGGACTGTGTCGAGGACTCCGCTGGCTTCGATTCCCTCATCGGTGACGATAATCGGGTTATCAACGTTAAACCGTTCGAGTGCCGCTAGCAGTTCGCTCGCGACCCCGTCTCCGAAGCGCGTCGGTACCGTGTTGAACGTCAGCGGGTCCGAACCCACGTCTGTTTCGGTGAACATACCTCGGAGTTCGTTCGTTGGTAGCTTAATAGTGCCGACCCGAGCTACCAGCGGTCAACGAACGGAGGACGTTGCGAGACGTGAGGCGGCCTCCTATAGGGACTGTTGTACCGCTTCACCGGCGACCGTTCGGATGAGGCAGCGATCGCCGTAACGAATTGCGACGACCCCGACGACAGCTTCATACAGCGGCTTCGTCAGTCGTACCGCAAAAATCGGTTTCGACAGGTCGCCTGCACTTACTCCTTGTTCCAGACTTTTTCGGGCATCGGCAGCCCCTCCCACATCCCGTCGCCGAGCGGTTCGTCCACCTCGATGTCGAGTTTCTCGGTGAGGATCCACTGGATCTGTCGGACGTGCTGGCCCGTGTGCCAGGTGGTCCGTTCGAGGAACTCGTGTTTGGTCGGCTGGCCCCAGAAAACGTCGGCCGTCTCCGACCAGTCTGTCGTTTCGGCGGGGCCGTCGAACCAGTCCGCCCACCGGTCAGAGACGTACTGTCCGTACGTCGAAAGTGCGACCTTCGAGTGAGGGTCCCAGCTGTGGTGCATGCGGGGAACGCCCGTCATCGGGACGCCGGCCTCGTGCATCATGAATACGTCCGGCAGGCTGAAGATGTGCTGGATAACGTCCGCGTAACTCCGCGGCCGTGAGGGAATGTTCGTTTCGAGTTCCTCCTCAGGCAGTTGGTCCAAAAATCGCAGCGTCGAATCGAGCAGGACGCCAACGCGGCGATCCAGTTCGTCGATCGGGAGGATCTCCACGTCGTGTTCGACGCCGACCAGTTCGGCCACCGCTGGCAAGTCTTTCCCGTCGGCCCACTCGTCGTCGCTGCGACGAACGATCGGGACATGTGTCGGTAGCCCGTGTTCGGCCATCTTCTCGATCATTTCGTCGTCGACCCCACGAATTCCCAGCGCGGATCGTTCGGTCGCGCCCTCGTCGTTGACCACGTTGTGTGAGGTAAACGGGACGTCGTTTCGCTCGAGGTATTCTTTGACTCGAAGGCAGCTCGTACAGCCGGTTGCCCAGTACAGGTGTATTTCAGACTCGGTTGACATTCTCACACAATACTACTGCGTTCAGCGACCTAAATCTACTGGTCGCTTCATCGGTATGAGCCTCGAAAAAACGAGGACTACGACAGGTAGCATCGGACGGGGCTGACGATCGTCACGATCATCGGTGGCGCAAGTGACTACCAGGCTTCTTCGAGGACGGTCTGTATCTCCCCGGTCGTCGGCTCAAGTTCTGGCGGGTTTCGGGCGTGTTTCGGATTGTCCAGAATAGTTTCCGAGAGCGCCGGCAAGTGATCCGATTCGAGACTGTCGACGTCGCGGAGTCGGGTCGGGAGTCCCAGATCGTCACGAACAGATGCGACCACGTCAACGATGGCGTCAGCGATTTCGTCATCACCGTTCGAGTTGACGTCGACGCCGAGTGACTCGCCGAGCAGGCGTCGCCGGCCGTCAACCTGATCGAACACGTATCGGAGGACGTGGGGTGCGGTGATCCCGTGGATGTCACCCTGTTGGATCGGATAGTACAACGAGACGCCGTTTCCGAACGTATGAATGATGTTGGTAAACCGCTCGTACTGTACCAACGCGATACCGATTACTGCGAGATCGAGGGCATCCTCGTTCGACGGATCGGCGATTCCGGGCAACCCTTGCCGGAGATAGCGCAACCCAGCAAAGGCGTGTGCGTCCGAGATCGGATTGTGAAGCCGTGAGTACACGGTTTCGATTCCCTTGTCGAAGCCGTTCATCGCCGAGGAGGTCAAAATGCTCGTCGGCGTCGTCGCGAACATTTCCGGGTCATAAAAAATCGTTTCCGGCATGAGCCTGTCGTCGTCGAGGAGAGCCGAGGCGCGCTCCTCGCCGAACGCCGCCGGCGGCATCGGTTCCTCGCTGAGAAACAGCCGAGCGTTCGGCGAGAGGTCAGCCCCGGCCATCGTCGTTGGCACGGCGACGTTGGGGATTGGGACGGATACCTCGGGTACGGGAACCGTTCCCGTCTGCTCCGTTTCGGCGATCACCTCTTCTCGAGACATCTCGAGTGCAGCGACTTCGCTCATCGCCCGGGCGATATTGAGTGAACTACCGCTCCCGACAGCAACGAGTACGTCCGGTTCGTCGGCGTCTATGCGCTCGGCCCCATCGCAGACGGTCCCGATATATTTTTGCGGCGTGGTTTCGTCGAAAACGCCGACGAGACGATCTTCGAGAGCGTTTTTAATCGGATCCATTACGTCCGGGTTCGCCCCGACGTTCGACCCGCAAACGATGAGTGCGCGGCTACACTCGAGCCGATCGAGAGTCTGCCCCAGTTCCGAAACGCATTCCCGGCCGAACTTGAGGTTCACCGGGACGTACTCAAAGTCGAACGACGCTGTTGAGAGCTCCATTACTTGATTGATCACAGTGTGGAACCAAAAACGTTCGTTCACGGCAAGACGTGACATCTCCGGTGATTCCCGTTCGCAGTTGCACTGGTAAACCGGTACAGCAGACCGTTTGCATTGCCCGAAAACGGTCGAAAACCGTCGATTCGTCACTCCAGCTCGTCCAATGCCGAATACAACGCCCGCGTGCCGTCACCGGCAGCCGACACCACCTGATTTGCTGCGTGTTCTCGAACGCCGCCCGCGGCAAAGATGCCCGGTACGGTTGTCTCCATCCTAGTGTCGACCGTAACGTGGTTGGAATCAGAGAGTTCCACAGTAGATGGGAGCGCCTCGGTGTTTGGCGTCGATCCGGACCGCGCCAGTACGCCGCCGATCGGTTCGGTACGGACGTCACCGGTCTCGAAATCGCGAAGTTGGATGCTGCCGACGACGTCATCGCCCGCCACTTCGACGACCTCGGTATCGGGGTAGCGTTCGACGTTGGGCGTCACTTCAACTCGTTTCCGAACTGTCTCTGATGCGGGTGTTTCGGCGGTCGAGCCGACGACGAGGACCTCGGAGGCGAACTCCGCCAGGTAGACGGCGTCCATTAGCGCGCGTTCGCCGCATCCGACGACGGCCACTCGTTCGTCCCGGTACAGCGGCCCGTCACAGAGCGCACAGTAGAAGATGCCCCTTTGGTCGTACTCGTCCCCACCGGGGCAGGCGAGTGCGTCGTGACGTTCGCCAGTTGCGATGATAAGCGTCCGGCTTTCATACGTGGCAGTCGGCGTTGCCACCGTTATTTCGTCGTCGGTAGTCACCTCGGTAGCCTCGGTCAATTTGAGGTCCAGTTCGTACTCGCGAAGCTGTTCGACGATCGATTCCCGTAACTCCGGACCCGCGACGGCGTCCGGAAAACCCGGATAGGTCTCGATCGTGTGTTCGTTTACCAGTTCCCCGCCGAGATCTTCCCGTTCGAGCAGGATCGTATCGAGCCCGTAGCGGCCGGCTAGTAATCCCGCCGAGAGCCCTGCGGGGCCTGTTCCAATAATAATGAGGTCGTGAACCATGGTGATGTTATGCGATGGTCGTCCGTGCTACTGTCTGCAATCCTATCGTGGGTTACTTCATCCACTCGACTCCCCAGCTCCGTTCGAGGTGTGGCCGGTAGGTTTCTACTAGGTCGTCCCAGTCGTCGGGAAGATCGATGGTCTTCGTCGTCGGACCACCCTCAAGGGGACCAAGGATGGCGTTCCACGCTCCCTCGCCACCGGTCACGAACAGTTTGACCTGCGATGGATCGCGGTACATGCGTTCGACGATCGGTGAGACCGCTTCGTCCGCGCTTTCGAACGCCTCCGCGTTCGGCCGTTTGGACTCCGCTGAATCGAAGCCGTAGGTCGACGGGTCCGATTCGTAGTACTCGTGGGATTGAACAACCGTGTTCTCGTAGATGTAGGTCTTGACCTCCTCTTTCGTCATATCCCGCAGTTCGTAGGCGTTCGTTGGGGACAGCGCGTAGACGGCGCTCGGTCGGAACCGAATCTCTGGCGGCGTGTTGTAGATGAGTTTCGACAGCACCTCCTTTTCGTCCTTGTTCGGCCCGCGAGCGGATGTCTGGATGAAGCAGTTAACGTTCGTCAGCGAGACGGTGCTCTCGTCTTTGTCGTAGCCGCGCTCAACGTGGAAGGGTTCCCAGGGGCTTTTCTCTTCGTTCTCCCCGGCGACCATGTTCTTGAACGGGCAGCCGATGACGCCCATCGATTGCTCGCCCGGTCTCAGGTTGCCGGTGTTCTGGAGCGTCAACCCCATCGCGCGGCCGATGGTGAGATTCGATCGAAATCCGGGTCCGAACGCGCCGGTCCCAGAGTTAATATCCAACGTCTCCCGGATCGGACCGTTAACCAGATAGGCGTGTCCCGACGAACCAGTGCCGACTGCAGCCTCGGTGATGCTCGCCCCGGGCTCGGCCTGAGCTTTCGCCCCGGCGATGAGAACGGGCATATGAACGGGCAAACAGCCCGCCATTACGGCGTTGACCGCCAGTTTTTCTACCGTGAGAATTCCCTGTCGATCTCCCAGCCGCGCGAGTTCCTCGTCCGGGGAGAGGTCCGTTCCTCGTAGCATCTCTTCGACTCGCTCGTCTGTCGGTGGAACAACCGGCAGCCCGTCGGTTAGTCCGCGTTTGTAGTACGACTCGTTGATTTCTTCGAAAGTTTCGTTGTCCATGTCGGTGCGTCCTCGAATTAGGAAAGGAGGTTCTTCTCCTTCAGGCCCTTTTCTTCGTCGGTCAGCGGTTCGGTCAGCGCGTCGGTGATTCCATCGAGGATCTCTGGAGATATTTTCTCCCGCAGGAGCTCGAGATCGGTCGTTTCCGATCGGATGGGCAGGACCTGGTTTCGGAGATACCGCCGTTGGTCCGCCGCGTTCGTCTCCCAACTCACTTCGAAACCGTCTGCAACCAGTCCCACGGCGGGTGTCTCCGCCTCCTCGATCGCGTTCGCCGCACGGACGACGGCTCTGGTGCAGCCGCCACAGTCGCCGATGGTCGCGACACAGCCGTCTACTTCTGCAGCCCACTCTCTGATCTCCGCCAGACCTTCCTCGCTCCGTGCCGGGACGGTACAGTGGCTGACCGATATGTTGGGGTACGCCTCAAGGAGTTTTTCCTCGACGATTGACGCGACAGGCTCGGCCGCCTCTTTCGTGTTGATGTGAAATCCGACCGTCTTCCCGTCGATATCGTCTAAACGGGCTGAAAGTGATTTCGTTCCACTGTTCTCGGACTCCGCCATTGGATCCCTCATAATCGATACAACAGGTGTACGGGCTTTAACCTTTTCGTCAAAGGGAATTTTGCTTTGCCGTCAGCAGGGCCTCCCGCCGGTCCGACACGTCGGTGTTGGTTAGAGCGGGACAGCAGACGCACCGGTGCCGTTTATATTAGGACAGCGTGGAGTCCGCTTCTCGAGCGGAAAATGTTACCACAGAGAGAGCGTTTATATAGTTCGAAGTGAACATCATGTATGGAATACACGACACTAGGTAGCACGGGAATCTCAGTCAGTCGCCTCTGTCTTGGGTGCATGAGCTTTGGAAGCGGACGAAAAGACTGGACGCTGTCAAAATCCAAGAGCGAACAAATTATTAACAAGGCGATCGACTTGGGAATTAATTTTTTCGACACGGCGAACATCTATTCGTATGGCGAAAGTGAAAAAATCCTCGGCGAAACGCTCGACGGCTACGACAGAGAACGTCTGGTCGTCGCGACGAAAGTGTACAAACAGATGAACGATGACAATCCTAACAGCGGGGGACTCTCGCGAAAAACGATAACCCAGGAACTGGATAATAGCCTCCATCGTCTGGGTATGGATTCGGTGGACCTCTACCAGATTCACCGGTGGGACTATGAGACCCGAATCGAAGATACGCTACGCGCGCTGGACTCCGCCGTCCAACAGGGTAAAGCGCAGTACTTCGGCGCGAGTTCCATGTGGACCTACCAGTTCGCAGACGCGATCCACACCAGTGAGCGGTTGGGAATCGACCGATTCACGACGATGCAAAATCACTACAGTCTCGCATATCGTGAGGAAGAGCGGGACATGCTGCCTTTTTGCCAGCAAAACGGAATCGGCGTGATGCCCTGGAGTCCCCTTGCGAGAGGGTTTCTCGCCCGACCACACCGGGAGATGAGCGACACCAGACGGGGGGAGACCGACAACCGCCTGCACGAACGCCCGTACGCGAAGGGGGGTGGACGAGAGATTAACGAGCGCGTCGAAAAAATAGCTGAGGACAAGGACGTGACCATGGCGCAAATAGCCCTCTCGTGGGTACTTCACAAAGACTGGGTCGACGCCCCCATCATCGGAACAACGAGTGTCGAACATCTCGAGCAGGCCGTCGAGGCGGTGGACATCAGCCTCTCGAGCAGCGAGATGGAGTACCTCGAGGAGCCGTACGAACCGGTTCCCGTCGCTGGTCCCGAGTAGATCATTTTAGGATACCCTGGCCTAACGCTCACTACTTGCCTCAACAAATCGAACACCGGCGGTAGTGTCGTCTCGAGTGCGGACAAAGCAGCCTATTCACCCGCAAACGAACAGTCCGTCCGAGGATCATACTGGCACGACTACGTCCCCTGCTGGGACGATATCACCAAAAAACCAATAACCATACTCTGAGAACACCTCATACGCATGAACACACAGCCAAAAGACCGAGATATCGCAGACGAACTTGCAACGTTCGCCAGTGGCCTCTCGCTGGAGATGATCCCCGAAGTTGCAATACAACGGGCCGAGTGGGCGATCACCGACACGATCGGCGTGACCCTCGCTGGACAAGCGGAAGGCGCCGGAAAACACGCGCGGGACGCGCTGATGGCCATCAACACCGGAGAAGGAGAGTCGTCTATCTACGGGGCCGACGGCTCCCTGCCCGTGTTGGATGCCGTCTTTCTCAACGCTACCGCGGGCCACGGACTGGATTTCGACGACGTGACCTGGGGAGTATACCACGCGAGCGTGCCGATGGTCGCGCCGCTGCTGGCGGCGGCCGAGCACGCCAATGCCGACGGAAGCGACGTCGTCGCCGGCTACATCGCAGGGTTCGAAACCCAGGCGTATCTGGCAGCCGTATTGTTACCGAGCCACTACGAGCGTGGCTGGCACGCCACCGCGACTTTCGGTACCTTCGGGACCGCGTCTGCCGTCTCGCGGGTGCTCGGACTGAGCGCCGCTGAAACACGAACCGCGCTCGAGATCGCCGCCTCGAAGCCGGCCGGCCTCAAACACAACTTCGGATCGATGACGAAACCGATGCACGCGGGCCATGCGGCGCGGTCGGGGATGACGGCGGCGTTGCTCGCCCAACACGGCTTCACCGCGAGCGAGGGGGCCATGGACGACGAGCGTGGATTCTGCACCCTGTACAACGGCGACGAGACCCCCGATCTCGACGATTTCCCGACACTCGGCGAACGATGGTCGCTCACAGAGGAGGGCGTGGACGTGAAAAAGTACCCCTGCTGTTACTTTACCCATCCGAGCATCGCCGCCGCGATCGACCTCCGGGACGAGCACGATCTGTCCCCCGAGGATATCGAATCGGTTTCGGTTACGACCTCTCGAGGCGCGGCCGACGCGCTATTGTACAAGGACCCCGACACCGGGCTCGAGGGTAAGTTCTCGATGGAGTACACCGTCGCCGCTGCGCTCGCGACCGGCCGGGTCGACCTTACCACGTTCGACGACGAGAACATCGACGACCCGGACGTGCAGGCCGTCCGCGAACGCATCGACTTCGAGGTCGACCACGAATTGCCGTACGATCCGTTCATGACGACAGTGACTATCCGAACGACAGACGGCGAGGAACGCACCCGCATTCGTGAGAAGCCGCCGGGAACGGCCGACAACCCGCTCTCGGAGGCGGAGTACCGGAAAAAATTCGAACTGTGTAACGATCGTGCGCCCGCGGCGGCCAATTCCGAAACCGTTTTTGAGAGGCTCACATCTCTTCGCGAGCAGTCATCGATAACCGACATCGTCGAGTTGCTCTGATACGTCCGTCGACCTCAAGCCGATCGCGTTCGTATACCGATTTAATCGAGAGGGGAGGTGCCCGTCAGCGGACGACGTGACGGTACATTTCGGGCCGCCCGATAGTCAGATGTCTTTCCCGGTAGAGGACTGATACTTCTCCATCTCTTCTTCCGGAAGATACTCCCGCTCAAGGTCGACGACCTCGTTCATCCCTTCGAAGGCGTAGAAATCCCCGACCGGAAGCTCGTCCATCTCGGCTTCGAACTCGATGACGTGATCCATTCCTCGATCTTTTAATTGGGACATGTACTCATGGACCGCTTGAATCGTCGGCGTCATTGAAGCGTGATAGGACACGAACGAGTACCCCCACTCCGCTAACACTGCCTCGTCGACAGCCGGCGCGAGACTGCGGTTCGGCCCGCTCTTGTTATACAGCAGGGGTCCTTCGATACAGCGGCCGATCTCCTCGGCGGTCGATTCCGAGTGGATCCCGTCGACGAAGACGAGGTCCGCGCCAGCGTCTATGAAGTCGTTCCCGCGATCGATCGCTTCCGAAGGGCTGCCACCTGTTACGCCCAAAGCGTCGGTACGGCCGATGATGACGAACTCTGAATCAATCTCGTCTCGAAGATCGCAGACGGCACGGATTTTCTCTCGCATCTCCGACCTCGGGATAACTCGTTTGCCAGCCACTTGCCCGCAGCGCTTCGGATCGACTTGATCTTCAATGTGGAAGCCCGCACACTCGGTGTTTCGAATGACTTCCTCGGCGGTTCGCCTGGCGTTGATCACGTTTCCGAATCCGGTGTCGATGTCCGTGTACACCGGTGTGTCTACGGCCTGTGCGACGTTCCGAGAGACGGTTACCGCCTCGGGCATCGTCAGATATCCCGCGTCGGGCAAGCCGAGCGCACTGATGCTCACGCCGTGGCCCGAGAGTGAAATTGCCTCGAAGCCGGCCGCCGCAGCCAACTTTGCCGTCAGGGCGTCGTGAACAATCGGTATACGGGTGAGTTCGTTCGATTCAACGAGAGTTCGTAGCGCCGCTCGTTTCGAGGTCACGATTATCGGATTCACTGGCTACTGTTATCATTACTTCGGTGAAACGCCGGTCACTGACGCCTGGAACCGGCAAATATGGGTTCAGATTCAGCCATTAGCTCGGTTACTGGCCGTATCGAGGGATGAATCAACGATGTCACCGCATCATTCCTCGCGAGAACCACCATTGAGAATGATTTACACAGGTCGCGGTAATATCCGGCGGCGAATTTCTCGTCGTGGAGGTGAGAACTGGACGGATACAAAACGTTATTAACATCCCAACACATCGTGTGGTATGGGTCAGCAAAGTCAACAGCAGCAGTTGCACTGGGAGGGTGAGACGCCAGCGCTCCCGGTGGGATACTGTGAATCGTGCGAAGAACACATGTTTCCGATCCGTGATTTTTGTCCCTCGTGTTTCAGCGAGGACCTCTCGACTCGAACCGTAACAGAGGGCCGACTGGAAACCTATAGCAGCATCCACATTCCGAAAGAGGGGTTCCCAAAACCGTACACCATTGGATTCGTCCGCATCACCGACGACGATATCAGGCTCTTCAGCTACATCACCGACCCAACAGACGAGTGCGAAGTCGGACAGACAGTGTACGTGCAGGCGGAGTCCTTCGGCGAATACGAAGAGACGTGGGCGTTCGGTCAGGAGGAGACCAATGTCTAGAGAGGTCGCCGTCGTCGATGTTGGACAGACGACCTTTGGGAAACACGACCGCGGGATACGAGAGCTCGGTGCGGAAGCCGCAAAGTCGGTCCTCGAGAACGCCGATTCGCTCTCCCGATCGGATATTGACGCTGCCTACGTCGGTAACGCCGGAACACCGGCCGACTACCAGCACATGTTGGTCGGTCAGTACTGTCTTCGGGAAGTCGGCCTCGAGGACATCTCCATCATGAACTTCGAGAACGCGTGCTCGAGTTCTGCGAGTGCGTTCCAGCAGGCCTACCGCGATATCGCGGCAGGATTTATTGACGTCGCGCTCGTTCTCGGCGTCGAGAAGATGACCGGTCTTTCGACCGAAGAGGCAACCGAAGGGCTCGCGGTCGCTGCGGACGTCCGACGCGAAATGCGCCGCGGATTCACGTTCCCGGGGAAATACGGGATGTTGTACCGTGCGTACGAAGCGGAGTTCGGCTCCGAAAACCTCCGTGAGGCGCTGACCAAAATCAGCGTCAAAAACCACCACAACGGGTCGATGAATCCGAACGCGCAGTTCCAGAAGGAGGTTTCCGAGGAGGAGGTTATCGAATCGCCCCTCATCGCCGATCCCATCCGACTGCTCGATATGAGCCCGATCTCGGACGGTGGTGCTGCGATAATCATCGCCGCAACCGACGCGCTGGAAGACGACGCGCTACCCGAGGCGCCGATTACCGTCGAGGCGTCGGTTCACATGACTGGCGATTACGACGAACACTTCGCCAAGGCCAGCGGAGCCGAAATGACCGCCAACAGGGCCTACGAACAGGCCGGGGTCACCGCCGAGGACGTCGACTTCTTCGAGGTCCACGACGCCTCGACGTTCGCCGAATTACAGCGGATCGAGGCGATCGGCGTGTGCGGATACGGAGAGGGTGCGGAGTACGTCGTCGAGGGGAACACCGAACTCACCGGGCCGACGCCGGTCAATCCGAGCGGCGGGCTAAAATCCCGGGGCCACCCCGTTGGCGCGACCGGCGTCGCCCAGCTAAACGAGATTGTGTGGCAGCTTCGCGGCGAGGCGGGCGGACGCCAAGTCAAGGATGCGACCATCGGACTATCACTCAACACCGGCGGTGCGCTCAACGGCGTGACCGCGAACAACACCGTCCACATCCTCCAACGCTCGTAGGCCACGCCGATCGACGTGTCCGAACCCTATTCGGGGTCCCGCTATCGATGGATCTGTCCCCGCTCGCACGCCCCCTACATCAATACCGCCCACCACGGTGTCGACGACGAACGCCAGCGGTCTCGATCCCGTCGACGTCCTGTTCGTGACAGTGAAAACGGACGTGACCGTCTCGGCGCTCGAAGCAGTCGCGTCTCTGATCGACGACGGGACGGCGGTTGTTTCGTTGCAAAACGGGTTCATCGCCCACGAGACGATCCCCGACCTCCTCGAGTCTGGCAGGTTCGTCGGCGGCACGACGCGCCACGGCGCGCGGGTTACCGGTCCGGGCGAGATCGTCCACGATGCGACTGGTACTACTGTCGTTGGCGGCGACGGGAAGGCGACCGAAACCGTCGCCGGTGTACTCGAAACCGCCGGGTTCGATGTCGAAACGGCGAAAGACATTCGACCACTACTCTGGAATAAACAGTACATCAGCATCGGCGTCAAGCCGACTGCCGCGCTCACCGGGCTTTCGAACGGAAAGCTCCTCGAGTCCGACGCCGCGGCGTCGATCCTCGAGCAGTTGATCGCCGAGGCCGACGAGGTTCATGAGATGCTCGGGGTCGAGTCCATCACGGCCGATCCGGTAGCGATGGTGCGTGCGTTCTGTCGAGAGAATCCCGACCACGTCTCCTCGGCCCTCGTGGACGTTCGTCACGGCCGGCAGACCGAAATCGCACACATCAAAGGGGCGATCGTCCGGTACGGCGAAAAGTTCGGAGTTCGCGTCCCCTACAATCAGGTAGTGACGGATCTCGTCCTCGCGAACGAGTACCGGTATCTGGTTGAGACGGATCGCTCGCACGAGTAACCGAAACGGTGACTGAAAGCATCGGTCCGGAGACGATCACGTCACTCACGAGTGATCTATCGGTTCAGTTTCGTCGTACAGCGCGAGCAACGCGGCGAGGTCCCGATCACCCCATCCACGGGTTTCGGCCAGGCGGAAGATGGAACTCGTCGTTCCACCGACCGGAAGCGGGACGTCGTTGTCGCGGCCGAACTGCTCGGCCAGCCGTACGTCTTTCCCGAGTATCGAGAGCGACGCCTCGGGCTCGTATTCCCCCGCGAGGACGAACCCCTCGAGGTTTCGACGAAGCGCATAGCTGTCGCCCGACGCGTTCGACGCCACCTCGAAAAACGTCTCGTCGTCGACTCCGGCTCGTCGAGCCATCGTCAGCGCTTCGCAGACGGCGGCCGTCTGGACGCCAAACATGTAGTTGTTCGCGAGTTTCATCGCAATTCCTGCGCCCGTCTCGCCGACGTGAACGACGGTGTCGCAGTAGCACGAAAACACAGGGCGAAGCCGATCAACGGTCGCCTCCTCTCCGCCGACTATCGTCGTCAGCGCGCTAGCAACTGCGTTTCGCGGACCGCCGCTCACCGGCGCGTCGAGAAAATTGACTGCACGCGAGTCACACGCCGACGCGACGGTGTGGATTACGTCAGGATCGATCGTACTCGTGTCGACGAGAACGTTTCCGGGGGAAAGGCCGCTCAGGACGCCTTCTGCACCAAGAACGACCGATTCAACGGCGTCGCCCGAGGGCAGCGAAAGCAGGACGATATCCGCCAGTTCAGCGACTTCTCGGTGCGTTTTGGCGACGGTGATTGTTCTCTCAAGAGGGACAACCCGGCCGGGATCTCGGTCGTACGCAACCACCTCGAACGAGTTGGCGACCTGCCGTACGATCGGTGTCCCCATGTTTCCAATGCCGATTACGCCGACGGTCGGTTCCTCCTCACTAGTCTGCGGGGCAGATTCCTGTGCCCTCGGGTCGGTCATCTGTCGGTACACCCCTCGGTGCTAAGACAAGGTGAAACGCTGAGTGGCATCTATGCGCTCAGTTTCGGGACCGCGCGTATAATTCTGTGCGTTTCTGTCAACCGGTGGTCGGACAAGAGACGCGATTTGTGGCAGTTTCACGCGGCTACCGCGCAACCGCTGCCGGGACCCGACGACGGTTGCGCCATCCTGCATTATTAAGTACTCTCGATCCAGATTATAGGTATGCAGTATACGAGCAATGCGATTACGGAGTACGCCCTGGAACTGTCCTACGACGAGATACCCGACGACGCCATCGACGCGGCCAAACGACTGGTCATGGACTCGCTGGGCTGTTGTCTGGGTGCGTACTCGAGCCCGCCAAGCAAGCACCTCCGGACAACCTACGGCAATTATACCGGTAACAAGGACGCGACCATCTTCGGCGAAACCAACTCCGTCCCCCTTGAGTACGCGGGCCTGATCAACTCGACGATGGTTCGGTACCTCGATTACAACGACACGTACATCAGCGAGGGTCGCGCATGTCATCCGAGCGATCACATTCCTGCACTGATCTCGACGGCCGAAGTCGAGGGACGATCAGGCGAGGAACTGATCGAAGCGATCGTTCTCGCCTATGAAATCGAGGGTATGGGCCTCGACACGGGCGCGGCCTGGGAAACGAAACTCGATTACGTCATCTGGGGCAGTTACTCCTCTGCGGCTGCTGTGGGAAAACTGATGGGGCTCTCCCACGACGAGTTGCTCAACGCGATCGGGATCGCCGGGACGTCGAACCTGTCGCTCAGCATCGCTCGAAAAGGCGAGGTGAGCATGTGGAAAGGTGTCGCCCACCCGTACGTCACGCACAATGCGATCCAGGCCTGTCAGATGGCCCGCGCGGGAATGACTGGACCGGAGGGAGTGTTTGAAGGTCCCGGCGGATTCTTCGACGCCGCGTCCGGGCGAGAGCTGTCAGTCGATCGTATCGGCGGCCGAGACAGTGCTTCCTACCGCATTAATGACGCCCACATCAAACCGTTCCCGTGTGGATACTACATGCAGCCGATGATCGCCGGCGTCAGAGATCTCGTTGAAGAACACGACATCGACTCGGACGAGATTACCGAAATGAACATCGCAACGTTCGAGCAGGCAGCGACGATTCTCGGTGGCAAGGAGAAGTGGTCGACCGACCTCACCCGTGAGAGTGCCGATCACAGTATTCCGTACACGGCTGCAATTGCCGTCCTCTACTCCGACGTGACCCCCGAACACTATCGGGCAAAGTACCGCGAAAGCGAGGAAGTCCACCGGCTCATGCAGACCGTCAGCGTCGAAGAGAACGACGAGATGAACGCGTTCGCCGTCGATAATCCGGACTCGACGCCTTCGGTCATTGAAATCGTCGCTGGCGGTGAACGCTACGAAACACACGTCAACTACGCGCCCGGCCACGCACAGAACCCGCTCTCGAGCGAGGAACTCGAGGCGAAACTGATCGATATGGCCGATCCTCTGCTGACCGGCGAACAGATCGATTCGATTATCCAGCAGAGCAACGACCTCGAAAACCTGGACTCCATTGACTCGCTGGTCCAATCACTCGTCATTTAACCAGCGTCGAACGCTTTTTGAAGATTGGTCAGACGGTGCGTCCGACCCGGGAAGCAGACACGCTCTCTTCGGCAGAACGTTCCGTCTGAAACAAGGTATCTGTACGAAACGGAGCCGTTGATTCCGAACGGGGAAGGCGGAGCGGTCGACCGGCTTACGCGACAAGTCGGCGGAACTTCTCGATCGAACCAGGCGACTCCAGTGAGCGGATCGACTCGAGTACGGCGTCGGGTTCGTCGTCGTCGAGAACGACCGCCGCACATTCGTTGAACTTTGCCTCGAGACGCTCTTCAGAGAGTGGGTTGTTCGGCGATCCCGGCGCATATTTTTCCTCTCGAGTGATCGTCTCTCCGTTAGCAAGCGTCACTGTCACGCGGGCACCGTAGTTAGCGAAGTTCCCTCCGAAGAGGTTCGTCTCGAAGTCACGTTCGACGAGCGAAATGACATCACGAGTTTCGTCTGCGGTAACGTACTCGTCGGTGAACTCGTGGATACCGGCGTCGCCTTCTCGAAGCACTGCCGCAAGACAGAATTCGATCGAAAATTTCGCTTCGAGTTCGTTGCTCGGGCTCTCGTGGTGGAGCATCTCCGAGGCCGCTTCGTCGAGCGAAACGACGACGGACTCGACATCAGCGGGTGTCAGGTCGTTTTCCCGGACGATTTGGCGCATCGCGTCCATCGCCGCGTGCGTGATGACACCCGAAGGGTATGGCTTGTAGCCGATGTCCATGACCGCCCACTCCTCGCCGAGTCCCTCGGAGATCTCTGTGGGATCGTAGGCGTCATTCGGCGTCATGACGTTCCCGTAGCCGATTTCACCATCAAACACGTTCCGATCGGAGGTAAAACCGCTCTCGGCGAGCATCGCTGCTCGGACGCCCATCTGCGCAGCGTGCCCGGAGTGCAGCGGCTTCGTCATTGTACCGAAGTTCTTCTTCAGTGAGGAACTGGCCGAAGCGGCGATGCCGAACGCATACCGGATCGTCTCCTGATCGAGTCCCAGGACGTGGGCGGCAGCCGCCGTTGCGCCGAACGTTCCGGTCGTACCGGTGCTGTGCCAGCCGTTATCGTAGTGTTCCGGATACGTGCTCATTCCGGTTCGATACGCGGCCTCGATCCCGACGATGTACCCGCTCAAGATGTCTTCACCAGACGCGTCGATCGTGTCGCCGACGGCGAGCGCCGCTGCGAAAACCGGCGAGGTGGGGTGTAACACGATCGACTCGAACGTGTCGTCGTAATCGACCGCGTGCCCGAACGCACCGTTTGCCAGGGCCGCCGCTGGTGGGCTCGATCTGCCGGTCGCGAAGATCTGTGCGTCGTCGCCACCTGCGACGGCATCCGTGTATTCGGTCAGGATCGTTCCGACTTCGTGCTGGGAGCCAAACAGGGCAACGCCGACGTAATCGATGATCGCTTCTTTCGCTTTCTCTCGTACATCTTGGGGAACGTCTTCCAGCGAAGTCTCTTCTACAAACGCTGCAAGTACTGCTGTTTCGTTCATACTGGTCGAATATACAGAAGAGTAAAATAAGTGTATCGGAGAGGAAACAGTGACGCTCGTTCGTCGTCGTTCGTTATCGTGTGATTAGTCTCTCCGGAGAGGTCGTGACGAGCGGTGATTTCCAGTCGTCGATCGCCTGGGAACCATCTCGGGCCGAGTGCGCCGGCGACACTGCCATCTTGCGTTCGACGCCGGCATCGACGAAGACACGATCGTCGCCATTAACACGGATCCGAACGCGTCTACCGTGGATGTCGCTGATTACGCCATTCAGACGACCTCTTCGACGCCGTTCCCTCGCTCACCCAAGCATTCCACTGATTTCTCGGAAAACGGTTTACACGGATTTCGAGCCAGAGTAGTAGTCGGCGCAAACGGTGGTCTGCCTTAGCGCTCCTCAAGCGAAACGAACTCCGTTTCGTCAGGAGCGGGGCCGACGTATCGAGCGCGCGGTCTAATAAGTCGGTTATCGTCGTACTGCTCGAGCACGTGTGCGGTCCAGCCGCCGATGCGACTCAGCACGAAGATTGGCGTGTAGAGGTCCATCGGAATGCCCATTTGGTAGTACGTCGAGGCGGAGTAAAAATCGACGTTTGGGGCGAGTCCCTTCTCTTCGGCGAGGTACTCCTCGATGGCAACGTTCATTTCGTACCAGCGAAGATCGCCTGCGGCCTCGCCGAGCGCCTTTGACTTCTCGCCGAGAATGGTGGCACGGGGATCTTTGACCATGTAGACGCGGTGACCGAAACCGGGTATCCGACGATTTTCCTCGAGGGCGGTCTCGACCCACTCGCGGGGAGCCATCTCGCTGTCCGCAACGTCCTCGAGCATCTCCATGACGTTTTGGTTAGCGCCGCCGTGGAGACTGCCGCTGAGGGTGCCGATTGCGCTCGTAATCGCCGAGTGCAGGTCTGCGAGCGTACTCGCAGTGACCATCGCGGAGAACGTCGAGGCGTTCAGGCCGTGATCGGCGTGGAGAACGAGCGCCTGGTCGAACGTCCTGGCGAGCACTTCGTCGGGTTCTTCTCCGGTGAGCATGTAGAGGAAATTCACTGCATGGCTCAGGTCCTCGCGGGGAGGGACGAACGCCTCGTTTCGACGGGCGCGTTCGAAGGCGGCGAGAGCCGTCGGGGCCTTCGCGGTGATTCGACGGCTCTTTCGCAGGTTTGCCGCCTCGTCGGTCGGATCGGCGTCGACGTCGGGATCGAACGCCGCCAACTGGGAGACGATCGTTCGGAGGACATCCATCGGGTTCGCGTCGGCCGCAGCGAGCGTCCTCGCCGTCTCGAGTACGGCTTCGTTGACGTCCCGCTCGGCCGCCATCTCGCTCGCGAACGCCTCAAGCTCGGCCTCGTTCGGTAGGTGTTTGTGCCAGAGCAAGTACACCACTTCCTCGTAGCTCGCGTTCCGGGCGAGTTCTTCGATGGTGTAGCCACAATAGATCAACCGTCCCTCGGAGCCGTCGATCGAGCTGCATTCCGATTCGGTGACGAGGATACTCTCGAGTCCTTTATTGAGGTCGTCAGCCATGAGAGCGTGTTTCATACACCACTAAAAAAGGATTGCCTTTTTCGGCGTGATACCGACCGCGTGATCGGACTCCTCGTCGATATGCCGATACGCGTCAACCGAGGTCGTTGAGGCCTTCGATCAACTCTGCCCGCCTCCGTCAACCCGACGATCTCCGGCGGTCTCACGCACAACGCAGGAGAAACACCGGCGCGCCCGATGGTCGCAAATGGGACTCATTCGTTAATCGGTCGACGGCGGAGAGAATACCACGAACCGAATTATAAAGAGGACCGGTCGCATTGTCCTGGCCATGATGATCCTTGGAACGACGAGTGCAGGCCGCGGCGAGAAAGATACCGGTCGACTCAACGTGGGCGAGACACGCGACGGAAGCCCGATCGGACTCCCCGTCGCCGTGATCAACGGGTCGAGGTCCGGAAAGACCCTGTACATCCAGGCGGCGAGCGACGGGAACGAACTGAACGGCGTAGGGGTCGTCCAGCGGCTGGTACCGCAACTCGATCCCGAGCGGCTCTCGGGGACGATTCTGATCGTCGGAATCGTCAACTACCACGGGTTCCAGGTCGCAGAGCACCGGAATCCGATTGACGATCGGAAAATAAACCGCACCTACCCCGGTTCCGAGCGCGGCTCCTCTAGCGAACGGGTTGCCCACGCGACGTTCGAGGCTGCCGCCCGCGCCGACCTGGTGCTCGACCTCCACCAGGGATCGACCAGCCGCATGATCGACGAAACTCGCGTTCGTTGTGGCCCCCGCCACCGTCTGCGCGACGAGTGCCTCGAGCTGGCGAAAGCCTTCGACTGCGGCTACGTTCTCGACAGAAAGGGCCCCAGCGGCCAACTCGCTCGCGTCGCTCCCAACGAAGGAATTCCGACGATCGACCCCGAACTTGGCGGATGCAAGGGTTGGGACGAGGAGAGCATCCGGAAGGGCGTCGACGGTGTGTTCAACATTCTCAAGTATTACGACTTCCTCGAGAGTCACGTCTCCTTAGAACCCCAGACCCGCGCAACTGGCTTCGACCAGTACGCAGCGCCGGCCGGCGGACTCGTCTCGTTCGAAAAGAACCTCGGCGATCCGGTTTTCGCGGGCGAGACACTGTTTACGATGGCGACCCCGTTCGGTGAGCCGAAGGACGAGGTTACCGCCGACGGAGACGGGATCTTCTGGCGTGCCCGTCGGCTCCCGCAGGCGGCGACCGGCGAGTACGTCTGCTCCGTCGGTACCGGAATCTCCCACTACTGACCGACCCGCAAGGTGTATTTTCCAGAACGCGGTGCACACCCGTTCGCGTCGTCGCCTTCGACGAGCCGTCCACGTCGTTCCGACCCTCCTGCTCGGGGCCGATCTTCGAGCGAATTCGACTCCGGGAGGTAGCGGCTGCACGAACTGAGCGCTCGAAGCCCGTAACCGCGAAACCAAACTGTTCGGGTCGTGCACTCACCACGTCCGAAGAGAGCAATCACAACGACCGAATCCACAACGAAGCAACCGAATCGAACGAAAAAAGGACCGTCGGTCGGCGGGTCGGATTACGCCGTCTGCTGGGTCAGGAGCCGACGTAGCACGAGGTGGAGGACGCCGCCGTTCTCGACGTACGTCACAGCTGAAGGGGTGCCGACCTGGGCAATTACGTCAAATTCGATCGTCTCGCCGTCCTCGGACTCAGCGGTCACCGTGAGCTTGGCATTAGGCTCGAGGCCGTCCTCGAGTCCGGTAATGGTGAAGACCTCGCTGCCGTCGAGGCCGAGTTCTTCCCAACCCTCGCCATCCTCGAACTGGAGCGGGAGAACGCCCATCCCGATCAGGTTATCTCGGTAGATGCGCTCGTAACTCGCAGCGATCGTCGCGCGGACGCCGAGGAGGGCCGTCCCTTTGGCGGCCCAGTCGCGGCTCGAGCCGGTACCGAACTCGTCACCCGAGAGGACGACCAGCGGCGTTTCCTCGTCATTGTAGCGCTCGTAGGCTCCGTAGACCGTGGTTTCCTCGCCGGTGGGGTAGTGGACGGTGTAGCCACCCTCTTTCCCATCAAGCATTTCGTTCTCGATACGGACGTTCGCGAAGGTGCCGCGCATCATGACTTCGTGGTTGCCACGCCGGGAGCCGTAGGTGTTGAACTCCCACGGTTCGACGCCGCGGTCTTTCAACCACTGGCCGGCAGGAAGGTCCTCGCTGAACGGGCCGGCCGGACTGATGTGGTCCGTAGTAACGGTGTCACCGAGAGTGAGCAGGCAGCGCGCGCCGTCGACGTTCTCGACGCCGGGCGTTTCGAGCGGGAAGTCCTGGAAGAACGGCGGCTCGCGGATGTAGGTCGACTCGTCGTCCCACTCATAGACATCGCCGGTGGGCGCGTCGAGCGCCTCCCAGCGCTCGTCGCCCTCGTAGACGCTCGCGTATTTCTCCTCGAACAGTTCGGGCGAGACGCTCTCGTGGATGGCCTGACGAACTTCTTCGGCGTCGGGCCAGACGTCCTCGAGGTAGACCTCCTCGCCGTTGTCGTTGGTGCCAATCGGCTCGTTCTCCAGGTCGATGTCTATCCGGCCGGCGAGCCCGTATGCGACGACGAGCGGCGGGCTGGCGAGGTAGTTCGCGCGGATCTTCGGGTGGATGCGCGCCTCGAAGTTCCGGTTGCCCGAGAGGACGCTCGTCGTCCAGAGGTCGTGTTCGTCGATCGCGGCCTCGATCGGCTCCGCCAGCGGACCCGCGTTCCCGATGCAGGTTGTACAGCCGTAGCCGACGACGTGATAGCCCAGCCCCTCCAGGTCGTCGAGCAGATCCGCCTGCTTCAGGTACTCTGTGACGACCTTGCTGCCGGGCGCGAGGCTCGTCTTAACGTACTCGGGAATTTCGAGCCCCTTTTCGGCCGCGTTGCGAGCCAGAAGGCCCGCGGAAACCATCACCGACGGGTTCGAGGTGTTCGTACAGCTCGTGATCGCGCTCACCAGCACGGAGCCGTGGCCAATCTCGACCTCGGTTCCGTCCTCAAGCGTGACGGGTACTTTCTCGTCCAGATCGAGCCCGGAATCCGCGATGATTGTACCGTCGCCGGCGTCGACTTCCGAGACGACCGCGTTCCCATCCGGGTCGACGACGCCTTGTTCCTTGAGCAGGCTCGGGAAGTGCTCGTCGAGGTTGCCCATCGCGATGCGGGCGTGAGGCTTCTTGTGGCCGGCGAGGCTCGGCTCGACGTCGCCGAGGTTGAACTCGACAACATCGGTGTACTCGGGCTCCTGTTCGCCAAACAGGCCCTGTTCCTCGAGGTATGCCTTCACGAGTTCGATGTGTTCCTCGTCGCGGCCGGTCAGCTCGAGGTAGTCGAGGGTCTTTTCATCCGGTGGGAAGAGGCTGATGGTCGACCCCTGCTCGGGTGCCATATTGGAGATGGTCGCGCGGTCGGCGACCGAGAGCTGAGAGACGCCGGGACCAAAGAACTCGACGAACTTGTCGACGACACCGACTTCGCGAAGCGTCTCGGTGAGGTGGAGCACGAGGTCCGTCGCAGTAGCGCCCTCGGGCAGTTCACCGGTGAGTCTGACGCCGATGACCTCCGGCAGCGACATGGTGATCGGTTGCCCGAGCAACGCAGCTTCGGCTTCGATCCCGCCGACGCCCCAGCCGACGACGCCGATGCCGCCGATCATTGGGGTGTGGCTGTCCGTACCGACGAGCGTGTCGGGCAGCAGCCACTGCTCGCCGTCGATTTCTCGGTCATGGACGACCTGACCGAGGTGCTCGAGGTTGACCTGGTGGACGATGCCGGTTCCCGGCGGGACGACATTGAAATTCTCGAACGCTTGTTCGGCCCATTTGATCGCGCGATAGCGCTCCTCGTTGCGCTCGTACTCGAGTTCGACGTTCTTCTCGTAGGCGTCCTCGCTGCCGAAGTAGTCGACCTGGACGCTATGGTCGATGACGAGGTCGCAGGGGACCTCCGGCTCGACGACGGTCGGGTCGACGCCGTTTCGATCGGCCGCCGAGCGTAGCGCCGCGAGGTCGACAACCGCCGGCACGCCCGTCAGGTCCTGGAGGACGACACGCGAGACCGTAAACGGGACCTCCACGTCGGGTACGTCGGGTTCCCAAGAGGCCGCGGCGCGGACGTCGTCCGCGGTGATTGTCTCACCGTCAGCATTGCGTAGCACCGATTCGAGCAACACACGAATACTGACCGGCAGTTTCTCGAGGTCGCAGAGGCCTTGTTCTTCGATCCCAGAGAGGTCGGCAATCTGGTACGTATCGCCGTCGTATTCGAATTTACGAATCGAATTGAGCGGATCGCTTGCTCGTGACATGAGCTACAGTAAGGAAGGAGAGTATTTTAATGTGTAGAAAACGCATTTTTTGTCGCGGTGAGGACTGAACGACCAGAGTTCAGAGTAGCGTTGTATGATAGCAAATAGAATGGGGTGAGCTGTTCGCCTACCACCAGAAACGCTTTTGTCCTCGTCCAACCTCGTGTTCGAGGAACGCATGTCAAGTACATTCGAGTCGACAGAGCCTGCTGTGTCGACGAGAGTTGTCCAGCGTGTTGCGACAAGCACAAATCAAGAGGTAGCTCAGTTACCGGCACTGTACGATACGATTGATCCGGATGCGCTTGATGCAATTATCAGTTCCGTCTCGACGAATACGTCATCTTTGACAATTAGATTCAGCTACTCAGGATGTCAGATTACAATCAACGGATCTGGGGAGGTTAGCGTTGAAGAACGTAACTAATGGCGCAGGTACGGTTGTAGCGGCTCTATCATGTAGCACATGGTCCGGTTCTAACCGGATTCTTCGACCATCTCCGAACAGCACCGGCTGAACGGGTCTAAATCTTCACCAACCTTGTTATTGTCCCACGCGCTGCCGTCCATCCATGCAAAAAATGGCGATCACGGCCAGAAGGTCGCCGAAGAGCATCTCAAAATCAACCGGACGAAGACGTGCTGATCGTTGCCGACACCGCAAGGGAGCTGTTACGAGAAGCGTCGCGACGGCGGCCCAGTCGATTGGCACGGCGAGGTCCGATCGATCTCGCCGACGTCGGGCTTACCAACGCCACCGTATTCGGAAAAACCACCTGCGAGCGCATAGCAGACTTTGTCGACCAGTAACGATCACTTCCCAGGAAAGTTCACGTACCGATCGATCTTCTCTCTTGCACCCTTGGTAACGGAGGTGCCGTGGTAGACGAGCCCCACCTCGAACTCGTACTCAAGCAGGGCCTTGAGGCTTTCTTCGGCCTGATTCAGGTCCTGCGAGTAGACCGCCGGCGGGAGGTGAAAGTACCCTTCCGGGAGACCGCGCTGATCGGCGCCGGAGAGCGCGTCGCCCATCACCGCGATGGCGCGCTCCTGGTCTATCAAGGCGTGGTTCTCGGGCTCGTGACCCGGCGTGTGGACAGCCGTGAAGCGACCGACACGATCGCCATCGCCGTACTGTTCGTCGACCTCGTGCTCGAACTCGAGCTGTTTGGACTCGAGTTGTTCGGGCACCCAAGTCTCCACGTCGTACCGATCGACGACGGCGTCAAATCCGCCGACGTGATCGCTGTCGCCGTGAGTCACAATGAGCCGTTCCGGTTCGATCCCAGTCTCGGCGATACCGTCCGTGAGCGCGTCCGTCGTGTCCGCTAACCCGGCGTCGAAGAGTGTCGGCGTTCCGTCCGCGAACAGGAACGCTCGATACCGTTTTCCGCCGGGTTCGTCCAGGCACGTGATGTCGTATACGTCGGTGACTATCTCGGAGATCATGCGGCGGGACGGTACACCACGAGGTTGTATAGTGTTACCGATCCCCACGGAGGATAATCCGAGCGGCTTCACCTCGTCGAGGCGGTCGCAACGTTCGCGTCGGGGACAATCCCATCCTCGGTCCAGCCGCGATACGCGTAGTACTCGCCGAGTGCGTCATTGAGCCCGTCGACCGCGTATGGGAGCGTATCGTCGGATCGATCGAACCCGCGCTGATTGTTGAAGTGTCGCTCGAGTTCGACGATCTTCGCACCTCGATCGAGGAGCGCGTCGTACTCGACGCCGAAGAGCCGTTCGTAGCGCTCCTCGTCCAGAAACCCGCGGGAGAACTTACAGATCACGGCGGAGTCGTTGACGGCCTTGAGGTTTTCGAGGTCCGCGACGAGGGTCGCCTTTCCATCGAGCCCTTCTGCGGGGACGCGTCCTTCGTACTCAAGGTTGTGGATTTTCGAATACATGTGGTCCGCGCCGCGGTTCGCCGTCGCGTACCCGAGCGCGCGCCCGTGAAGCACGCGTCCGTCGTGGCCGGGGAACTCGAGACCCTTGGAGGTCCAGTTCGTCACTCCGAGGTCGTCGTGAATGCGGTCGACGCCCTCTGCGAGTCGGTCGCCGATTCCCTCGCGATGGGCGATCTTTTCGAGGAGATCGTGGATGAGTTCGGAGTCACCGAACCGGCTTTCCGACTGGAGGTACGCGCCAATAGTGACGCCGGCGCTGATCGTGTCGAGACCGTACTCGTCGCAGCGTTCGTTCGACTTCATTATCGAGACGATGTCGTCAATGAGGAGATTGCTCCCGAACGCGAAAACGGTCTCGAACTCCGGTCCCTCGGTTTCGAGGCCGGCCTCCTCGTCGCGAGTCGGGAGCTTACACGCGAACGCGCACATCGAACAGGTGCCCCGCTTGTACTTTTTCGACTCGACCGCGTTACCGTTGATTCCCTCGACACCCTCATCGAACGACATCCGCTCGAAGTACCGAGTGGGCAGCGAGTACATGTCGTTTTTTATGTCGATCCCGCCAGTCGTCCCCTGGCGCTTCATGATGTGGTCGGACGTTGCCGCGTCGCTGTGGATCTCGGTCATGACCGATTCATCAGGAAGGGTAACCTCCGGTTCGACGGCCCCATCGAAAGAGATCGTCTTAACGTTCTTCGAACCAAGCACCGCACCGACGCCACCCCGACCAAATGCCCGCGTGTTGGAGGTCATTAGCGACGCGTACCGGACTTCATTCTCGCCTGCGGGCCCGATTGTCACCAAATGCTCCGACCCTAGTTTGTGGCGGTCGTCAATTGCCGCCGATGTCTCGCTGACCGTCGCTCCCGCGAGGTCGGGTACCAGCTCGAAGCTGACGTCGTCGTCTGCAATGTGGACGGCGAGCAATTCGTCGCTGGCGTCCACGATCTCGACGCACGGGTAGCCGGTCGCCGCGAAGTTTCGCGAGAGGTAGCCGCCGGCATTCGTCGATACGAGCCCGTCAGTGAGCGGTGACAATGTCGTCGCGTTCATCCGGCCGGTGTAGCTCATCCGCGAACACTGCAGCGGCCCGGTCGACAGGTAGACGCAGTTCTCCGGACCGAGCGGATCGCCGTCGAACGGGATGCGCTCGTGAGCAAGTGCGGTCGCGACCCCTCGGCCCCCGATGAACGTCTCGATTTGTTCGTCGATTTGTTCAGTCGACCACGTTCGATTTCCGACATCGACCGTAAGTAGCTCTCCACGGTTTTTCAGCATACTCAATTAGAACTCTCCCGTATCATAAGCGTTTATTCCGGGGACGATCGGCGAACTGTTCCGTTTTGATTCCCCTCTCGCCCCCCACCCCAATATAAAATTCACATATAAGAAATAGCTGTCGGCATACTAGTTGAACGGCAAGTACTCCCCATTGTGAATTTACAGTTGTACAGGTGTAATAAAATTTATTTGTACTTCAGCTGTTGTTACGACCATTCAAGAGTCATTCTATCACGCTGCTGTGTCGTGTCATTACAATGGTATGGGTGTAAACCACTGTTCGACTATTAAACACAGCGCTGGTTCTCCGTGCGAATCCATACGCAATCCGGTCAAATTTGTCCATTTCGGACAGTTTCGGACTATCGGTTACTTTTGCGTTCGGGAACGAGATTCGTCGCCGAATAGTGAAGGTGCGCCATTTGTCGTAATTTCATATATGTGGATCAATATCAAGAGAAACTCGCGTACACGAGCATCATCCGCCCGCGACTCTCAGGCAGAGGTGATCATCAAAGGACGATCGAATTAGCCAACGGGCGGGTACCAAGAGCGACACGTGAACCCACCGCTCACACCCTCACACGTGCATTATAGAGGGTTTTGCTTCCGTGATAACCGGTGACGGCATCCTGCGGCGAGCGTCGGCGCGAACCCGAACGAAAATTTAACATTAATAATCATTATATATTGTAAATATATTCTGCTAAGAATTATAGAATAGTCACGATTATTTTTACGATTTGTATCCACATATAGTGAATTATATAAGGGGCGGTCGCTTATTATGTGACATGACCGCAAACGGCAAGACGGAAACGCTCTCCACTATCACTCGGGCGTTCGAAGTCGTTCGTACGATCCGCAGGATGGATGGAGCTCGCGTCACGGAACTCGCCGAGGAGATGGACGTCGCGCCGAGTACGGCCCACAAGTACCTCGCCACGCTCGCAGAAGAAAACTTCGTCGTGAAAGAAGGCGATCAGTACCACGTTGGCCTCGAGTTCTTAGATCTCGGCGCATACGCCAAGAACCGGAGGAGCGGCTACCGATTCTGCACGCAGAACGTTCGCGAGATCGCCGAAGAGACTGGCGAACGCGCGCAGTTCGTCGTCGAGGAGGGCGGCCAAGGAATCTACCTGCACACCGAAGCCTCGGATGCGAGGGCGGTGTTGATCGACCGGCGGACCGGCATTCAACGCTACTTGCACTCGACAGCGGCAGGGAAAGCGATTCTGGCGGAGCTTCCCGAGCAGCGCGTCGCGGAGATCGTCGAGGAACACGGACTCCCGGCCGAAACTGATCAAACGATCACCGATTGGGACGTGCTCATGGAGGAACTCGAGGCGATCCGCGAACGGGGCGTCGCCTACAACGAAGATGAATCCGTGGAGGGGCTCAGAGCGGTCGGCGTGACTGTCTGCGGGGCCGACGGACTGATACTCGGTGCGCTGAGCGTCTCGGGGCCGAGCAAACGATTGCGCGGCGAATTGTACCGGGAGAAGATTCCGAACATCCTGCTCGGACACGCCAACGAAATCGAATTGAACGTTAGGTACTCGTAGTTCCGGGCGGCAGTCGACGCATATTTATTCGCGTCCACTCGCTACTCGTAACCGATGAGAAATGTAATCAGTGGCGTCTCCGAGACGGAGATCTGATGCCCACGACGCTGTACGGTCTCGACATCACGGACACCGAGGTGTCCGACCCCACAGCGGCCGTTTCCAACAGGTTTGCATCAACCTCGACGATGTATACATGATCCCCGTCGACTATGCGCCGGCGGGGCAATTGCCACGATTAGGTCTATCTTTGCGAAAGAGCCGGTAACCGGACACGCGGTTTCGAATTTATTTCGATTTGGACTGTTCTCGTTCACAAAAACGGTCACAAATGAGTACGGTCATACCGTTCGAGACAGTTGCATCGACCCGCGATACATTATGATCGTAATCGATCGGATCAAGTACATTCTCGAGTGTCGTGCAAACCAGAAGGGGACGACGGTCGAGGTAGTAAAGTCCGCTCGTGACGAAGCCTTGCGGTTGAAGCGAGCGGAGACGCCAGAGGAGTTCGCCACTGCGGTCGAGTACTTGGTCTCCCGCACCGCGAGCTACATCACGGGCGAGTCGCTTGCGCCCGCGCACAAGTACGTTGGCTTTCTGCGCCCAGTTTCGGACGATCAGTCGTGCTTGTTCAACTCCTGATATATTCCAACACATAACTATTATATAAAATCAATGATTGGATTAAAATCTCTTATAACCTCTCCCTGGAACTGTTGTGGCGCCACGCCATGTTTGGTGACTTGTTCGACAGGTTACTTTACACCCTTGGATCGACCTCCCCACCGTACGGATAGTCCATCTGCGCTGCGATCGTCTCACGGGTTTCGATGTCTGACAGCACAGCGACTACGTACAGACCAAGGTCAATACTCGAACTGACACCGCGTCCCGTGATTACGTTGCCATCGTGGACGATACGGTCGTCCACGACCTCCGTATATTCGGCGAGGGTGTCGAACGCGTTGGGGTGCGTTGTCGCTTGCCTTTCGTCGAGAAAACCTGCTGCACCGAGAAGCAGAGAACCAGTGCAGACTGAAGTCAGATACTTACACGGTGCAGCGGTTCGAAGCCACTCGAGGAACGATTCGTCGTAGCGTAGATCGCGAGTAGCGTACCCGCCAGGAATGAAAATAAGATCGTATTCCTCGAGATCGGGTTCTAGATGATCGACGTCGAACCTGAGGCCGTCTGAGTCTACGTGTTCGGAGTGAGCGCATACGTCCCAATCGAGCGATTTAAATCCCATTCTGTCGAGACGGGTGATCGCATCGTACGCCCCAACGAAATCCAGAGCCGTCATCCCGTTGAACATGCAAAATGCAACGTTCATGCTTATTATTAGTCAACCGTGGTATTATACCTTAGTGTAGCCTCAAGCGTGAACGAGCTATCTTACCGTAATTTATACCGTAAAGAGGCTCGATCAGTTGTTCATGCCTCCAGAAGGCTATACAACGATCACGATCAGCGATAACTTGGCTGCGAAGTTGACTCGAATCATGGCACGCCATGATTGCTCCAGCTACGCTGAAGCAATCAAGTATGCTGTCGATACAACACTCGTCCAAGAAGATGAAATCACTGTACGGGAGCTTGTTCAGCTTCTCGCTGAACGGGTAGAGGAGGTGGATGAAAACGTTTTACAGTAATATTTACGGTAACCCCCATATCGAGAGTTGAAGCTACACTTAGGACGATACGCCGTCTGCAAAGAACTGGATTGCGCGTGAGCCAGACTCATACGTTTTATTCAGAATAAAATGAACGGATAGATGGTCATCAGCCGTGGTTTTTATGCTTGTGCACGGCGACGGTCGACGGGCGGGAGAATCCATCTGTTTGATTTGTTTGAGGGAGCGTTTTTCGAATTGATTACCTAGCAATGCATCGTGAGCCGTACGATCGGGATCGGATTACGGCACTGAATGACTCGAGTACTTCCAATTATTGTCCGATAGAGGATTCGGTTGTTTTTTGGTTCGGATTGACAAGTCGTTGATTTCGGCAGCGGTACCGAGCTGTTCACCGACAAATTGGCGCTTATCGCGAAAACCGTCTTTGTAGTAGACGTTCGGTACGATCTTCACCGCCGACTATCACGAATAAGGACTCCCGAAGAAATGTCACTCTGCTCACCGGGACTTTTCGAACCTCCCCTTTCCCGAAAACTACCTGGACGGTCGGGTGTCGATCCGAACGTACTAACCACGGCTTCAATACAACTTTCGTAGAGATGGCACCTGTCATTCGTCGGGGCAGTCGCCCGCGATCGCCCCGCACCGCTTGTGGTAGTCACAACAAAACGAGAACGTCATCATGAGGGTGTTATACAACTCATTTCATGCCACGAGCTTGGT